>Ga0315284_10017170_pt1 | contig 10261 bp, 12 predicted proteins | sample YL17G09_16_MG_FD_203696 | JGI IMG/M metagenome (GOLD analysis project Ga0315284, IMG submission 203696) | Sediment microbial communities from Yellowstone Lake, YNP, Wyoming, USA - YL17G09_16 | ecosystem: Environmental > Aquatic > Freshwater > Lake > Sediment | place: USA: Wyoming | collected...
GTCAAGGAGCGCCAGCAAGAGCGCGTCGGCCTCCGTAAGCCCATCCGCCAGTTCGTCGGCAAGTCAATCGCCGTCGGCCTCCGCCAGCGGCTCTACTTCTCCCAGCGCCAGCGCGTCCGCCAGTACCGGCCTGGCGGCGCTGCCTATTATTGGCTCGGATGGGATTCACTCTCTGGTTTTTGGCCGGCAGGTAATTCAGGGATGAGCAAATTATCCGTCATCATCCCGGCTCGAAATGAGGAGTACCTGGCGCGGACGGTCAGCACGGTGTTGACCCAGGCGGCTGGAGACGTGGAATGCTATGTCGTGCTGGACGGATACTGGCCAAACCCGCCGCTGCAAGACGATCCGCGCCTGCACATTCTACACTCGGGCACGGCGCATGGCATGCGGGCCGCTATCAATTCGGCGGCGGTGCTGACGCGCGGCAGCTACTTGATGAAGCTGGACGCGCATTGCCTGCTGGGCGAGGGGTACGACGAAATCCTAAAGACTGATTGCGACGATAATTGGCTGGTGGTTCCACGCCGAAAGCGATTGGACGCGGAGCGCTGGGAAGTGGCCGCGACCGACAAGCCAGATGTGGACTACTATTACCTGGGCTGCCCGCTGAAAGACCCTAAGCTATACCCGCCCAGTGAGCCGACCTGGTACTGGCGCGGCTGCGTCTGGACGGCCCGCAGCGCAGAGCGCGCGGCGATACTGCTGGACGATCAGATGACATTCCAGGGGAGCGCCTGGTTTTGCTCGTCAGCGCATTTTCGGAACATGGGCGGATTGCAGGAAATAGGATATGGGCCTATCGTGCAAGAGGCGCAGGAGCTCGGGAATAAAACATGGCTGGGCGGCGGGCGGGTCGCAATCAATAAGCGCGACTGGTATGCCCACTGGCATCGGCCCACTACGGAGCGCCGGCCATATTACTTGAACCGGACAGAGGCGATGGAGTCGGCGCGATACAGCGCAGACTATTGGATGAATAATCGCTGGCCTGGGCGGACACATGATATGGCGTGGCTCATTGATAAGTTCTGGCCTGTGCCCGGCTGGCCTGAGGATTGGCAAGCTATGGACTGGCCCAACATGTTGGTAGAGGGAAATAAGCATGGCTAAAGTCAGCGTATTGATTCCGGCCCGCAACGAGCGCTTTCTAAAGCAGACCGTTGAGAGCTTATTCAAGTCCGCCGGCGGCGAGATAGAGGTAATCGTCGGCCTGGACGGGCCGGAGCAAATCCATCCTATACCCGATGGGCGCGAGAATCTGCGTATGCTGTGGTTTCCTAAGACGATGGGCATGCGGGCGATGACCAACGCTTGCGCCGCCGAGGCTGACGGGCAGTACTTGATGAAGACTGACGCGCATTGCCTATTTGCGCCAGGCTTCGATTTGGCGCTGCAGGCGGACTGCGATGATAATTGGCTAGTTGTGCCCAGGCGCAAGCGGCTGGACGCGGAGCGCTGGGAGGTGGAAGACCCGCACCGGCTGCCCATTGACCACCACTATCTTGACTGCCCGATGACAAACCCGGGAGGCTTTCAGTTTCATGGCGTGGTGTGGCCCAGGCGGACGAGCGCCCGGCTACAGATTGAGATAGACGAGACGATGAGCTTCCAGGGTTCATGCTGGTTCATGGCGCGCCGCCATTGGGACTGGCTGGGCGGAATGAGTGAGGATGGATACGGCATATTCTGCCAAGAGCCGCAGGAACTTGGAAATAAAACATGGCTGGGCGGCGGACAAATCATGGTCAACAAAAAAACATGGTATGCCCACCTGCATAAGGGCAAGTTGTGGGGGAGGGGATACCCGCAGGGGCGGAGCGAGCTTGCGAAGGGCCACGAGTGGAGCGCCCGCTATTGGATCGGCAATCAGTGGGCCGAGCGCGGGCGCGACTTCGAGTGGCTGGTAGAACACTTCTGGCCGGTTCCAGAATGGCCTGACAACTGGCGGACGTTGATGGAAATAGAACAGGCCAGGCAGCGCCATGGCTAAAGTCAGCGTTCTAATCACGGCGCGTAACGAGCAATTCTTGCCCCGGATGGTACATGACTTGTATGAGAAGCTGACGGGCGACTTCGAGGTGCTAGTCGCCTTCGATGGGCCGCCATTTCAAGCGCTGCCGGAGCATCCTGGTCTGCGAGTGTTTGGGCGCGACTATGCCGGCCTGAAGCCGCAAGTAAACTTTCTTGCGTCACAGGCCGACGGAAAATATCTGCTAAAGTTTGACGCGCACTGCATGGTCAGCGAGGGCATTGACGAAGTTCTCCAACGCAGCATGGAGCCAAACTGGATCGTGACGCCGCGCTTCTATGTGCTGGACGCGGAAAACTGGAAATGGCAAGATGGGCGTATCTATGATTACTTCCGGCTGATATGCCCGCTGACAGACCCGCACGGCTACCGCTTCCAGGCGGGCGGCCATTGCCGGCGGCATTCGCTGCGACACCAGGACAAGCTATGTGATGACACGATGCAGATACACGGGAGCGCCTGGTTTGTCGAGCGGGACTTTTTTCTTAACAAGCTAGGCGGCATGCAGAGCGTGGGCTACGGCAATATGTTTATGGAGCCGCCAGAGCTATGCCTGAAAACTTGGCTGGGGCCGTGGGGCGGCGCGGTGAAGGTAAACAAAGAGTGCTGGTACGCCCACGCCCACAAGGGCGGCCAGCGTCCACGCGGCTATCCGATTGACATGGCGGAAGTTCGGCGGTCTTACTTGTGGACGGCAAACTATTGGATGAGAAACTGCTGGTCGGAGCGAGCGCGTGATATTGGTTGGCTGATTGACAAGTTCATGCCGCTGCCAGGCTGGCCCGAAAATTGGCGGGAGCTTCAGGCGGTCTATGAAAATGAGCATCCGTATGCACCCTAACGATTGGAGAGGAGCGCCAATGCATAGTCCAGTAGACTACGGCACGCATCTACCCGTTGTGATGCGGGCGATGCAATTGACAACCGGCCCGGTGCTGGAGATGGGCATGGGCTACAACAGCTCGTATACCATGCATTGGATGTGCGCCGCAAGACGCCGGCCCATCACGTCATTCGAGAGCAAGCCTAAGTGGTTTGTGTTCGCGCGCTGGTTTGAAACCGATTGGCACAAAATTGTGCTAACGCGCGATTGGGATGCGGCAGACATTGAATATGATTGGGATGTCGCCCTGCTGGACTTCGACAGTAACCCGCTGCGCGTCAACGCCGCCAAGCGTCTGGCGCACCGGGTGAAATATATCGTCCTGCACGACACTAACGGCCGCTATTTTAATCTCACACACTTCGACACACTGTTGCCGCTGTTCAAGTGGCGCTGGACCTATAACCAGTACACGCCGCATACGACCGTGTTCAGCAACCTGGTGGACCTTACTGGGTTCGGCGTATGAACGCGCTGGAGCTGGTCACATCGAAATACGCGGTAGACCCGGCGGCGCGCCACTTCCCGATAGCGCTGCCCATAAGCCGCTCGGTGGAGTTGATTGGCCTGTGGCGCGAGCTGGAGTTCACGGCTGGCGCTGAAATCGGAGTGGAGCAAGGGATATTCTCGGCGGAAATATTAGCGGCCATGCCGAGCGTAAAACTCTACTGCGTTGACCCATGGCGCGCCTACAATCGCTATATGGACCATGTAAGCCAGGGGAAGCTTGACCGCTATTACGATGAGGCGATTGAGCGACTGGCTAAGTATATAGAGCGCTGTCAAATTATCCGCCAAACCAGCATGGACGCGGTGGGCGCGTTTGCGGACAACTCGCTGGACTTCGTTTACGTTGACGCCAATCACCATTTTGATTTTGTGGTGAGGGACATCATCGAGTGGTCGCGCAAGGTGCGCTCGGGCGGGATTGTCAGCGGTCACGACTACCGGAGCGACAAAGGCCGGCTGCCCTTCCACGTGATTGAAGCGACGCAGGCTTACGCCAGCGCCTACAAAATCCGGCCCTGGTTCATCACGCGCGCGGACGGCGACGCCTCGTGGTTTTGGGTCAAGCCATGACTCTGCTATCGGTTCTGATACCGGCGCGCAACGAGATGTTTCTCGACCGGACGGTGCGAGACCTGCTATCCAATATGCGCGGGGACACCGAGATAATCGTTGTGCTGGATGGGGCCTGGGCCGACCCGCCGCTGGCGGCTGACCCGCGCTTGACGGTGGTATATCATCCCGAGAGTGTCGGCCAGCGGGCGGCGACGAATGAGGCGGCTAGATTAGCGCGGGGCGAGTTTTTGATGAAGTTGGACGCCCACTGCACTGTGGACGAGGGCTATGACGTAAAGCTGACGGAGCCATATAAGACCGGCGAGATTGGCGGTGACGTGACAAGCGTCCCGCGCATGTACAACCTGCACGTGTTTGATTGGGTCTGTCAGGGATGCGGCGCGCGGGTATATCAGGGGCCGCAGCCGACGCGCTGCAAGAAGTGTGATGGGCAAATGGAGATGGAGATAGTCTGGCAGCCGCGCTGGTCGCGCAAGACCGACTTTGCCCGCTTCGATACAGACTTACATTTCCAATATTGGGGAAGCTATGGCCGGCGTCCCGAGGCGCAGGGGGATATCGCGGACGTGATGTGCCAGGTCGGGGCCTGCTGGCTGATGCGGCGCGAACGATACTTTGAGCTGGGCGGGCTGGACGAAGAAACAGGTAGCTGGGGACAAATGGGAGTAGAGATATCCTGCAAGAGCTGGCTAAGTGGCGGGCGTCAGGCAGTCAACAAGCGCACCTGGTTCGCGCATCTGTTCCGCACCCAGCCGGGTTTTGGTTTTCCATATCCGCTGTCTGGAAGCGCTATTGATCGCGCCCGCGAGCGTTCGCGCTGGCTATGGGAGGGCGGACACTGGCCGGGGGCCATTCATACATTGAGTTGGCTACTGGACAAATTCGCGCCCGTGCCCGATTGGCATGACGCTGAGGGGGCCGTAAAACTCGCGCAGATTGCACAGGTGGGGCTATCGTCCATCGCGCCAATTGTGACAGGGCTAGTCTACTACACCGACAACCGCTGTGATGAGACACTCTGGCGCGCGGCGCAAGCTCAACTATTGCGATGCGCCAATGGGCGGGATATCGTCTCTGTGTCATTGCGGCCCATTGACTTCGGGCGCAACATCGTGTTACCGCTAGAGCGCGGCCCGCTGACAATGTTCCGGCAAATACTGGCCGGCCTGGAAGCAAGCACCGCCGACGTGGTGTACCTGGTGGAGCACGATTGCCTATATCACCCATCACACTTTACGCATCTTCCGGCTACAGGAGAATTTTGCTACAACACCAACAATTGGAAAGTTGACCTTCAGACCGGAAAAGCCTTATACTACCTGTGTCATCAGACGCTGGCGCTATGCGCCCGGCGCGAGCTGCTGCTGCGGCACTACCGGGCGCGAGTGGCGCGAGTGGAGGCGGAGGGCAGGTTTGACCGCAAGATCGGATTTGAGCCTGGCGATCATCATACGCCGCGCGGGATAGACGATTACCCGTCGGTGAGTTGGGTATCCGAGTTTCCAAATCTGGACGTGCGGCATGGAAAGAACCTGACGCCCTCGCGCTGGGACCGCTCGCTTTTTAGAAACCCTAAATGCTGCCTGGATTGGAAAGAGTCTGAAGTAGTTCTCGGCTGGGGCCGGACGGCGGGCATGATGCAGGAGGTGCTAAGTGGTGAATTACGCATGTAGCGCCTGTATGTGGTGCGACCAGCGGGAGCCGGTGCGCCAGCCAGAGCTAACAGAGGCGCTAGTTCTCTGCCGCAAACATCGGCAGATCGTTTATCAAGACAAATCGGGCTACTATCGCAGCGCCTGGCCGCTGGTCAGGCCAAGCGACTTCTGCGGCGAGTGGATGCCGGATAAGGCTGGATAACTATGGGCTGCCCATCGAATGTTTTTATTGGCGACGATTTAGTTTTCGCAATCACGACGCACGACCCGGACACCGGCATACTTACGGACGCGGCGGCCAATCCAATTTACCGGGTATACGAGGACTTGAATCCGGTGGCGCTGGCGACGGGCAATATGCCTAAGCTGGATGACGTGAATACCACCGGCTTCTATGCCCAAACGATTAGCTCTATCGGCTGGGTGGAGGGGCGCACCTATTCGATTTACATCGAGGCAACGGTGGCGGCGCATCTGGGCGGCATGACCTACGGCGTCAAGGCGCAAACTAAGACGGGCTACGCCACCACCCAGGCAGACCAGAGAAACAGCGCGGATGAGTTCTTGAACAGAGACTTGGCGGGGGGGGCTAGTGTAACCGATAGGGATGTGCGTAACGCTCTACGCATCCTGCGAAATCGGCGCGAAATATCCGCGCTGGGCGTTATCAATGTCTATGACGAGACGGACTTAGCGGTAGCCTGGACGGGCGGAGTGACTACTATTCCAGGCAACCCGGTCAACTCAATTGACCCGGCCTAGCCGATGGACATCATAGATTGTTCTGGCCTGTGGACGGTAACGCTGGGTGGGGGCAACCTGTTCGCGTGCGCCGTGGCCGTCTTTACCGGCCCGGTCTATGAGAGCCGATGGGAAGCTCCTATCTATTCTGTTGAGATAGAGTCCGAAGAGTACGCGGCTGGCTGGGGTGCGCCCGACTACGCCGGCGAGTTTGAGTCTGAGGAATACTCGGCCAATTGGGAGCCGTGCCCATAGGAGGCAATAATGACGCTGAATGTTTATACCGGCGACGACAAAATCTGGCAGGTGCAGGTATTCAGAGACGGCGCGCCGATGGACCTTACCGGCATGGTGGCCGCGACATTCCTGGTCAAGACTAGCGTTGATGACGCGGACAGCGCGGCGCTGATAACAAAAACGCTGGCGGGCGGGATAGGGATTGTTAGCCTGGTCGGCGGGCAACTGACTGTAAGCCTGGACGCGGCTGACACGGTGCTGCGGCCTGGGTGCAGCCTGGTGTGCTGCCTGAAGCTCAAAGATGTCGCGGGCAAAACTCATACGGTCTATTCTGACGACCTATCTATTGTCCGGCCCGCTACTCGGGTGGCCGTGTAAAAGTTGATGTTGACATTCGCCTAGTTTTAGCTTACGATTGCTTCACCGGGCGGCGCGGCCAATGCGAAGTTCGCAAAAGCCGAGTGACGGCAAAGCCGGCCGCCCAACATATTAGGTCTCCTCTTTAGGACGCCTCGCAAACCGTCGTCGCCTTTTCAGGCCGCGACACATTGCTGAGGCGTCCTTTTCGTTTTAGGAGATTGCCCGTGGCCCATCCAATATCCTATCTCTACCTCGACCAGCGAGTTGCCCGCGTCTCAGCCGTTCTGCTGGGCGCGGGCGCATTTGACGCGGCGCCGCTTGAGTTAGCTTGCCCTGGGTTCGACTTCGTGACTTTTTTCTTGACCTACACTCGCGCCGGGGCCGGCGGCTCGGTGCGGCTGCGCCCGGAGTTCTCGCCCGTCTCAGCGGGCGCGGTCTGGCATCAGAAGGCGCTATATGGCCCGGCGGTAGTCGCGGCGGGCGCTGACGCGGCCAGCCTGGAGCAGCGCGAAAGCATCCTGTATACCTCCACGGCGGCGGGCGCGGAAACCTCGGTGCTTGGCCCGTTTGATTTGAATGGGACTGTAGAGCGGCTGCGGGTCGCATGCGCCGAAGTCGGGGCCGTCGCAACTCCGGGCACGTGCGAAGTGCTTGCCAGGTTCTCCAGCCGGGACACGGGAGGCTAACATGAGTCTTCCAATTTCCAGCCAGTCATACCCGCCGCTGACGATACCGCTGGCAGTCCCAGCGCAGAACAGCGTCAACAACGTCACCACCAACGATGTGATCGGAAACAAGACTGACACCATCCTGGGCGATAGCATCTATTCCATGCTCCAGCTACTCAGCGCTGACCACAAGCAGCCGATGAACGTGTGGCCAACGCTGGCCGCTGGCATACCGGTGGTGTCGTCTGCCGACAACTGGACCTATGGGATTGTGACTGAGATCATCCCGGCTGGCACGATTGCGACCCCGTTCAACATTCACGCTATCGTGCCGGAGGCGTGCAGCGATGATGGCGTGTTCCAACTGGCGCTGTACTATGGCGCGGCTGACACGCTCTTCATGACGGTGCGGTATTCCATAATGGGCGGCTTTTTTGGAAACACGTTCATCTGGACACGCTCATCTCTACTTATTCCGGCCAACAGTCGCATCCGGGCGGCGCTGGCCAGCAGTGATGGATTTGCCAATCAGTGCACGCAATCATTGAGCCTGGCATTTCGGCCAACTTAATCACACTTAGGCTATCACAAGGAGCTATGCAATGCCTTATAAGGATTTGAAATCAGCGAACGCCGCAATTTTGGCAATTGTTCCGCCGGTGGATTTGGAGCAGGCTAACCTGATTGCTTCCATCGCCGACGGGATAGCGGCCGGCAATGCGCCGCCTGAGCCGGGCAAGGAGTGGCCCATCGCCATTTCGCAGTTCAAGAAATCGCACGAGGCCAAGGGCGATGTGTGGGTGAAAAAGGCCGGCGCGGCTGAGGCTGACCCGGAAACTTCCGATATGCCAGCGCCGCCCGTAATCGCCGCGCCCGTCGCCGCGCCGCCCGAGCCGGCGCTAAAGCCGACGCCAGACAGCATCCGCCTGGAGATGCTGCCCATCGCCAAGTTTGACCCGGTCACGCTGGAGCTGGTGGACGTTGACCCGACCCAGGGCATTCAGGCTCTCGTCGGGATGTCCGCCAAGTGGGCGGACGGCGATCCGCTAGTAGTCCAGCAGTATGTGTTCACCGGCGACGCCTGGAATGACCAGAGCGCCGCGAAGTGGGCCAAGGCCAAGGGCGCAAAGAAGGGAGAGCCGTGGGATGCGAAGCCGGCGAGTGAGACGCCTCCACCGCCAGACGAGGCCCAGGCGGAGCGGCACTATAACCAGCCGCGCAAGCACGCCCGCACGCTGGCGGAAATCAAGCACCTGCGAAAGCGCGTAGAGCTTCTGCTGAAAGAGATCGACGGCCAGGCGGATATGCCAATCCTGCCGGGAGATGAGCCGCCGGCAGAGGGCGACAAGGTGGCGGCGCTGCAAGCCGCATTTGACGATTTCTGCGCCAGCATAGCCGACATCCTGGGCCTGCCCGGCGGCGCGCCCATTACTGACGGGATGGGCATGGGCGAACGCCTGACTGAGAGCTTTGGCGGCGACGTTATGCGGTTGGCCCTGGAGGATGCGCCTCTAGCCGAAGGTTCAGACCCCGCCTCCAAGCCGCTGAGTATGCTGGTGGAGCTAATCCAGCCCGGTTGGGGCAACGTGCAAGACAATCACTATTACCCGGCGGACATGCTCAAGACGTGCTCTGGACAGTTCGTTGGCAAGAAAATGTATGAGAGCGATCATCGGCCCGAGCAGAAGAGCACGCGCACCTGGGTGAGCACCATCACCGAAATCAAGGGGTTCAGCGCCGGCGGCGCGCCGGTGGCGCGGGTCGTGGTTCACGACCCCGGCTTTGCGGAGCGCATTCGAAATCTGGGCGCTGCAGGTCTGCTGGACAAAATGGAGTGCTCCATTTTGGCGGACGGCAAAGCCAGCGTCGGCTTCGAGGAAAATGGGCGGCGGGGGAAGCGCGTTGACGCTATCACCTCCGTCGAAAGTGTTGATTGGGTGACCCGCGCTGGTGCAGGCGGGCACGCGGCTGAATTAGCAGAAACGAAAGGAGGCGCAAACATGAGCAACACGCTCACGGCGGCGGTCAGTCAGAGCCTGGTCGCTGCCAGTAAACTCCCGGAGGCGGCGCGGGTGCGCCTCGCCGAGGGAACTTACCCGGATGAGGCGTCGCTAAAAGCGGCCATTGACCGGGAGCGCGAATACGTCAAGACATTGACCGGCTCCGGTCAGCCGTTCGGCAATGCGCCAGCGGCAGCCACTCCGGCCCTGACCGAGGCCGATAGGCTGAAGGCCCAAGACGCCGTCATCAATCGGTATATGAGATAGGAGGCCACGAATGGCTGTTAGAACGACTTACGAATGCTCAAGCGAAGGCGCGGTGCGCCATTGGGAAATCCCCTGGACGCGGCTGTCAAATTCTGCCGCCCCAACTCCCACCCAGCCCGCCTACGTGGTCACACCAGCGGCCGAGCGGGCGCTACGGCACGGCGCGACGGGCACGATCCTTACGACTGATATTCTCCACCCGCCGAGCGTGGCCGTGGTGGACTTCACCCGCGGGGCGGTCTACAAGCACAATCTCCGGAACGTGCTTACCTACGGCGGAGGCCCGGCGGAGGCCAGCTGGGGGGCGGTCAACATTGGCGATCCGGTGTACTACG
>Ga0315284_10017171_pt1 | contig 10261 bp, 8 predicted proteins | sample YL17G09_16_MG_FD_203696 | JGI IMG/M metagenome (GOLD analysis project Ga0315284, IMG submission 203696) | Sediment microbial communities from Yellowstone Lake, YNP, Wyoming, USA - YL17G09_16 | ecosystem: Environmental > Aquatic > Freshwater > Lake > Sediment | place: USA: Wyoming | collected...
CCAACTACTTCTTCGAGTGGCTGCACTGGTGGTCGTACGTGCTGCTGGCGGTGGGCTCGCCCTGGTGGGCGCTCACGCTCGTGGGACCGGCGCTGATGCTCTTCTTCCTCTTCAAGGTCACCGGCATTCCGGCCACCGAGGCGCAGGCGCTGGTCTCGCGCGGCGAGGACTACCGCGACTACCAGCGCACGACCAGCGCCTTCGTCCCTTGGTTCCCCAAGCGCTGAAGGTCACGCCGACAAACAGGAGCATGGGCTTCATGAGGAACTTGTTGCCGGTTACCTGGGCAGCTATTGGAAGCCGCAAGTTCGGCTGACGCGGCCGGCTGCAATCTTCTCCCAATCTGGCAGATAGGCCTTCATGAGGGCCTTGAAGACCCGGCCGTGATTGGGGACCAGCAAATGAATCAGTTCGTGGACGATCACGACCTCTCGGAAAGGCTTCGGCTCGTCCAACAGGTCAAGGCTCAATGTGACCGTGCGGCGGGTTGAGCATGATGCCCACTTTGCCGCCATGGCCTGGATCTGGACACGGCGAGGGCGCACCTTGATCCGCTCGGCCCAGGCGATCGCTTGGGCGCGGAGGGTGTCTTTCGTGATCGCGCGGTGGTCACGCCCGCGGTGGGCCATGCCAGCTACCGCCTCTGCTCGGTGCGTCGTGCGCGCACGAGAGCTTCTGCCACTTCGACCATCCTCGTCTTTCCGACCGTCGGGAGGAGCCGCTTGTACAGTTCGGCCTTAAGCGACCGGCGCTGCGCCGGGTTGTCGCGGTGGTCCGGGTACGTCACAAACACCGAGTTCACCGTGACCGCCAGCGTTTTGGCATCCTCGCCTTCCACCCCGGCACATTTCAACTCCTGCAAGATTGCAAAGGTCGGCTCGTCCAGCCCGAGCCGCTTGCGCTCGTCCTCTGCGTCAAGCGCCTCTCTCGCGAGCTGCGCGACTTCTTCTAGTGCAGCCGCCGTCGACATCTGGCGGTCGCCGAACGCCTCCAGCACCGACTCGACCCGTTCCCCAATGGATACGAGGTAAGGTGGGGCGTCCTCCTTAAGGGTGGAGGCCAAGATGCCCTTGCCGAGGTTGATGACCTTGTTGGGGTCCGGGTCGTCGTAACGGATCGAGGCGAGCACGTTCTCGTCGATGTTTACAACCGGCAGCGTGGTGACTAGGCCTTCCGTCTCGGCGTGCTTCCGGACCAACTCCTCCGTCTTACGCATGAGGTCGCGGACCAGCGCTGGCTGCGTGCTATAGGCGTTTCGAACTACGGCGTAGAGGGCTGCCACGCGTGCGTAGCCGTCGAGGTATGGACGGAGGAACGCGTCCGGCGAAATGATCTCGTAGAGGTTCTCCAGCTCGCGGAAGAAGGGAAAGAATGTCTCTCGTTTCTCCTTCTCCACGAACGCGGCGATGGCGCGCTCCACCGCCTTGTCATCAATCGGGCCGCGGCACAGGGCAAGGTACGGCTCGGCGGCCGAGCCCATCAACGTGGCAAAGCGGTCCCGGAGCACGTCGAGATTCTCGATCACGCTCGCCACCGTGTCGGAATCAAACGCCAACGCCTTCTCGAGGTTCTCGAAAATGCCCACGAAGTCGAGCACGAACCCCGATGGCTTCTTGATTGTGCCTTCCTCCTCGTACGGCCGGTTCACCCGCGCGATCGCCTGCAACAGCGTGTGGTCGCGCATCGGCTTGTCGAGGTACATGCAGTAGAGCACCGGCGCATCGAACCCGGTGAGCAGCTTTTCGGTGACGATCAAGATTTCCGGCGGTGCCTCACGCTTGATGAACGCCCTGCGGAGCTGCTTCTCCGCATCCTCGTCGAGCGCAAACTCCTTGAGCAGCGCCGAGTCGTTGTAGTTGGAGGTGTAGACGACCGCCGAGTACTCGGGCGGCAGGTACTGATCGAGCGCATGCTTGTAGAGCGCGCACGCCTCGCGGTCTACCGCCACAAGGAACGCCTTGTACCCGAGCGGCTCGACGTTCTCGCGGAAGTGATTAGCGACGAAGGCGGCGACCTTCTCGATGCGCGACGGCGCCTTGAGGAACGCCCTCAGGTTGACGGCCTCCTCGAGGATGATGTTCAGCTCCTCGATGTCGCTCACCCCCTCCGTCTCGGCCAGGGCGAAGAACTCGGTTTCGAGCTGCTCCTTGGGCACTAGCATTTCGCTCGGCGCCAGGGTGTAGTGGAGCCGCAGCGTCGTGCCGTCCTCGATTGACTCTGCGATCGAGTACTTGTCGAGGTATCCCTGCGGGTGGTCGTCACGGCCGAACACCTTAAACGTGCCCTTGCCGTACGCCGTCTTGTCGATCGGCGTTCCGGTGAAGCCGATCATCGTCGCGTTGGGGAGCGCTGCAAGCAGGTAGTTCCCGAGATCGCCGCCGGTGGAGCGATGGGCCTCATCGACGAGCAAGAAGATGTTCGAGCGGTCGGACAGGCCGGCATCCGCCCCGTCGAACTTGTGGATCATCGAGACGATCAGGCCGCGGAAGTCATGGGCCAGCAGCTCGCGCAGTTGACGCTTCGACGTTGCGACCTGGAACGGCACACCGCTCGCTTCAAGATTGCCAAAGAGCTGCTGCTGCAGCTCCGTCCGATCCACCAGCATGATGATCGTCGGCTTCTCATTGACGAATGCGGGGTGGGCCAAGAGCTGCTGCGCCGCGGTGATCATCGTGAACGTCTTGCCCGACCCCTGCGTGTGCCAGACGAGGCCGCGCGTCTTCTCGGGATCGACTGCCCGCGCCACCACCTTGTCGACCGCGCGCGCCTGGTGCTGGCGCAGCACGATCTTGCGCAGCTCGTCGTCCCTCCGATAGACAATGATCCACTCGCGCAGGGTCTTGAGGAACCGCTCGCGGCCGAAGAAGCGCTTGACCTTTCGCTCGAAGTTCCCGGGCTCCTCCTCCTTCCAGTTGAACAGCGCCTTGCGGTCGAGGCTCCACGTCACGCCGTAAAAGAAGTTCACCAGGTGTGTCACGTCAAAGAGTTGGGGCGCCGTCACCATCTCCGGGGTTTCCGCGTGGTAGCGCCGCACCTGCACCAGCCCGCGGTCGATTCCGTCTGGTTTGGTGGCCGCCTTCGTCTCAACGAGCGCGAGCGGGACACCGTTGATGAGGAACATCACGTCGGCGCGGTTCCTCTTCTGCCCGTTGGTGTACTCCCATTCGTCGGTGACGTAGAACACGTTGTGCTCGACGTGGTCGAAGTCGATGACTGTGACGTTGCGCTCGCGCTTCTCCGCCTCGAGCCACACCGAGCGTTGCCCGCGCAGCCACGCGAGCACCTCGGCGTTCCCCTCGATGCTCGCGCGCGCGCCCTCGATGCGGCCGATCACCTGCTCGAGGTTTTCGGGCGAGAGGATGGCGGGGTTCAGCTCGAGGAGCTTGCGCCGCAGCGTCGGGTAGAGCAACAAGCCGCTCTCCCCGCCGCGTTCGGTCAGCGCGTCATCTTGGGAAAGGCGTACCCAGCCAACCTCGGTGGCGTACCTGATGAGCGGCTCCTGGACGACCGCGCGCTCGCTGCCGAGCCTAGGCATGACTGGCCTCCTCACCCTCGAGCAATGAGGTGACGCGGAGCTGGCCGGTTATGAGCCGCTGAAGCGTTGATTGGAAGAGCGGGTCAAGCACTTCCCTGCGTTGCTCGCAGGGTTCCAGTGACCGGGCAATCGTCTCGATTGCGTTGGTGATCTCCCACTGCTCGGGCAGAGATGGTTTCGGAACTAGGAAAGTCCTGAGCTTGCTCGCGCTTATGTTTGACTGACTGACTCCGCGGGTGGCCAGGGATTTGATTGCTCGCTGGACGCTCTCTAGGTTGAGGTAGTAGTTCAGAAAGTCAGGCACCAACATCTCCGCCTGTACCTGCAGGCGAATCAGGTACGACGCGAAGACTGCCTCTCGGTTGCCACTGAAGAGAGCCGTCCGCCCGACCAGTTCAAAGCTGTTGGTGCGGTTGAATAGGAGGTCGCCATCTTGGAGGCGGAAACGTTGGATGGTCGGCTCATCGAGGTCCACGTATTGGAGATCGCGGAAGACCACTCGACCATCCTGTTGACAGTTCATGCGTAGAATCGGTACTCGGCCAGTCTTTTCGCCGCGGACAGAGAGGCCATACTGAGCGGTGCGAAGGCCAGACCCAAGGGTAATGACATCCCAGGTACGTGGTATCTGCCCAATCTCGGTCTGCTTCAGCGGCCCGCCGCGGAGACCCTCGCGGAAGACCTTCGCCATCGTCGCGGCCTTGAGCTCCTTGAGCGCCGTGATGCGCCTGTCCTCCACCCCCGCGGCGCGCTGGACCTTCGCCAGGACCCCCGCGATTGCTCGCTGCTCCCTGAGATCCTTCGGCGCTGCGATGACCTTCTCGCGCAGCAGGTTGAAGTGCCGGTTGTAACCGCGGCTTTCCAGGGGCACCGCGCGCAACGCGTAGTACAGGAAGGCCGGGTCAACAACTTCTGGCCTCGCGACGAGGAGCTTCGTGCCTTCCGCGCCAGTCGCAAATGGAAAGTCCACGAGTTTGAGGGCCCTCGTGTGGTCTCCGAAGACGATTACTGGAAGAGGGCCCGCGTAAACCAGGGACTCATCGTCGGTGTAGCCGGCAACAAGCCCGACGCCCTGGTCAACTACCGGGAACCGTCCCCGCGACCGATAGTCACGTTGGAGAACGCTCGCTTTGGCGTGATGAGGGGGCGCCGCGTACTCCTCGAAGGTAAGCAGGCGCCAATCGGGTGGCACCTCGCCGCGGGCGGAGAGACCGTTCTCATGCTGATGTTCCGGCTGGCCGCTCATGTCTTTCTTCGTTCGTCATCGACGAACCCGATGCGGCGTCTTGAGGGTTCCTTTGCGGGTGGCTCCATCAGCGCCCGGATTGCGTCAAACACCACGCGGAACTTGGCGTCATACCTCCGCTCCAGCTCGCGGAGGCGCTTTGCCAGGTCAAGGTGGGCAAGGGCCAACTCGCGGAGGCGGATGAAGGCGCGGACAACGAGCACGCTTACCTGCACCGCCGTCGGCGTGTTGAGTACACTCGCCGCCATCACCGCGCCGTGCTCAGTGAACGCGTACGGCAGCGTGCGGCGGCCGCCGTGCTGTCTTGTGGTCGCAAATTGCGACCTCAAGTGGAGGGTCTCAGCCTCCATAAGCCGGAACATGAAGTCCTTGGGGAAGCGCTCGCGGTTGCGCTTGACCTGCTCGTTAAGGCGCTTGGTCGTGACCCCGTACACCTCGGCGAGGTCAGCGTCGAGCATGACGCGCTGGCCACGCAGGATGACGATGCGCTGCTCGATCGGTGCGGCGGGCACAATGTGCCTCACCGCTCGTCCTCCACTATGGGTTGGGCCTGCTGCGGACCCGCGTCACCCGACCATATGAAACCAAGCCTCTCGAACGTGAGTCGCAGCGCGGCGTCAAGCGTTGCGGCTTCGGCGTCAATGGCGCCCAGTTCATCCAGGATCGTCTGGATCGGGCGGTGCTCGAGCGCGCCTGCCGTTTCGATGTAGCGCGACGGCGAGAGGTTGTAATCGTTCTTCTCAATCTCGTGGCGAGGAACCACCTTCACAAATCGCTCGACGTCGGCGCCGGCGTGGAAGGCGTCCGCGATCTTGGCGATGGCCGCGTCGGGCAGGAAGTTCTTCGGCCGCCCCTTTTCGAAGTCCGCGGTCGCGTTAATGAGGATAACCTTGCCCTGGCGTTCGGGACGCTTGGCGCGGTTGAGCACGACGATGATGCCGGCGGCAGGTGTGTTGTAGAACAGGTTGTCGGGGAGTAGGACTACCGCCTCGATCCAGTCGTTGTCAACGAACGTCTTGCGGATCATTTTTTCCTTGCTGTCGCTTTGGCTGCCACTGCCGCGGGCCACCGCGCCTGTGTCGAGCACGACGGCCGCGCAGCCATGGTCATTCAAAGACGCAACCGTGTGCTGCAGCCACGCCCAGTCGGCGCTGGAGGTTGGCGCGTAGCCGGACGTGAAGCGCTCGAACGGGTCGTTCTCGTAGGTGGCGGGGTCGAAGTTGTTCTGGTTCCACATCGGATTGGCGACCACGACGTCGAAGCGCTTGAGTTTGGCGCCGTCGAGGAACTTGGGGTTCGTCATGGTGTTGCCGCGCACGATCTCTGCTTCCATGTCGTGCAGCACGACATTCATGCGGGCGATCGCGTACGACGAGCCGGTCAGCTCCTGGCCGTAGAGCTTGAGCGGCCGGCTGATCGTACCCTCGCGCTCGTGCAGGCGCAGCTCGCACTTGACCAATAGCCCGGCAGAGCCGCAGGCGTAGTCGTAGGCCTCCTCGCCCTGCTGCGGCTCAACCAGGCAGGCGATCAGCACGCCGACCTCCTTTGGCGTGTAGAACTCGCCCGCGCTCTGGCCCTGGCCCTCGGCGAACTTCCGAAGCAGGTACTCGTAGGCGCGGCCGAGGAAGTCGGGCTCCACCTCCTTGAGGCCCAGGCGGTAGCGGGGCTCGGACAGCAGTTCAATGACTCCGGAGAGGGCGGCGTCGGAGATCTCGCGCTCGCCCTGGCGGGTCTCGTTGAAGTCCACCGTGGTGATCACACCCTGAAGGATTGGGTTGGCCCTGGCGATCGCGCGGGTCGCGTTCGTGAGCATCTCGCCGAGCGTCTTGGGCTTCTTGCCCTCAGGCCACTCGAACTGTATGCGGCCCGAGATTACCGGCCAGCGCGCCTCTTCGGGGATGTAGAACCGAACGAGCGTGTGGTCGACCTCGAGGACCGTCTTCACGGTCTCCTCGTCGCCGAACTGGTCGTACAGGCGCACCACCTCGTCCTCGAAAACGTCGGAGAGCCGCTTGATGAACAGCAATGGCAGGATGAAATCCTTGAACTTTGGGGCGTCCTTCTCGCCGCGGATCGAGCACGCGGCTTTCCAAAGCATTCCCTCCATCGTTTTCGTGTCGAGGCCCTCCGCGCCCGCGGTAACGGCGCCTTCCTTCGGCCGGCGTCCCCGCCGCCGTACGGGCGGGACCATGCTGGCCGCGATCTCGACCTGCTCCGCGAGACTCGCGGCGTCCGGCCGTTGCTCCCGGAGGAGTGCGGCGAGGTGGCGCAGAACGTCGCCTCCCGGCTCGCCCTTGCCGTTTTCCCACCGATTGACGGTGCTGAAGACGACGCCCAACTCGCGCGCGAGCTGTTCCTGCGTCCAGCCAAACTCGCTACGGGCTTTCAGGATGACCTGACCCAGAGACCTTGCGTTCATGTTGAAATTGTGCTATAAGGACTATAGCGTTGTCAAGCCTCGGGGCATCAAGCCGGACGAGGCAGAAGGAGAAACACATGAGAAAGAATAACTTGCACATCGTACCACATGATAAGGGTTGGGCTGTGAAACGCGGCGGTGCGGAGCGGGCTTCGTCGGTGCACCCGACCCAGAAGGAGGCCCAGGACGCCGCACGCCCGGCCGCCAGGCGCGACCGGGTAGAACTCGTCATCCACGGTCGCAACGGCAAGATCCGCGACAGCGACAGCTTCGGGCACGACCCGAACCCGCCCAAGGACCGGCGGTAAGCACAACCTTGGGACGAATCCATGACTGCCAAGAATGACAGCAGGCGCCGTACCCGTCGGGCCACCCAACCGCGCGCGGGAACCGAGCTTGTGCTCCGGGCTGTTTGGACACTTGGCCCAAAGATGGCGCAGGGCGGTTTCGGCGAAATCTTCGAGGCCTCGTCGAGCAGCGGACAGACAGGAGTGGTCAAGTTGATTCCCAAGGACCCCGGCGCTCAGCGAGAACTCCTGTTCGAGCTTCCCGCCGCACCCAACGTGCTGCCCGCAATCGATCGCGGTGAATGGGGGGATTACTGGGTACTCGTGATGCCTCGAGCTGAGGGATCTCTCAGGCAACATCTACAAGCCAAGTGGGGCTCACTTCCCGAGGCCGAGGTCCTTCCCATCCTCCGTGACATTGTCAGCGGTCTGGCAGCAATGAGCGGGGAGGTCGTCCACCGCGATCTAAAGCCCGAGAACATACTCCTGTGGGAAGGCAGGTGGTGCATTGCCGACTTTGGGATCGCGCGGTATGCAGAAGCCACCACGGCCCCTGACACGCGCAAGGGTGCATGGACGCCTGCGTACGCGGCGCCGGAGCAATGGAGATTTGAACGGGCAACCGCGGCAACTGACATCTACGCGTTGGGGGTGATCGCATTCGAGCTGATCGAGGGCCGGCTGCCATATCCAGGCCCAATCGCCGAGGAGTTTCGGGAGCAACACCTGCACGGGAAGCCGCCCGAGGCAAAACGGGCTGACCACCCTCTCCGCGCCCTGCTTCTCGAATGCCTCTTCAAGGAACCGGAGGGACGACCAACCGCGGCGAACGTGTTGGAAAGACTCCGCCAACCCGCCGAACCGAAATCCCCGGGTTTGGCCAGGCTCCAGGAGGCCTACGGCCAACACCTGGTCCGTAGCCTCGAAGAGCAGGGCCAGCGCGCACAACAGGAGGCAGAGGAGGCGCGGCGCCACGGTCTTCTGGCCGCCGCGGAGAGCACGTTTGGGGCGCTCGTCACGAAAGTGGAAGGGACAGTTAAGGCGATTGCGCCGCTGGCCAGAACCGACAGTAGGGGGGGCCTGGCGGTTGAGTTAGGTCAGGCTGGGTTAGTCCTGGAGCCGCTGCGACGCAGCGGACGCCGTGCACTGACGCAATCCCAACTCGGATTCGAGGTAATCGCGTTCTCAGCGATATCGATCAGGTACAAGCAGCAGCGCGGCTCGTGGCAAGGGCGTTCTCATTCGATTTGGTATTGCAACGCGCTGGACAGGGCGGCCTATCGCCTGGTCGAACTCGCATTCATGGCGATTTGGACCAACGAGATCAAGAGCGTTGAGCCTTTCGCCCTCGAGCCAGACGAGGACGCCTTCCTCGCGCTATCGCCCACGGCGCACGTCTACCAATCGGCATGGAACTTCACGCCTATTGACCAGGGCAATGAGGACGAGTTCATTGATCGCTGGCTAGGTTGGCTTGGTGACGCGTCACGGGGCAACCTCCAACGTCCGAGTTCCCTCCCTGAAAGGCGGTGAGGGCGTCGCAGCGATCGACGGTGGCCATGGCGGTGCCCGAGCCCGCCTAACCATCATGCGAGTACAAGCCAATTCGTGGGACTGTGCTTGGGCGAGGCACGAACAGGAAGGTTAGCGAAATGCACTCCAATCACCCCTGGTGGGATGGCCTCTCCAGGGCGGAGGTTGAGGCCACCGAAACAGCGGTCTCGGTTCTCTGCGACCATTCGTGGGCGCAAACACTCGTTGCTCACGCCCGGAGTCGGCACTCGCTGCCGGCGCAGCTTCGTAAACGAAGAGGCTCGACCCCCGAGAACGCAAGTGATCTATTCGAGTTGCGGTTCGCCGCGGAGTTGGCACGTGCCGGACGAAGTGCTGATTATGAATTCGCGGCTGGCGTTGGAAACTCGACCGTGGACTTCCGTGTCCCTGGCGAGCCGGAATGGCTGATCGAGCTTGTGAGCCTCGGGACGACACAGGCCGTGAAGGCATCGACGGTGGAGCACGACAGTGGCGGCGGAGTGGTTACGTACTCACACTTGCTTTCGTCTGACTCTCCTGATCCAGAGAACACTGAGGAGTACGAGATGATCACCGCGATCAGGAAAATTCTCGAAAAGGCTGCGAGTGATGGAAAGCCCACCAAGTTCCCGGTTCCCTGCGGGTCCTACCACGTTGTCCTCGCTGATGCCCGTGGGTATCTGGGGGGCAGTGGCGGTGACCACATCGATTACATCCAAATGGCGGCGGGGGCCGGAGCGCTTCACGGCGACGATCGAATGCTTGCCAAACCTGTGCCCGGAACGCGCCAGCTGATCCGTGGGCTTTTCGAACCCAGGAACCCCATTCCCGGCGCCCGGTACTTTAGGGAGAGAATTCACTTTGTTGGATTCGTGGCAGAGCAACGATTCGAGGCTGGCGAGATTCCGCGCGAGCTCCTTCTGGTTAACAACATGAATCTCTTCTCAGATCGCGACCAGCTTCGGCGCGCGGTTGAAGCATTTCCTCTGCCAGGTGGCCGTTTGGTTCCGGTCCTGCTGCCAAGCGACGAGACAGCTCGGTAAATTGCGGGGTCCCGGGGCGCCGCCCCGGTCGCCCCTCGTGGCTTACCACGACCTACCGAGCGCGCCGATCTCACCCTCGCCGAGCCGAGCGACCCGCTCTCCCTCGTTCGGTGAGCCTCTAGCCGGCGGCTATGAAAAGCTCGTGGTACTCGCGCAGGTCGTCGGCCCAATGGCCGGGCGCCAGCACGTGGTGGTTCC
>Ga0315284_10017173_pt1 | contig 10260 bp, 3 predicted proteins | sample YL17G09_16_MG_FD_203696 | JGI IMG/M metagenome (GOLD analysis project Ga0315284, IMG submission 203696) | Sediment microbial communities from Yellowstone Lake, YNP, Wyoming, USA - YL17G09_16 | ecosystem: Environmental > Aquatic > Freshwater > Lake > Sediment | place: USA: Wyoming | collected...
TAGTCATCTGTTGTATTTCCGCCGAGGACATCACCGAAGTAATATAATGGTGCAGGGATTGGCATTTGTGATTCTACGAATCCATCGGTGCCAAAGTATACACTTGCGCCTGTGAAAGAGTTTCCGAAATTAGGTTTCCATGCAACAAGAGTATTAGTTCCTAGGCTATTTACAACATATCTATATTGTGTAGTTACGCTTTGATCATAGAGTGACATTCCGAATAAATTACCGCCAGGGCTACCATCGCTTTTTCCGAAGGCATATCCAGTACCAACGAGGTCGCCTTGCCACACATTCCAAATCATATCACCATTAGTTGTCAATCGTGTCATTGATGCTGTAATTGGTTCTACGGCAGTTGGTGCAATAGGAGTAAAATCCTCTCCCGTAATATTAGAGAGTACATCACCGCAATTATTTGCGGGAAAATCAATTTGAGTACCTTCTTTCCAAGTATCAGGTACATAGGCGAGCGCATAATATCCCAGCCAATAATATTGACCGGTTGCCCATGATGATGATGCTAGGAGGGACATACCCTGGTTCGTAATTAGTGTCTTTACAGGCATAGTGTATTACCGTTTGTTCAGTATATTTAAAAGTTATCCCAAGTTTATTAAAAATGAAGTCTTTGTTTTTCAAAGACATTCATCAGAAAGCATATCTTCAGGTAAATCATCCCAGTTAAGTTCATTATATCCAACTGCCCACGATGATTTTCCTGTTAATAATGTTGGTCCCATTTGTACTCTTATCTGTGCTGTATCTTGTAGATATTTGACAAGTCCATCGAAATATGTATTTATGGGTTTGAAATCCATAATAGCTTGATGTAATCGTTGTTCATCTTGACTCAATCCACTATTTGCATTTACATCAAGTTTTACGGTGAAGTGCGGTATTGGTTGAAAGAAACTAGGTGTATTGTTCATAGCATCATTCATTGCTTGTCCTTTCAGTTCACCTTCTTCTATAAATTCTTTATATGGGTCATTTGTGCGAGTCCACATTTTAACGATTTCACCGATAGCACCATAAGTAGCGAGTAGCATTTTCAAACCAGGTTCAGTACTTTTCAATGTATAGAATTGAGGTAGATTCATTACAGCTTGTCTAAGTGCTTTATTTCTTTCTTCTGTATTATTATAAAATGGATTTTCATTAATATCAGATGTTAGAGTTGTAATATCATATCCTATATATCGTGCTAAATATCCGATTAAGTCAATGTCAATTACATTCCAATCTTTGAGGTACATTAATCGTTCAACTTTTTCAATCAATGGATATCGCATATCAGGAACACCTGTAAATCCTGGCGTTACTAACCACGGTTCAACAACGCTATTTTTATCCAAGTATGCGCTATATTGTTCAGGATAGTTACCTGCCGTATCAATATTTGGAATAGATTCATAAATGAATTCAAATGATGGTGTTGTTAAAATATCTGCTTTATATATCGGATGATTTCCATTACTCTCATCTCTAATCATATCATCTACATCATCATCACCATAAATACGATACACAATAGGACTTGTAAGTTCATTATAATCATAATCAAGATTTTCATATGAGTCTACATCAATATCACGAACTTTCATTGAATTATGAATTGTTAATCTTTCCCATGTCAGACCTCTGCGTACTCTGAAGAGTCCATTAGAAATAGGTGCTAATTGATCTGATAATTGTACATAATCACCATTTCTAAAGTAGGCTATATATGAACCGGTATCAGTAAGCACTTCAAAATCAAATTCACTAAAAGGATTTAGCACATTATTTTGAAATGTTTGAATTGCTAAAGGTGCAATCGTCCAATATTTACCTAATGGATTTTCATTATAATCAATTACTCTAGAGCGTTGTTGCCATTGTATTGAATTGAGTTCAAATCTATACCAACCTCTACGATACATTACACCTGGTACGGTGGCACTTTTCGTATATGTTTTTTGCTTTATGAAATTGACATCAAGCGTTTCGGCATCATACACATTAATCACTTCATAAAATCCATTAAAATATGATGGTGTTGCTTGTCTTATTTCAAATTGGCCGCCTACTTTTAAGCGGTGGTCGCTAAATGTTTGTACTCTAAGTGAGGTTGGTGTACTAAGGTATAGGCTACTGATTGTAAGTGGCGATAATTGTGCTAATGAAGGATTAGTTTCATCTGCTGTAAATAAATTTGTTCTTGAAAATACTGTAGCACCATCAGAGATTACATCTGATGTTACTAATCTCCAATTTTCTATTTCAGCTACATAATATCCATCTACATTATTTCCGGTTCCATCATTTACACGTACATAATCACCAATTTGTGGTAAAAAATTAGATGTTGCCGTTCCTGGCATTGTATTTGGTGATAATAAGTCAACATCAATTGTAAATTGTTGTGTATTTATTATTGAAGTAATTTGAAATGTTCCATTCCAATAACTACTGGTTGAACCATTTATTGTTATGCTTGCGCCAATCTTATAGCCATTTGGTGTGCTTGTGGTTATTGTTGCTACGCCACTTAATTGAGTTGCAAATTCAATTGGCATCACGATTGGCACCAATCCTCTTAAATCCATAAATTGAGTTACAATTGCTTTAATGAATGGTTCAATAGAATTTATTACAGGATTACCATAATTATAACAAGGTATATTATTAATAATTGGTTGATTACATACAAGTGTATCAACTGAATTTATTGCTGTAAATACGATATATCCATTACGTTTTGTCATCGTCTTGGTAGCGGTTGTTGGATCAAACCACCAATCTCTTTGTTTCCATCCGTATTTTAGAAATGTTTCTTTTGTTGGTTGAATATAGATGGTAGATGTCAACTCACTATAAGGAGTATTGACATAATCAATCTCTGTATTTGGTTTCAAATTTTTAGTGAAATATAATCCAAACATATATTTATTAAATATTGTTCTGAAATCAGGATTAGTCAATGCGTTCATAGCCAATGTATATCTTATTAAATCTTTATCAGGCGTAACACTATTCGAATCGGTTTTTATTGATACATTGACTAAATATCGAATTCCTTGATATACAACATATGAACCTGTAGGATAAAGATTGCCTCTTTCCCAAAGAACAGCATCACTATCAAATCTACCAACTCCAGCTAATTCACCGCCAAGTTTAACATACCACCATCCATGTGTAATTAAATTACCTGAATATGAAGCCATTATGAAAGAACCACTAAAACCAAATATATTATTTACAACTTGACCAATATACCCTGCGTCTGTTTGGCCTTGTATATATGGTGTTAATATTATATCACCAATACCAATAGATGTTATTGTTACATCTACTAATTTGATTGTATTACTTAATGAATTGATTGATTCGATAATATATAATTTACCAGTTGTTATCCCACCAGGCATTACAGCTGTTGGTGTTGTTGTTGTAAATTCAATTAACTGACCTATGCTTAAATTTTCAATTGTTGATACAGGAATTTCATTCAATGGATTTACATTTACCATTGATGCATTAAACCACCAATTTACTTGAGTGGCTATAATTGTGCCACTTCCTATACTTGTTATTGGTGTTCCTTGAAATGTTACATATCGAGTAATGGAATTAGCATTTGATATTGTGTAAACTGTATTTGCTAATAATCCGCCTGGCAATGTTGACGCTGTTGATGGGATGATGATTACTTTATCGCCTGCCATTAAGTTGCCGAGTTCGGCAAACCGGATGGCATTTGCATCAACATCAACATCAACCATTCCATTAAATGATGTTGAGAAATTAGGGTCTTGTGAATCTAATCGTGCAAGATAGGTATTTGGTTTAAAAGGTAAAGGAATAAATGTTTGAGCATTAACAAATGGAACTATTAAATTATGTGTAACGCCTTTATTTACATTTTTGCTATACCAAAAATCATTAACAAAACACTCTCCGCCTAGAGCTACTGATGCGCTTACAAATGAGCCACCAAATTGAAATTGAACAGCATTAATAATTGAATCAACAGTTGTTGCGCCATCAAAATATTGAGTATCTTTTATAGTTACCAAGTCACCTACTGATAAGCCGTGTGGCCATTTTGTTGTAGAAATAGCTTTTGTTGTTGTTGTTGCGGTAGTGCTTTCTAATGATATAACTTCATTGTTTGGAGTGAATATTGGATCAACTACACTATATTTTTCTTGTCTATCTTTAGTTATTGGATTCAATTCATTTTCACTTAAATCTCTAGCGTAAAATAATGAAAAACCAGGAATAGTTCTAGGTTCTCCTATTTGAGGAGACTGCCAATTAAATGAGCATACATCAGTTGCAAATTTAATCCAATAATGATATCTAAATGCTACCGGTGTTGGTTTAACAGAATGGTAATAGTCAACTAAATAAAGAAAGTCATCTTTTGGATTGACATATGGATTATTTACACCTATTCTATTAGAATCACTAATGATATATGTGCTTGTGACATCTAAAATATCCAATACATTTAAGCTAAAGAAAAGTTCATAGTATAGAATAGAACCTTTTTTATATGAAAATCGAGTACCTATACTTCCTATTTTTCCTAGTTTTAATTGTAGTATTCGAGGTACTATACCTACTATAGATTTGAATGGTTTATTTTGTGTATTATTAAATGGATCTTGTGATGTACTTGTTGGGTCTAGAAGTAATTGATTCCTTGTCAAATCATAATAATAAACGCCACTATAAATACTAAAGCTAACATCAGTATAATTGACATAAAATTTATCACCATCATTTGGTTGATATTCTAATATATCAGCACTAATATTGCGTGATTGCCCTGCATAATCTATGTAATCTCTAAATAATGGATATGTATCATCTTGATTTGGGTTCCCTTCTGGTTTGCTTAGAAAAAGAATAGGAAGTCCTTTTTCTTCGCATTTAGTCATAAGTTCAATCAATTGATTTACTCTATTTTTTACAATACCAATGCTTGCATTTGTAGAAACAAATATCATTTCAAATTCAGTTCTTTTTGATGCATTTCGATAAGCATTATTTAGATAATCAGAAAAAAGTTGTAGTAATAAAACTACATCAGGTTCTGCTGTTAAAAATTCAGGTACTTGTGCCAAATAATCTTGAAAGCGGTAAAATCCGCCTTCATTATTGACTATGGGATTACTAGGCATATATTACGCTCCAAGTTGAGTTGTCTTATTAGATAAGATGGTGCTAGGTGTATATATTGCTGCATTTGTTATTGTTTTTATTTTAATATCTTCATTAGCAATAACAAATTGTACAATTTCAGTTCCTTCAGTATACAATGTGATATTACCTTTTCTGATGCTATCATTACTGCTACAATCTGATGTTTTCTCAATCAATGCTGTAGCTACTACTGGTCCAATAATATTTCTTATAAGTTTTATGTATTCTAAAGTGTAAACGAAATAATTGAAAAGTGTATTAGGTGTAGTTTCAAACATTTCTGTAACAGTTAATGTTGGTTTGAATAACAAAATACCTTCATCAAAATACCAGCCTCTTAATGCATCCATTGCATTCCATGTACTATTAGCATCAGAGTTACCAGCATTATATTCAGGTAAATACACATCATTATATATAGGAACCAATATATTATTAAACATACTTGCCCATATAAAAGCGCAGAATCCACTTAATTCAGCTTCTGTTATATTATCTCTTAGTATCAAAATCCCATCAATACTAGTTGATAAATTAGTGCTATAATATTTAAGTATTTGTTGCTGTAATTTAGCTTGGTCAGGTATTTTAAATGAAAGAGTTTTTCGTGTAGTTATTTTCCCACCATTGACATTAAAAGTAGTGCTTTTAAAATTTAATATTATATCCATTCCATTAAAATTTAAACCTGTTTGATCAACCAATACAGCTGTGCTAGAACCCATCCATAGAAGATTGGCTATATTAAATTCTTCAAATCCATTAGGTCTAGCTTTGAAATATACAGTCACACCTGCTACTTCTGGTTGACTCTGAATCAAACTTTCAATTTGAGAGCGATATAAAGGAACTGCAAAATCTGTATGCTCTTTTAGATAAGCATAAATATCATCTTTAATTAAATTTCTAATATCATTAAAATTAGCACCTGGAAAAAGAAATAGATTAATATCCATTGTCATATCTTGTACAATTGGAGGTGCGTATCCAGTTTCACCTCCACCTAATGTTAAATAGCCACGGCGACTAATATCATTAAGAAGAATTTCAAGTTCAGAACCAACTATTGCAAAATCTTTTGGTTGAAGATTTGCATTGAAAATATTTAACATATCTAATGTATTTGGTGTTCCATTTGGTGCAATATAACCTGTAATGAATTGATCAGTCGTTATTTGTATGCCATCTTTGTATATAGTAATATTATCAATTTCCATATCAATTTTTAATCTATCAACTGAAACGCCACACGCTACCGCATTAGAGACATCAGGAAGCAGAAAATAATCATATTGCCATAGATAGGCTAACCCATTTACTTTATAGCCAGAAATGTAGTATTGTGATGGATCAGCGGGATATACTTTTCCATTTTGAAGTGAATACAAATCTTTTAAAACAGTAAAGCGAACAATATTGCTGTATTTTAGTTTTACTCTATTATCTTTTGAATATCTTGATAGAAAATCTTCACCATATGCATTTGCATATTTAAAATTACCATATGTACGTAAGTACAATATATAGCTCGCTCTATTGCCTAAACTATCCAAACTAGAGAAAATTGAACTTGCATTATTTTTTATACTCTCTTGATTTTCTAATGTTACACCACCTGTAATATCAGTTGTCAATCCAATATTTAAATCTTCAATAGTTAAATCAGATGGCGTTCCATCACTTTGTGTAATTAGGATATTATTAAATCCAGCATTTAATAATTGACCCGCTACATTTGTTTGATTTCCCAATGCACCTAATGTTGAAATATATTTAATATTTACGGCACCAAATGGAATTGCACTAACAACTCCATCGCCAAAAATAAGTCTTGGTTGACCATCATTTGATGTATCTACTAATACAGTATAATTATTGCTGACACCTTCAGGTTCAATTAAGCCAACATTATCTTTAAATATTTTTGGTTGAGATGGATTAAATAATCCACGTCTTGATATTCGCCAATAAATTTTATCGCCTACCGTATCAGCAGGAATATTATATTGAACTAAACTTGCATCTGTATTTATCACAGTATACATTTTTGATATTTGATTTTGTGTTGCTGGATCTTGCCAATTTGGGTCTTGTTCTCCAAACCAGTTTGAAAATGTTACATCAGGAATATTATATGACTGATTTTTATTTCCATTACTAAAATAGGTCGCTGTTTTAATTTGACCCTGTAATGTAACAGCTCTACCTGATACTAATTTCATAAGACCATTTTCAAAATCAATTTGTGTACGGTCATATGCCCATTGACAATCATCGATGGAAAGTAATGATGCACCATTATATGTGAATACGGTATTTCTAGGAACTAATACCCTAACCGTAGGATATACACCGGTTCTTTTTAATTGTATTCCATATCCAGCTCTTGCCGGTACAGGTCGTCTTACAGAATAGCCAATCATACGGCTACCAAGATAAGCACTAGATAATTGTTGAGATGTCTCTAAAAAACTCTCCTGGAAACCCGCTTCTGCCCAAGCTGCAATCAAATCAGCATTACCAGAAAATAATTCAAGAAGCGTGCGACCATATGAATTCTGAGTCAAGTCTGCGAGTGGACCCTCTTTATATCTAAGTATAGTTGTCATATCTGACAATACTTGATCGAAGTTCACTCCTGTATATTTACGAGCTATTGTTGCCATTACCAAACCTTGATGTCAATTTATGTTAAGAGTTTATCTTTAAGATAACTCGTTAAAAGATAAACTCTAATTAAAAGTAGAGAACTTAACATGCCCACAATGAATATGCGTGTGGCTGCTAGTGTCAGAGCAACTTCCCAGCGGTTACCAAATCTTTCAATTCAAGCCAATGTAACAGGTGGCTATTATGATGAAGCTGGTAATAGAGGTGATTGGAATGATACTGTACGCGGTGTAGTGGAACGCAGTCCACTAAAAAGCTATAATGATCCAGAGTGGTCAAATGGATATAATACCGGCGTTCGTCTCGATTTTAAACGCCATAATGGATATAATGACCAAGAGCGATATAGACGACAATCATTAGGATTTGTTAAAAGACAAGGTACTTTTGTTAAATATTATTGGACTAGTTTTAATCCATATGTAGACCCTTTATATCACGAAGATACAAATAGAACCGTTGAAAGAGTTTTTGACCTTCCTATAATATTTTCATTCCAACCAGAAAATATGTTATTCAGCCGATTTGGTATTCAACAATTAGATGAATTTGAAGCTTTCATTCATATGTCATTATTTTTTGAACTTAATTATGCTAATATGAGAAAAGGTTGCGTAGAACCAGCTTGTGACCCTAATACACATAATCCTGAATTTTATCAAAGAGGATATGAAAATTATAGCTATCATGGATATAGTGCTCAGCAAATGATTCCAAAAGCAGGTGACCTAGTAAAAATAGAAGCATTTGATAGTCTTTGGACGGTTGAATCTGTTCAATCAGGTGCTCCTGAATTTCAATTCCGTTGGCATAAATATTGGTATCGTATTTCACTCAAAACTGCCTACGATAGCGGAATGACGGTTGACCAAGAAGTTCTAAATGATCCTAACCAAAATAATTATGTGAATGATATTCTAAATACTCAAGACCCAAATAGCCCAAGCTATAATCAATATCCATTAGATGTATCTTGTGTTGTTGACCAACTAAAAAAAGATATTATCTACAGACCGCCACAAGTACCACCTACCGTTGTCGATCCTACTTGCGACATCAGATGGTATCCGTGTGGCGATTTGATGGGTCAATGGTAAGCTAAATTAACATAACTAGATATATATATATATTATAAACATTTAACAAAAGGGACACCCAATATGCGTCCATATTTTTTCGTCCGCACACAACAAAAAATTGAAATTTCGCTGTTAGATATGTTCAATAACATTAGAGTTCAAAGGTATGAAGGTATGCCAGGTGCATCTCCTGTTGTTAAAACGCTTAAAGTTCCTTTAATTATGTATTATGGAAAAGATTTTGCGAATTGGTGGGCAATGACTTCTACTAAACAAAGACCAATTCCACTTCCAATATTAGCATTAAGATTTGTTAGAAAAGAGCCAGCAAGTGCAGCGAGAACACAACCGACCTACGCTCGACAAATATTCTCACCAGCTATAGGTCAATACATTCAAGATATTCAGCCAACGCCATATTATTTTTATTATGATTTAGAATTACTTTCTGATTCAGCTGCTGACTGGCAAATTGTTAATGAGCAGATAAATCCATATTTTAATCCATTCCGTACATTAAGAATTAAGGAGTTTGATTTTACGCCTGATATTGAGAGAAAAGTTCCAGTGTATCTGATGTCTGTACAAGATACGCTTGAAGATGAGTTACAAACGGGACCTAAACATAGGCTATTTAAAACGGCATGGAATCTTCGTCTTGAAGCTGATTATTATCGTCCATTAGAATTTCCTGAAATGATTAAATATGCGGAAATGAATGTAAGGGTTGAAGATATTATCGACCAATTACAAGTATGGGTGTATCCAGATCCGATTGCTGAACAAATTAGAAAGCCGTGGGAAGAATTGGCTCCAAGTCTTCGTAGAGGGTTTACATTATTGAAAAGTTGGGCAAGAACTTTAATGGTAGTTCAAGAACCTATAGATGGTGTTCTAAATAATTTTGGTGATGACGCTCAATTGGCGCCAGGTGGTTATTGGTATGTAGATCTTACTTTACCTGATGCTTATCGTCCGCCAATGGTTCCACAATATAAAGAGCTTTGGTTAACTTTCGATGAAGATAGTCCACTTGCTAAAGATTTTTCCGGATTTGGAAGAGACTTCCTTGTATTGGATAATGATACTCGTGTTTTTTATCCAGATTTACCTCCTGCCGGTGGCAATTCAAGTGAGACTGGTTATGAAGTTGCTCCTAATGTAGAATGGGATAGAATATTGAATTGGTTTGGAAGTGAAGCGGGTGAAATGCTTAGTCCATTTACATTTCAAATGATACTTCAATTTACTAAAAGTCCTGTTCCTGATACTATATTCCAATATTTACCTAACAAAGAAACAAAAGATA
>Ga0315284_10017174_pt1 | contig 10260 bp, 7 predicted proteins | sample YL17G09_16_MG_FD_203696 | JGI IMG/M metagenome (GOLD analysis project Ga0315284, IMG submission 203696) | Sediment microbial communities from Yellowstone Lake, YNP, Wyoming, USA - YL17G09_16 | ecosystem: Environmental > Aquatic > Freshwater > Lake > Sediment | place: USA: Wyoming | collected...
TATCCGTTTTGAAATTGGCAAGGTCGATTATATTAAAAAACATGCACAAATCAGGATATTTTTTACCGGTGAGGGCAATGGAAGTTTCAATGAGGGTGAAAACGGAAATGATGATGATTGAAGTGCCGGTTTAATAAGCTAAAAATATTCGTATCTTTTCAAAGAAATTGCATTATACCTGGCGTTGTGATCTAAAACAACCAGACATGAAAAAGTTTTTACTTCTAGCTTTATTTCAGCCAGCTATTCTTAGCATCCTTGGCCAGCAACCCGAAATTAATTTTGAGCATCTCTCGGTTCAGCAAGGCCTGGCAGATCAACAAATTAATTGCATTATACAGGATCATAGCGGATTTATATGGATCGGAGGTATTAATGGCCTGTACAAACACAATGGGTATGATTTCACATTTTTCGAAGAATTGCCAGACTGCAGGATTTGTAACCCTTTTAATTTTATTCACGCAATGCTTGAGGATGGCCTGGGTTTACTTTGGACATATTCAGCAGAAGGCATATCACTTTTTGATCCTGAAATAGAAAAATCATTGCTTGTGGATCCTTTTGTATGGGATACTGCGCATGAAGACGTTAATGTGAATTACACGATGCTACGAGACATTGTAGGTAATATCTGGGCTTCCAATCAGACAGGGCTCGTAAAAATATCCTATAAGGAAAATATTAAAATGCCTGTAACCAAAGAGACGATTTTTAATGGTGGTGCAAAAAGTATTTTCAACATTGAAACCATTCAGCTTTCGTCTCATCAATACAGCCCAGATAACAGTGTTATGTCTCTGAATGAGGATGATCAGGGAAATATCTGGGCGGGCTGTGCAGAGGGCCTTTATGTGCTGAGAAAGGGAGATCATTCATTTGTGAGGATGGATCAAGGCGCCAATAAGGGAACCCAACAGGCGATTCAAGGTATCAGCAAGGTTCTTCAGATAGATGAAAATGCATACTGGATCGCAGCAGTAAAAGGCCTTTACTTACTGACGAACGTAAAAATGGCCCTTCGTGACAGCATTCCGGATAATTTGTTGCTTCATTTTTCACTGAAGCCAGTGATAGGTAGACAGCGTATTTATTCATTGTCAATAGACCGAAATAAGAATATTCTGCTGGGTGCAGACAAAGAAATCTACTTAATAAAAAGAGACGACAAAACAGGGGAGGTTACCTTTGAATCAATAAGCCATAGCCAGGCAGAGCCAGAATGGAAAGGATATGGTACTAGAGTACGTGGTATTTTTGAAGACCGGACAGGCATGCATTGGACAGTACAGGATTATTACGGAACTTCAAAGTTCAAAATGATCCAATCGCAATTTACCACTTATAAAGACTTAATATTCAATAATTTTAGCAGTATTGACATTAGTCCTATTTATATAGATAGTAAGAACAATTTGTGGATTGGCACCTATGATGGAGGCTTATACAAAATTCAAACGGAAAGCAATAAGGTGACCCGATATGATCCTGGCCCGGCAAAAAATAATATTTCCTGCCTTCAGGAATCATCCCATGGATTATTCTGGATTGGTTTGTCCTCAGGTATCCTTGAATTCAATTCCAGTAACGGAAAGTTTCGTGATCCCTTGCCGGATACTAAAATCGCAAATAACTTAAGGAATGCACAGGTCTGTGATCTGTTAAAAGACGGCGACCGGTTATATATAGCAACAGACTTTGGTTTGTTTGTATACAATTATTTAAATAAAGAACTTTATCAGTTTTCTTTTGCTCCTGCTCCCGGTTATTCAAACGAGATTTGTGCACTAATTAAAAAGAAGAATGGTGAAATATGGGCAGGTACTATAAATCATGGTATAAATAAAGTGGATTTCAATTCCCAGAGTGGCAGTTTATCCCTCAAACCCGTTTATAGTAAGAAGGAACTATTGGATTTTGGTATTAATATGTCATATCAATACAGGCTTTATGAAGACAGCAAAGGATTTCTGTGGATAGCTAATTATTCGGGAATACATCGTATCAATCGAAAGAACGGCGAAGTGAAAAATTACAGCTTATTCGAAAATATTGAATTTCCAGTGGTATGTTCCATTACAGAAGATGATCATAACAATCTCTGGCTGGGAACCTATTACGGATTATGCCGGTTTAACATGGCAACCGGAAAGGTTAAGGTTTTTGAAAAATACGATGGCGTGCCCATTTTAGTTCATGGTCAAAATTCAGTATACAAAGATAAGGGAGGCAGAATGTACTTTGGCGGTCTCGGAGGTTTTTACAGCTTCCACCCCGACAGCCTCAAAACCAATGATTCCATTCCCCCGATTGTTATTACTGATTTCAGGTTGTCCAACAAATCAGTTAAAGTTGACACAACGAGGGGGGCAATTTTAACCAAGAATATATCCTATACGAGGTCCATTGAACTTCGATATAATCAGAATGACCTGACCTTTGAATTTGCTGCACTGGATTATAATCAGCCCTTAAAGAACAAATATGCCTACAAACTCGAAGGATACCAGGATGAATGGATTCAAACCGATGCGGATAACCGTGTGGCAACTTTTACAAACCTTGATCCCGGAACCTATACTTTCCGGGTCAAAGGTTCGAACAACGATGGCATCTGGAATGAGGAAGGCACCTTTATTGATATCATTATCCATCCTCCGTTCTGGAGGACAAAGCTGGCGTATATTGTTTATGTTGTCCTTTTCCTGATGCTGCTCAGGGGTTATATTTATTGGCGGACAAGGCAGCTCAGAAAAGAGAAAATTGTACTGGAGAAACAAGTTTCTGAAAGGACCTCAGAATTAAAGACATCAAATACGCAGCTTGAAAAACATCAACAGGAATTATTGCAACAAAAGGAAGAGTTGCAATCCACCCTTGAAAACCTTCAGAAAACACAGGAACAACTCATTGAATCGGAAAAAATGGCCGCGCTGGGCGGTCTGGTAGCCGGTGTTGCCCATGAGATCAATACACCGGTGGGTATAGGTGTAACCGCTGTAAGCAATTTGCAGGAAGAAATTCAGAAAATGGCAGCGTTATATAAGAAGGATGAGATCAGCCACAAGGATTTTAAAGAATTCCTTCAGTCAGTCAACGATTCAGCCCAGCTTATTCAAAAAAACCTTGAACGTACGGCAGAGCTTATTCAGAGCTTTAAACAGGTTTCCGTCGATCAGGTGTCGGAACAGCAGCGTGTGTTTAACGTAAAGTCATATCTTAATGATATCATCCGTAGTTTATCCCCGAAATTCAGGCATAAAGAAATTACGTTCAGCATTGAATGTGATCATAAGCTGGAATTGGATTCCTATCCGGGAGCCTATGCCCAGATATTCACAAACCTTCTGTTGAATAGCTTTACACATGGTTTTCATGAAAAGCAAAAGGGATCAATAACTATTCATGCATCCCAAAAGGATAAAATTCTAAAAATCGAATATCATGATGATGGAGCAGGGATCAGCAAAAAAGACCTGCCGCATATTTTTGAACCGTTTTATACTTCAGATAAACACAGAGGTACCGGATTGGGATTGAATATTGTGTACAATCTGGTCAAGCAGAAATTGCACGGGAGCATATCCTGTTCAAGTGAAACCAGCGAAGGGGTATTATTTAAAATTGAAATACCCGTAATACTCAAAATCTAAACGAATGGAGAACAATCATAAAGAAAGACTTTTTGAACCGGATGTTCAGAACGAAAAAAAAGTGGAAGGCAAACTTTTTAAGGACAGCAAAGAAGAAATGCCGAAAGAAAAACCAGCAAAACCAATTGATTCACCGGACTCCTGGAAAGTGCTGCTGGTTGATGATGAGGAAGATATACACAGCGTGACACGGATGGCATTGAAAGGATTTACTTACCAGGGCAAGGAAATAAAGTTTTTACATGCGTATTCCGGTGAAGAGGCAAAGCAATTGCTACCCAAACATAAGGATATTGCCTTAATCTTTCTGGATGTGGTGATGGAAAACAACCATGCTGGTCTTGATCTGGTAAAGCACATCAGGGATGTGCTAAAAAATCATTTTACCCAGATTGTACTGCGCACCGGATATCCCGGACAAGCTCCTGAACGTGAAGTTATTGCCATATATGAAATCAATGATTACAAAACAAAGACCGAGCTTACCACTTTCAAATTATTTACTGTAACACTTGCCTCATTAAGGACATACGATTCAATCATACGTCTCGAAAACCTCAGGCAAAACCTTGAGAATATAGTGCGGGAAAGAACTGCCGAACTGGAGCGAAAAAATGTAAAGATCATGGAAATGGACCAGATGAAAACCCGTTTCTTTTCTAACGTCTCTCATGAGTTCCGAACACCATTGACATTGATCATTAGTCCCCTGGAGGATTTTTTAGTGGATAAGGAACTGGCAGCACCCAAAAAGGATAAACTTGAAATGATGCACAGGAATGCGCTCAGGTTGCTTGGCCTTGTAAATCAGTTGCTTGATCTTTCGAAAATTGATGCAGGCAGCATGAAACTTGCAATAATGTATTATGACCTTAACAAAGTGCTCAGGTTGATTTCCAGAAGCTTTATTCCAATGGCAGAAAGGAATAAAATAAAATACAACATTGACATACCTGAAGAAACTCTGAATTGTTTCTTTGATCGTGATAAGATGGAAAAAATCCTGGTCAATTTGCTTTCCAATGCTTTCAAGTATACGCCTGAACATGGGGAAATAATCTGTTCAGTTAGCAGTGAAGATGTAAGGAGCGGAGGCGATACCAGGTACGTTCAGCTGAAAGTAAAAGACACAGGCCCCGGTATACCGGCTGAACAACTTGAAAAAATATTCGACAGGTTTTACCAGGTGGAAGAGGGGTGGAAAAAGGAAACAAGCGGGACAGGAATTGGTCTTTCCCTGACTAAAGAATTAACTGCATTGCAACACGGTGAAATCAGGGTTGAAAGTGATCCTCAAAAAGGCAGCGGTTTTACAGTGCAACTACCTGTAGGCAAGGACCACCTGAAACCCCATGAATATGTTGTTGTGAAAAATGAAGAAGTTGAGGGACAATCCATGATAATCAAATGCAGTATTTCCGAAAACTATCTGAAAGAGAGTGATGACATTTATGAATTTACAGGTAATAACGATCGACCGATTGTACTTATCGTGGATGATAGTCAGGATATCAGGCGTCATATCAGGGAATCCCTTAATAAGGATTTTATTATAAAAGAGGCCGAAAACGGAAAAGAGGGACTTGAAAAGACTTTGGCCATTATTCCTGACCTTGTAATTACAGATCTGATGATGCCTGAGATGGATGGTTTGGAATTCTGCAGGAAATTAAAAACAGATGAACGAATCAGCCATATACCAGTGATCATGCTAACAGCAAAAGCTGAAGTAGAAGATAAGTTAGAAGGACTTGAAACAGGGGCCGATGACTACATCACAAAACCCTTTAATAATAAGGAGCTTATTTTAAGAACAAAGAACCTGATTGAACAGAGAAATAAATTAAGGGAAAAATACACCCATCAGGTTTCCGTGGAAGCCAGTGAGAACGAAGTAAAATCGGTAGATGAGAGGTTCCTTGAGCATGCCCGTAAGGTTATTGAAAAAAACATTGGTGATTGCAATTTCGATGTAAATAGCTTTTATCCGGAAATGGCAATGAGCAGGATGCAGTTATTCAGAAAATTAAAAGCTCTCGTGAATCAGACGCCCAGTGAGCTTATCCGTAACCTGCGGCTCCAGCGGGCCGTCCAGCTCATGAGACAAAATTTCGGAAACGTTGCTGAAATAACTTTTGAAGTTGGCTTTAACAACCTTTCGTACTTTGCTAAATGTTTTAAAGATAAATATGGATTTTTGCCTTCGGAGTATCAAAAACAAATTGCCGGATCCTAGCAAGCCTTCCAAACCTCAATCATCAATCATCAATCATCAAATCGTCAAATCATCAAATCGTCAAATAATTAAACTCCCCTTTAAAACTGCATAGTGCATTTCCAGCCGCTGAAACCGTGGCATTGCAACCAACTGATCCGGTTTCGGTATTCTTAATGATCAGGTCAAACTGAATCTCAGGTATGGTTGTTGGATTAATAAATCCCAGATATTTGATATTACTGGCCTTGATTAACATCAATTCCTTCTCCATCGCCTTTTCAAGTAATTCTCTGATGATCTGTACCGTACATACACCGGGCAATATAGGATTGCCGGGGAAGTGTCCTTTGAATACAGGATGTTCATTATTCAACAGGATCCGGGCAGAGATATTATCCTTTGCAACGGAAAATCCGAAGGATGAAAGCGTGTATAAATTATTCAGCAACATCGTTGGTTACTTCAATTATCCGGTACAAGTTAATGGATAACCGGAGATTATAATGGGTAATTTTCACTGAGTCAATACCTGAGGCAGGATTTCCGTATAATTCAGCTTTCACTTTATTGATAATCCCTGCAGTTTGTTTTACCTGATAAGGTCTGTCATTTACTTCGTTCAAATGGTAAAAGCTTTTTCTGCTCTTGTCCCTGTATCTATAAATAATATCCTGTGAATTCCTGTGACGCAATACATCGGGTTGCCCATCCGAAAGTCTGTTCATCAATACCAGGCTTATATCGTTGGTCAGTGTTTTTATCAGGGCCTTTTTATTCATCGCATCCATCAAATAATGAACCTTCACCTGTTTGTCAGGTAAAAACTCCATATCGAATATTTTGAGTCCGACCTCGGTGATGAAAACCACCCGATAAGATCCACCGGTTACCGGTTTTATGATCATTAGTCCGCTGTAATGGTTTTTCATCAGGTCGATTTTGGTATTGAACAGGAAATGTCCGGTATCCGACAGAAACCAAGAGGCCGGGGCTTTTCCTGTGTAGTTTGCCTGATGGTGATAGCCGTTGAACAATGAAATGGAGCAGCTGTTCAGGAGCAGCAGTAATAGCAGTGGCAGCAGGAGCAGGGGCAGACCCGTGTGTCTGCCCGCCACCGGCAGGGATGGCATTTTATTTAAAGCTAAATTTCTCAATGGGAATATCTGTATTCAGCTTTTTATTCGTGAAATCAATTTTCGTATAATCTCCCCCCGATTCTATCATAGTAATCCTGGAGACCGTAAGATCGTTACGGTTAAACCATATTTGAACTTCATTGAGCATCTGGCGCATTTTCTCGTCATTGGGAACCAAGCTCACAAAATAACTTTTATCATCCTCAAAATACCCTGTTTTATACTCCTTGTCGTTTTTCAGGATATCACCCTGTATGCAGCCGCTGATGAATTTATTCATTTCCTGGAACATCTTGTTACTCTGGACATCATACTGGTTCTGGTTCTTGTCTTCCTTGATGAAAATCTTGTTATTGCTGATAATAATTAAATACTGATAGGGCTGAAGATACTCCCAACGAATATTATTATCCTTTTTATAACAAAAATGACCTTTGGAAATTATTCTATTGGATAGAACGCTGAGGTTTTTCTCCTGCACAAAATCACTTTCGATGGTGTTAACATTGCCCGACATGGTTACCAGTTTTTCCTTAAACCCGGCTACATCTTTAATAGGCATATGGGGCGTTTGGGCTGCGATTTGGAAGGCCAGACAGGTGAATAAGCCCGGCAGGATATATTTGAAATTAACTGTCATAAACTTTTATATTGAGGAAATTATCGATCCGTTCTATAGAATAATGCTGTTCATTCACATATTGGATGAAGGTTTTCAACAATTTAACGATCCAGGGTTTGCTATCATGAAACAAGATGACATCCCCGGACTTCAGTTTGATTTTCAGCCTGTTGAGCAATAATGCTTCATCTTTGATAACCGTATCCTTCGATTTAAGGCTCCAGCCAACCGAACTATAGTCCAGTGCCCTCATCACCCTGGCTAATGTTGGATTGGTTACACCATATGGCGGCCGGAACAGTTTAATTTTTTTGCCGGTAGTTTTATAAACAATTTCTGCTGTGTGAGTTAATTCTTGTTTCATTCTCCTGTAAGTGAACAGGTCAAAGAAAAAATGATGGGAATAGCTGTGTCCGCCAACAATATGGCCTTCCCTATCGATTCGTTGAAGAATTTCCGGGTGTTTTTCAGCTTTGCTTCCAATGATAAAAAACGTCGCCTGCACTTTTTCTTCTTTCAGTATATCGAGTATCATCGGAGTTATCAGACCATCCGGACCGTCGTCAAAGGTCAGGGTAACCGCTTTGCCATCCTGTTTCCCGGAACAAACCGATCGCACATAAAAACCTGCCTGAATGGATTTTGATCCCCAGGTTAACACTACTAAGAGCACAAGAACAATGCCAATGTAATACCAGGCACTGACCGGTTTGAAAATATCGGTTACTGCCAGGGTTGCCAGGGCAACAAAAAATACTATGAGGGTGTTCCTTAAGTTCAGCATCGCTTTATCCAATACAGAGCATGGTTGTTCCCGCGCAGATGATTGTATATCAAAATATTATTCACTTCACCATGCAATTGGTCATCCAGCCGGATACATTCAGGTACCTCCTGGTTCATAATAACCAGCGAAGCCAACCACAAGGCAAAGGAAGATGATGTGTCATATTCACCACAGAGGTGTTTGTAAAAGGCAGTGGGCAAACCCTCTAACTTATTCTCCATCAATTGATAGTAAACACAGTCTGTGGCGATATCTCCGTTCACACCCAGTATTACCAGGTCAATATCCTGGATCATCAAACCTGCATCGTGGAGGAATTGTTCAACTGTCTGTTCAATTTCAGGATAACCGCCCGGCTTGTAAAAGGTTTTAACCGATTCCAGGATGGCAAGATCATGATTACCTTTTTCACCACTGAGCATAAAAAATGCCACACCTTCACCGGGAAGGCTTCCCCTGGTAAGGTATTTTGCCAGTTCCAGGTTATTAACCGGGTGATTTTTCCAAAGTCCCAGTCTTTTGGTTATGGTATAAGAGTTGGAGGTCAATTCATCAAAACCACCGGCAAGGATATTCAATTTCGGATTTTCAGCCAGCTGCAGCAGGGTGTCTTCCAGGGCACTTTCGAATGAAAAACCACGGTGTGTAAAGGTTGCATTATAGCCATGACATTTAATGGCAAGGGCAATGGCGCCGGCAACGGTATTGTGAGTCGACTGGATGAAAGGCGTGGGATTCAGCAGTTTTTCCTCATTGGTGTAAATGGATCCCAGGAATTTCTCTGTATCCTCCAGGCAACCCAATCCTGTACCGGTAATTATAGCATCAGGCATCTCAATACCTGTATCATGCATACATTTCAGAGCAGCGCAAACACCCATCTTTACGATACGACTCATGCGCCTGGAAACCATGGGATCGATAAAATCACGATAAACCGGCTCGATGCATTTCAGCCAGTTTACCTCGTTGAAGGTTGTAACCTCCCCGGGAAATCCCTGTTCACCAAAAGTTTTCTGAGGTGATAGTATTGCCGCTCCTTTTATATATGCTGCCATATCAGTACTTAGAAAAGATCAGTGAAGAATTGTTGCCGCCAAATCCAAAAGAATTGGACATGATATTGCTGACCATGATATTGGTTTTAAACTCAGTTACCGGAGTAAAGCTCAGTTCATGCATTTGTTGAGAGAAATTCAGGTTCGGGTAGATCCACCCGTTCTGTATGGCAAGAACGCTCAACACGGCTTCAATAGCCCCGGCTGCGCCCAGCGTATGGCCGGTGTATGATTTAGTAGAGCTGCATGGCGGAACCTTTCCCTGAAATATCCTTTCAATGGCAACACCTTCTGAAAGGTCATTATTTTTTGTACCTGTGCCGTGGGTATTGATATAGTCAATGTCTTCCGTGGAAAGCTGTGCCACTTCAAGGGCTTTCTTCATGGACCAATAGGCCCCGTGCCCTTCGGGAGAGGAGGCTGTTTGATGATAGGCATCGCAGGTATTGCCGTAGCCCTTCATTTCGCACAACACCGATTTGCTTTCACGACGCACAACTTCTTCCGATTCCAAAACCAGAAAAGCTGATCCTTCGCCCAGGTTAAGACCATTCCGGTTTTCATCAAAAGGCCGGCACTGTTGCCTGTCGAGTATCATCAGACTGTTGAAACCATTGAGGGTAAAGAGTGTAAGCGCATCTACCCCGCCGGCCACAACCCTGTCGAGTTTTCCCTGTCTGATCAGCCGGGTGCCCAGCATGATTGAATTTGCCGAGGAAGAGCAGGCCGTGTTGATGGTAGATATAAAGTATTTAATTCCAAGACAATCAGCTATTTTCTCCGTAC
>Ga0315284_10017176_pt1 | contig 10259 bp, 8 predicted proteins | sample YL17G09_16_MG_FD_203696 | JGI IMG/M metagenome (GOLD analysis project Ga0315284, IMG submission 203696) | Sediment microbial communities from Yellowstone Lake, YNP, Wyoming, USA - YL17G09_16 | ecosystem: Environmental > Aquatic > Freshwater > Lake > Sediment | place: USA: Wyoming | collected...
TAATAAATCCCAATCATCTTTAATTAAAGCAGTTAATTCTGCTGCTGTATTTCCTTGTGTATCTATATTAGCTAAGGCAACTGTATCCCAAGTAGCCCCATTCCATTTTTTCCAAGTTACTCTGTTGTCTAAGCTAACTAAAAATTTAATTTGAGTACCTGCTGGCTCAGTTGTAATTGGGTCTATCTGTACAATATTTTGCCAAGAACTAGTATCAATCTGATTAGTATTTGTTCTAACATACCATCCTTTTGTAATATCATAGTATCCAACATTTTCTCTTCCAGCCCCGCTATTATATCTAAAATCAACTTCTGATTGATTTAATATTTTATCTTTGTAAATAACTACTTCATCTATGTCGCCTGTAAATAACCAACCACCATTTCTTGAACCTATACAAAATTGTCTTTCAGTTAATATTGATAAAACAGTTGTTCCAGAAGTTGCTCCATCATTTAAAACCCTATCCACATAGATATGAAGTCCTGTGGGTGTATTAGAACCATCATACGTACAAATTATCTGATGCCAATTACCATCATTTATTGTTGTAGTTGTGGACAATCTTTGAATTTGCCTAGTTAGTCCACCGCCTCGTAAAAGAAAATTAACTTGCCCATTATTTAAAGCAACTTGCCAACCTGTATATGATTCTATACTTAGGTTTGACATTTTACAAACTACCATATGTTGTCCACCAGCATAAGTAGTTCTAACCCAAAACTCAACTGAAAATAATGTAGAATATTCAAAAGCTGCAATTTCACCACAACCAATATATTGTGCTAGAGCTGGATTAAAATTTTTAGCTTTATTTAGTTTACCGTCTATAATTGTTGGTAATCCATAACCTGTTCCATTTCTATTATTTCCTGAACAATCTGCAACAAGTGTTCCACTTAGTTCATTTAAATGATAATGAGCATACGGAGATAGTACTTGAGTATTTTCTAAAACTAATAACCCATCTCTAAAATCCGTCTTAGTATCATCTTCTTCATAATAGTTTGGCCTATCTACTTCATCAAAATCAAGAGTTTCATCAACTTCAGAAGCTAATCCATATATTTCTGTGACTACTTGATGTGGTAATGTTGGAGCAGAGTGATTAACTACCATTTCTTCATTTGGCAATAATTCATCTTGTGTATATGTTTCTATTTTTAATACCCCTCCTGGAGAACTTTTCAATGCTTCTAAAGCATCCTTAACAGTTACCCCAGTAACTGAAGAATCATTATTTACATTGCTTGCTTTTGTAGTTCTATTTAATGTTGCTCCTGGATTTACTGTTACATTTGAACCACCTTCTGTATCTGCATCTATATTTAAAGTCGCACCTACATTTAAAATAAAGATTGAACTTCCTGCTCTATTTCCATAAGCTGAAGCAATAACTGTTCCATTTAATGTAACTTGGAAAGGTGTATTTATATCTGCATTATTGATGTTAAATTCTTTATTTTCTGCAACAAATGTAGAATAATAACCGCCACCCATTAAATAAGCATATACATTTGTCAAATTGCAATTAGCATAAAATAATCCACCCCAAACTTGTAAATATTCATCATCTGTAGGAACTGTTGGATTTATATTCCAGTCAGAGCCAGTAATATTACAGTCTATTGCATTGATGGCAATATGAGATGCTGAACAAATTAGACCACCACTAATTCTAAGCCCAACAAAGGTTATTTGTTCTGGAGTAGGAGAGCCTGGATTGGTTACTGTAATTAAACCAGATATTCTGGCTCCTTGAACTCCACAACTTCTAAAAGTTACATAAACTTTATTTATAGTTATTGGGTCAGAATAATAAGGACCTGGAGAAATCTCTATAAGATACTTGTTAGTTGCTGAGGAAGAAACAACAGCATCAATAGCTGCTTGGATGGTTTTGAAAGGTTTTGTTACACTACCATTTTCTAAGTATGTATCTGTTCTTTTATTGTCTACATGTAAAGTATTTGTTACAGGTGTGTCTAAATATTTATCATGTTCTTTACCATGGATTTTGTGCGTCATGCTAAATCTCCTTTTACGTGCCTAATTATTAATAATTAATTAGTAACCCAATTAGGAATTGGTCACTATAAAAGATTTTTCTTCAAAATAATTCTTCCAAAAATTTCTATTAAAATTACTCAACAGATAATAGTTCATATAAGCACCCATCAGCAGATGCTTTAATTTTCAAATTAGCAATTGCACAGTCAATATCTAAAATATATCCAGGTTGTACTGTTCTCCAATTTGTCCCGCCGTCGAAACTGACTAATATATTTTTAGCCGTGGTGTCCATATTTTCTATTTGAATATGTTTTGTAGTCCCTGCAAAAGTAACCGTAGCCGCTAATAGCATAGCAGTCCCGTTTGCGTGTTTTGGTGTTCCAGTACTAGTAATAGTAACAGCACCTTCAATATATACTGTTCCATCTGATTTTGTTTTAAGATAGGTTGTGTTATTTTTTGAATTATCTGTGGACCCAACTTGGATATTATTGACTTCTAGGGTTATTGAATCTATAGACAATTCTACAACCTCAGTCCTCAAAACATATGTACCGTCTGCCAATTTAACACATGCGAGAGGTTTAAAATCACCAGGTATTCCCGCCTCATATAAACATCCATATAATTGTGCCATTTTATTTTCTCCTAAAGTTTTTCTTTAGTCTTTCCGCATTTATTTATTAAAATCACCGTGCGATTTTGGTGTCGAGACCTATTCTCATTTTTTATAGCCCCGACTAATAGGGCTTGACTTTTATTTTAAATTTCTATTTTTCCACGTAAATAACTAACATCTTCTGCTAATTTTATAACTTTATTTTTAATACAAACTTGTTCCTCTGATAAATCATCAACCTTCTTATTGATGTGAAAAAGGTCGTTAGAGACGAGCTTATCATGAAGTAGCTTATTAAAAATACAAGCACACACAATACCCACGCCATTAAGCAGAGATAAAATAAAAGTCCAAAATTTCCAGTCCGATAAAAAATCCATTTAGTTATTCCTAGCTGTTTACTTACGTTTATGAGGCCCTTCAGTAGGGCCGACCTTAGCCAGCCCTACCTTCGGGTATATTTTTAACAAGCTTATTTAGCTAAGATTAAAGACCATTCGGTAACGCAGTGACTTCACAAAGTCCTTCAACATGCTGGACTGTGAAACCAATACGCTCAGAAATGGCGATTTCCACAGAATCTGTAGAAACAACTTTATCTTGGTCAAATTTAACTTGTCGTCTGTCGCCTATAATAGGATAACCTTTATTAACTAAAATAGCAACACCTTTATTGGCATTTACAGGAACATACAATTTGGCTTCATCCGTATTATCCAAAGGAATATACGCATTTTCCACGATTGTAATACCCATAATTTTGCCGACTTCACCAGAAAGAATAGTAGCATTTACCCCGTATTTATCGATGGTAAGTACTTGTTCAATCTGACGAAGTGCCGAAGCTGTATAAGGATTAACCATAAGAACCAGGCTTTTTACGTCTCGGCCATTAACCCCCAACTTCCTGCGAGCAGCTTCGATAGTGGCTATTAAACTAACACCATAAGCCACTGTTTGTGCAGCGTCTTTAGCTAACTTGAGCAATCCATCAAAAGCGTTACGTCTATCAGAAGCAGCAGCAAACACAACATACTTTCCAACTACCATAGCTTCCTCTTCAGCCTTGGCAATCGCCTCGGCAAAAGAATTCTTGATTATAGGCATCATAGCTATTTTAGCGTCTTCATCAGATTCGTTAGAAACCTGAATATAACCCATTAACTTTTTAGCCTCTAATTTAACAGAACCAGCAGCTGCAAAAGTAGGTTTGCTTTCTGTAGGTGCAACGGCTTCGGTAGACATGTAATAAACACTAGCATCACCAGTTACTTTAGGAATATATATCGTCGAAGCAGTCATTGTAATAGCTGTAAAAAGTTGTCTACACCAATTCTTTTCACGAACTAAATTAATGAACTCCGTAGCGTATTCCTTTGGGATAAAATCTCCCTCTTCATTGGAAACTAAGGCTTTTTCCACGTTAATACCGATTGCTTTCTTAATCGCATCGTCTAAACTCATATTATTATTTCTCCTTTCTCAAAAATTTGACTCCTAATAAATAGGTAGATTAACTTTTTTTATTTACCAAAAATTAGTTTACCCCATCCTAAACTTTTCTTTCTTTCATCTTCTTTAGGATTGGTTTCAGTTTCCTCTTCCTCATAAGGAGCAGGAACAACTATTGCTAAACTCTTTCTAGTAGGAACTTCCTCTACCTTTTCTAGAGTTTTTTCAACTTTTTCCTCTTCCTTAATTTCTTCTTTTTTCTCAACAATAGTTTCTTCTACAGTCTTTTCTGTAGTAGCTTCTTGAGATTTTTCTTCTTTTTTAGGTTCAACAACTTCTTTTTTATCTAAAGAAGACAATTTCTCAATTATAAGAGCTAAAGCATCGAGAATCTTTTCATCTGTAGATTTTTCAGACTTGTTTTCTTCCAATAAATCCCTATACTTTTCTAATTCAGCAGCAGCTTGACTTCTTAAATCAGCTTCTGAAATAGAATCAGTAACAGGTTTAATCTGATTACATCTTGCCAAAGCATTCCTATAATGCGGTAAATCAACTTCACCTTTCTCATTCTTAAACGGTAAATGACGACAATTCTTATCTTCAGTCTTGCTCTCTAAATAAGCAGGTTCAATAACCGCAAAAGAAGAATTAGGTAAAGTATTAATATACTCAGTTGTCCACTCTGCTTTTTCTGCATCCTCAACTACTAAACCAGGATTTGGATTTTCCTCAGAAGGAGTTTCGTCAACCTTGGCTTTTTCAACAGTTTCCTTTGGTGCTTCTTCAGAAACCTTTGGAGCTTCGATAACTTCTTCTTTTTTAATTTCTTCTTTAGGGGCTTCTAAAGCAACTTCAGCAGGTTTGGTTTCAACTACATCTTCCTTGACTACTTCAACAGTCTTTTCAACACTAGCTTCTAAAGGAGTTTCTGCTTTCGGAGCTTCGACAACAGCTTCTTTTTCAACTACTTCAGGTGCAGCTTGTTCTTTAGGTTCCTCGACCTGTATAGGCTCTTGAGTTGCTTCTTTAGAAGCGTTGGGAGCCTCAGATTTTAAAACCTCTTGTTTGTCCAATTTGGCCATTTTTTGACTTTCCTCCTTTTGTTTTATTTGTTCTGCGATTGCAGAGTTAAAAGATTTACAAACTGAAAATTTTGCATTTTGATTACAGGGGATACCGACGATAGAACATTCCAAGATTAAAATCTCGTCGATAACATGATAAGATTTTCCATCCTCTCCACGCTCGTCGTGTCCATCGACAACAATTCCACCAATTGAAAAACTATTTAGAACGCCCTCCTGACATAAAATCCAAATATCATTTACATAAGAGGCGTTAGATAATTGAACAGTTATAAAAAGGCCTTTATCATCTAAAACACAGTCTATAACACGACCAGCAGCAGTCAAAACTGAATGATTGTGGTCAAGAAAAACTGTAGGGCTTTTAAGTAAATCGTTCTTAGCTTTTTCAAGTGCCTTACGAGAAATAATTTCTCGTTCCAAATCAAGGTCAGACGTGCTGGCGTATCCCCTTAATAGTCTCCTTCCGTCCTGAGTAGATTTTTCAAACGTAGAAGAATATACTTTAAATGTTAGGTCTTTAAATAATTCGTTCATTTTTAATCTCCCGATTTTTATTTTGAATAATTGTATTTATTGTATCTTTTTTTAACGAGTCATGACATTTATTACAAAGTGTTTTTCCGTTTGAGACTTTCCAAAAATCTTCATAATCTAGGGACAATCTTAACAAAATTTCTTTTTCTATTTTATTTAACATTATTTTTTTTTCAACTCACAAATTAAATTTTTCATATCTACATCTCTTATTTTATTATCAACAGTATCCATTGTTCCAAAAACTTTAATAAGTGCCTTAGCTATGTCATCTTCTAAGATAACATCTCTGCCATTATCCGCAGATAGCAGCAACGCATAAATTAACAATTCCTTAAGATGGGCTCCAGTTAATTTTTCAGTTTTATCTGCTAATTCTTTTAAAATACATTCTTTATTTTCTATTTGTAAAGGTTCGGCAATTTTACTTAAAATTCTATAGCGTAAATCCTTATCTGGCAATTGGAATATTAAAACATCGTCAAACCTTGATGGTCTAGAAATTAAACTTTTAGGTAAGGCCGAAGGACTGTTTGTTACTAATATAGTTACTATACCATCAACATTTTTCATTCCGTCCATTGTCGTCTTAAGACTGTCGATACAACCTGCACTTTTTAAAAAGTCATCCACGTCTTCAAGATAGAGTATCGCTGGGGAGCATTCGCAAGCCATTCTAAATAAATACTTTATATCAGAAGCAGAATGAACAGCAGAAGATTCAACCCAAATAAACGTACAGTTAGCTTTTCTCATTAATATTTTACCTACTAAAGTTTTACCTGTCCCAGGAGACCCCGCAAAAATCATACCTCTTTTAAAGGGCAATTTTGATTTTTCATATAGTTCTTTCTTACTAAAGAAATCTAATGCTCCAACTTTTATTTTTTGCTTCTGGTCATCTGGCAACTGCACATCATCAAAATCCAACTCAGGTATAGGCAAAAATTGCCCCGCTGCGTCAATTTTTTCTCCCTTGTAAAAATTATTATCTGCCATGTACTTGTCAACTTTTTCCATAAAACCCAATGCAATGTCTGAATCTTTTTCATTATAACTCATATATAAATCAACTGTTCCCCATCCAGGACAAACATATGCTGCTAGGGCTTTTTTGTCTTTTATTAAAAATCTCATTCCAGTAACAAGGAGTTCTTCTCTTTTTCCTCTGCCAACTTCCAAATATGAATAACTTGGACTTACAACTTGGCCATATGACAAATCAAAAATAGCTCTCACATCATAATCTTTTACTACTTCATTTACGGCCTTGAAAAATAGGGCTGATTTATATCCTGGATAACTCTTTCCCAATGAACGAATTTTATGAGGCTTGGAACATAAAAAATTTGCAACTATGCCACTATCTTTTGGAATGTAGGCTTCGACTAATTTTTCTTCTTCCGTCTTTTTCTGTATCATTTTATACATTATTCTTTCTCCTCAAAAATTACTAATGCCCCGCAATGTGGACATAATACTGTTGATTTATCGTCTAACAATTGTTTAAAATAATCGAAGGATTGCTCGCAATTTTTACACCATACCCATTTGGGTTCTTGCTTTCCTGTATCTTTATCTTCTGGGATATATCCGCTATCTATGTATTTATCTTGGCCTTTTTCTGAATATGTTTTTCCTTCTTGGTCTACGCTCGCTTTGCAATTTGGGCATTTAACATAGCCCATACCTGCTTCCTTCTCGGCTAAATAGTCAAAATATTTTCCACAACTGCCACATTTAACATAATCCATATTTTTCAAAGTGTCTTTGTGGTCTTCTACCCATTTTTTTGCACGTTCAACTGTCCATTTGTCTTTTTCAAAAAGTACTGATTGTATTTTAGTTGGGCCAGTTGGGTTTTTCTTTAAACGACCAATAATTCCCTTGATGCCTTCAGACTCAGATATTGTTATAGTTCTAAATGAACCTTCAACAATTGTTTTGGGATTTCTTATTCTTATTCTTATATATGAAGCAGTAATATCGGGTTCTGGCTTTAAAACCATCCCATCACCATCATAAACTTTACCAAGTAATTTATTTAAATATACTTCATATAATGATAAAAAAGATTCTACGACACTTTTATATTTTTCAGAGAATTCCAATTTTTTTAAATAATCTAACTTATCTTCATAGTCCTTATAATAATTAACAGCTACAATACTTATTTCTTCTTTTTTCATATTTATTTTCTCATCTTTTTTATCTAAAAATTTTATATCCTCAATAATACCAAAATTTAAATTAGTATTATTATATTTAATTGGATTTTTAAATATTTTATTTATACGAAAACTATAAGCATAAAAAACATTACTATCTGGCCATAATTTAAGTATATCATCTTCGCTAATTAAATGTCTTTTATTATGACTAGCCAATAATGAACAGTCAAGTTTCAACGGTCCATTTAAAATTATAGAACCATACACTTGATTACCACATAAATACAGTTCTTTACCAACATAGTTAAGAAAATTCTCTGTACTTATAATTTCTTTAATAAGCCGCTTTCTTATAAGTTGGGCGTATTTATCTTCTATAACTATACCTGGATTTTTTATTTTTTCAGTCATATTTTAAATTTGGGCTTACAGCAAAAATATTCAACAAACCCCATAACTTTTCTGTGTTTTGAGCTGTGATATATCTTTCATAGCTGTAAGCAAAATATCCTTAAGTATTGCTTTTTTTATTTTTAGGACCTAATCCCTTTTTTCTACGCACTTCATCAACAGTAAGAACACCTGAATCTATTTCAAGTTTATCAATTTCTGCTTGTTCTTTAGCGTCACGTAAATCCACTTCTACGAATTCAAATAATACCCTATCACCAATTTTATTAAAAGTAGAAATAATACAACTATTTATTTTCTTAGCTAACATTCTTTGTAAAGGAATAATCTTTTCTGATTTAAAAGATTTGTCAGCTTCCATCGAACTTGCTCTATTGACATCTTCAAAAACACCAAGCTTCATTGGGGGAATTCCATAGACGCTGCAAATTTCGTCACGACTAAATTTTCTTTGATTTAAAAACTCCATATCATTAGGCTTTGTTCCTATTGGAGTTATTTTTGCACCGCCCTCAGTAACAATTGTTTTATGGGCGTTTTCTGTTCCTTGTATTTCATGGGCAAAATATTCTCTAATTCTTTTTAACTGAGGCAATGTGCAATTTCCGAGGTCAACGTGCAATCGAGGAACAGCATGATTCTTGAAAAAATTCCTGTTGTAATCTTGGGCATACAAATCAGTTTCTATAACAATCTCCAAACTTTCTATAGGACTGAGCCCATAAACTTCGTTGCCTGGATTTGGCAACCTAAAGTGGGCTATTTCATTAGCCTTAAAAGTAACTGCTTGAGAACTTCCTGATAAAACTCCCATAGGCTTCTGAACATAGCCTTTAATAGTTCCATGCTCATCTACTAAAACTCTAATAGATGGTGCATATATATTATAAAGAGCTACAGGATTTCCCTGAGTATCTCTAACTATTTCAACATAAGCATCTCCATAAAGATGGAGGTCTACTACTATTTCAGCTAAAATTTCTTCTAAAGTGTCATCTGCATTAGGACGAGCCAATAAAGAAATAATAGGTGCAAATTCTTTACTACGAGGGTCTACTAATTCTAAAGTTTCTTTGCCAATTAATCTATAACCATTCGATGTAGCTGTTCTTTGTATAACATCGGTACATGCTCTCACCCACGATTCACGTCTATAGACTGCTTCTAAATGCCTATAACTAATCTTTGGTGTTCTACCCTCTTTTTCCTGCCTCGCATCCCAATCCTGCAAATATGAACGAGAACTGGGCTGTAACTCTCTTTCAATTTCTCGTTTTAGAGCAGCCTTTAAGAGTTCTCGCCTTTTAGCTATACCAAATAAATCAATTTCCATATATTAGTCTACCTTTTTGCTGTTTGTATTTTCGGGTTCATTTAACATGTCTTTAACAAGTTTCCTATAATAACGAATAAGCTTTCTATCCTCCTTATCTAAATCCAAGGTTCGATAGAAATTTGATTTGCCATCCCGAATTTTAGTAGCCATTAACCTATATTTACCTATTTTTATTAAAACTAGCTAATAAAGAATAGATTCTAAAAATTAATAATAAAAAATCCCCTATAACAAGTATATTTAATTACGGGTATTATAAGTGTTTCGCTTTCGCTCAACCCTTCTAATACTATTATACGACAAAAAACGCAAGTTGGGACAAACTATTTTAAAATAGTTTTGATATAGTTTGTAAATTGTTTAATTTTATAGCTTTATAAACTAAAAATTTTATAATGTTCAATAATTGAACATACTTTGTCAAGATTTGTCTAATTTGGCAACTTTTACCAGCGTGACAAATTGTCAGAAATTATGACAAATTGTCATAAAAAATGATAAATTGTCACGTGTTTACAAATTGTCACGGCATGACAAATTGTCATTTCAAAAAATAGGTTGTTTAATTTCAATATGTTATGAAGCAACTTTACAAATTGTCATAAAATATGACAAATTGTCACGCTTGG
>Ga0315284_10017177_pt1 | contig 10259 bp, 7 predicted proteins | sample YL17G09_16_MG_FD_203696 | JGI IMG/M metagenome (GOLD analysis project Ga0315284, IMG submission 203696) | Sediment microbial communities from Yellowstone Lake, YNP, Wyoming, USA - YL17G09_16 | ecosystem: Environmental > Aquatic > Freshwater > Lake > Sediment | place: USA: Wyoming | collected...
TTTTATGTACGAAAAAAGTCCAGGTGCGTAGCACCTGTGCGCCGCTGCGCGGCGAAGGAGTCAATGACTCCGCCTAGATCTCCTGGTACCCCACCTTGATCTCACCATCAACCACGAGGGTTGGGAAACCGGAGACGAAGTTGGGACACTTGCCCTGAGCACAATCCACAAACGTGTACTCTGTGCCCTTCTCCGTGAAGTAATCCTTCTGTTTGGTGCACCATGGGCACGAGTCTGAGCCGTACATCGTCACACCTGGACCGCTCGGGGGCTTGTCCTGCTCTGGAGGCACAAACTCAGTCGTACTGGGTTCAGGGACGTAGCTGCTCTTGGTACCCAGCCACCACTTGTACACGTAAAAGGCGAGCACTCCGATGATCACAGCGAATGCGACACGCATAATAATAGAATCACGATCCATATCTACTGTACATTCGGAAAAAAGAATTCAAGGCGATGGCGCAGCTCCACTCGCCCCCTTGAAAACAAGAGGTTCAGAGTCTGCTGGTTCCTGTTCCTGGTCATAAACAGATTTCATAGCCCAATAATAGACATCATCAGGCTTGTCGCGCACGTCTTTCCAGTCGTATTTGACTGCTGATTCAAACCACGGAACCTGGTGTTGAAACGGGGTAACGGCTCGTTTCATCCGGTATCGGAAATCGACAAAATCCTTGTAATAAAACTCCGTCACAAATTCCCGGAGACCCGTCTCTTCATAAAACGTGTCCGGATCAATCTTACCACCCTTGCCGTCAGTCTGGTTACGATTCCACCACGTACGCGGATAACCAAACATGTCTAGAAGCTTGATGATTTCATTACGAAAGTCCTCCATCTTGAAAATCTTCAGACCCTTGATAGGACCGGTAAAAAAATGAACGGGTGCCAGAGGCAACAGGTAATTCTTCTTCTTGAGTTCCTTGACGAGAGCAAATACGTCCGGGTACACCTTCGTCATGTACATGATTTGCTGATAGGCGGACACGAAACGGGTGTACGGATCACGAACGAATACAATTGGTGTGTACCCCTGCTCGATGTAGCTTTTAGCCGCGTCACATAGAAGTGAACTGTGAAATTCATACATTGTAAACTCCTCGTTTGCAAATATGGAGTGTTTCAAGAGCGTCTCTTGGACTGTCGTCCCTCCACATTTGGGAACGTGTACGAAAATGTATTTTTTCGTGTGATTCACAAGCATACTTTAAACAAGAACTTTGTTTTTAAATGATCTGGTACGGTAAAATATCAAGTCGTGGTGGAAGTCGGGCGTTCTGTTCTTTTGGGATGAACGTGAGCTGTCTTTCAGACGAACTCGACACAGCAATCCCAAGTTTTTTAGCATCTTGAACAGTGACATTTGCGAAAAACTCGGCAGCCTCTGTGTGAGCATAGTTTTTCGTCTTGTTGATGATAAATTTATCATCTCCGAAGAAGGATAGATGCCATCCCGCATCTTTAATGACTGGGTCTTTTCGAAACGAGTTTCGACAATGATGGGGTTTCGTGTCACGAACAAAGCCGTAACGTGCAATACAAGCAAATTCCCATGGTCCAGGTAATATATGTTCGATATCATAATAATACAAATCCATTGAAAGTGCTACGACTGGATTCCTGGTGAGAACATTATCCACGTGTTCGAGAACCTTCGGTGAAACAATTTCGTCAATATCTGAAATGATCACAATGTCATGGGGCTTGAGATCTTTGAGTCCCTCGAGAAGGTGATTCCGCTGGCTATTCTCGTTGTACCACGCATCTTTCGTTTCTGATACTTCTCTGAACCCGTCTTTCCAGACTATATGTGTAATCTTGTCAAGCCAGGGCTCAAAAAGGTGTTTGTTCTCGTGGAAGTAGAGAGGTTTGGGCTTTCCTGCGTGTGACATTGGGCATTCACAAATGACGAAACGGTCCACGTACGGACCCATGACGGTCAAACGATACTTGAGCATTTCGAATTCATTGTAAAACATGAAGGCGTCGACAACCTTGGGTCGAGGAGTCGAAAAGTCATGAAACACCCTGTATCGCCCGATACTCATACCTCGCCCGTCAGCTAGATCGATATGAAAAGTCTCTTCAATGATTGACATGCGTATAAACTCACACCAGGCTCTGGTCGGACCGACTGTATATTTTGCCGCCCATGCATGTTCGTAAACCACGTCATCCACGATGACCATCGTGTTCGACCTAGCAAGTCGCATACAATTTGCAATGTCAGCCCGGGCTACTTCAACCTCATGACCTCCGTCGATGAATATCAAATCAAAGGTGCGCGTCTCAAATTGAGGAACTGTCAAGGTACTGTCACCCCATATCATTTCATGTCGACCCGGGTATGTCTCATCGATGTACTTTTTTCCAACCAATGTGTGTTCTCCAGGTGTCAACTCAAAACTGACGACTGAAATGTCTTTGTGTCGAGAAAGAAAGTATTCAGAGCTATGACCTGCATTGAAACCGATTTCCATTACGGTTTTAATGCTAGACCAATCGATACGTCGACTGAATGCGTCGCACTGATCTGAATACATATATCCTTCCGCTATATACTCATGTCCATTCTTGGCGAGATATTCATTCAAGCCCATTAGTTTCCAGAGAGTCTTTTTGCTTTAAGGTCGGCTCGAAGTTTTTTAAGCGCACCCCACATAACCTTGATGATCTGATCAGAGTCGAGGTTTTTGAAATCTGGAATACCGTGAGCTTCTGAGACCCGAACTGCGTTTGGAAAAAACTGTTCAACTTCTTGGGCAATCCACCCAAGTGAATGACTGTCGTCTGACGGAATCTCCCATTTGAAATATTTAAGATCGAGCTTTGAAACAATATCGACACACCTGTCCAGATCCGCTATTTCTATATTTGTTTTCAAAGCTTCGTCTGAACCCGTAGTCCATGTTGTCGTCGTAAGTTTACGGGCTGTATCCAAAGAAAGATCGAGTTGAAACAAGGGGTTCGAGACGCCTAAACTCAGTGCCGGTGCAATAAGAACATTGGACGTCAAACTTATTGTTGTTCGTGGTATGTTTAGGTTGACGACAGGAACGACCGTCGATCGTGTGACCACATCGTTCACACCCAATTGACCTTCGGAATTCAATCCAACCATCTGAACGGTTCCGTTGTTAAGTAGGATCGCTCCATAGGCAAAACCACACGCGACGGCGATCGCCTGGGACGAGATATTGAGAACCGAAACGACCGTCGAACGATTGTTCGTATCGTTCACACCCAATTGACCAAACTGATTACGTCCAACTGTCCGAACGGTTCCGTTGTTGAGTAGGATCGCCGTATGGTGTTCGCCACACGCGATGGCAATCGCCTGAGACGATATCCCCAGAACCGAAACGACCGTCGAACGTGTGACCACATCGTTCACACCCAATTGACCAAACTGATTACGTCCAACCGTCCGAACAGTTCCGTTATTGAGTAGGATCGCCGTATGGGTTGAGCCACACGCGACGGCAATCGCGGTTGACACGTTGAGAACCGAAACGACTGTCGAACGATCGATCGTATTGTTCACACCCAACTGACCAGGGGAATTCAATCCAACCGTTCGAACGGTTCCATCGTTGAGTAAGATCGCCGTATGGTAAGCACCACACGCGACGGCGATCGCCTGTGACGAAATATTGAGAACCGTAACAACCGTCGATCGGGTCACCACATCGTTCACACCCAATTGACCAAAGTTATTACGTCCAATAGTCCTAACGGTTCCGTTGTTGAGTAAGATCGCCGTATGGTATCGACCACACGCGATGGCAATCGCCTGTGACGAAATATTGAGAACCGTAACAACCGTCGATCGCGTCACTACATCGTTCACACCCAATTGACCATCGGAATTCAATCCAACTGTCCGAACGGTTCCGTTATTGAGTAGGATTGCCGTATGAAATGTACCACACGCGATGGCAATCGCCTGGGACGAGATGAACAGAACCGGAACGACCGTCGACCGATCGATCGTATCGTTCACACCCAATTGACCAAAGAAATTACGCCCAACCGTCTGAACGGTTCCGTTGTTGAGTAGGATCGCCATATGGTTAAAACCACACGCGACAGCGGTCGCTGTTATGAACGAATTAAACGTCGTTGATATATTTCCCGAAAGAACATTCGCCTGAACATTCGATGACAAAACAGTCAATGTACCCTGAATAGATACATTAGCGACATATGTCGCACTCATCTTCTATTTTAGGCGCCGGAATTTTTTCGCTTCAAAATCGTGAGCCCGTTGTTGTTTGTGAAAACTTCACAAACTTCCCATTCTGGGTGTTCCACGAGAAACTCCTCGAGCGCTGGAATAAGACCTCGCGCCGATTCATCCTCCGTGTAACCCATCTTGTCAGCCATCCGCTTCACGTACGCCTTGAGACCTTGGGATTTACCGCCGTTGGTTTCAAAATCACACCAGAAACGAACAGTCTCTCCCAGCACTGCGTCACCTTCCGTGTCGTGAAGGATGATGTACTTGCGGACATTGGCGTGATGATGAGCAAGTTCACGCTTCAGGTGTCCATAGACGTGCCACGTGTCTATGAACAAAAGGTCGACCGGTTTACCAAAATTCACAGTTGCGCTATTTTCCAGGAGGAATGTAAGCTTAATTCCAGCCTCGGATGCTTGATGTGCTACGAATCCCATGAATATATCTTCAATGTCGACACAAAAGAGCTCTTTTGTGCCTGAAGATTCGCTCAGTCCTTTCAGGAATGCCCACGTCGATCGAACGGTGGAAACACCCATTTCTGCAATCACCGAACACTCGGACGCATACTTTGCCAGTGTAGGCAAGTGTTCGTTGATATCACTCGGTGTCCGACACAAAACTTCATACTTTTTATGAATCACATCCATTTAAGGTTTTTACTTGTTTACTCTTTAATGAAAGTTCTCGTCACAGGGTGTGCGGGTCTCATCGGATACAACTTTTGTCACTGGCTCGGATCCGACGTGGACATCATCGGGGTTGACGACTTGTCCGGTGGTGTTTCCGTACCTGAAAATGTGACTTTTGTCCGAGCAAATTTGACGGATCCCTGTGATCAAAAACGTGTCTCTGAACATTTTCCAGTCGATTACGTGTTCCACTTTGCAGCCTACGCCGCCGAAGGTTTGAGTCCATTTATTCGGCAGTACAATTACATGAACAATACGGTTGCAACGGCTTTCCTCGTTTCCGAATCGATCAAACATGACGTCAGCCGCTTCGTATTTACGAGTTCCATGGCTGTCTACGGTTCTCACCCAGCGCCGTTTGACGAGTCGATGGACCCGCGTCCGATTGACCCGTATGGCGTTGCAAAGTATGCATGCGAATTGGATCTCAAAGTGGCATCTGAACAACACGGGCTCTCGTATTGCATCTTACGTCCTCATAACGTCTACGGACCTGGGCAAAATATATGGGACCCCTACCGTAACGTCCTCGGGATATGGATGCACCAAGCGTTGAACAAGGCACCGATGACCGTCTACGGGGACGGAACCCAGAAACGCGCCTTTTCCTACGTGGATGACATTTTACCATGCATTTGGCAAGCGGCTGTAAACCCTGCAGCCCATTGTGAGATTATCAACGTCGGTGGAATCAAAGAGACGGAACTCAACGAAGCGACCGAGATCCTCGGTCTGATCACTGGACACACTGAACGCGTGCATCTCGAGGCGCGCCACGAGGTGAAGAACGCGTGGAGTACCTATCAAAAATCAATCGATATTCTCGGGTACAAGGAACACGTGCCTCTCAATGAAGGTCTTGCGCGCATGTGGGAATGGTCCAAGAAACAGCCTGAACGTTCTCAGAAATTCTGGACGAGCTACGAGCTCGAAAAGGGACTTTACTCGTTCTGGAAACTTAAGGAAACGGTAAGCACTTAAAAGTACATGGAACATTTCTCGCGTCATGAATGGGAATGTGATTTTGGGACCCATCCAATTAAAAGCCCTCTCGTCGGGCTTTTAATTGAAAATAGAAATCACAAATATCTCGAGGCGACACTTCGGAATTTCTCATGCATGCTTCCTTTCGCATCTCTCTGGATCATGCATTCCGAAAAAAACAAAGAGACGATCGAAAAACTTGTGGGTGATTTTTCGAACATACGAACCGAGTGTTGTTTACCGGATGAAGGATTCACTGTGAGAGAATGTGACATGATGAAAATGTCACCCGAGTTTTGGGAAAAGTTTGTTGGGTTTCACAGGGTTCTCATTTTCAACGTCGATACTGGAATCAAGAAGAACACGGTCCTTCGGTTCATGCATTTTGATTACATAGGAGCGACATGGTATCACCGCCCAGCTGGACTCGACCAGGGGAATGGCGGCTTTTCACTCCGGAATCCGCGTCTCATGCTTGAGATTTGTACGAAACACCGCGAAGACGCCGTCCCTCCCGAAGACGTGTACTTTACCAGGAAAATACGGGATTATTGTACCAGCGCTCGAATGCCCCAACAGTTTGAATGTGAGTTGTTTTCAACCGAGACGCGTGAAGTTCCACGGACGTTCGGGTTTCACGACGTAGAAACGTACTTCCCCGATTCCAAAAGCGTGTACGTCCCTATTGACGGACCTTGTCAGAAACTCGTGAATGTAGAACGAGCCGATATCGATGGTATAGTCAATGTGACGCCACTCGTCAAGCTCGGAATTGGTCCAAATTGTCTGCGCGTGTTCAAAGAGACCCAGTTTAGCCCAGGGAAATATCTGAACATCAATGGAAAGTCTTTTGTTCTCAGAAACGGTCGACTCACCCGTGACATTATTATACACCCTCACAGGGAATTTCATGTGTACTATCGATTCAGTGATTACAACAATGACAATGTCGAAAAGGATCGTCCGGTTGGGTTTTGTAAACGGCGCGTCTTTGAAAACTTTTTGGATGTTTTCAAGGATGCACGGATTCATGTGATTGCAGATCGGGTTTCGTCAGAAACAGAGGCTTGGATTCGAAGCAAAGTTGGGGACGTCGAGGTGACAAACATCGGAAACGGCGGAGACACATTCTGTTGGGCAATTGGACGTGCCCTCAAAGAACTTGCATCGACAGACGTTGTTTACCTGTGTGAGGATGACTATTGGCACCGCCCGGGGTCACAAAAAATCATCGAGGAGGGACTGGACGTGGCTGAGTACGTGACGTTGTACGACCACCCCGACAAGTACATGTCAAACGGACCCAACCCTTTTGTCATCGCCGAAGGTGAAACGGCGATTGTTCGAAAAACAGAGACGTGTCATTGGAAGTTTACAAACAGTACAACGTTGACATTTGCGTGTCGAGTCGGGACGATCAAGTACGATAGACAGACGCACGAGAAGTGGTGTGCCCGTGGTCAATCTCTCGATTTCAATTTGTTTGTGGATCTGTTGACACAGGGTCGGACGCTGGCAAGCTCACTTCCTGGATACTCGACGCATCTACAACCTCCGTGGGTGGATACGTCTTTTGAATCATGTTTTTCAGAGACCCATACATCACCTTGATGAGTTGGTCTGAATTCAGATTTTTGAAATCTTCAATGCCGTAAGTAGGCACAGTCTTGATTGAATTTGGAAAAAACTGTTCAACATCCTGTGCGATCCAGCCGAGCGAATGACGATCGTTCGTCTGAATCTCCGGACTCCAACCAAAATATTTCAAATCCAAAGAATCTATAATCTCAGAACATCGTTCGAGATTTGCAGATTGTATATCACTCTTGATACGCTGATCTGAACCTGTAAACCATGTTGTCGACGAGAGTTTACGTGCTGTATCCGTACTGAGATCGAGTTGAAACCCCGATGAGGCTGGGAGACTGAGTGCAAGTGAACTGACGTTGAGATATGGACCAAACACCCCGAGAACCGAAACGACCGTCGATCGGGTCACCACATCGTTCACACCCAATTGACCTTGGGCATTACGTCCAACAGTCCGAACGGTTCCGTCGTTGATTAGGATCGCCGTATGACCAAAGCCACACGCGATGGCGATCGCCTGGGACGAGATCCCGAGAACCGTAACGGCTGTCGAACGATCGATCGTATTGTTCAAGCCTAATTGACCCGTGCTATTAAATCCAACCGTCCGAACGGTTCCGTCGTTGAGTAGGATCGCCGTATGGTATCGACCACACGCGATGGCAATCGCCTGAGACGAAATCCCGAGAACCGAAACGACCGTCGACCGATCGATCGTATTGTTCACACCCAACTGACCAGGGGAATTCAATCCAACCGTCCGAACAGTTCCGTTGTTGAGTAGGATCGCCGTATGGTATCGACCACATGCGATGGCGATCGCTTGGGACGAAATAAACAGAACCGGAACGACCGTCGATCGGGTCACCACATCGTTCACACCCAATTGACCCGTGCTATTAAATCCAACCGTTCGAACGGTTCCGTTGTTGAGTAGGATCGCCGTATGGTATCGACCACACGCGATGGCAATCGCCTGAGACGAAATCCCGAGAACCGAAACGACCGTCGACCGATCGATCGTATTGTTCACACCCAATTGACCAAAGTTATTACGTCCAACCGTTCGAACGGTTCCATCGTTAAGTAGGATCGCCGTATGGGTAGAGCCACACGCGATGGCGATCGCCTGGGACGAGATCCCAATAACCGAAACGACCGTTGATCGGGTCACCACATCGTTCACACCCAATTGACCCGTGCTATTAAATCCAACCGTTCGAACGGTTCCGTTGTTGAGTAGGATCGCCGTATGGTATCGACCACACGCGATGGCAATCGCCTGGGACGAGATCCCAATAACCGAAACGACCGTTGATCGGGTCACCACATCGTTCACACCCAATTGACCAGCGTTATTAAATCCAAATGTTTCAACTGTTCCGTCGCTGTTTAGGATCGCCGTATGGTATCGACCACATGCGATGGCGATTGTTGTCGCGTTATTACCACCGCTCGTAAAACAGTTTATGGTAACCGACACATCTCGAATCCCAAGAACCGAAACGACCGTCGATCGTGTGACCAGATCGTTCACACCCAATTGACCATTGTCATTACGTCCAACCGTTCGAACGGTTCCGTCGTTGATTAGGATCGCCGTATGACCAAAGCCACACGCGATGGCGATCGCCTGGGACGAGATCCCGAGAACCGTAACGGCTGTCGAACGATCGATCGTATCGTTCAAGCCTAATTGACCACGGGTATTAACTCCAACCGTTCGAACGGTTCCATCGTTGAGTAGGATCGCCGTATGAGAAGCACCACACGCGATTGCGATCGCCTGGGACGATATCCCCAGAACCGAAACGACCGTCGAACGTGTGACCACATCGTTCACACCCAATTGACCATTCGAGTTACGTCCAATAGTCCTAACGGTTCCGTTGTTGAGTAAGATCGCCGTATGACCAAAGCCACACGCGATGGCAATCGCCTGGGACGAAATAAACAGAACCGTAACAACCGTCGATCGCGTCACTACATCGTTCACACCCAATTGACCAGTGTCATTACATCCAACTGTCCGAACGGTTCCGTTATTGAGTAGGATCGCCGTATGGAATTGACCACATGCGATGGCGATCGCCTGGGACGAGATCCCGAGAACCGAAACGACCGTCGAACGATTGTTCGTATTGTTCACACCCAATTGACCAAAGAAATTCAATCCAACTGTCCGAACGGTTCCGTCGTTAAGTAGGATCGCCGTATGATAAAACCCACACGCGATGGCGATCGCCGTCGATATATTTGTAACCGAAACGACCGTCGAACGATTGTTCGTATCGTTCACACCCAATTGACCCTCTAAGTTACGACCAACTGTCCGAACGGTTCCGTTGTTGAGTAGGATCGCCGTATGTTGATCGCCACACGCGACGGCAATCGCCTGGGACGAGATCCCAATAACCGAAACGACCGTTGATCGGGTCACCACATCGTTCACACCCAATTGACCAGCGTTATTAAATCCAAATGTTTCAACTGTTCCGTCGCTGTTTAGGATCGCCGTATGGTCTCGACCACATGCGACGGCGATCGCACCAACACCTGGGATGAGTCTGGCTGACGAAATCCCAAGAACCGAAACGACCGTCGATCGTGTGACCAGATCGTTCACACCCAATTGACCATTGTCATTACGTCCAACCGTTCGAACGGTTCCGTCGTTGATTAGGATCGCCGTATGTTGATCGCCACACGCGATGGCGATCGCCTGGGACGAGATCCCGAGAACCGGAACGACC
>Ga0315284_10017178_pt1 | contig 10259 bp, 20 predicted proteins | sample YL17G09_16_MG_FD_203696 | JGI IMG/M metagenome (GOLD analysis project Ga0315284, IMG submission 203696) | Sediment microbial communities from Yellowstone Lake, YNP, Wyoming, USA - YL17G09_16 | ecosystem: Environmental > Aquatic > Freshwater > Lake > Sediment | place: USA: Wyoming | collected...
ACAGTCCTTGCAACTGCGGTAGCATAGAAGTTGCAATTCTCCTTGTGGGCCAAGTAATGATGCTTGGCCTGCTTTTTTTAATCCAAGTGTTTTTTTGTGCACCATATGTACCCAACATAGATTAAATTATTCTGTAAGTACAAGAGAAAACCAGCATGCAGTTCTTTGGGTCGAATTGAAAAAGAGTCCTGCTGATCTTGACAATCAAGCTTACGCACTCTATCTTCTAGGTATGGCAAGTTCTCATTAACATCACTCACTTTGTCATCGTCCGCCAGGACCTCCCACCAGGCGTGCAAGCGGCGATGATCATCCACGCCGCGGCAAACACCGCAACTGGAACAACCTCGGATACTTACGCCGTAGCGTTGTCCGCATCCAACGAAGCGGCGCTCCTGCAGCTCGAGCATCGCTTGCTCTCCTGGCAAGTCCCCCACTTTGCTTTTCGTGAGCCCGACCGCAATGGTGAGCTCTGTTCTATTGGCATACCGCCAATGAAGCGTTGCATGGTGCGACGCTTCGTGAAAGACTACCCACTGATAGGAGAGGAATCATGACTTACGTTCAAGACCGAAACGCACTGAGAAGCTTGACCCACAAGCTGCCCCCGCATGCAGGGAAGGCAACCCTCCGGACCTTTGTCTACGCGCTCATCAGCCACATGAGGAATAAGCTACATATGCGGTATTGGCGCACCTACTACGGTGGTTGGCGGTATGGGTTCAAAAGTGACCGAGCGCTTTTGGTCCAACCTAAGTTCTACAAGATCTATGGTAAGGAGCTGGGGGAAGCCTTTTTCCACGGGTGTTGCATCCACTCTCTGGAAGACCAGGCTGCTTGGATAAAGATGCAAATGCGGGACTTACGTGACTTGTCCACCGAACCAGATCTCAGAGATCTTGCCCAGAGAGTGCTTGACAAGACCTGGGGGGAACCTGTTAGAAAGACAGCATGAACAAAGTACACTCAAAAAGGAGCAGACAATGAACGCAGACTTCAGCCGAGGTTTCAAAGTCGAGAGTCCAGACGGCATGACCGACACGACCAAGATCTACGACAGCAAGGGCGAGGCGGTCAGCATGGTGAAGCGCTTCGAGTTGGTGCTCGACTCGGAGAACACGTTACCGACCATCAACATCTCGTTCCACCCGGGCATGGAGACAGTCCGGGAAAGGATGGAGGAAGCCATCAAAGATGATCCCGAATGGGCGGAGAAAATCCGTGCTGCGCAGCAGGTTGCTCAGGACGCTGCTGTCTCGGACATGGCCGCGAAGTTGGGCGTTCCTGTTGAGTAACTGTGGTCAAGCCAAGCGACTTCTCGTTCTGGATGTGGGTCTGTCACATCTGAACCGGAGTACGGGAGAGCTGATCCGTTGCCCCATGCGGTTGGTCCAGCACCCAGGCGGCTACTGGTACTGCATAGATTGCGGGATGGCTATCCTCTATACCGCGTTGGATATCGAAGTCAAAGAGAAAACTACAGATAGTGACACCGCGCGCCCATAGCGAAACGGTATCGCACGACGAGTAATGATCGGCGTGTTGCGGGTTCGACTCCTGCTGGGCGCGTCTAGCAAGGAGGTAGAGTCATGGCCAAACAAAGCCAGATGTGCACATACCGGTGGGCCGCCGGGCAAGGGAAGTACAATACCAGAGATGACGATGTCATCATCGACGAGCAGGAATTCAAAGACATCACCAAGCACCGTCCCAGGCTAGCTTGCCCCGAGTGTGGCAGGCGCCTGGCGGCCTGGGCGCAGATCCACGACGGTGAGCTGATGTGCTGGAGGATTCCCGAGCACAAGCGCAAGGGCTGGTGGAAGAAGCCAAGGAAGAAGGTGGAACGCTTCATGGCTCCGCGCGGGAAGTGAACTTTACACCGTAATGAACTTGTGTTAGTTTGTGGATGCGATCTCCTTTCTATCCGAGCCAGCTCCGCTCTCCTGCACGTTAGGGAGAGCGGAGCATCTTTCAGAAAATCACATAAAAGTGTGGTAAAAGAAGGTGAGAAGAAGTTCTTCTCGAATAACTTCTCGCAGTCATTTTTACGGCTGCGAAATAACTGTGGAGGATTTTTAGCAATGACAAGCAAGAAGAGGAACAAAAAAGTTGCAGCGAAGGTGGCACCCAAGCGGCGTGAGGCGGGGCCAGAGATGGTGATGGATGAGCTCAACAAGTCCAGGTGGCAGTTGTCGTACGCCGGACGCTCAGGGCAGAAGGTCTATCCATTTGTACTCGACGAGAAACCAACCGTCCGCCACATGATCAATTTGCCCGGTAGAGCGCTCGACTTCTACGCAGAAGCGACGACGGCATACATCCAGGTGCTGCAGGCGCCCGATGCGGTGGATGCCAAATGTGCGCTCGAGTATGCGCGGAACACGCTGATCTGTGCGCATGAGTTGCAGTATATGATTCGCGGTCTCTACGAGGAGATCGAGATGTTGTACGAGTTGGCCAACCGGCTGGGCAATGATCTGTCCCGGGAAGACATTGTCAAATTGGTTCGCCGTGAGGGGCTCTACCGGGCACTAGAGGCTTCGAACAACCTGCACGAGCTTTTGACCAAGGCGGGGGTGAAGAGCAATTTTGTTGTGCTTGATCCTGAGCTGGAGGACTTATCAGGCATTCCCAGCCCCAGCGCGAATGGAGGTAAGAAGTAACATGGAAACATGGCAAGCATGCATCTTGGCGTTCGCGATCATAACCAGCCTGCAGCTGTTGCTGCGGGCCATTCCGCTGCCCAACAAGCTCAACACCTGGGTTCTTGCGCGGCGTATGCTGCGCCACGAAAGGAGGATGAGGATCAACGAGTATTTGGCCAAAGTCTCCACGCGGGTGGAGCGTGATTGTCGGAGGCCCATCGGCTTTCGGGTGGGGAAGGAGGAGTAGAGTAGATGGGCTACACGATTACGATTCGCCCACGAAACCCAGCGTTGGGCCAGGAGATGCTGGCCTTCTGCAAAGAGCATGTTCGCCCGCTGCCCGAAGTAATGGGTGACTATAACCTGTTCGAGATCAGAGGCCTGCTGCCTGGCCCACAGCTATCTTACTGCAAGCGCCCAACCCATATCGGGTTCGACTATGGTCCAGGTATGATCGAACGCGATTGGTGTTACCGCCTACTGCAGTGGATGGCAGTGAAAGTGGGCGTTCGGAAGAAAGGGCTGCCGTGTTATTTGTACGATGGCCAAGACTGGTTCTCCCTGCACCCATCGAAGTTTGATGAGCTAGGGCAGGCGAGGCCGAAGCATAGAGGCTTGGTGAACGGATGGTTGTTTTCTCCGGAGGGGTCCTACAAGCCGATGACCAAGGAGATCAAACGCCTCGACAAGTTGTGGGAGGCGTTCCATAACCCAAGAAAGGAGACCTGGAAATAATAATTGAAGCAGCCACTAACCTTGGCTGCTTTTTAGTTGACAGCCAAACCTGAAACCCATTTACAATCTTCTTTTGCCTTTTAGGAGGGTGGCATGATTGCACAAGAGAGTGTACCAATTACAATAGTGGAGTGGTTGGAAATGTTGTGGGAAGTACGTAAGGACTACCGAGACCATATCCTGCCAGAATTCACAGACCTTACGTTTGATGACATGCTGAACGCAAAAGAACCAATGCGCGGCGTCGCAAGGGCGCTACTGAAGGAGCAGTATCGCGGCCATATGCCAAAGACCTTCCCAGAATTTCTCATCACCGCACCTGGGTCACTTTGGCAGGTTGCGAAGGAGTGGAGCAATGCCCGCTGTAAGGATGTATCTACCGACAAAGAGGTACTGGCAGGTGGCGCACGCATGTGGCTTTCTGACCTTTATTTTCAAGTGCGTTACGAGGTGGGGTGCCATCGCTTTGCTGTGTCCCCGGGATTGGCGATCAAGTTGTGGAATACCTCCCCTGCTGGCATAGATAGGCGGTTTCTCCGATTACCATTCCCAACCATCGAGGTGATAATTTCTGGCGATACGTTCCTTCGGGGCGGGGAACGATTGTGCTGGCGTTTGTGGCAAGATAACATGGAAGATCTGCCAGAGTGGGCGAACAATATATCGGAATCTGGGGAGGTCATTAACTGTGTTTTTGGTTACGTTCCCAGGGGTGGGGGAGAGTTTCTTGTAGATGGGAACCGCTCAACTGAGTTGAACGATAAACCGATTACAGATTCCGTTTTGATGGGAGAAAAGTGGTCAATGAAAATTGATGAAGAAGTGGTGACCTCCGCGGCAGATGCAATGAACTTTGTCTATAATATTTTGCTCTACATGAACCTTCACACGAAGGACCACGTTGAGGACAAGACGCGCATCCATCAGATTCATTCCCAACTACAGGGCTTGAGGGGGGCAAAACGTAAACCCCTTGAAGTGAAGCTCGCTGAGTACAAGAAGAGTCCGATCTTTGTTGTCGGTAAATCTGTGCTACTACCTGGCGGGGTACCCTTGGAGGCCATCCGACCAGATTCACCCCAGCGGCGTACGCACTGGCGTCGTGGGCATTGGAAACATCAAGCGTGTGGCAAATTATGGTCTGAGCACAAGTGGATTCATGTTGAACCTACGCTGGTGCGCGGGTACGGAGAAGCAATTACCAAGGATTATGTGGTGACCACCGAACAACAAGTAGAAGCACCGTAGCCGTTTTTTCTTGTCTGCTTACAGAAATCCTGCCTACAATCTAGGCAGCACTGCAAAAATTTTTATGTGGTAGTGACGAAAGGAGTAGACCGATGCGTAAACTTTGCCCGGTTTGCCAGGAGCGCCTAGCGACGTACAGGAGAAAGCGCAAACGCGGGCACAGTGACGTCGCAGCGGATCGGATGCATGAGCTCTGCGCGCAGTGCTATCGCGCAGAGGCCGATCGGAATTTGATCTTCTACAGGTGGGCGTCCCCACAACGTAGGGAGACAGGGGGGCATATTCTCGCTGAAGGTTAGGTTGAAAAAGTGTTCCATAAATAAGGTATAAGATACTGGTCAGGGAAGTATCCCAGCCCAAATGTCAGTCAGACATTTTTAGAAGGGAGGCGAGGTAGATGGTTATCAGCGCAGACTTGCAGCAGGGCAAGGTCACAGCGAAGATGTCTTTCATGGAAGTAACAACCAAGGTGGGTAAGTTACAGTATGCGCAGTACCTGATCAAGCAGCTGGAGCCTGCGTGGGGCAGGCCGACAGTTTCCAAGGACAGAGATCAGACTGTTTTGCAGTGGACTTGCGTCCCCGCGCTGGTGTCACGGCTCAAGATGGCGGTGCAAGATCTACAGGCCCCACGGTGAATCGTACAGACCCCATGCGGGTGACCTTCACTAAACTTTATCTGAGTGGCCAGGAGATTCCCATGAGCTGTTACACGCGCGCGTACGCCGTCGTAGGGCTTAGGGTGGATCCAGAGAAGCTGAAGAAGTTCCTGCAGTCTCAAGACCACAACCAGAAGGACGGGACACTGTTCGGTTACGTGCTGCTGCGCCGCTCGGTGGACGACGACTTTGAGTTCCTGGGTGGGGCTGTGCTTACCGACAGCGGGGGCGAAGAAGAGGATACGTGTCACCTTTTTTCCGCCGAGAGCTTGGCCATGATACTGGAGTTGCTGGAGTTCGAGATGTGCGAAAAGCTATTGCCCAGAGGTTTGTGGGAGAAAGGGAAGTTTGGTGTTCACGTTTTACTGTGTAAACGTCCGGCGATACCGTGAGCCGCATCGGGCGATTTGGTATGACCCACGAGGAGCGTGCTCGGCACAGAGCTCGGTGCCCGTTGCTGCGCCACCGTTTTCGCGCTCAGGTGGCGGTGCAGCTGGTTGAATTGACACGCGCCATGAAGCAGGTAAACGCGCAGCTGAAAGCGCGTGCTTGTAAGCAGACGCGCCTTGGTGCTAAAAAGAAACGGCGTTGAGGTCATCCCTGACCAACTGGAGGTTGGTATGCCGGACGAAGACAGTAAGACTTACGTTTCAGCGGATGGGAACTGGGACGTGTGTATTGTCCATGAGGACGCGGTTGTTGTTTATCAAGGCAACAAGGAACCGGTTCATATTCATGCTCACTACTATGGTGTGCCCGATGACGTTATGCCGGCAGTCCTAGGAGCTATCAGCAAACTGCGTACGAAGATTCACTTACCAGGGGAATAACATGCCAAAAGAAAATGGGATTCGGATTGACCCCGAGCGTGGGGTCAACCCAAGAATGACTACCTGTACTCAGTGTGGCGCGGAGACCAGCCAGCTTGCCTTGCTGGGGACTAGCGATCATGAGCTCCGCTGCCCGAAGTGTGAGGTGAGCGTTCTGGGCACCAAAGGGGAACGGAAGTGTCCGAAGTGTAAGCAGTATACGTTGGTATATGTTCGGAGGCTGGGGGAATATGAACGTATTCCGATGGGCTTGTGCACGACTTGCGAAGAGGGGCGCAAGAAGGCGGACGAGGCTGTGCGTGCTGGGGGTATTTATTGGAAATGCGATAGTTGTGGTTCAGAGGGGGCGATTCGCGCGGGACACCCGTTGGCCGAGGACGTGCGTAAGCTGAAAAATATAGCCCCACCGAACCCGGTCGGGATCATGTTTCATGGGGAGCAGTGCCCTGTGTGTGGACCACATCCTGTAGATCCGCAAGAAAATCCCGTTACCACAAATGAGCCAGATGGGCTAACATAACTGTTGCGCTAGCGCGTGTTTCAGTGTTTATTTCTCACTGAGGAAAGGAACGTGATGTCCCCTGATGTGCAACACCATAAGGCTGTACAGGAGTTTGTTGAGCTGTTACTCCCAACATCGGATACGATACTAAAGAACGTGCGCGATTGCATGCTCAAGGTGACAGAGGACGGTTACACGTTGCCCATTAACTCTGTGGGCGCTGTCGTGGCTCTGGTGGCGTACCGGGTTGTACAGAGCTTGCAGGAGGTGTTGAGAGGACCTGACGGTGAGGCGCTGCAGCACGGGGATATTACAGGGGTATTCGTCGACAGCATCACCAATTTAATCTCTTGTGACTTTGGTTTGCTGACGATGACCATGAACCACACGCAGATGGAGTTTCTGCGATCATTGACGTACGAGCACAGAGACAACGACATGGCGAAGTTGTTGCTCAAGATGTTTGAACACGCGGACGCAGTCTGGGCCGCGATGCAACAACGTCGCGCTGAAGTGGAGAAGATTTGCAGGGAAGCTAAGCAAGCGCAGCTTCAATAAAAAGATGGAGCGTCCGAGGACGCTCCATTACTACCACAACGAGGAGGACTCCATGGCACGACAAGCAACCAAACGACCGCGCACACCTACGAAACACCAGCGCCAACCACGTCAGCAGCGAGCACAAGAACTGAGGCAACCAAGGCAACCAAGGCAACCAAGGCAACCAAGATTGAAACAGTTTAGCAGCTGTCTCGTCTGTTTGCAAAAAACTGCCGTGAAAAAGTTGATCGCTGTCTTCCCCACCCAGCCGGATTCTCTGCGTGCATGCAAGGATTGTACCAAAGATTTGCGGCAGGAGCTGCTCAAGGACGCCTACGTGGCGGCCATGACCCCGCTGCCCGAGGCACAGGAGTGCTCAGCTAACCTCGAGATTTTGTTGGGAGTTCGCCTGGGGGCGATTGCGGTGCACCACCGGGAGGACGGGCCCATGACTCTCGAGAACAAGGAAGGCGACACGCTCAAGAATGAGCGGGACTTTCTCGTCGATGAGGCTGTCACCACTTTCACTGGCGCTACCCCGACGGACATCCAACGGCTGGCGTCCCAGCCTCCGGTACTGGGGGGCTACGTTGGACCGCAGACCGACGTCACGAATCTCAAGGAGCCGGCGGGGATGCCCCTCATGAACTCGACAGCGCCGGACTACTTCGCCGCAGGACCCAAGAATGACGGGTGAGGGCGCCCCTATCCTGGTGTGGGACACATATGAGATAGTGGACAGCGCAGTTCGTTTTCAGCTCGAGCTGTGCGGGTCCGGCCAGCGGGGAGAAGTAGAGATCCGCAAGGGAGTGTGCAGCGATCCCGACCTCTTCACCTATGAGTGGGACGCGCTGTGTGAAGAGCTGACGCGCGTCATGGGAGAACGGGGGACAACCCATTGGAGGGTCGAGATGCGCAACTTCGGTTGGCGCAGACTGAATGGGGTGCAAGAGCTTGAGGCCACTACCGGCCAAGAGCTTTTGCGTAAGATTCTCCCGAAGACAGACAATACTTTCAAGGTGTATTCAGTAGGCAAGGAAATTCACATTAACAATGCACACCACGATTCCCCAACGTGGGCGGAGTGGTACATCGTTGCTCCGGTGGATGAGGAACGGGATGAGGGTGTGCCACAGATGAGTTGACGGCGTAAACTTTTTTGTATATGTGGTAAAAGAGTGTGAAGCCGCCCGTAGCACCTGGTTCGCAGCAGGTGCATGCTCACCCTGGGTAATAGTGCCCGGGGTGGGTTTTTTTTCAGAGACTTTCGCGCGACCTATCGAAGAAGGCCAGCTTGCCGCAAGGCGAGCTGCACACCCACCTGATACGCACTTTCTTTCACGTGCGCTGAGGCCAGCCTGTAAATCACCTCTTCCAAAGCATGTTTATTGTAACCATGCGCCTGGGCGAATCGGTGGACAGCTGAGTCTTCCGGGTTGGGGTTCTTCTGTAACCACTCGCGCACGACCTCCTCGGGGACAGGTGCCCCATTCTCTTCCCCCTCGTCGGCCTGCTTCTTGGCGTACCTGTCCTCCATGTCCTTCAAGTGTGTGTAATACTTGGGGTCTTCCAGGAGATGAGCTCTGGCGATCTGCTCGGTCATGTGCGGGTCGTCGTCAGTGATGTTGGTGCTGGGATTCTTGGTGCCGTGCTCGAGCTCTACTTTCTTCCCCATGGCCAATTGCTCGGGGTTGTAGGATGCTCGCTCTTCGGCTTGCTTGAGTAGTTCTAAAAAGTTCATGCTAACCTCCCAAGGAAAGGGATTGAAATGCTAAACGTTCTGGATCAGGAATATTACGATAGAGTAGTCGAGTTTGCAAAGGAGACCAATCAGTTCGACAAGCTCCAACGCGAGCTGAATTACCTGGACATGTATGCCATTGGGGAGGGGGAGTCCAAGGACAAGACCAGGTGCGACTTGTATAAGGACTTTGCGCCACAGAGTTTTTACTTCATCTTGTACATGAAGCAGGAGGTACGGGATTGGGAGTGCCAGGTATGCAAGCATCGCTGGGCGCTGAGTTCAGCCATAGTCGAGACTATGCGCCCCTGCCCTAAATGCAAATCGCGATTCACGACTGGCGAACCACCCAAAGAGGACTACGTGAAGTGGTTCAACGGGGGCCTCATTTATCATGGCAAACATGACAACGGCGGCGACGGGGGCTTCCCAACGCTTTCAGTAAACCTGACTCCCCAGTATGGGTGGTCAATTCATACTTGAGGGGGAACCCATGAAACCTATATTGCTTGGTGAAGTCAAGTACGAAACATCTCTGACCGTCGACCTCAACGACGGGAAGATGTGCGATTGGGCGGCAGAGTACCTGGAGCAAACGGTCTCGGAGCAAATAGAATCGGGCCTATTCGTTCACAACGTCGTCATGCGGGAGTTCGACGATCGGGAGACAGTAGACCCTGACGACCCAGAAGACCGGGACATGGAGCACTATTTGTACAACAAAAAACTGCAAAAGGACGAAGAGGAGTAGCTAAGATATGGCAAAGGCGATCAATAAGAAAAAGGCCAAAGCGGTAAAAGTAGCCGCCACGAAGAAGCAAATAGTCGAAACTCTTGCGGAGACTACGAAGGCCCCCCTGAAGGCTCCCTCTGCAGTCCTGTTCAAACCAGGACTCCAGCTAGATTGTGAGACGTGTGGGATCGCATATTTTTGTGAGTATGTGGGGCACAGCCCGGTAACACTGGTAGATCCTACGGGGGGCGGTGGTTTCCGTAGAAAACCTTCAGAAAGCGCATGCAGATGCGAGGTTCTCAAAGTGTCTCGGACTGTCACGCGGGGTACGTTATCCCCCGCGAATAGACAAATCACGATCAAACAAATTGTCAGCGTTCTCAGCGTGAAGCACCCCTTCCATATGGGGGATGACCCAAGCATGATGCAATGGGGCGTCAACCACGTAAACGCGACGTTCGTTGTCAGTAAGGAGCTATGCGATGCCGACAACCCGTAGTGACTGGAAGTCGTTTGAGAAAGCCGGCCTCCTCTGGTTCGTGAACCGCCTGCTGCACGTCTTTGGCTGGGTGATCGTCTTCGTCGAGGACGACAAGACCGGCGAGATCCAAGAGGTCTGGCCAGCTC
>Ga0315284_10017179_pt1 | contig 10259 bp, 4 predicted proteins | sample YL17G09_16_MG_FD_203696 | JGI IMG/M metagenome (GOLD analysis project Ga0315284, IMG submission 203696) | Sediment microbial communities from Yellowstone Lake, YNP, Wyoming, USA - YL17G09_16 | ecosystem: Environmental > Aquatic > Freshwater > Lake > Sediment | place: USA: Wyoming | collected...
GACTTCGGCACCTACGACCCGCCATTCCCCCGGACCATCCCGTATCCCTTCACCGTGCCGGACTACCTTCCTCCAGGGGTCACGGTGGACGGGACCCTGAGGGCAACCGGCGGCGGGCTCGTGCGGGAGAACCGGCTCACGCTCCAGGTGGGGATGTGAATGTGCCCCAATAAGGCTTGCCAGAGTACTATTCCTGCCTCCCATTCTTAGTCAAAGATCGCTCCACTCGCCCGGAAGAGAGCCTGATTTCATTGGCAGGATATCCCCTGATTCAGGGCAAGATCCAGAGGGGGCCCCTCAGGCTCGCCCCTCACCCGTCAGCTTCCCCTCAGTGTGAGGAATCCCATCCCCAGGGAGGATACCGGGTTGTACGGACTGGAATAGTCGGAATCGCCTGGGGACTGATGAGGAACCATCCTCATCCCCGTCATCAGCCGTATCCTCAGAAACCTCCGGATCCCCCGCCGCCGCCACCGGTATACCCTGCAGGGGTATCTATTCTCTTTCTGGGGACATTATCAGTACCGGATTCAGCAGGTGAGCCGGGTCTGGATCCTCCGGCTCCGAACTCACTCCCCGGGTCTCCTCCACTATACCCTGTGGCGCCGCCAGAACTGCCCCCCCTGTCGCCCCAGACCGATTGATTATCCCCAAAGCCGCCTCTGTCGTCATCCCCACCCCAGGGGTCTTCCCCCAAACTACCCTGGTCGTCGTCCGGGCCCGATTGATCATCGCCAAAGCCTCCCCGGTCGTCATCCCCACCCCAGGGGTCTTCCCCGAAACTACCCCGGTCGTCATCCCCGCCAAAGAGGTCATCTTCGTAACCACCCTGGCCATCGTCCGGGCCCAGCTCCCCGGGATCCCGGCTGTCCCGCTCGGCTTCCGGCTCTTCAGGGAACTCATCCGGGTAAATTTCCCCGCCAGATCCCCCTGCTGCTTCCTTTCCCTGTGGCGGCTGTGTCCACGGGGGACGATCCTGTATTCCATATGGTTGGCTTTCCGGGGAGATGCCTTGATGGTCGCCCTGGATGATTGGGGATCTACTCAATAGGGCGGCGACTCCCCAGGGTGGCATCTCAGGTCCCCCTGATTCCTTCATTTGCTGCCCCTTTCCCGGCAATTCACTCCCTTCGGGTCCTTTCTCCTGCTGTCTCTCCGGTCGTCCTGATCCCGGGAGTCCGGATTCATCTCCCCTGGATTCTCCGTTCCGGGATCCGGTTCTCTCGAGTCTCTCTCCACCGATTACCCCCTTCGTGGCATCTCTACTTCCCTTAGTGACCTGGGTGTCCAGGGATCCTGTCCGCGTACTCTGATCTGCTGTGCCCTGCTGAGAAAAAATACCGCCCATTTTTGAGGATACGGGAGCCTGTTGTTGCTTTCTCTTCTCCAGTTCCTCCTTCAATCTCTTCAGGTTCTCCGTGATTGTCTTAAATTCCGAACCCGGGATGCCGCTCCCCTGGCTTTTCCCCTGGATCTTTTTTATCCCCAGGATCTTTTCATAGTTGGAGATGATATTCGTGAGATCACTCACTGATAATTTCCCTAATTCCCGCTCTGAATACAGCTCGCTCCTGCCCGAACCTCCCGAAGATCCTGATCCTCGCACGGCGGGTGCACCACTGCTGCCATGGCCAGAACTGCCGTCCCCACTCCGCCGGGTAGAAGAGAAGAGACCGTGACTGAATGGACTGCGGTGTTCCTGTCCGGACAGGGATCGCCGAAATTTATCCGTGTGGAGATTCAGATCTTCTTCGTATTTCTGCAGGGACCGCCTGAGGGACGCCAGGCCTGTCCCGTCATCGCCCGATCGGCGTGAACCGCCGGACCTGGACGTCCTGGCCGCTGCCTGCACCATGCCCCCTCCGCCATGGGACTGCCCTTCTCCGGTTCCACCCTTACCGCCACCACGACGCTGTCCACCTCGGGATCCGGGGGTTTTCTCGTCTTCCTCCTGCCGGGACCGCTTCTTCTGCGACCGTTCCCCGATCGGGACGCGGGGCAGCCAGATGCGATCGGGTTGCACATGGGACCGTCGTTTCTCCACGACGGCAGAACGTTCCCGCCCTGTAGTTTGCCGGTCCTTTTCCTTTGCCTGACGGTCCCGGGAAAAGAAGCGGACACGGTCCTTGGGAGCGGCAGAAGAGTATAACCGTCTCTGCAACTCCTCCAGCCCGGATTTTTCCTGCTTCCGGTCTACAGCGGGGGATCTCTGCGGCATGGGTCACCGGTCAGGATTCAGGCACACCGTGAGAGATCGGTTTCCCGTCAGGGATGCTCCGGGAAATTTTCCTGCCGCCATTCACTCCCACCGCACCTTATTTTCTTTCCCCGGAGGGGACGGCTTCGGGGGAGGCTCGGAGTCCCGGATGCGGACCAGGGACCCGGCGGCTGCCTCCCTTCGGTCCGAGACCTCTCCCTTCAGCTGCCCGAACTCCTTCTTCACTTCCCGGGCAACTTCCTTTTTCACGCTCCTGAGGTAGGCGTCCGCGTTTTTATCGAAGAGTTTGATCTCGTCTCGCGAAGGTACTTTACCGGGGTTTGCCCGGTTCCATTCTGCAGATGCTCTCTCCCAGTGATCACCGGCAATCGCACGGTTGGGATCTCCATCCCGTGCTGAAAGGGACGAGCGTGTAGCATCGAGGGATCCTCCATGGAAGGTCTCTTTCAGGTGGTCTGCAAGCCTGACTTCGGTCAGTAACTCCTTCTGGATCTGTCCCACGGAGAGGCCATTGTTCATGCACCGGTCAATGGTTTGGGCGATATCCCGGGGTGTGTACCCGTACTGGATCAGTTCCTTCCCGAGATCCTCCCCCAGCGTTGAATACATCTTCGTGATCTCCTGGCGGACGACAAGGTAGAGGGGGCCGTCCAGCGTGGTACCTCCCAGCAGCATGGACTCTCTAGTATAGGGTTCGAGATGCTGCAGGACATCCTTCTCTGTCATCCCCATCCGCTGCGCCATCCGGGCAGCATCATCGCCCAGGACCCTCATGAGGTCTCCGGAATAGGGCTGAGTGCCTGCCGGGGGACTGCCACCCCTGTCCCCGCCACCGGGGGGCCGGGGGGAACCGTCTCCCGGCAGGGGGTCGAGCGATCCGGGGGGTGATTCCCGGGAAATCCCCTGCCCCCGGACAGGGGGTGGAGAGTCCCGCATGCTCCGTGAAAGGACAGCTACCGTGGGATCCCGGGAAAAATCTACCCTTGTGGGGCTGTCGCTGACAGGAAGGGGGGTCTCTCCCCGGCTCCTGAGCCACTGGGCATCCTGATGATTGCTGATGAAGACCCGATTTCTGAAGGTGGACTCGGGATGCGGCACCCTCAGGTCCCCGCGGCCGGGGAGAAGCGTTCCTGATCTCAGGATATCGAAGGTATTGAGGATCTGGCCATTTTCTGGAATGAAGCTGACAAGGATACGGCTGTTGCCATCGGGCGTGGCAAACTCCACATTCACCTGGGGCCCTTTCATTTCACCCGTGGTCGTGTAATAATCGCATCCATACATGAGGGTATCCGGCTGCTTCATGGCGTCCCGTAACTTCGATTGAATATAGGTATTATATGCCTCATGCTGGGCCTCCAGGGTCGGCAGGCGGGAGATCTCATCGAATTTCCCGGGTTCTCCCATGGCCCGCAGGAAGTCCTTGCAGTGCTCCTCATCGCCCCACAGGTGCTGCCTCGGCTCCTTGGTTACCGGATCAACGAATTGCTTCCCGGGTTTTTTCACTTCAATGGTATTGATGGATGATTCCATGTTCCGTTGAAATGCGGTGACCTCACCATCCTGGGTACGGGGAGGGGAAATGGGTGCCTCCCGGCCGGGTTCACCGGGGATACCTTTCTCTCCCTTTGGAATCCTCGCTCCCACTTCATCACGGACGGTTCTGATGTCATGCTCGATCTTGGTGATGATGGCACGGTCCGTGGCGGTGAGCTTGGAATTCTCTGATTTCATCATCCAGTCGGCAGTCCTGTTCAGCCGGTTGACAAGAACCTCGGCACCGAGCCGGGAGAACGCATAGAACACGAGTGGACTGTTCATCTTGTCCATGAAATCAACGAATTCACGCCCCCGGTCACCGAACTTTTCCAGGATCCATGAGCGGTTTTCATTGACCACCAGGCCCAGTGCCCCCATACCGGCTGCCGCGGCATCGAGTGCCCGGACCGAGGTCACCAGGATCTTCTCCACCTTCTCCCCGGCCTTCATCATCTCCCAGCCCATGCGCAATCCCCGGGTTGCATGCACTGCTTCCATGAGTGCCCCCGGGGTGAAGGCCAGGACAGCGGCGGCTTCGCCGGTTGTCCTCATCTTTTTCCAGATGTCCTTCGTGCCATCCCGGTCGACCTGGAGGAGAGCGGCTGCGGGGGCATAGATCGTCTGGCCGTTCCCGTCCATCCGGCGGATCCCGATCACCTGGTTGGGCCTGAAGTCTTTTCCGGCGCCGAAATAGTCCTTGTCCAGGATCTTTGCTTCAGGGTAATCCCCCTGTGCTGCCTGCCGGTCCAGCCGGACCCGGATATTTCCCTCTTCGGTCAGATCTGCGCTGATGTAGGAGGATCCCAGGAACGTGAAGGAGAGAGGGATGACGGGTGTCTTTCCACCCAGCGTCCGTTCCCTGTCCAGAACGACCTTCCGTGCTTCTGCAGGATCGATATTCCTGGCAATCAGCGGGAGGATTTTTCCTGCCGATTCTGCATATTTGTCGTCCCCGTCCGAGGCCGTGACCAGTTGATCATAGATCCGGGCAAGGGCATGGAGCCCTTCGGGTGTTTTTGTGAACTCCTTCCAGTGTCCGCTCTCCTTCTCGACTCGCCGCGCAACAACCAGGGCATTGATCCCGCTCGTAAACCCTTTCCGGTCGAGTTCTCTCCGGGTAAAGGCAAGGAGATCTCTCCCGGACCCGACAGAAGGATGATCGTCACGGGTTGTCCAGTCCACGAGTGTCCGGGCCTTCTCCCGTGAGATATCATCTCCCCCGGATCCCCCTGGCAGGGCCTTCAGGAGCGCCTGGAATGCCGCCTTTCCCAGGGTATCTGCCCGCGCTTTCTCAAAGGCCGCTGGATCGTCATGTTCCCATGCTTCAAACCGCGTGGTGAAGTTCACCGCGCATTTTTCAGGGGATCCTGTGGGGAACTCCATCTCTTTCTGGATCTCCTCCAATAGATGGTGCCCGCTCCACTGCTCGTCAAAAAAGGTGGCTTCCTGGGGCCTTGCGGACACTTCCGTGAATTCGCCGGGACGGGTCTTTGCCCACTCCTTCCCCTGCTTCTCCAGATTGATACCCTTATCGGTAGCGATCTGCATGACCAGGGCCCGTTCCTCAAGCCAGGCCCTGATGAGGGGCTGATGCTCGATGTTCTTCGGGTTCAGCTTCCCGGTGAAGAAGCCCGCATCCGCAAGACCGGAGGGTTTTTCGCCCTGGTGCCTGATCCAGAACCCGTTGTCAACCAGATGGTTCACATACACCTTTGCCTCCTTTGACAGTTTCCGGTACTCGCTGCGGGCCTCTTTCCCGTCAAAGGAGATCTTGGTGTCAGGGGATGCTCTCGCCCATCTGGCCAGTTCCTGTTCGATCCCGTCCCGTACCGGGTCATCCGGCATGATCCAGCCCTCCCTCCGGGGGGACGGGGGATTCCCCACCGGTCTCCTCGCCCACATCAAATTCCCCGGTATCGGCTGGTAGCTCCTCTCCCCTGCCTGCTGCGATGAGGTTGTCGATGACCATCCGGGCATGCCGACGGGACCAGCCCTTCACGCCGTACGTCTTCTGCAGGGCATAGCAGAGCCCGAGCCTCTTCGTGATCTCATCGGTCCCGTCAGGGAGGACAATCTCCCTGATTGCAGCCGAGCAGACCTGTGCCAGCTCCTGCCACATCCCCTCCCCGCCATCCTTGATGATCGAGGTGAACTGTGTCTGGTAATACGGATCGTTCACCGCCTCGGAGATATGGTAGCGGTACTGGCAGAAATTCTCCGGGCAGATCTCGCTGCAGAACGTGGTGGGCTGTTTCCCGGCGCAGAGTTTCCGGTATGACTCCGTGAACAGGGCAATGGATGACCGGTCAATGGACTCGACAGAGAACTTCTGCGGGTTATCGAGGTAGCTGGTGAGGGCACCGATGTAACAGCCAAGGAACTGATCCGTGAGGGACTCGATATCAGAGAACTGCCACTGGTAGCGGGTGCCGAGCCATTCAAAGTAGCGTTCCGATTCCTGGATGATCGCGCAGATTCCGACACCCCGGGGATCCCCTGCATTCCTTCCCTCTTCGCTTCCGGCCTCCCACATCTGGATCATCTGCGTCGTGAGCTGCCCCGAGTTTTCCAGGAGGGAGAGAACCAGGTACGGCATCTGCGACGAGAACCTTCGTTTCACAGAGATCGCACTGCCGATCGGTTTGTACTGGCAGATAGCCTGGCAGAACCGGACACAGCCTTCGTAGGGTGCCAGCTGCTTCTGGTTCTTCCGGTATCCCTCCATGGCCTGGATAACCAGATCGCTGTCCTTCCCGGTGCCGGGCTTCCCCTCAACCTTGCTGTACGGGATCTTCAGGTGGTAGGCTCCCCAGTCGCCCTCGGAGAAGACCGCGGCCTCCCCGGGATTCAGCGCAGTGATCCGGATGGATTCCTCATCCGTCATATTCATCGTTGCACCCATGATCTTCCGGTCGTCCTCGGCCACGACACGGTGCATGACCTTGAGGTTGGTGTTCTTGATGATCTCCGGGGCGAGTTTGGTCGGGATCTGGTCAGCGATCAGGAAACCCTCGCCGTACGCCCGGATCTCGGCCAGGATATTGGTAAAGGACTCAACCGCTTTGCCTTTCACGTTGGCAACGTAGGGATTGTCTGCCTTGGAATTCCCGAGGAGCCGGTGCGCCTCCTCGATCACGGTGATATGGCCAAGCCCCTTCTTCTCGCTCAGGCCACTGGAGATATAGGCCTCGTACATCCGGGTGAGGATCAGCCCCATGATGAAGCACTTCTCCTCGTCATCGCCAATGGGCTCGAGTTCCAGGACCGTCGGTTTCTCCATCAGGATATTGAAGGGGATGGTCCTCCTCGTATCCAGCATCAGCCCCTTGCCCCCGAGCCTCATGCTGTCAATCCTGGTCTTGAGTGCCCCCCGGATCTCCATCGTGGTCTCCTGGCTGTAGCCCAGCATGTTGACAACCTCGTCCACCTTGTTGTAGAGGTCGGTCAGCGTGGGCTGGGAACTGGTGTGGGTCCCCCGCGGATTCCGGTTGGAGGTGAGATCCCAGCCCTTGTCAGTATAGATCTCGTGGATGCACCGTTCGAGCACATGAGGTAACGGCCCCCACATGAAGAAACTCGCATTGAACACAGCCTTTAACAGCTCGATATGGGTCTGGACCGGGACGCCGGGAAGCACCTCAAACGGATTGATCCGGAAGGGGGAGACATTGTTGTCCCCCAGGGTGAAGACCTGGAGGTCAGAACCGAGATCCCCGGTCATGAGGAGTTTCCGGTACTCGGTCTTCACCGGTTCTAGGACCAGGAACGGGACCCGGATCTTCCAGAGCTCTCTGAGCAGGTGGAAGATCGTGTTTGTCTTTCCGCTGCCCGTGGTCCCGACAATCAGCCCGTGCTTGTTCAGGTCCCTGACCGCAACCGCATAGGGGATACCCATGGATGCCCCCTGGTCCATGATCTCCCCGATTCCGGCGGTATCCCCCTCGGCCGTCTTGAGGGAGACATTGAACCTGGCATAGGGCCTGACCTCGAACCCGGGCATCTCCTGGGTGGGGAGGTGCACAAACAGCGAGAGGTCCCAGGAGTTGGTGAGATTCATAAAACTGTAGGGGTACCGCATCTTACCGGGGGGGTCAGGTGTCGGGGTAAGGAAGAGAGCCGGTGCGGTGATCGTACTGGCCAGGTCGACCGTCCGGATCCGGTCCGGTGCTGAATCCTTCCCACCGAAAACGGACCGGGCGATGGTCTTTATCTGTGTCAGAGTTTCGGGATCCTTTCCCAGAAGCAGGATGGCGGTATGCCATAGTCCGATGGTCTCCCCCAGGGTGAGCTTGTCGGCGAACGAGCCAAGTACCTCTCCATAGACGCTGGCAACTGCACTGGTGCCGTCCCTGTTCTGGTTGGAGATGACCTGGCTCAAGTTGATCAACGTATTTGTCAGATAATTGATCTCGCTGTTCTTCAGCGGGTACCCCACCACAATATAACCCCAGTCCTTTCCGTACAAACCCCTGATAAGGCGCTCAATCTGTTCGATCTCCGTTCCCTCTGCCGTGGACTTGAGCCCGGGCTGACCCGTCAGGCAACAGCATTTCGGAAGGCCGCTGATCTTCTGCTGGATATACTCTGCCCCGGACTCCTCAAGGGTTATCCCGCGGAAGGCACCCTTCAGGGAAGTCCTCACCGCTTCCAGGTTGACAGCGTCGTTCTGAGATTCGGATCCAAAGGTCCCCATAAAAATTTCAATGCTGTCTTTTGTCCCGAAAATGGAGAAGATCAGCGGGATTCTGCCCTCGAACAGGCCGGAAAAAATATCCTCCATGAACCCGCGGAGAGGGCCCACTTTGCCCTCCTTGGTCTCCCAGAATTTCGCGATACCGGAGATCTTCAGGAACCGTGGATTCTGGGGTATGTACAGATGTTCGGGTGCTATCTCTGCCGGACCCGTGAGGGAATCTAGGAAATCCTTCTTCACATACTCGATATGGGCTGTGGAAAATTCCTGCTGTACCATCAACATCTCTCCTGGTCTTTTTCCGTCATACTGGTTCACGAAATGATGCGGGGTCCCGGTATCCCGGTTCCTGCCTCATCCCCTCGCCCAGCGGTAGATGCCGGTCACGATGAGGATGATGAGGCTGCCGATGAACAGTAAAAATCCCAAATTCTTATCACTGTAATGATACGCGAACATGATGAGGTACACTCCGATGAGTATCCCCAGCGCGGCGAAGAAGGAGAGAACGGTGAGATAGGTGCCGATGGTCTCTCCCAGTCTTCCCTTTAACTGGATCTCTGACTCGGTGGAGTGATTATAGACCTTCCCTGCCTGAAAAACCCCCCGGGAATTCTTTTTTCCAACGATAGCGAGGGTATCTCCGTCCTTGATGAAGATACCCCCCATCTTGAATGCCTTTACCATGACAGGGAGAACCTCGATATTGTTTCCGATAGCATCAGTCCTTTCAAGCCGGAAGGTTACCACAGGGTCCGCCCCGGGCGAGGGATTTTGTTCCTGGGTCACGTTCCGGACAGTGCCCTGGATCGCCCCATGCACCCAGTTCGGAACTTTCTTCCCGGGAACCCGAAGGGGTCTGACTGTCTCCTCCTCCTTCACCCCGATCTGGGGCGGAGATATCACCCGCACCGGTGGCACGACCGTTGTGGATTGCTGCACGGGTGGAATCCAGTAATCATTCCTTGGTTGAACAGACGTGTGCTGCTGGGGCCCGTGAGCCACGGGACCGTTGATCGATATCACTACAGGCGGCTCCGGAGCAATGACTGCTTCTTTTTGTAGTGGTGGCTGGCTTCCGGTTTCTGGCTGGAGAGTCCCGCAGTCATGGCAGAATTTATGATCCGGGGCGATTTCATTTCCACATTTCACACAGTACGGCATTATGCATCCTCGTCGAAACCAATGAAGTACACCATGTTGTGACACGGTCAGGGGTAATGAACAGAGAAAAGCCAATCACTGGAATGAGGGAAGCGAATACCCTGCACGGCAGGAAATAATCCGGTAGTATCGCTGAGACGATGGGATGGCTATCGCTGTTCACTACACCAGGAATGGCATTCTTGCCTGAGCGATCGCCTCCCTGCGTCCTGATTCCCTGCCCATGGGTATGTGTAGGGTCGCCCATTCGGGTTATTAATCGTTGTTGTTTCTTCCTGAACCGCCGCCCTCTTCCCGGTGAACCGATGCGAATGAATAGCCGCATCTCACCCCCAATCCCGGAGTGTCACCGTCTGAGGAATACACGAGTTCTCAGCCCTCACGCCCGTTTGAACATCCCGTATCTCTTCACCGTGCCGGACTACCTTCCTCCAGGGGTCACGGTGGACGGAACCCTGCGGGCAACCGGTGGCGGTATCGTGCGGGAGAACCGGCTCACGCTCCAGGTCGGGATGTGAATGTGCCCCCCCGGCTCTTTGAATTCTCCCGGGGGATGACGTCCGGCATACGGGAAGGTGTGGTCACCGTTCCTTCACCCTGAGGGGCTGTCCCGTGATTTCGGGGCTTGGGGAGAGATCGCAAGAT
>Ga0315284_10017180_pt1 | contig 10258 bp, 9 predicted proteins | sample YL17G09_16_MG_FD_203696 | JGI IMG/M metagenome (GOLD analysis project Ga0315284, IMG submission 203696) | Sediment microbial communities from Yellowstone Lake, YNP, Wyoming, USA - YL17G09_16 | ecosystem: Environmental > Aquatic > Freshwater > Lake > Sediment | place: USA: Wyoming | collected...
GGCCCAACGTATGGCGTATAAGTATTTAGGTAAAACTGCGAAACTATACCCTGCAAGCAATCCGGCAAAAAAGTATATGATTTATGACCCGAAAAATAACAAGTGGGTAAATTTTGGGCAATTGGGCTATGAAGATTATACCAAACATTGCGATAAAACACGGCGCAAAAATTACTTGACACGTACTAAGGGTATGCTTGGTGACTGGAAAAGTAATAAATATTCGGCGAATAATTTAAGTAGACACGTTTTGTGGTAGATTTTATAAACTAGTATAGTCTAAAAATTATATTAGTTTATTATATAGTAGCAACAGTAACTTATATGAACGAGGGTATATACAATAGTTCTATTAATTTATTAAAAGAGTCAGATACAATGACAAATGTACTACGTGAAATAGGTATAGGTTCAATAAATCACACTTCAAGTAGTAGAACTTCAAGTAGACGCAATTCAAGTAGACGCAATTCAAGTAGACGCAATTCAAGATTTGGTGTTTTTGAACCCGAAATTAACTTCCCTCCATCTTATAAATTTGTAGAAAATAAATATTCTATTGTAGGAAGTGATAAAAAAAGAATTCCAGGATATGCTGACAGAGTCTTATTTAAACGCGGTGCAAATGAAGGTCTAGTAAAACAAAATGAAGACTACCAGTTAATAACAAGTGCAACTATATCAGACCACAAACCCGTTACATGTTCATTTACTATTGCGCCATCAACTGGTACAGAGTCAAATGTACGAATTATTACTTGGAATATCGGTTCAGGTGATAATGGACAGTCTGCAGATGAAATGAAAACAGCTTTGGTTAATCTTGTCGGACCATATGATAATGACTATATCGTATTAACTTTACAAGAAGCAAATGATGATTTATATAGTGTATTAAAAAGAGAAAAAGAAAAAGAACAAAAAATAGGTGAGTATAATATACACAGTTTGTCATCTGCTCTTTCATCGTATAGTTTTTTTGGTAAAAAAATTTTCTATAAACTAGTTACTATTGTATTACAAAGAAATACTGAAAGTGTTTCTAGTGGCGGTTCTCCAATAATTGATAATTTTGATGGGATTTTAAATGGTTTAAAGATTACAAAAGGAAAATTTGGTGTAAATACAAAAGGTGCATTTAATACTACACTTCAATTAGGTGACGGTCATAAAGTTCATATAATAAACTTACATTTTCCATTTGATAATAGTATTACTTATAATGATTTTAAGACCCAATTGAAAGCATTATTTTCAGCTTTAGACAACGGCGAATGGTGTATAATGGCTGGAGACTATAACAGTAGGTCTAATATAATTCTTGACGAACAAGGTAATCCAATAGAGTCTATTAAAGATATTTTTGACAAATCTTCTGGATTACGGGCTATATTTGGTAAAGGTTTAGAAGTTCATCCGATTGGCTCGGAACTAAAAACAAAACCTACAAAATTTGAAGTACCTTCTGGTTCTCTTGAAGCATATCAAGTTTTGTGTAATGAATTATATAAATTCTATTCAATACAACAACAACAACAACCACTATTAAACCTACCACCATTCCCCCCAAACCTTTTAGCCACACCTGTTACAGGTGGTAGTCGGCCAAGAAAAACAAGAAAGTATAAAAAGATAATAAGAAGAAAAAATAAAAAACATACAAATAAATACAAAAAACATAAATATATTTTACGTAAAAGGACTAATAAAAAATGTAAATATTAAAATTGATTTAAATAATAACATATAACTGTTTAAAAAAACAATTATATATTATACACAAAGAAACACAAACATAAACACTACAACACATGCCCTTTTACGCAGTTCATAAAGGAAAACGCCGCGGTATATATACAGATTGGCTCGAATGTAAACAGAATATATTTGGTGTAAAACATCCCATATTTAAGAAATTCAATACAAAAGAAGAAGCAGAGCATTTTCTTATTCACGGATTCGGGACAAAAACAAACCAATCGATGATGGATACTCTTGGTATTAGCGGCGCAAATAGGGAGAACATTAAAACAAGAGATGTTACAGATGCGAGAGATAATTCGAAAATCGATGTAAACGAACATGATAAATCAGAACCCATAGATTCACATAAAAATGTGGAAAATCAACCACCAAAACATATTATAAATGTATTTACAGATGGTTCTCTTATACGAAAAAAACGCAAAAATGGAGAAACAAGATTACTTTGCGGTTATGGAATATATATTCCCTCATACGGTTTAATGGAAGAGCTGCGATATGCAGGTACAATCCACGATAATAAAACAAACAATCGAGGCGAATTAAAAGCCATCATAGATGGTCTCGATTATATACTAGGTTTTATCGAAGATACGGTATCATCGAATGCAATAGAAGAAAACGAGAAATTAAAAAATACACTAATTATGCTTTATACGGACTCGTCATATTCGAAGCTAATTTTGGGTGATACTGGTGTTAAATATAGGAAGGCGGGTTATCTTGTATCTAAAAAGAGTGACGAGAAAGTAAAGAATGCTGATATGGTTGAAGAGATAATGGAGATTCGTGACAAGATTGCAGCGTATGGTATGGAGCTTATTGTAAAACATGTATATGCGCATACGAATCTAGATACGTTTGAAGCAAATGGTAACCGACTTGCCGACGAGTATGCAAATATCGGGGCGAACAAAACATTTACTAATAATTAAACGATTGTTTGAATAAAAAGGTTTTTATAGAGACTAAACCCTCAAAATCTCATCAGCAAATATTCTCTTCTTGTTTTGAACATTTGCTGTATATGTCTCGATTGTGTCGAAAGCGATACACTCGTCGTTGTTGTTTTCATCGTCGCCGTCGCTATCATCGAGGTCGCTAATATCGGCAGTCGATGCTTGTGATGCTACATCTGCCGCATCTTGTTGTGCGAATAGGTCTGCGCGCTGTTGTTCACGTTCTCTTTGTGCGTCCAATAGATGCTGTGTTTCCGGTGTTGCAGGAATTTTAAATGGCGCCATAATGAAACGAAACACAACAACGGGCTCTGTTTGCCCGAAACGGTGACACCGTGCAATTGCCTGGTCTTCAACGGATGGGTTCCAATCTGGGCTGACAAAATATACTTCCGAGAATTGTTGAAGATTGAGACCCTCGCAGCATGTTTGAATTTGAAGAATAAGTACATCGATGGCGGCATCGGGGGCTAGTATTTGGCGGCGTTCGCTCTCTTTTGTGCGTCCATCCAAATATCGTACAACCAGACTAGGGAATGCTGTCGTGAGCCGTGATTGAATATAGTCGATTTCACCGCGGAAATGACAAAACACGATTTTACGTTTCCCGTTATCTTTGCGTGACAGGATTGTTTTAACTACTTTGGAAATCTTGCTGCTATAGTTTTCGTCCTCGCATGGCGGCATTTGAGGCACAGATTTTCGGCATGCTAGGCGAGGATAAATGCACGACTGTTTTGCCTGAATCATGCGCCCGATTTTTACAGGTGATGGTTCAGGAAACCATGACATGTCTTGAGTATCAGCGTCTGGGAGGGCTGGGTCGGCCACACCAGGAATATTTAGGCACCCGATACCGCTATGAAGATTATGCGACAAAACCATTTCAGCCGGATTAGACCACTGTACTACGATATTTTTAGTAGTAAGAGGCGGCAATGAAAGCCCGACACTTTGTTTTGTGCGTTTCAGAACAAAGTGTTTAACAATTTTGCGAATATTGTCTTTGTCAGCATAGTATGCAGCCGGAATCCCGAGAAGCGCGCATAATGAATAAAGGTCATGTATTGAGTTTTGAATTGGCGTTCCCGTAACAAACCAGCGAATGTCGGCATTGAGTGACGAAACACTTTTGAAGATTTGCGTATTTCGCCCCTTAAGATGGTGTGCTTCGTCGAAAATAACGCGCCCCCATTTCACACCATAAAGCCGATTCTCACGAATTTGGGTGCCGGAAAGTGTGTGTGTCGATTTCGATACATCCTTGTGCGAGATTGGGGCGAATGAGCGGCGAACCATGTGACCATATGTCGTAATAACCACGGGGGCATTTTCGAGCATTTGTTGCGTGATTGTTTTCTTCTCTGCGCCGTAGAAAACGAGAGCTTGGTGGCCGGTATTTTTGAGGATTTGTTGCTCCCATTGTTTGACGAGCGCAACAGGTAAAACGACGAGCGTACGCTTCTGGAAATTCGCCAATATGAGTCCAATCATCATAATTGTCTTCCCAAGTCCCATTTCGTCGGCTACAATTCCGCCGCGTACTTGGTGCGGAAGCGACTCCGACGCAAGTTCGTTCTTGAGACAAAACTGGATACCTTCGGTTTGGTATTCTTTTTTTTGTAGTCCTGCAAATGTTAGAAAATCATCAAAACGTTTTGTTGCCTTACCTATTTCCTGTTTGATGCCGTCGTCAATGGGTGCGCGTGCATTCACTATTTCGGTCTCAGTCATCACGGCGTACTTGATTTGTTCGTAATCTATTAATGGTTCTCTATATCCGATATATACCATTTTTTCCATTTCAATTTCCTGTTTATAATAAATAATAAATAATAAATACGAAATAATCAAAAAACGAATACCATTTTATATCGTTTGTCATCATTTAGGTGTGTTCTTTTTCCAAGAAATTCAAAATACTTTTTGGATAATTTATATTGTTGAGATTTTTTATTTTTTAGTACTTCCAAACGCACTTTCATTATCATGCCTACTTGCCATATACGTTTATGCGAATATTTTTTATGTTTATATAGACTTTCTAGTTTATGTATCGTATTTTTTACATCATCTAAAGTGGTATACTTAATGTGAATCGTATCTTTCGGATTTTTATCTATATATACATCAAATGATTTTTTAGGATTGTTTGGGTTGTATAAGAATTGTTTTCTTGTACTATTTTTTTTTCTGGTATTTTTTTTCGTTAGCATATGGCCAGGTAACTAAATAGTATATATAATATCGTTATAATATTATATATAAACACAGATACTTTATTTATTTTTAAGTTTATTTTTTATATAAAGCCCACATGGTCCACAGTGGTCTTCATTTGCTAAGTCTATTTTAGTATCTAACTTTTTACTACAGCTTTCAATATTCCACCTACCCAATATTTTTTTATCTTCTTTTGAATATATTTTAATAATATTTATAAGTTTTTCAGTAACACATTTTACGATTTTCATTGAAGTATATATAGTAAAAGACTTATCTTTATGTGTATAAGATATAAGATATAACATATCTATGAATATGCTAAACTACACCACTCTAAATACATAAACTAATGAAAGGTAATCAGATATGTAAACTTGTTCAAGTCGCCCAATATTTCATCTCGAATATTAAGTAAATCGCTATTTTCGGGATTTTTAAAATATGGTGCATTTGTCATTTGTATAAGGTACAGTTTGAAACTTTCTATACATTGTTTGAATTTTGTTACATTTGTATAGTCATAAAAAGGAATACTTCTGGTTGATGAAAGGTTAACCCGTTTTCCAGTTTTGCCCAACATTGTTTCTACGAACTCATCCATACGTCCATTAAAACTCTCGTATAGTTCATCGGTTGCTTTATGTTGCGGGTAACTATATGTTTTCCAGTGATATATTTTTATAATATTCAACATTTGAATAAATTTTAATACGATTTCATTTTCGCTGTATTTGGATGCTCCACGAGACATTGTTCTTCCTCTTTTTTGAGTTTTATTGGCCATTTTATATAAATACATTATATTTTTATTTATGTTTTGAATATTGATTTTTTATTTTTATTTTCAATTTACACTTCCATTTTCCTGAAACAGAAAATTGAAGTGATTTAAACCCATAAAATAGAATGCAGTGTAATTCAATACCACAAAAAACAACTCATCAATTCGAAATGTCGTCCTCGTCCTCGTCCTCGTCCTCGTCTGTTTCCTACTCCTACGGAATCCCAGGTTCTCAAGTCACGCTCACTCTCAACAAGAGCGGAAATCATTCGGCAACTTTGTCACGCGGCAATTCCAAGACTTCTTCCAGCGTTCCTGTTCCTGCAGGTCAGCGCCGGTTTCCCGATGGCTTTGTGGGTGCTGCAGACATGCCGTTTTGCAAGGTCTGTTACGACGCCGGTCTGCCTGTCGCCTACTATACCGACCATTTCGTGAAGGACCAACCCGGTCCTAACGGAAAAGTTGTGTGTCCCACACTTCTTGCTCAGAAATGTTTGACGTGCGGTCTTCACGGACATACGTCAAGCTACTGTCCAGGCACGATTCGTCACGAACAGGGACGTGTTGGCTGTGAGCGCGAAGAGCGCGAAAAGTCCAAGAAAGCAAACGGTGGCTGGGAAACTGTCGGATCCAAAGGAACAGCCTCATCATCGTCCATCAGTTCCAAACCACGTATCGAAGACATGGCCCCCAAGAAATCCGCCAATCTCAAGCCCGAACACCAACGTGGAGCTGTCGCTGTCGCTGCTCCTGCTACTTCCACAAAGTACGGTTCATTTGGAGCACTTGCAGTTGATGATTCGTCTGACTCTGAGGAAGAACTTCTTCATGAAGTTGCGCAACTTCCTGTTGGTGTTCCCAAACCTGTTCGCAAAGAAGCTGTGGTTGTGACTGGCCCACCTCCTGCTGTCGCGCCTCCCAAACCGCTCACCTGGGCTCAACGTGCTGCTGCTGCTGCTCAAAAGCCATCTCCACCTTCGTCTTCGTCTTCTGTGGCCGCGCCTCTCAACGACACTCGTTTCCAGCTACATGCAATGTGCGACAACATCGAGCAAAGCAAGCGTGCATCTGCGCCCAAAAAGGTGAATCATGTTGCTGAGACCGCAAACATTCGCGGTGCTGCTGCCGCCATTGCATCTGAAAGCTCCAAAAAGAGAAAGCAGAACTCTGCAATGATTCCCGCCTAAAAGGCTATGATTCGGCATGTTCGTACAGTAAAGGTAAGCTACGCCGCGCTCTATATGTGTATGTGTTCTAACACTTTTTTATGATTTTATTACAATCAGTGCTAAACTAAATTGTAATAAAATAATAATATCATCGTCCCTGGAAGGATTCGAACCTCCGTTGAACGGTTAACAGCCGTCAGTACTAACCACTATACTACAAGGACAAAACATAAATACCCACAACCACCACCACCGCCACCCCCGGAGGGACTTGAACCCTCGACCCCAGGATTAGAAGTCCTGTGCGCTATCCAACTGCGCTACGGGGGCAAAATACGGTACCCAATATTTCTATATACTATTTTTATTCATTTTAAACGCATTAAATACAATCCGCTTCTAACCAGATTCGAACTGGTGTTATTGGATTCAAAGTCCAATGTGCTAACCACTACACTATAGAAGCAACATATTCTAAAGTTTTCATATATATAAAAGTAGCTTATTAAAATAACATAAAAACATAGTACACTATTATATATTCATACCATCTGCGTAATAAAAATGAAAAATTATATAGATATAGATAAATTATTTATATTCATTTGTGTGTTATTTATAAGTTTAAAAATATGCTGTGTTTATAAAATGGTGGTAGATAGTACGTAGATAGTAGGAATAATTGCATTCACTACAATATATGATATTTGAATATCTTTAAGTTTGTTTTTATTATTCTAATTTAAATATAAGTAAAATATAAGTAAAATATATACATACATACATGTCAACCAGAAAAGCGCCGTCTAAAAGTGCTACATTATTTAAAAATGGAACTATTAAGCAAGGAAATGACGGAAATAAGTGGGTAATTGTAACAACCAGCAATGGTATTCGAAGATGGAAAAAGGTTCATGGTGCAAATGCAACTATGAAAAATAAATCAAAAACAAAAACAAAATCAAAGCGCGTACTAGAAATGGAAGCAGACCCCAATACTGTTTGGGGTAAAAATAGACCATTAGAAGAACTTTGGGAAAGTTTAGCATCTGGCAAAAAGGTGGTATTGATTGAGAAAGGCGGTAAGCATAAAATATTTACTATGCCTACTGGAAAAATGACAGAGCGAAAAATGTACAATACATTTGACGACGACCCGAATATTGTAGCTGTTCTTTCATCTAATCTGTCTCAGGATGCGTATGAAGTTTACTTATATCCAAAAGCAAAAGATAAATCGGTTGAATATGTTATTAAAAATTATAAGAAATATTTTAAATCGATGGGACCTATGCCGAAAGACCTTGTTGAAAAAGGTATACCCGCACAAAGAAAGGTATTATTTCCTGCCTGATGTAAGTGTCAAAAACATGGACAATCCGTCAACAGTAAGACCACCAATACTAAATATAATGAGGAAGTAATCAAATAGGGTTTTATTAGGTCTAAATGATAGGACAAAAATAATAACTAAGAAACAGAAAAATGCAATAAAGTCGCCATATTTGGGGAATTTTTGTAGGAATGAATGCAGGGACATATCTATTTAAAAGTATATATATTTAAAGATATATAATCTATAAGTATATAAAAATTATCAATATGAGCAAAATTTTATATGAAAATGAGGAAGAACTTACTCTACTTGTTCATAATTTCAAAAAAAATATTTCAAAACTAGTATCAGATAATGAAATAGATAAATGGACTTGGTGTGGTTGTAGTGGAGTAGAAGAATACGGTATTCAATATTCGTGTCCGGTTGAAGAGAGTTTAAAAAATGAAATACTCAAATTGACAAAAAATCAAAACCCAGAATGGGTTGAAAATATTTCAGATACTATTGGAAGCGCTATAAGAGCATCAGCTTTTTCAATTAGTTGTATGGATAAATTTGGTATTAATTTTCAAAATAAGTTTAAAAATAGAGAGATATGTAATATTATTGTTGTAAAAATAATTATAGGTATATTATTTAATGATGAAGATGTTGGCGAAAGTGACGGCAGTGAATATGCCCAATTATATAAAATAATAAAATTTAAATGTTGTGACGGAGAAGGTAAATATGGGTGTATTTGTAACGATTAATTGAGTGCGTAATAGTGTTAAATGATGGAATAAAAATTAATAATAACCCGAAAGTTATTATTAATATAAAGATTTGCGCGAAGCAGGGTTCGAACCTGCGCATCCTGAGATAACGAGGCTTAAGCTCGTCGCGATAGACCACTCCGCCATTCGCGCTAAAACATTAAAAAATATATTGCTCCTTACGGGGCTCGAACCCGTGACCCTGGGCTCATAAGACCCAAATTCTAACCAACTGAACTAAAGGAGCTGATAACCATACCATATTTCGTGTCACTTTTATTTGATTTTGTTTTACAATTTTTATTTGATTTTGATTTTTGTATAAGATTAAAAGTTAAGGTTAGAGTGCATGAGATAGTGTGTGTGTGTGAGTGAATAACATCACAGCCTTTGTGATGTTGTGCGCCGCGTTGCTACCAACTGTTTTTCAAACTAATAATGCTCGATTGGTTTGCTGTAAGTTGGTAATGAAAAAGGTACCTGTAAAGATAAAGAGAAAAGTGTTAGTAAATACCACCCGCCGGTTTCGATCCAGCGCCGTCTTAATAATGAATAAAGAAAACCATTCGATTGTCCGGACATTGCTGTCAAATAGGTATCAAACGGGGGTTACGTCCGCCAAGGAAGTGGTCTGTAGTTGTTTGTTTGTTTGTTTGTTGCGGGTGGTGTCGCCCATCGAAACCCCACCACCCAAAAGTTTCATTAGGATTTTTAATTAAAGATAACCCACAGATTGCGGACCCAAAACCAGTGAAGGCTGGGTCAAAATATATCTACGGGAAGGTTTTGCTATCTGCCCCGCGCTCGCAAATAGCTGTCTCATCCATATGCGACTAATCCTAAATTCATTATAACCATGTCTCACTAGTGTTTGATTTTGTTCCAATGCGCCCAAAAAGAGTACCTTACTCGTTTATAGTTATCCACCAAGATGACGCATCGAACCCATGATAACTGTTCCCATCCGTCGGGAAGGTGCCCTAACTTCTCTTGAATAACAGTTACACACAATGATTACGATTAAATGACTAGCATAGAATTCTTCCCATATTTACAATGAGTCCATCCCCACTCTGTTTCAAGTCTCTGAGCCTGACTGTTTGTCTTTAGGATTGTTTGATGGTTGTGCTAGTGCCTTTATGCACTGGAAGCAGTTGATGAATAATGCCGGCAACTCGTTTCGATCGAGTGTCCTCGGGGTTATGAGCCCCGCGCGCTGCCTCTGCGCCATGCCGGTAAAGTGTTTTGGTGTGCTGTCATGTGAT
>Ga0315284_10017181_pt1 | contig 10258 bp, 15 predicted proteins | sample YL17G09_16_MG_FD_203696 | JGI IMG/M metagenome (GOLD analysis project Ga0315284, IMG submission 203696) | Sediment microbial communities from Yellowstone Lake, YNP, Wyoming, USA - YL17G09_16 | ecosystem: Environmental > Aquatic > Freshwater > Lake > Sediment | place: USA: Wyoming | collected...
CACACCCACAAGTGCAAGTTGTCCGAGGTAACGTATGCGTCGCCGACATTCCCTGTATAAGACGACGGATACCCCGGAAGGCTTGCTGCATTGGCAACCGTCCCAAGATAAGTGATACCGCTACCGGTAGCGCCTGTCGGGCCGGTTGGTCCAGCAACGGTCGAGGCCGCGCCTGTCGGTCCGGTTGGGCCTGTTGGACCTGTGGGTCCGGTTGAACCCGTAGACCCAGTGGGTCCGGTTGGTCCGGTTGGTCCGGTTGAGCCGGTTGAGCCGGTTGGGCCGGCAACGGTCGATGCCGCGCCGGTGGCACCGGTCGGTCCGGTTGGGCCTGTTGGACCTGTAGGTCCGGTCGGTCCGGTGGGGCCAGCGATGCCAGCCGAACCCGTGTATCCTGTCGGCCCTGTCGGTCCGGTCGGTCCAGCAACACCCTGCGGCCCTTGTGGGCCTGTGGGACCAGCTTGAAGGCCTGCAATCTCAGAGGTTGTCGCGCGGCGCGATACGCCAGCCTGAACGATTTCAACCTGCTCACTACCGCTGAGAGAAACGGCGGCGGGGAGATTTGGAATCTGAATATTTGCCATCAGAGCGGTCCTGTCTTCGGAACGTCAGTGTTGTTGTAAGGCAGTCCGGGGTCGTTGCCGCCAGCCTCGTTCGGCACCTTCGGGTCGGTGCCGGGTTCTTCGTTGAGGCCGCCCGGCGGCTCGCCGGTCTGTTGTGTGACGCGATTATTGTCGTCTTCCGTAATGCGGTTGTCACCGCCAATAACCGGAATGGCCGTCCGCGCATTGACGCTGTTCTGGCCAGACGTAAAGCGGTTGTTCGTTTCAGCCGTGACAAAATCTTGCAGGCGCGGGTTCATGATCGGCACGGGGTCGGCAGGTATCACGATCGCGCGCAACTGCTCTTGCGGCTCGTCGTAACAGCGGTCGCACACAAGGATGCGTTTGTTAATCAAAGACGCCCCCGCCCAATCATACTGCCATTTGAGCATGTAATGGTTGTAGCGAAACCCGCAGCGGTCGCAAATAGCATGCGCCCTCGGAGACGAGGGACTGGTTCTCGCGCGGCCTGAACGCGATGCGTATGCCATCAGGCCCTCCAGTAACCAGAGAGGTTGGGCGAGATGTAAACCTGCGCATATTCAGTGTTTTGCTCGGCTGCGACGACATACGCCTCGTCCGCGAGCGGCTTGATCATCTGCAGTTTGTCCGGAGCCCAGATCACCGCAAGCCGCGCCGCAAGACCATAAGCAAAGGCGTCAAGCCAAAGGAACGGAATCTCGACGTTCTTTGCGCCTTGCAGTGCCGAATCTTGTATCTGGCGAACGCGATAATATTTCAAATATTGCGCGCTCGTGCCGTCCGGCACCGGCCACAACGTCACAGTCGGCGAGATCAACCGATCAAACCAATAGATTGTCGTGAAGCCTTCCAGCTCCTTGTTGGGGTATGACGCATACTCGGTGCGGCTCACTGGCAGAATGATGCGGTCAATAGGATCCGCGCCGGAGCCGTCGTCGATCGTCATATAAGCGTCGAGGATCATGACCGTGTTGGCGTCGACCGTGTAAGTTTCCTGCCCCTGAACCAAAGAAACGGTCACAAGATCCACCGCCCAGAGGTTTACACCTCGGTTACTCCAGTTTGAGCACAAGAGGTTGGCGGCCATGCGGGCCGCCTCCATGTGTTCCTGAAGCAGTGCCGTATTGCGCACGCCGATAAGATTATAGGCGTAGAGCGTCAGCTCGCCGAGCGACGGATTGAAAGTATATGTTCCAGTCGTCGCCATAGATTACCTCAAGGCGTTAAGCCTTAATTACTTCGGGCCATTGCTTGCTTGCAGGAAAGTCGAAGACACGGAACCAGTGCTTGTCGTCGTGAGAAGCACGCGGGCGTACTTGGGGATGGCCGTGAAGCTGCTTTGCTTCGTGCCGGTTGCCGCAACAACAGCCGCATCCGAGCTGTTCACCCAGACCATTGCGGCGGCGCTAACCGGGGCAATGGCATCGTAAGGGTCATCGAGAGACGATTGTACCGTATATGTCGCGGAGCCGTCGACAGAACATTGCAGAGACGCTGGCGACGGCGCGAAATCGTCGAAGCGAGCCCAAGCCGACGAAGCCGTGTTGGTCATTCCAACAGTCAGAGCACCTGCAGCGCCTGCCGAGATCGTGATGCTGTTCACCGTCTTGAAGTAAGCCGTTGTCGTTGCCGTCGTTGCGTTTGGTCCGGCGACACTTTCGGTAATTGAACTACCATTGATGTCAGTGCCGGTGACAACGAAGGTCTTCGCGCTTTCATTTCCAGTGGCCACGATCGTCACTTGACGCGCCGTCGAGCCGGTAAACGTCGCGCCTTCGAACGAACCAACCTGCACGGAACCCGAATCGCCGCTCACCGCGACGTTGGTCACGGCTTTGAACTTCTTGGTGCTGACGACAGCTTTCGTGTTTCCGCCCGTGATACTTTCAACGGCCGGCGAATTGTTTACATCCCATCCGGTGACCGTAAACGTCAAAAGCGAATCGTCGCCCGCGCTGGTAATGTAAACGTAGCGTGCAACGTCAAAAACTATGTAGGGAGCAGCTAGTGTCAGGTTGCCTGCGCCAGCGGGATCCTGCGAAGCCGCAATGTTGTTGATGCTGAAAGTTGCGCCCGCACCATTGATGACGATCTGACCCGCGTCCGGGGTCTGCGAGGCGGCCACCTGATTGGTGACTGCGGCTGTGACTGGACCGACGTTTACAGTTCTCGCCTGCATCTTACTTATCCTTTTTTCCCGCACGCATCGCCGTTACGTTATCTACCAGATTTGGCCACGGTCTTCCAGTGGATCGAGCGCGGGCTTTGGCCTCACGCACCTGCTGGCGGCTCATATTACGCTCCTTCGCATCTTTTGGAGCATCTTTTTTCCAAAACGGTTTTTCTGCCATGTTAACAGTCCCACTTCCGAAGCGACTTGTTGATACGGCTGTCCGGATCGGCGGCCTTTGCGGAGCCCGTGAGCTTCCGCTTCATGCCGGTCATCCGGGCGCAGAAGCTGTCTTTGCGCGAGCCACCTTCAGGTTGTGGCCGCTTCAGATTCATGCCCTGTGCCTTGGCAGACTGACGCCCAACCTCATTGAGGCCGCCCTCGGGGTTCTTACCGGCGGAGCGTTGCCACGCAGGTGTTTTCGCCATTGCTGTCTCCATCGCAATACGGGGGGCCGAAGCCCCCCGTCGCTCATTACTAATCCTGCGAGAAGGGGGGCGTAGATCAGTACTGAGAGGCTTTACCGCGAGGCGTACCGCTGGCGGCTGATGACATTACACTGCCGCCTGTCGCGCGGCGGGGGCGCATGTCTTCGGCAGCTTCGGACATGACGCTCTTGTCAGCCTTACCGCCTTTTTTGAATCCGTTGGTCTTTTCTTTTGCTTCCTTGATCGTGGAAGCCTTTCCTTCGTATGCACCCATGAGAGCCTCCTATCAGGCGTTTTCAGCTTGAATGTAACGGACGACAAGCTCGCCCACGCCCGCGCCAGTGTTTGCCGACAGCGCGTAAATGATGACATCAGACGTGCCGACGTTCATCCACTTTGCAGTGCGAGTAGCGTCAGTGCCGGGGGTCATAGCGGCGAGGCCAATGGCTACAAGCGAGGCCGCCGACACTAATTCCGTCGATGTTGCCGACGTGCCAATGCTAATCGTTGCAGCCACACCACTCCACGCAGTCGTCGCCAACACCTGAATGTTGACGATATGGCTGTTTGCCGGGATGACAATGGCGGTGGCCAACGCCGCTGCCGTGCCAGCCTGCGTGATTGCAACAGCCTGCGCCATCACAACGAAGCCGACATTCTTGATAGTACCGGCGGTTGTGCCAGTCGTGTTGAGAATGTCACCTGCCTTGATTGGGCCGGTAAATGTAGTCGTACCCATAAGGGCCTCCTGCACGATGAGATCACGAAGTCTGTGCAGCGCCCGCTAGGCCGGTCTGCGTGATCGGGTTGCCTAGAAAGAAAGGCGGGACCGAAGCCCCGCCCCAATGTCTTTAGGTCGGGAACGAGCCGTAGACCGAACGGAAGTTGTAGTAACCAAACGAGTACCGCTCGTACCCTTTGACAAGCAGGTTGTCTGTCACAAAATCGACCTGCATGTCTGATTCAAATGCAATTCTCTGCATGTAAGACAGACCGTCGATGTTAGTGAGCAGGAACCAGTTGTTGGTGTCCGTCAGGTAATCGTTAACCATGTAACCTTCAGGCAGACCGCCCGAAGTCATCATCACAGCGTTGACGTCGTTATCTGCTGTGCCGGGGCGCAGTTCCGTCTTTGTCAAACGAATTGCGGTGGGCTCCAGAGACGGCGGCACAATGAGACGACGACCGCGTGCGAATATCTTCAGACCGGCTTGGTCCTTGAAGTTCGTGCGGATGGAAATCATCGAGCTGAGAAGCGTAGCTTCATTCAATTCGACTGTCGCCTTGTTCGAGACCGTGTTGCCATCGATCGGGTGATCGGTTGCGCACAGGGCCTTGCCATCGCCACCAACGGTCGCGCTGTAAGTGTCAGCGGTGTTGAGGATGTTGGCACCGTAGATTTCCTTGGTCTGGGCGAATGATTCGATCAGGCCGAGGTTCGACGGGGCGAACTGGGTCTTGTAGAGGTTATCGTCAATGGCCTTGCGCGTGATGGCATAACCAAGGCCAATTTCATTGTGCTCTTGGTTGTACACATATCGCTCGCCGGCAGCGTTGTCGAAAGCGGTCTGACCACCTTCGGTCTTAAGCTGCGCGTAACCGAGGAAGCGCATTTCAGCGGTGCGCTCAAGGGCCATCTTCGAGTTGTGCTTCGTGAAGATCTTGTCATACTGTGACGGGATCTGCTCGTATTTACCTTCGATGCCGCGTAGGCCGGGCAGGAGAAGGTCTTTAATAGCCGAAAGATTGACAGCCATTTTTATTCACTCCTTCTTACACGCCCAAGAGCTGCTTGGTGGAGACATTGTTGAAGGCGACGATGATCTGATTATACGCAGATGCGTAGTCAGTTCCGTTCGCGCCCGGCGGGTCGGTGACGATGTCCACCACGCGGAATGGCAAGGTGTCAGTCGTGTTTGGGGTCTCGACATACATGCCGGAGATGCCCGTGGCAGTGTTGCCCGTGCCGACATTGAGCTGGATGTTGGCGTTGATCGCCGCGATGCCAACTACACTGCCGCCAGCCTGAACAATGAACTTGGCGTTCGGATCGTTGCAGACATAGGCTTCCACATCGCCGCTGTTGTCAGCGCCGGGCCAATAGTTCGACCACACGGTGCGCTTCTGCGACACAGAGAGGTATTTGCAGCCCGTGAAGACGCCTCCGACCTGCACGGTAGAAGCCGTTGCTTGCTGGATGTAGCCGGTGCTGACGGGAATAATTGCGTCACCGAAGAAGATGGCGGTCGTGTAGTCGGATTTTATGCGCATGCGCACCTGCTCGAACGTGGGAGCAGAGCCGTTGCCACTGTACTGACGGAATCCGAAAGGCGCATTGGTGTTCGCCATGACGGGGGTCCTCCTCTTACAAGGAAAGTCCATCATCGCGCGCCGGGGCGAATAAGAACCGGGGTTTGGTTTAACCCTCCGCGCCGGGGGAGAGCATATGAGATCACGCCGGGGATCTCGAAACCTAATAATACAATCATAATTGAAAATGTAAAGGGCCGCCCGAAAGCGACCCTTCGTACTGATTTTATTATACAATCAGTTTTCGGGTATCGGCATCGCCTCGTAGCTCTTCTTCACTTTCACAAGCGAATTGTCCTTATTGGCGCGCTCAAACTGCCCCGCAGGGGTCGCGGCAAGTTGTTCCTCCTTCGCCCGAACCTGCATGCGAGCGCGACGATGACGATCAGCGATAGCGTCGTCCGTGATCTCTTTCGGGCGCTCCATCATGATCATGCCGTCCATCTCGATCGTCTGCCCCTTCCAATCAGCAGGCATCCGGTCAGGGTGCCTGCTAACTGGAATAGGCGTCCAGCCCCTGCGCTGCAACTCAAGCTGATGGGCCGGGTTTTCAGCATTGAGAACTGTACGGACCTTCCACTCATAGCTCCAGCCTTCCGGTACCATCTCCGGAGCAATCCAGAACTTGTCGCCGTTTTCGCTGGAGCCACTGTTGTGGTCGCGAATTTCCGCTGCGCGCCGAGCGGCGCGTTCGCGGGGACCCTCTTCACGCACTTCTGATCGCTGTGGAGGCCTGACCGGCACGTCAGAATCGAGCCCTGCGCGCATCTGCTTCTTGAAATCACTCATGTCCTCTTCCCCCTATCCTGCCTTCGTTTTTCAACGCTTGCTTGTTTTCGTAGTATTGCAGTGGCGTCAACCCGCTGTCGGAAGCCGCATCAATCTCTTCTCTGGTCAACCGGATACCGTTTGACCGTGTGTTTCCGGGCGTGCCAGAGCGCGACACGGGGGCCGCAGGGGGCGCTACGCGCTTCTGCGTGGGTTTGGCCGCCTCGGACATCATTTCGTCCTCCTCGACCCTCTCCTCGCGCCGCTGTTGGCCACGCATCTTCAGAGTTGTCTCGATTGCATCGAAATACTCGTCAGTGTCAGGCTCAACACCGTCAGCGGTGACCATTTGATGCGCCGCGACCATCTTTTGGAACAATCGACGGTCTTTGGCGTACTCAGGGTTGCGACGGACCCAGTCTCCCGAACGCTCTGACAAGGTCGAAGCAAGCGCCTCAACCGGATTAGAGGGAACAGGAGGGGGTGGCGGCACCCGGCGTGCATGCTCGCGTTCAGCTTGCATGCGCTGGTGGCCTCTTTGAAGCTCGGACAAGTTCAGTTTGTTGTCTGCTATTGCTTCCTGAAGGTCGGCCACCCTGTCATAGTCGCCAACCGCCAGTGCTTCCTTGTACTGAAACTTGATGTGCTCTTTTTCTTCCGTCAACGTGCGCATTGCGCCCTCTACGAGGGCGAAATTGGCGTTCTCGGTCTCGTTTTGAGCCCGATATTGATTTTGAACAGCATCCCGAGCGCGGATTTCCGCCTCATATCTCAGTCGCTGTTCTTGTTGGAGCTTGTTTTTGAGGTCGCTGATGCCGTCCTCGGGGTCAATATTTTTGGATCTTACGTTTTCGTCTAAATTTTCGTTTGATTTCTGGACCACAATTACGTCTTCATCAACCGTTTTATCGATAATCGGCTTTTCAAGCTCGATTTCGACACGATCTTTGTCATCCACTGGTGTTCTCCCCCTTAACGGACCTTGTCCGGGTTGCGCGTTTTCATTTTCACCGAGACATCATCAAACATTCGGCACAAGACGCCGTTGACCTCGATCGGCCAGCCGTCACTTGGACGAAAAATGACCCACTGCAGCTCGTCAAATTTCTCCTTGCCGAACCACTTGCCGTCTGGGCCCTCGACGAAAGCCGTCGGGCCCTTCTTGAGGATCATTCCGACTTTGCCTTGGTACTTGTCTTCGTCGCGATGCTCGCCCGGCAGTACGATCCCCCCATAGGTTTTCTCCGGACGAACGTAGACGGCCACCAAGACTTGCGTATTAAGAACCACGAGATCTTCCAAAGCGTCGCCAACTTCATTGAGAATGACCTGCTTTGGATCTTTTTCGTGCAACATTTTTATCTTTGACATTACGCGCCCCTTTCGCGCTTGTTGACGATTGATTCAGCTTCTTCCAACAGCTCCAGAGCCGATCTCAGCCCCGCAACTATTCCGATATGATGTTTGTAGGCCCCAAAGTCACCCATCGTGTGTGGTGCCGTGATAACATCCACCTGCTCGGCAATCGCTTGTTGCAGCAATCGCGCGAGTTCGGCCTTAAAGGCCATACTTGTCGTCAGCACAAAGTCCCCTCCTTGTTCTCCCAAGTAAAACGACCGGCAGTGGGAGAAACCGCCGGTCGCAGCCTTTAGCGTTTCCGCTTCTGGATTTCGCTCTTCTCAAGACGCCCTTCGCCAGAGCCTGCGCCTGCGTCCATGTCCTTGTACGATCGGGCGATGCGGCCACCGGCCCTGCGTGCCATAGGAGGCATGCCGCCCGGCAAGCCACCGCCAATCGGCGGGGCAGGGGGAGGCATGGGTATGCCGCCCATCGGCATCGGAGGCATACCGCCGGGAGGCGGCACACTCATCGGCACTGGGACGCCTGCGGGGGCACCCCCCATTGGGGCACCCCCCATTGGGTCAGGCTGTTTTTGCCCGGCGTTAATCATGATGCTGATATGCGGTTTGCCCTTGGCGCGGCCACCGGCCTTGCGGTTCATGGGATTTGTCATGGCGGGAGACGGCCCTATCCCCCTGCTGTCGCCGCCCATAGCACCCATTCCGCCCATAGGCTGTCCGCCCATCATACCAGCGGGCTTACCCATTCCGCCCATAGGCTGTCCGCCCATCATACCAGCGAACTTACCCATTCCGCCCATAGGCTGTCCGCCCATCATACCAGCGAACTTACCCATTCCGCCCATAGGCTGTCCGCCGTGGGCGTACTCGCCCGGCATGCTGTCGCCCACGTTTGGTGTCATCTCAAGTGCGCCGCCGTAGAACTTACCGACACGAGGTTTGGGCTTCGCCATCTTCTTCGCAGCGCCGCCGTCCTTGCGACCGTGTGCGCCTTCCTCTTGCGCCTTCTGGCGCTGGCGCTCCATCTCTTTCCGCATAGCCTCCTGCTCGGCTGCGGAAGGCGTTTCATTTGCGTCCTTCTGAGTCGAATAGCCACCTTCGTTTTTGCCGGTGCGACCGCCGTCGGCCTTCTTCGCAGCGCCGCCCTTCTTTAGACCGCCGACGTGCTTGATGCCTTCGCGCTCCTCGTTGGCATCCTTCACGTTGCGATTAACCTTCGCATCGACCCATGATTTCACCTCGCCGGTCTTCTTGCGCGGCTGCCGATCGGCGCGCGGCTCAGTGGCTTCGCCAGCAACCTTGCCGCCGGCCTTGTACGCGCTACGCGAGATCGGGCGCATGCCCGTCTTGACGTCGGCGTTCAGCGGCTCCGCAGGCGACCAGTCGCTGCTATCGACCTTGCTGTCCTTCTCGTTGGCGAGAGACTTTGCCTTCGCCTTCATTTTTGCCCGAAGGCTTTTTGCCAGCTCATACATGCTTATGCTCCTTGGAGTTTCCGGGCGTCCCCAGTGCTGCCTGAATAAACGACCTGGGCAACATCAAGCCTGCTTGCAGTTTAACACGACGGCTCGTTCAGCAATAGAGCGCCTGTTCTAGCTAAGGAATGTTGCCGCCGACGGGGTTAGAAGCGCCAACAGGTGCGTCCGTCACGACATTGACCCCCGGCGCAACGCGCCCGCCCGTCCACGGAGATTCATTCAGCGGGCCAAGGCATCGCGCCAATTGTACGCCGTTCACGCGGGTCTCAATCTTGGAGCAGGGGTAGGACCACATGTTTGACATCCCGCCGCCGGGCTGCGCCGTAGTGGTAAACGTCCGGTGCACGGCGGGTTGCCACGCCCATGCCGGGGCCTGCGGGTAGCTCGTGCGGTTCGAGAACAGGCTCCACACCTTGCCCTTGGGCGCGTTGCAGGAGCCATTCATCAGATTCAGATCGGCAATGGCGGGGCCGCGCAAAACCGGGCAGATCGAGGCCCCTTCGCGGAACGCCACGCCATTGACCACAATACTGTTGCCGGTTGGCTCGGTGCTGGACGCCGCGCACAGCGCGTACTCACCCCGGCAGATCGCCAGTGCGGGTCCGGCGTGAACTGGCGTGGCCAGAAGGGGGAACAGGAAAGCGATCATTGCAGCGCCCTCGCGGGCCTTTTTTGCTATTTCGTACATGCTTATGTTCCTTGTATCCTAAGATTCAGGTTGCCATTGCGGCACCATTGATTTTAACAAATTTTTTGGTCTTCCGCTTGGCAGGGGCGCCCAGACGATAACCCCACGGTTTAGGCCACAGGCGCAGCCATCCCACGCAGCAGTTTGCCGACTGGCGCAGCCTCGGCGCTGCCAATCGGGTTAAACTGCGAGAGGAACGATAGCGCGCGGTCCACAAGGCCCGGCTGCTCTTCGGCTTCTCCGCCATCACCGAAGCCACTGCGCATGGCGCGCATGACGTCGTCGTGCGTTGTCATGTCCTCACCAGCCTTGTCCCAGACGCTGTGGTGTGCGAGGTGTTGGTAGAAGGGCTTGTATTGTTCCGGCATCTCAAGCGCCATCTCAGACTGTCTGGCGGCCAGACGATCTACGGCTTCCGTACCGCCCACTCCCTGCCCGCGCGAGATGTACTTGCCAGCCAGCTTGGAGGGCTCG
>Ga0315284_10017182_pt1 | contig 10257 bp, 1 predicted proteins | sample YL17G09_16_MG_FD_203696 | JGI IMG/M metagenome (GOLD analysis project Ga0315284, IMG submission 203696) | Sediment microbial communities from Yellowstone Lake, YNP, Wyoming, USA - YL17G09_16 | ecosystem: Environmental > Aquatic > Freshwater > Lake > Sediment | place: USA: Wyoming | collected...
TGTGATGTAGCCATTGCTGCCTACATAGAGGGAATTGTAACTCCAGCCGTAGAATGAGACGACATCGCCGTCGGTCAGGGTCACTTTTTTGTAGTCGTCATCTTGCAGCGAAAGGACGGTGCCGCCGACAGGGTCGGTCGGAAAAGCAATAACAGGAAAACGGCAAACACTGTAGAAGTTACTCGAACCATCCGGCGTGAAAATCATCGACTGGTTGCGCAAATCATTGTCCTTTTGATTGAAGAGTTCTGTGAAATAATCAGGCCGCAGTACAGTCAGAGTTACCTGTCGCTCCTGTGCAGCACTGCCTGAGGTAATGTTGGTGAATGTAACCACAGCGTTATGGTCGCCAATGGTCAGGTAGTTGGCCTGGGAATTTAAAGAAACGACGACATCGGCAGAGGTTTGTGCCGGTAATGTGCCATTTGTCGGTGCGGCATCAAGCCAGGGCGCAGAGGTGGTTACCTTCCAGTCAAGGGGTGTTGTGCCGTTGTTGAAGAGTGTGTATATTGCCGCATTGGGTTTAAACGGGCCTCCACGTATTCCTGTAAAGACAACGCTTTCCTGCGGTGTAACCACAAGCTCGTCTTTTTTCACAATCATAGTTACCGGCACGGTTATCAGCGGGTCATAGGGGTCATTCGACAGGATGTCGATTTCCGCATAATAAGTGCCCAGGGGTAAGTTACCTGGGCTGAAAACCACATTGACGTCAGCCTGGTCATTGGGTGTAACAATGCCGCCTTCAGGTGTGCAGGCAAGCCAGTTGCAACCGGTCTGGAACCGCAGTTTCTGCGCCGGGTCGCCGAACAGGTTCAGTTCATAATAGCACCATCGCATACATGCGCCACCCATATCGGACACCCAGTGCTCCTTACTGTCCTGGTTGGCCCTGCCGATTTCGAGTATGCCGTCGCCCAGGACGGCGTCCCAGAACCGCCGGTCATATCGCTGGCTTGGTCCATCGGTGCTGCTGCCCATCCCCCAGCCGAATCTGGCATTCATAACCGCCGCAAATGCGCCATGTTCCATAGAGGTCAGGACCTCCGCAAAACAGTTCGGCGAATCAAACCAGCCGGGTTCACACCCCTGCGAATACACAAAGAAATAATCGCTGTTCTGCAGCAAGGCCAGGTCCGAGTTGTACAGCTTCATACAATAAGTCTGATTGGCATGTCCGAGATGGTTGAACACATGAATCCCGCCGTTCATGAGACAAGTCAGATACTCTTTGGGCCAGTCGTAACCAGGAGCATCATACAGAGGCCAGCAACAACCGGCGGGCAGACAGCCCTGTGTGTCGAAGTCAATAAAGTTCGGCTGTATGTGGTTTTCAAAACCATAAGTAAAGTAGCCGTCGTAGTCGCCGCCGAGACGAATCTGTTCCATCATCTCAGTGGCGTACTCCGACACGCCGCCAAATCCAAGATACTCACCTAACATTGCGATACGAGACAGATATTCATTTTGTGTTGAATTGTATTCAAGCGTTTTTCTGACGAAATGTTCCAGTTCGGCGGCGTTCTCGACCGTGGCACGTCCGACGTATATTTCCGCATAGAGGTCCACATCACCGCCGCCAATTCCGTCATGCGGTTCGCCATACAGGCCGTCGGAATCGTAATCAAAAGTGCAGTCAGCCGGCTCGACGCAGCCGTAGTACATATCTACCGGCATCAGATCGATTTCGCCGGCGTATGAATCCACCCAGAACAACCTCGCAGGCACAATCGAATTTGTACCGCCAAGCAAGACATACTGTGTGCCCCAGGTCTGGTAGGCGTCTATCAGGAAGTTACGGATTCGTGTCTGATTGTCGGAGCCTCCGGCCGGCCGGGTTCCATCATAATTGGCGTAAATCCATTCGGTGGTTACGATTGTTGCGGGCAGGCCGTCCGCAGTCTTTGCGTCACGGAGAGTTTGGAAATTATACAGGCCCGGCGCCGCAGCCAGCGACTGATTGGTGATGATAACGTACTGGTAAGGGCCGCCCGGAGGCAGCGGCGAGACATCTGTAAGAATTTCCGGAGGGATATTTTTCCCTGAATAAGTTTCCCATATACCGGGGTTATCAATGGTTCGCCTGAGTTTGTTAATAACGTTCTTTTTTGGACGCAGTACAGGTTCATAGTCTGCATCCGCCAGCTCGATTTCGAGACGAATGCGGCCGGCGTATGAAATCTGACCTGTGGCAGGGGTGTACTGGAGCGGCAGAAGGCTCATTACGAGGAATTGGTAACCTCGCTGAGATTGAGATGTAATTTCCCTGCGGTATTCTCCGGGCCATGGTGAAAGCCTGCTATATATGGCGGCATTGGGCTCGGTCTTTGTCATTATGCCGGTATAATTGAGGGGATACGGTTTTTGTGCCGGCGGCAATGAATATCTGCCGGGCAATTTTTTGATATCCAGAGGAATTGCTTTTGCCGCAATTACCTTTTTGCCAAAAGGAATCAGAATTTTGGCCGGCCGAACAGGTATAACCGGAGCGCCTACCCGCCGGTATTCTTCCAATCCCTCGATATTCACCTGGTCATAGTTACCCTTTTTTGTGACAACAGGTTCATTGAAGCTGTATTCAATAACCATCTTATTATCCTGGCTTGTTTGCATCTCGGTGACGGCTTTTTGACTTAACATGGTCGGGCCGACAACCTCTCGGCTGCGCAAGGTAAAATTCAAATTGCCGTCGCCGGTATTGCCTATTGCCATCACTGTAGAAGCACCGCCTCCTTCTGATACGGCGATATCCAGAGACTCCGGCGAGGACCAGATTTTCGGCGAGGTAAAGACCGTTAGTGTTATCTGCCGCGATTGTACCAGCCCGGACAATTGGTCTGTAAATTGTAAGATACCTTTATATACGCCTTCGGGTAGCACCTCAGCAGATGCGTTCGGTCCGACCACTACCTTAGCGGATTGTCCCGGAGACAGGGTTCCATTTACTGGTGAGACGTCAAGCCAATCAACGTCCTTGCTCACAGACCAGTTAAATGTCTTATCTGTGGTGATATTAAGCAGGCTGAACGCATTTTCTGTCGGCACGAACGGCCCGCCGGGGTGCCCCGCAAACGCAAATTCAGCGCCCTCATCAGGACTGACAGATAAGTAATCAGATATTCCTTTCCCGCTCAACTTTACATTAACCTGCGGCTCATCCTCGTCGTTGCTCTTGATAACTACGGAGGATTTATACTCCTTAAATTCTGTCGGTTCAAAAACAACGTTAACATCAATGCTTCCAAGGGGTGGTATAACAACAGGCAATTGTGGAACGTTCTCTGCCCGGAAACCGCCGCCGGCTGTCACAAAGCTAATCATATTCACCCACAATTCCATCCCGTCGGGCTTGCCGTCACTGTCACGGTCAGCATCGTTCTGCCCATCCATAAACCCGCGAAATATCGTACGTCCCTGTTGTCCTATCACTAATGCAGCTTGATTGGACGCCGGCTCAATCGTATAACCTGCTATCGCCGCTCCTTCACCTGTGGGCTCTACATACTGACCATATACACCATACCGGCCTCCCACCAGAACTGTCAGCTCTGGTACCGACTCAGGCGAATTGAATATCGCGTGACTTGCCTGCCACCAGTGTACCGGGTTCGGCGGTTCCGTGTCGTCTGCCACATAACTGACCCCCATAGCGTTCCACAAAGGATGTCCCTCATTCACACGCCAGGAGTGTGCAATCAAATGTCCGCCGCCATTCACATACGATAATAGTGCATCCATCACCGATGTGGCAGGTCTGTAATTATCGTCCGCGAATATCACGAGGTCCCACGGGCCGCCGCTGATAAGTGCGTTTTCAAAACCGGCGAAATTACTGTTGTAATATACGGTGTAACTTAACCCCAATGCCTGCAGTGCCTGGTCCACGTAGGTGTTTGGAGCAGCGTGGATAGGGTCATCGGCGTATACCAGAATCGCCTCCGCTAACGGAGAATGATTACCGCTTGACCATTTCATCCCAAACGGCTTCATCGGTTCACCTGTAGTTGCATTTTGTTTTTCGCCTTGTGAATATGTAGCAGTCCCCGCTGACTGTTCGATGGCGGTAAATGAGCTTTTCCCTGGTTTCTTGCTGGAGATTAGTCCTAAACCGCCGATTGAAATATCACTGACAATAAGCTCGTTGGCAGGGTCGGTATTGGCAATCGTTATATGTTCCGTCCGTGACAATCCTACAACTACTTCGCCAAAAGGCATATTCAGGTCGTTGACCGGTGCAATTGAATCCGTAACCTCGATTTCACCCGGTGGTGTTGCAGTGGTAAATGCCCAGACAGGCCCCGGGGTGCTGCCGGCTGAGTTTCCTGCGATTACCTGCCAGGTGTAGGTTGTTTCTGCCTCCATTGGATAAGGAACAGGAGGACAGGTCGTCAGGGGACCATTGTAAATCAAGTTCATAGGCAGGCCGGACTTGCCGAAATAGACTTCATAGATAGTCGGAACTCCATCGCCGGAGCTCAAAACCAGTTGATGCACCCGAGGTTCACTACTCTCACTAAACCGTACGCCTTCGTCACCGGATGGTGAGTTAATGTCATTGACTTTGAGACCTACGGCAAAGAATCCTCCTGCCGCTGCGCCGATATCAATAAGTGCCTTACTGTTCAGGGTTATCTCAAGAACATTACCTACATCTTTGGGAACCACGGTAAAATTTCCATAACTGTTGCCCGAGCCGAGGTCATTATACACTGCGACGTCCGTTCCAGAGGAAGTGAGAACTCCTATCGGCGTAGTTACATCGCTAATAGTGAGAGATTCGGAAGAATCGGTTCCGTAGTAACTTTCAATCTCAAGACGCAGTTTAGCGTTTGTGATGGGACCCGCAGGAACGGAGCTAAGGTCAAAAACAAAAAAGGAATTAGATCGCTGAGTGCCGGAACCGTCCTGACCCGTAAACGTGTTTTTGTTGCTTGCGTCATGGTGTCCATTGTCTAGCCACCACCCGCGGTCGGAGGCGTCAATTACCAGTTCGTCACTGGTGGTCACGAGGGCATGTGCAAGATTACCCGTCGTACGCGTCGATGCAGCGGATGGATTTGCCTCCGACGTCGCTGTTGGTTTTGCAGGTCGGTTTTTCAGTTCAAAAGCTTCTGCAGAGGCGAGGGCTTTTTCTTTCATCTTCAGGTAAGCCGAACGGTCTTTCAATGGAAAGCGGCTGGGACGCATTCCAGCCATGGGAGATGCTTTGTTGTAAAAAGACCGTCCTAACTCGACCCTTTTGGCGCTGGTACCATCGATTACTGTCAATGATACGCCGTCAATATCGAATTGCGCAGGGCCGGTGCTTGTTTCGGGGATAAACTGATGGAAATTGATTCGAATGGTCTGCCCGGCAATGCCTGGTGCTGCTGCAAGCAAGTCGACAAAATGAGTTACATAGCCGGTGTCGCCCGTTGTGCCCGGCGGCAAGGTTGTTGAGAACAGTAAGGCCAGAGGCGAACCTCCGCCGGCCGGCTGCAGAGTAACCTCATAAGGACGTGCTATGGTGGCTCCATATGTTGTGTCCCATTGCAGGCGTTCGCTCCACTCCAGTTGGACAGATGTCGCCCCGGCTGGAATGGCGATTTCTTGATAAATATCGTAGAATAGCCCGGCCTCTCCATCGAATCCGTTCTGGGCAAAGTATATTCCTTCGAATGGCACGCCGTTGCCGAACCAATTGCCGCTACCGGCTGTGGCGAGTGTCCATGGCTGAAACTCGTGGCCTGACCCCGTCACAATCGTCCAGCCGGTGAAATCACCGGTTTCGAATCCGCCGTTCTGCAACGCCGAACTGCCACCACCATTCCACTGCAGCAGCGTGTTCAACGGCACACCTATTGCGCCGTTTGCCGGATTGGGATTCGTTGGTTGCGGCGGAGGCGGGGGCGGTTCATTCACGGTTAACTGCACACCCCGCGTTTGCGAAAAGCCGCTGGTTGTGTTTGTAAATGTAACCGTGTCGGTATATGTGCCCTGTGGCAGGGTATTTGCATCGGCGTTAATGTTAATTTCAACCGGCACTGAATTACCAGCATTCAGGGTGCCGCTGGCTGGAGTAATACTAAGCCAACTGGCAGAAGCTGCCGCAGTCCAAGAGAGGGAATTGGAATCGATATTATTCAAAGTATAAGTTTTTTTGTCAGGGCTGAAGGGTCCCCCCGTATCGCCGGAAGAGCTAAAATCTTCCAGAGGGGAAATACTGAGCCCTCCCCCCGCACCTAGAGTGTAGTAGATTGTGCCGTTCCACTGACGAGGATAGAAAGTACCACCGGTGAAAGCTGGATTACCCTTGCCACAGTTTGTAGTTAGGCTCATCTGGGCGTTAGAGAAGATAGAGGGGCCTCCATCTGTGTACTGCATACTGCTCGAAGGGTAACTGGCGACATTCACATAGAAGCCATAAACCTGACCGGGCTCAAGCATCAGACCACCGATGTTAGCCGGGGTCGGGTTATCTTTCCCGTTGCTCACCACGCCGTTGTCTGTCCCCAAAAGTATCCAGCCGACAGGGCCGTTTTCGTGCCCGACACAAGTCCCCAGGCGATAATAGATTTCGATAGTATTAGTGCCCCCAAGGTCAGAAATGTTTATTTCGAACCGTGTAATGGTCAACGGTTCATTCACCTGCAGGTCAAACATATTGCCCGCAAACCCATTGTTTGAGGCGAAAAGAGTCGTAAGGAACAATTCTCCACCGGGGATTATAAACGAGCTGGAATTATGACGGCCATGATAGGCATTTAATCCTTGGGAATATATCTGGGACCATTCCCCTCCTGACAGTTCATCCCGCGTCGGAGAATGACCGGCACTGGCCTTGTTATCTGTATTTGGCGTCGTGTTGAGAAAGCCATTATTGGAAGTTGCCTGGACCGTGCCCTCGTACAGCCAGACAAACAGGGCAAAAACAGCCAGAATCGCGAAGACGGTAGAAATCGAATAAAAACGATTATAAGGTTTCATTTCATTCCTCCTTTATTTAATTCGTTCTTTCGCAACAAAATAGATTTAATCACCAAAAACCCTTTCTATATTGGAGTTGAAGCCTGTTTCTCAACAATTTTTTGCAAATTGTGTGAACTCATAACTTGCCCTCCAGGCCTTTTAATCAGAGAGTATCTCTTTAAACCACCGCTATTATTCACAGGATATTTCTTTGTATTTCTGGTTTTGTATTGGAAATAACTATTATAATGGATATTATGTCGAAGAGCAACAGTAATATAAGTTATTTTTCGTTTTTATTTTTTACAATTTGCTGAATTTTGTTTATAAATGGGTGGCAGTTTACGGATACAGTTTATTTTTAGTTAGAAGGAAAAGGCGTAGGCAGCCAGATGGGGTACGTAGTTTCGCGAAGATTTCAGGTGGGTATATATTTGGCTTTTATACAATAACAGGGAGCATGAAAAACTGCTGCGCAAAATTATAGCGGAGCCGCACTCCTCCTGCACGGCTCCGCAAGGTTAACAAAACCGGTTCTCTGCCGGGTTTTTATTACCGGTCGAACTGGCTTTGAAATTCTCAATTGAGCGGACTTATCCTCCTCCAATATTAGTGTTTAGGACGTCCGCCCAATATTGTCGCTTTGAAAGCGAAACAGAACTCTCTGCAAATAATATGCCAGGATACTAAGAAAAAAGCTGAAAACTTATAAGGTTTTTGCCTAACAGTTTGTGGTGCATAGAGTTCCACCTTGTATACTATCTCGGCCATAAGAAAAGGACGATAACCTAATTTAACAGCGGGTTGTTTTTTGTAAACACCAATTATCTGTGGACAACCTATTTTCACACGTTTAGGGTCATAACCTGTTGAAAGACATAGGGGTTTATGATATGTTTACAAAAAGCAACATAGTTGTCGGCAAAAACCACAGGATATAACAGTATTTTCCCCAAGTTCATAAGAGGGCTTTCGGAAAGTCAAATCTTTGGTTTAGCATTGTATTTAGCTGAAGATATACGGTTGGTCCACCGACAAATCCAGGAATTATCGAATAATGGTTTTTTACCGAATTGATGCTGGTTGAGTTGAAATATGGTACCTTTTTGCCAGCTTGTTATTTCGCCGGCGATTTTTTGTTTTTCAGATGGTTCTGTCTGATTTATTTCAGCCGGGTCAATGTTCAGGTTGCAGGTAGAAACCATTCTGGTTGTCGGATTGTATATGAATTTGGTGTTTCCTTTTACGAAGCCGGCAGGACTTTGTTCCAGCCAGCCTGAGAAATATACCTTGCGGTCGTCCGGTATATCCCCTAAAGCGTTGATGCCATCGAAGCCGGCAGTTTGAGTGTCAAACCCCAGCAGTGCCAGCAGCGTAGGCGTCAAGTCTATTGAGCTGACGGGTTTTGTAATTCTGGTTCCCGGCTGGACCAAAAGCGGGGCCCTCAGGCAAAACGGCACACGCAGTGCCTCTTCAAAAGCTATTCTCTCGTGGCCGAACGAGCCATGCTCGCCGAATGCTTCGCCGTGGTCGCCAATCACACAAAAAATGGTTCTATCGGTGAGCTTCAGGGTTGCAAGCTCGTTATCGAGCGCAGCTATGAATTTGTCGGTATAAGCAATTGCCTGCCGATAGCGGCTGGTGGGGTCTTTGGCGGGGTGAGCAAACCACCGGGGGACTTCGTAAGGGTCGTGGGTGGCGGAGCAGAGAATCGTTAAAAAGAAAGGATTTTTGTCGGCTTTTATCCGTTCGACAATCGGTTTTAACATTGTGAATTCATCGCAGGCCAGGTAACCGAGATAAGCATTGGGGTCGTTCAGGTTGTCCCTGGCCCAGAAGTTGTCAAAGCCGAGATTGTAGACTAAACCGGGCCTGGATTCAAAATTACCTTTTGCGGATTGGAAAAACGTCGTGCGGAAGTTCAGCTTTTGCCCAAGGATTGTAGCTATGCTCGCATAAGGCTTTTCGACAGGCACGGTCTCTGCGATGTCCTGTGAGGCGGAAGGGAATCGGCCGGTCAGGAGACTGAACAGGACTTTTGTCGTATGGGTCAGGGTGGAACGGGTGTTCGTGAATTCTACGCCCTGAGCGGCCAATATTTCAAGATATGGCGTCAAATTGTTTTTTTTGTCTGCCAGAGAGGTGTATTTATATTGAATGCCTTCGAGAACGACTATAAGCAGGTTGTAATTTGGTTGCCGCCTGTTTGGCAGCGGTGTGATTTCTATCTGGTCGAAAGCCGGGATTTTTCGTGTTGCACTGGCTATATCGGCACCGGGCGAGAGACTGAAGTCAAGCCGGGTAAGATTCATTACCGCCGTCAACAGGGAATTTTGGCACATTGTCGCATAGACTGTTAATGAGGACTTATGTTTGCCTGATGCGTTGCTGACCGCGATGGCAATAATGACAATGATAATGGAAACGGAAATTTTGCTGAAAAAGAATTTTCTGTCGTAGTTTGGCGGCGGTGATTTTGCAAAGACATACAGGAAGAAGATAATTGCCGGGATGCCCAAAAAAATAATTGACAGGGCGACGACCGGCATTTCGACCAGATTAGTAATAACTATGCCAAGAGCATTAATGGGGTCGCGAAACAAGGGCAGAAAGACGGAGGGTAAGATTTGTGTCCCTGTTCTTATCAGCCAGCCGGCATTTATGATTGACCAGGTGCACACAGCAGCGGCAATAGTGACGGCCGTTCGGATGACCGACTTGCGGGGCCGGCGAAAGCAGATACCTGACAGAACGATTTCAATGCCGAGAAGAACGGCAATATCGGCGAATACCCAGCTAATATATTCATTGAGCAGGCCCATACGCCAGGCGTGGAAAAATTTGGATGCCAGCGTGCAAAACAAAGCGGCGAACATAAAGACGGCGCACGAGCGGGGGGCTAACAGGCTGGTTATTAAACCGAGGGAAAACTCCTTTTTAATTTTTGAGCCGAGTTGTGAATGCTCAATGTCCATACGAAGCATTCCCGAAACACTAAAAGTTCGGCAAAACAGCAAGTCAGAGGTCGAGTTCTTTTTGGTGCCTGTCCGGCAAGGTTATCACTAATTATCACCGACCAGCAAATCTATGAAACTGTAAACGGCAAATCCGACTATTGCTGCAAAAATCACACAAAGTTGCCAGTTAGAATTGACAGTGCCTATTATAATTAGAGCGATTCTATCGGCAAAAGCCGGCATTTGCTTATGCAGAGATGCAATAATGTCCGGAAAAACGAATAGTACGACAGTGATAATCGTGGCTAATATGATACAAGCTGCCAAAGCAAGTCTTTCCTCCAAAATAACA
>Ga0315284_10017184_pt1 | contig 10257 bp, 16 predicted proteins | sample YL17G09_16_MG_FD_203696 | JGI IMG/M metagenome (GOLD analysis project Ga0315284, IMG submission 203696) | Sediment microbial communities from Yellowstone Lake, YNP, Wyoming, USA - YL17G09_16 | ecosystem: Environmental > Aquatic > Freshwater > Lake > Sediment | place: USA: Wyoming | collected...
CTCATAGGTTGCACGAATCGGGACCACCCTCTTCAAGAACCCCACGGAGGCTTCCTCGTTGACGGCAGGGCCGTGCCCAATCTCGTAAACCACATCGTGGAACAAGGCCGCGACACCCAGTTCGTATTTGACTTCAGGGCCGTACGAGTACACGTCGCAGCAGTGGTTGACCCAACTGAGCACCGATAGAGCGTGATTCCAATCGTGGTAGTGCCGGTGGGGCTCTTGGTACTTGGAACGGATCGAATCAAGAACCACCGGACCGTCGCTTTCAAAATTCCCGTTTACCCGGTTCATGACTCTTGAACCCAAGAAATCCTGAAGCCCAGATCGCGCTAGAATGTGCTGCTCTTCAGAGGGTGTGAAATGCATCAGGTACCTTTAGGGTTGCGTGGTGCGATTACACACAATTCCGTACCGTATTCGGATCCGCAATCTATTTCTTGTGTCCTGAAGGTCAGGCGCGTGCCGTCGTCAAAAATGATTTCCGGGGCGTAGGCGTAACCCGAACCTTTGCCGTCTAGTGAAATGCGGTCGTCAAGAAACTCGTGCAGATGTACGGCCACCACCCGGCGACCGATCATCTTGGCAGCGTCTCGCTTGTCGGATGTGAGTTTCGCCTTGGCCTCACGAGACGGTCGATCTCTTTCATCTTTCATTTGCCCCTCGTGCTCTTCCGCTGTGACGTGGACTCTCCCCGAATAGAGCTAGTTTCAACGCTGCCTTTGCTTTCGGGTTGCTGTCGATAACTGGCCCGAAGATACAGCGGAGCTTTTCCCCGAGGTACTGCATGTCGTGTTCCGCACAGGGTAGCACTACCCCTGAATGCTCATTGACCATCTGGGGGTCGATGCCTTGTCCCACAGCTTTGGCCAGAAGATCCACGTATTTGCCCATGAGCCCATTAAACTCGATGAAGGCGTGAGCGGTGCTACCCACCCCGGAAGTGAAGCACAGCCAGTAGAACTTCTCGTTCAAGGCCCGGAGTGTCTTGATGACCTCAGGCCCCGAGGGGTCTTCTGAACGTCGGATTTCTTGAGGGTCTGCGGACATGGTTCCTTCAGGTTACACCGAAAGTCAGCGTTCAACTACGGGGGTTCCGTTGCTCATTGGGGACCCCCGGTGATGCTTTGCATGATGCGGTTGAAGCCTTGAAACATACGGTTCCGTTGATCCAACACCTTTTCAAGCAGCGTGGGACTTTCGGCCTGGGCGATCTCCATGAGGCGCTTACCGGCGAGGTAGCCGATGATCGAGGGGTGTTCCGCCTCGGTATGAGGCAGTGCCGCTCGAAGAATGGATTCAACCACAAGCTCGTCAGCCTGGTCTTGCCAGTGACTGAAAGGCTTGCCGTTGAACTGCTTGCGCTTGCGGATGATTTCGTCGAACTTTTGGCTCATATCGTGGATCTCCCGCTGGTACTACACCGGCTATTGGGAAACTTCAAGTCAGACCCTCAAGTTTCTTTCTATGCTGCGAGTAAACTATGATGATGCCCCTCGCCTACCGCGTAGCCCAGCGTTTCCTCATCCTATCGGATGACCGTTACCGTCCACCACGGCACATCCTGGATGGGGTGGACAAGGGCGAGCTAGACCCGAAAGTCCTCTTGGTCTGGAAGTACGTGGTGGAAAAGCTCGGCCCCAAGTTCTCATACGGAGCTGGGGTGGCGTACTGGAAAAGCAAGTGTGCCAAAGAGGGTTTGGATCTACCGCTCCAGTTTGTGAAGGCTGAGCAGGGCGCTGAGTTCGGGCACTTCAAGATCAAGACTGGGGACCAGATTGAGGATTGGGTGAAGGAACGCCTCAAGTCGGCCGGGTTGATCTCAGACACTCAAAAGACTGCTGAGGAATGGCAGTTCGAGATCAGTTCGCTTGACGCTGCGGTACAGGATGCCCAAGAGCGCATCGCAAAGCACGAGAAGGGTTTGGCAGAGGGTACCCGAGTCAACCAGCGCATCAAGTGGTTGGCCGAGGCCAAGACGGACCTGGAGAAAGCTGGTAAGGACTTGGAGCTTGCCCGCAAGGCGGTCGAGGAACTCCAGAAGGTCCTGGTCAAGCACGTCGATGTCGAGGCCCCAGCCATCGACTTCGAGAAGCAGTTCCAGACTGCTCTGCACCTGGCTTCCAACGACCTCAGCAAGCGTGAGGTTTTGATCAAAGCCAGGGCAGCGCTCGCCAAGTTTGAGGCCGAGATGATGAACCCCAAGATGGCCGGAGTCATGGACTCGCTCATGGGTGGCCTTCAGAAGGCATGGGGCATGGTCCAAAGTGCTTTCTCGGTCCTCAAGTCTTGGGTCACGGATCTCGTTCAAGACACCAAGAACTTGGACAAGCTGCTACAGTCAGTGTAGCAACTCTCGGGCTTCTTGAGCCTGTACCCTTTGGTTGGCTCGCTTCACGTAGGAACGGGCTGATTCCAGCTTGTCGTTCAGGTAGAGGTTCCACCCAAGCTTGAGCAGTTCCCTTCCGTGAAGGTTGGCCGCCGCCCAATCCTCGATTTGACCATCCTCGGACACCACTTGAATGTAGAGCTTCATGGCATCCTCAGGGAGCCCGTCCAAGGAAGTTTGCACAGTCAGGTGGGCGGTGGCCCCGGTAGCCTCGCAAGAGGCCAGAACCAGGCTGAAAAGCCCGTCTGTGGCCTTGTCCAAAAGGGCAAGGGATGCAGTGTCCACGGCATCTAGTCGCATTGGTGTCCTCGGTGGAGTCTACTACACTTGAAACGAAAGGATCTCCAACCAGGCTGTCCCGGTTGGAGATCCTCGACAGGGGTTTCAGTTGGTGAGGGTCACGAAGTAGTCGTGAGCCTTGGCGTGGCGGTCCAACACCGTGGCAGGGGCACCCTTCTTGAGGCCTTCCGTGACTGCGTTGTAGAGGCCCCAGATGTTGCGGTCCGAGAACTCCTCGTGACGGGGCGTCTCCCAGTCCCCGAAGGCCACTGAGGCCTGGTGGGGCGTCAACAAGCCCTTGCCCATCGCCACACCCAAGAGAGCGTAGCCGCGATCCTTGTGGCAGGGCTTGGCCTTCATGGCCAGGGTCTGCTTGCTGAGAGTCTCGTAGCAGTCGAGAGCCGTCAACACTTGCTCAGTCACGAGCCGTTGGAAGTCCGGCCACACGTTCATCGTGTTCTTGCGGACCACCTTGAAGGCGTCCCCCGAGAAGCAGAGGTTGTCACACACGAAGACGTTGGCTCCCACCGCGACACCCAGGGCCAGGCTCTTGTCGTAGGACTGGCGAAGGCCGATCGAGAGGCCCTTTTCCGTGTCCCCGGTGTCCAGCGTGATGCGAGCGAACAACTGGCTGCCCGCCTTGTTGAGGCCGTACGATTCGCTCTTGACCTCCAGGCCCAGGCGGGTACGGGCGGTCTCCCGCATGAAGCCAATGGCATCCCCGTACGCAACCGGGTTCCAGGTTTCGGTTGCCTGTGGGGGCATCACCTGAAGCACCTGTGCCAGCGTTGTCTGTTCTGAACCGCAGTGAAGGATGAGTCCGTTTGCCATTTTCGTTGCTCCGTCTAGTGGGTTGTTGTTTGTACCCCAACTACTACACCGGCTAATCGGAAATCTCCAGACCTGAATTGAAAATAATCGTGGCGGTAACCGGCTAATAAAACAGCAGTGTGATGAAGACTTGCACTCGATGCAGAACCAACCCGACAGAAAAGAGCTGGTGCCGACTTGTACGAGTACAAGGCTGCCAACCCTTGGAGACCTTCTCTAGATCGGATCGATTGCTCAAAAGGGGACACTCCTGAGAACGTCCGAGTTGTATGTGTCGCTGTGAATTTTGCCTTGAATGACTTTGGGGAAACAATCTTGCGAAAATTATGCGAGTTGTATCTGCGTGGTGTACCCCAAGAGAATGGAAACACGTATAATCGGCCTTAGCGGAATCGCTTCCTCTGGGAAAGACGCTGCGGCGGACTTCCTGGTCGAAGATCACGGCTTCACCAAGGTCGCGTTGGCCGATCCCCTTAAGAGAATAGCCCGGGACGTCTACGCCTTCACAGACGAGCAGCTCTGGGGGCCTAGCCAGTTCCGCAACACCCCCGATAAGCGGTACCCACGGCCTTGTAAGACCTGCGGTGGGGATGGCCAGGGTCTCTTGGTTGCTAGGAGCGCTATTACCCTGGCTCCGTGTCTTGGGTGCCACGGAGAGCTGGTCACCTATCTCGCTCCACGTGAAGTTTTGCAGCGCTTGGGTTCAGAGTTCGGCCGCGAGTGCTATCCAAACACTTGGGTGGCCCTCTGCATCCGAACCGCCAATCAGGTGCTATCCCATCACGCATCTCGTTACGAACAACGTCGCGGTGTCTGGTACGAAGACGACAACCGTGATTGGGATCGAGCCGACGAGATTGAGGCTGGCGAGATCCGAGGTGTCGCGGTACCCGACGTCCGCTTCCTCAACGAAATCCAGGCCATCAAGCAAGCGGGCGGTAAGGTGATCAGGATTTCACGTCCTGGTGCTGGGCTCACGGGTGCGGGAGCGCTCCACGTATCGGAGACAGAGCAAGCGGGGCTACCGGACTCGATATTCGACGCGGTGATCCAGAACACGGGGACCCTCGAAGACCTCAGGGCTGCGGTCCGGGCGTTTCTCAGCGCTTAAACAAAAGAGGCTGCGGGGCGAACCCAGCAGCCTCTTTTACGCTTTAACGGAACCTTCAGTCGTCGCTGGGCTCGTCTTCGCTCTCATCGGAATCTTCGGACTTCTTGGACTTCCGCTTCTTCTTGGACTTCGGGGCTTCTTCCGCAGCGCTAGCAACAACGGGAGAAGCCTTCGCTTCACCCGAACGCACACGAAGCACCTTGTCCACGAGGGCGATCAGGTGCTCCGCCGAGTGCTTGTCCACACCTTCTGGAAGCGCCGGGCCAGCCTCTGCCTCCAGTTCGGCAGCGTAACCCGCTGCATTGGCGATCTGTCGGCCGTACTGCTTGGCAGTCTGGCAACGGGCTCGGAACTCAGTCAATGCTTGTGGTGTCATCTTGTTCACTCTCGTGGGAGGGAGGTAGTTCCTGCTCTTGTCGAGGGATAAGAGAATTCTCGCCTAAGAGCTGCGGGATACGGTGTCGCCTCTGAGCCCGACCACTCGCGATTTCCGCAGAGATCATCTTGCTCCTACGCGCCATTGTCTTGTCGATAGGTAAGCACTCCCCAGCATTAGCAAAATCCCGTGGGTCACCCCAATACGTGTTCTGCATGATGCCCCCCACGTTCAGGGGGCAGAAGTTACGAGCCTCACCACGCCAGTAATCCATGTCGCCGCCCCATTGAATAGGCTTACCTGGGATGGTCGAGGGTACGATGCCACTGAAGTAGAGTTCTTTGGCCTGTTTGCGAAACTGCACCCACAGGTCAACTGTAGCCCGCCAAGTACCTGTGCAGCCCAACGGGGTGGGCTTCTGTGTTACCCGATCTTTTCCCGTGCACTCGATCCAACCCTTTGATGGTGGGTCTGTACCCTGCATAGGTAGGTAACTGACCCAGATCTGTCGGGTATCCGTGAATTCTTCACGTCGCGTGATCTTCGAGGACTGAGCGTACATGGCATTCAGCAAGGACTTGTCGGCCCGACGATCGCGCATGTTCTCCAACGTCTGGAGCAACTTTTGGGCCTCCAAGATGTTGAAGTTGCCCTCGCTCACGCAGATCTTGGTGAACCACTCGTTTTCGATAAGGCTCGTTCGTACTGCTTTCCTAACGGGTACTGCGGGCTCAACAACTGCCTCCGTGGTACTTGGTGGGACAACGGCTCGCGGGGCGACTACGTGAGGGACTACTGTGTGTGGGCTATCTTGAGCCACCGAACTTGAACAAGCCATCGCAAGAGTGAGAGCTATTAGTTTCAGACGTTCCATTCCTTGTCTCCTGGTTAAACGCATCTCGCAAGTGCATGAGCCGTGGCACGCCCTTTCTTCGGATTCAGATCAATCACGCGGGTTGGCACTGTAACTAGTGCCCTGACCTGTTGACTACGTCTCTGAATTCATAGGCTCAGTGGAAACATTACACCATTGGGATGCTGTGGAGTTGACCTTGGGGTGTTACAACAAGAGAACTATCGTTGCGCTCTGTTTGTTGGCACGCATGTTGCAAACAAACCAGAGATAACTCTAGTCCTGGGGTAGGGTACACCGGATACTTTCGGAGAAAACAAAATCTGCGTCGGTTGGTGTAGATAGGTACATGGCATCGACACCAACAACTAGGCACCACTGTACCATCCTCGGTAAGGACCCTTCCGAGAAGCAGACGCTTTTCTACGCAAACTTCCCCACTTTCCGAGGGTTTTCGGATCAAACTCTAGATCCTGAAATCCTGGAAGCAATCATCATCACGGCCTTGACCTTTGGTGCAGCACAGGATCGAGTGTTTCTGCTCGCCCCTGTGGCCCATGAGGACTGGGTGCTCGAAGAGTTCAACAAAGTTACTGACCTCATCTTCAACAAGCTTAAGAAGAGCCCGGACCAAGTTAAAATGGCCACGTTCTACGGCGTGCTGTTCAAGAAGATCGCGATCATGGGTCGTCTCCTACAGTTCAAGGGAGAGCCTGCCCGTTGGGTTTCATTTGGTTTCTCCGCAGAAGACCCGATCCCTGAGTGGATGTCGCCTAAGCTGCTAAGGTAGCTCGTCCTCTTTGGCCAAGTGATCGAACAACGTGACGGGCGGTTGCGGGGCTGCGGCGGGCTGAGGGGTGGGTGGAGCTGCGACGGCGGGAGAGGCAGGTTGAGCAGTAGCTCTGCGAAGGGCTGGTCGCGGTAGCCTGGTTGTGGTAGTCGTGTATTGATACGTAGTTGTACCACCAGAGTACGATGGCAGCCTGGGCACCCTGAGAAGAAGTCCCTCTCCCTCCAGGGCGTTGGTGTGACGACGAACCAGGGCGTTGCTGAACTGCCCAAAGACCGCGTCCATCTGCGTGCTCTGATCCTGCATCATCTGCTCAAAATCAGCCAGAGTAGAAGCATCGGGCGCTGGGCGCAGGATGGCGAAGCGCGGCTTGCCTTGCCCGATGGCGTACCGAACCAGCGTGGCCTCTTCCTCTGGCGTTGCGAGTTCCGGTTCCTGAGGCAGTGCTACTTGGGTCTTGGGCTTGGGTCGCGTCCGCCACTGGTAGATCAAGAACGCACACGCGATAGCACCAAACCCCAGCAAAGGGATCACGACGAATTCCATCCCCTAGGGTACACCGGACAAAGCTTTTGTGAGCCAAGCACTATATGGCCGCCCTCATGCTTCAGGTGCCCCAGGAGACCGCTCGTGTGCTGCACGAGCTTCCGGTCCCGGGCAAGCGAGAACATAGTGATCCTCACATCACTGTCCTATATCTTGGCAAGGATCTGCCCATCGAGAGCATCGGTGAAATGCTGCCTGTGATCTTCGATGTGACCTCCAAGACGCTCCCCTTTGCAGTGGCCACGAGTCATGTCTCAACCTTCCCAGCAGGTGACGATGGGGTGCCTGTGATTGCCCAGGTTGATTCCCCTGCGTTGCACCGCTTTCGAGCTAAGCTGACTCAGGCGTTCGAGGCGGCGGACATCCCTTACGACAACAAATTTCTGTCCTACCGCCCGCACACCACCCTCTCGTATGCACCTGATCCCGATACGGAAGTGGATCTCGACATCCCCGAAGTCTCGTGGGGAGTGTCCGAGCTGGTTCTCTGGGGTGCCGATCGCGGAACGGGTCGGTTGGTCGTCAAGTTCCCGCTCAGCCTGCCTCAAGGAAAGGTGGCGGCGGTTCCATCTCGTGACGCACTGTATCGAGCGGCCGTACAGATCTCGCTCTGGGGACAACGCTACAGCTTCGTTTGATCTTTCTTGAGCAGAAGCAGGCAATGATCGCACTTGGGGATGTGCCGGTCGTGCGTGGGGTGCCGCCACGCAAAGCCATCAGGGCGTGGTTTGAGTCGGCCACACAGCGGACCTTTGCCGGTGTGGAAGATCCAATGAGCCACGGGTTTGCGGGACCCGCGATAGAACCACGCGCCTATACCACCGACGTTATGCACACCCTTGAATTTGCACAAGAAAATCCAACGTCTGCACAATCTTACGTTGTGGGTGAATGCTCTGACTCCTATTCGTCATCTGTCATGCGGTTGAACCCGATGGCTGCCCGTACCCCCGTCAAGCTCACGAACGTTACGGTAGTCCCGTCTACCCAGGCCACAATACCCTCGACCCCAGAGTGGGTGTCGGTCCAGGTTTCACCTATTTTGGGTAGGGATGGCATCTTCTTTTGTATCTCTGGTGTAGAGGCCCCCAAGTCTACACCGCAATGCCCCCTCCGATTCCTCCGCATGACGTACAGCGAGCGCTCCAAGCTCTCGGCGTAGTCCAACAAGACTTTGAGACCATTCGACGGGTCCCCTTCCCTCAGGCTCAAACGTTGCTTCAAGAGTTGAAGGCGAAGGCTCGCCGCAACTACAAGCGACTGGCTCTTGAGCTGCACCCGGACCGGACACAAGGCGATGAGGTCAAGGCACAGCTATTCGTGCTTCTCGGCCGAGTGCTGGTGGAAATCGACAAGACCACAGTACACCCACCACCACCACCGCCCCCTCAGGTCATCAACTTCACAGTGGTGAATGTTCCGGTTGAGCAACCGGGAGCCTCGACATGGCAAGCGTGGCAACAGCACGCCAATGGTTCCACGGCGTCCAGCGCCGGGTTTACCCACCAGCAAGTAATCCGCATCGTAAGAATGCGGCCAAGATAGAGGAGAACAGTGTGTCTGAACTAGTCGATGAAACGAAGGTCTGTCGTGATTGTAGGCAAGACTTTACGCTCACAGTCAGCGAACAGGAGTTCTTTCTCGGGAGGGAACTCACGCCTCCGAAACGCTGTAAGCCATGCCGCGATAAGCGTAAGGCTGAAAATGGGGACGGTGCTCAGGTGCGTCCCCCTCAGCAGGAACAGGGACGCCCGCCTCAACGTCCGCTCGGTGTGTCCACCTCGAACCCCATCACGGAGTACCGCCCGCGTTTCGATGGGGCAAGTCGTACCCCGAACCCGGACACCGTGCCGTCGAGAGACGACAAGAACGACGGGCGTCGGCGTCGTGGTAAGTGGCGTGACAACTCCGGGGATGGCGCTGATTGGTAACGGTGTACCTATCCTCAGATGCAACCAGGTCAATACCTAGTCCTACTTGCCACCGACCCTGACCAAGCCCTTCAAGGTTACAGCAAGGGCTGGGAAGTCCGGGACACGATACTCATTCTCGCTCCAGGCCAGACCCTCTACGCCTTCCTGTTCAGGGTTCCTTTGGAGGAACCCACAGTAGCGGCTCAGGTTTTGAAGACGGGCACTGGAGCGCTTTGGATCGATGGGTGCCGTGTGAGCACTCAAGAATCGCTGAACGGTGGGGCTTACGCCAAGGATGGTTCGGATCGCCATGATGGTGCGGAGAACTGGCGTTACAAGCGTCTAGGTGGTGCGGGTGAGTTCAAGCAACCCGCTGGGCGATGGCCCCCGAACCTTCTGTTGGTTCATCACTCGGAATGCCTTCAAGAGGGGACCAGGAGTGTAGTGAGCCACAACCCTGGGAACAAGAGTACGGAGCGTGTAAGTCAGCACACCTACGGGGTCTATGCGTCGAGGCCATTGACTGGCTACGCCCAGGATGGGCAAGAGACTATTGCGGCCTGGCAGTGCCACCCAACCTGTCCTGTGGGGATTCTGGATAGGCAGTCAGGGGATAGGGGTGCGCTGGTAGGTGAGGTACCTAAGAAGGGTATACCTTTGCGCCGTGGTACCTTGGTAAGCGATACCGGAGGCGCTTCCCGGTTCTACCCACAGTTCACCAACTTGGCCGAAGCCGTCGATTGGCTCACGAGATTGACCAGAGGTGCCCCTTGACAGTCTTTCAACCCTGACCTAACTTGGGGTCCATGCAGATTTTCGGACATCTCTGGTAGATTCGCGGTACGGCTCGCGGCCCTCCCCTGTGACGTGTTTCCTCAATCGAGTTGAAGCACCTAGTCACAGGAGAATTGGTCATGAGCAAAAAGAACAAGTACCCGAAAATTAGAGCAGAGTTGAAGCAACGTGAGGCGGAAAGCCGCACGATCTGTAAGCAAATCCGAGAATCTAGCGGGCTAGACCGCTGGGGTTTCTGGGAAGCTAAGCGAACCTACGGCAACACCACTCGTTGGTTGCTGTTGTCCTATGCGTTCCTTCGAGGGATTCCTTACTTCGCGTGTGAACGCAAGACCGCCAACCGTCCGTACGAGAAGACCTTGGCCAAGATC
>Ga0315284_10017185_pt1 | contig 10257 bp, 12 predicted proteins | sample YL17G09_16_MG_FD_203696 | JGI IMG/M metagenome (GOLD analysis project Ga0315284, IMG submission 203696) | Sediment microbial communities from Yellowstone Lake, YNP, Wyoming, USA - YL17G09_16 | ecosystem: Environmental > Aquatic > Freshwater > Lake > Sediment | place: USA: Wyoming | collected...
CCCGTATCGAAGGACTCGACTACGTTCCCACGCTCCAATCTGGAGTACACCGCTTCCTGCGTCACGGACGGGTCCCGGGGTGCGGCACCCACGGCGGCCTTCACGACGGCCTGTGCCCGGTCCATCTGCTCCGGGGGCGCCGGGGACCACTGAACGTCCTCGTTCACGGACTCGTGCTGCCGGAAGTACGGGACCTTGCCCTCGGCGACCTTGCCGAACCGCTTAGACTGTTCGTCCTGTGCCACCTTCAGCGCTGCCTCCAATTCCTCGAACGAAGTTGCCTTAGACGCAGATACCCGACCCCCTACAACCCCAGAGCTTGCCTTGAGGTGCGGCTTGATTTCTCTGTCATAGAAAGCACGAACGGCTTCTACTTCCATATTGGCCGGAAGAGACTTCCAGTTCCGTCTATGGGCCGCATCCTGTACCTTCTTGATGAGAAGAGCGTACAGCTCCTCGTTCACGGACTCGTGCTGCCGGAAGTAAGGCGCCTTTTCCCCGCAGTTGGGACAGACCTTCTCCCCCTTCTTAACATGCCCCCCACAGTTAGAACAACTGGCATACTCTTCTCCTTCATCTACATCTTCCTTCCTAAGAGTAGACTTGATATAATGCAGTTTCATCTTAGAATTGAACTGCTTCTTCTGATCGGGTGTCAACTTGCTGTACGCAGACTTGAAAGGCTTCTTTTTCTTCCCGCTACCCTTTGCTTTCGCACCCCAGGGAGTCTTTCCCTGCTGACGCCAGAACTCACCCTTGGGAAGACCCGCCTCCTCGATAGCCTCTTTCGTAAGTCCGCTGTAATCGTAGGAGTACTTAGTGAAGCTAAATTTTTCCCCGTGGAGTTTCTTCTGGGAAGCAATCCAGGCATCCGCTTCCTGCTCCGTAGTAAAATCGGGGCTTTTTCCCGAAAATCCTCGAAGGCTGAAGACATCTACCTGCCACGTCCTGCCTTCACGCAACTGGGTGAGCCGTTCCTTGACGTTCTTCTCTAGAAAGCCGTCCGGTCTGGAAATGAGGCGGTCATTAAGTGAATTGGTGTCCACGTTTATGTTCCTTACTTTGCTATGTTTCCTGGGTCTTCTTCTACAACCATTGAAATATCATAGATAGCGTCAAAAGTTACAAGACCGGCAGTACCAAGCCCCCCAATGATAGTCATACCACCAGCGATGGCTTTCGTCCACCACTTCGCACGCCGCTCTTGATACTCCTCTGCCGTCTTCCGAATAAGAGCTTGACGTTCCTCCTGAGTCTTCGGAAAATCCTTGTGGTCGGGGGTAAGGCTGTCTACAAATTTTCGTGCCTTGTAAATATCTTTGGCATACGCTTTGCGTGAGACTTTCCCGGCGGCTGTCGATAACTGTTCCTTACGCTGCCGTAAATACTCAGCAGTGTCCTTCTCCGTTGGGGCAGGCTGCCCGGGTTGTGCAGGGGGTTGCTCTGGAGAAGGTATGTTCTTTAGGATATCAAGCAATTGTTGAGTAAAGGGGTCGCTTTCCGGATTCTCTTCAACACCCATTTCCTGGGCTACCTGTGCAAGTTCCGGATCCTGTGCTACCTGTTTGGCTGCCTCTGCCTCGGGAGGAGACATACCTAGAGCTGCATCCAAGTCCGGATTGTCCCTACTAATAGTGGAGGCTGCTTGAGGTGGTTGCTGACCCGGGGGAGGAGCCATACCAAATGCTGCGTCCAGGTCCGGATTGTCCCTACTAATAGGGGCCGCTGGGACTGCCGGACGAATAGTCGGAGGCTCCCCAAGACGAGGCTGTTTGACCGGCTCCGAAGTTGGTGGTACAGGCAAATCAGGTGCCGGACCCTCCTTCGGAGAATAGGGCTGATCTTGCGGTAGGGCCTTTCCCTGCTTAGGTTCCTTGGGCAGCTGCGGTTCAGGCGCCATAGGAACCTGGGGTTGCGTGGGGATAACAGGTGGCGGTGCCTGGGGCTGTTCTACCGGAGGAGTCTCTGCTGGGGCTGGAGGCGGGACCTCCGGGGTCTGGGGCTCTGCCACAGGCGGTGCCTTAGGTTCCTCCACGGGGGGCGCCTTGGGAGTCTCCGCTTTAGGGGGGTCCTGAGGATCGTATTTGGATCGAGATGGCTTCACAGGTTCCCTGGTCGTAGGGATTGGACCTTTGGGAGTCTTACCTGCTTCCTTCTTCCTATCCTTGTGCGCTTGATGAGCGGCACGGAACTGATGGGCTGTGGCCTTATCAGTATCCACGAACTCACCAGTGCTCCGGTCCCTAGGGTGCTCCCGAGCGTCCCAGTCATCTTGCTCGTTCATCGAATCCCGAAAGGACTGTTCCCACCCCTCCCCGAGGGTGGACGCTTTCTTCGCTTGGTTGCTCACAGCATCGCACTGGAAAATAGATCCATCTGGCTTGGCCAACATCACCTGGATGGTAGTACCAGACGGAATACCGTATTTCAAGAGACCTTCACTTTGAAGACCAATGTGGTACACCTTTTGCATCATAGAGTTCCCGTAGATGACCACGTACTCTTTTCTGTCTCGCTTGGCGTATGCCACCGCTGCGTAGCACGCCTTGGTCAGGCTTCCAGGGTCCGTTCTGTAATCCTTGATGGCGCCTGCGGTAGGGGTAATCATGCCCTTGCTTCGATGATTGGTAAGAATCATTCCCTCGGTAAGGGCAGCGACTTCCTGCCGAAGTGTGTCCTGCCATTGCTCGATGACTTTACCCCGTGCCAATGATTCTTTCTGGAAGGACAGGGACAGGAGCCTCGCTGCTGCGTCTTCGTCCTTCATATCCGGGGGTAGGACTTCCTTGTCATCCTCGTCTGCGAGGTAAACCTCGGCGCTCTCTAAATTCAGGCAAATCTTGGGAGTCTGCCACGCCGATACGAGAGCTTCCCCTACGACACCCTCGAAGGCGTTCGGAGGCTTCACCCACTTGAAGCTCTTGAAAACCGTCGAGCGGGGGACTGTCAGCACCTTCCCTACCGGATACTTGGCCTCCAAGCCCTCGGGCGACTTCAGCACATGGAACGTTACGTTATTGACGCCCTCATCGGCATCGACCAGCTGCATCTCCAGAACCGCCTTGCCTCTCGGTCCATCCAGATAGGCGATATAGATGCCGCCCCGTACGTACTTCATCGTCTTGTGAAACTGGTACTCACCCTCGGTCACCACGTCGGCGCCCGGATTGTCGAACGTAGGGCCGAACACTCCGTCCACAGCGGCAAACATGGAATCCGGAGACACGTATTCGTGCTCCCAAGTATAATACCAGGACCAAATTGAGGCGGATACGGACTCGCATTGAAGGTTGATTTTGTCTGAAATAAGACCAACATTTTCTGACAGCCCGATGTGCGTCCGAAGACCCTCCAGGACCTGCTCTACTTGGTAGGGCTGTATATTCTCGCCACGCTGAACACGCCCGAGAAGGCGATACAGGGTCGGTATGATAGTTGCCCCAGACGTGTTGGCACGGGGATTGCTATCGAATACGGTGTCCAGGCAGTTGTAGATGCGCTCTGCAACCTGCTGGTCTGTCAGGTTTTCGGACATACGTACGAGACCATCAGACCTGCCCTCGATGACAAGGGCACGATCCTTGCCGTTCTCAGACCAATAAACGCTCGCTTTCCCAGCATACGGAGAGTCGTTCCAAGAGCATATTACGTCCAGTCGTGGGAATGTCCCGGGCGCCGACCCACTAATTTCGGACGTGGCATGGTCTGCGTCGGTATACTGCTCCAGACAAAGGTTGATGGCGCCCCCGGCTCGCATAAACGCGGCCTCCAGGTCTCCAGAGGACTCGGAGATAGAGTCAGCTGCGTGGCCGAGGGACGCCATCACGAGAGAGGGACAGGTAGGAGGTTGTGCAAGAGGATTCTTTGTATCAGAGAGGGTCCCACTCTTAATTTCACTTCGGAGCGTAGATTCCCACCGGTCGTCCGATCCGCCCGGGGGAGCAAACGTGGTTTCAGGCTTCTTCATGCCTGTCTTCTGCGTAAGCCAATCATCCTTCCGCCGAGGGGGCGCTTCAGGTACCCTATTATCCCTAGGGGCCAGCTCGTCGCATACATACTGAAGTTCTTGCATCAGATGCTGCGCCCGGGCCATAAATAGACTCATTTGCTCACCCTTATCTTGATGCTGGGCAAGGATTTGAATCATAGCGTTGAAGCGAGGCAGGTTCTCATGGCAGGACTCGCCTCTTGACCCCCGGATGTCTTTGAGAAGAGGAAGGATCTGGGCATAGACTGCTTGGGAGAGGTCCAGGATGTCCAGGACGAGAGCTTCCAACTGAACGAGAATGTCCTGCCAAGCGTTACTTAGTTTTTCGGATCTCCCTGTCCACATAGGAGACAACCCAGTGTTCGCACCCGCCCCAGGAGACGAAAACCCCATTTCCGTGAGCTGTTTGCGACCGCTGAGGTATTCCTTTAAGTCCTGAGATTTCATATTGTTACGTCCTCTTATTCTCCTCGGTGAGGAGCGGGCACCGTGATTCTAGCACCTTGCCCAGGATGCGCTCTTGTCGTTCCAGTCCCTTATCGAATGTGCCTGACACCAACGAGAACCCGTCCTTTAGATCCGTCCGTAAAAGCTCAAATGTACCCTTTATGTCCTCAATAGACTCCCTCTGTTCCATTACTGCGTCTGAAAGATGACTAATATGGTTAATAATAAGTTTATCCTTCTCTTTGGATGTACTGAGAAGGTGCCCGAGGGTAATCTTGATAACCCAGGCCATGAGGGTAGTTGCACAGACAGCAAATACCAGAGTGAACCCGTACTCATTAGAAAGGGAGAGTAGCTTCAACAGAAACAGTTCCACAGTGTCCTCCTCGAACTACCGGCATGAAAGTTGACGGTAAACGTGGAGACTACTTTAGGTCCTGATTTGGTCCATCCAGCCGGATAACACCCTTCTTGGCTCCCAGGGACGCTACATCCTCGTCGTCGAAGGTCCCAGTAACCGTAACAGCAAACCCAGAGATGCTTCCGTTGTCGAAATCTGCAACACTATACGTGGCGTCGGGAAGTTTGTCCTCGATGCGGAGCAAGAACTGATTCAGGGCGTCCTGATTGGCGCAGTGAAAAATTTGCGTCTGTTGCTTGGCCCCCAACTCCTCTTTCAGCTCGTGAACACGGTGACCATAAAGTGCTTCGGACACAGCCTCAGTCAACTTGCCGGTCTTCTTCGCAATCTCGATAGCCTTCTTTGCGGACATAATGACCTCCTACTATCTCTGACCTATCAAAAAAAAGAATCCTGCATAAAGGTTAGTGGGAGAATCTTATATCCCGCTCAAAAAAACAGGAGAATCCGGGTCAGTGGCTCTACCACCTCGCCGTGATTCCCCTGCTAATCAGTATGATCAGTATAGTTAGTCGTCTTTAGGTTCCTCTAGGCGCTTCCGTTCTTGTAACGTCAACCGGTACTTACCTTTATTGCATCCGTCCTTGCGCCTCCCGTTACAACACATGTAACAGGAGCAGGGCGTCGTGGTATCCTTCGCCTTTTTAATACACCGCTCCCAGGCTTCGTCTGTAGAGTAGTTGTACCGTGGGCAACGCTTCTTCGCCTTCCGGCGCCCTTCGTGAAGACGCTTGGGGTCGATAGTCATGTTCCACTCCTCCAGAAGCACACAGCACGCATTTTGATTAGCATCCACGTCCACCGGAACCAAAACTTCCGATTCCCCTCCAGTCGATGGGCGTCCTGGTAGTCGTATGCTGCTGGACACACGTCGCACTGTACGTCCCCGGGTTTCCCCCATAGAGTTCTACTGGGAAGATACCCGTAACTTCCGTTGCAGCAATTGTTTCCGCATTTGGGACACTTGACGTTGGGTCCGCACATCGAACACCAGTCCCAATCTCTTCTGGTTACAATCATCGTCCCTCGTAAAATCTGACGTAGTGTCCCTTGGGCATTCTATCAACGTGCCGTCTTACGCTCGATGACGGCCCCCACAAGCCCTACCGTTCCGACTATACCCATGATAAAAAACCCAATCCATTGCACCCCACTTACACGCTCGTAGGCTCCCGCTGCATCCGCCACCCCGGCGAACGTAAGACCCGTAAGAATTCCAATAAGACCTATCACCGCTAGAATCTGTAACTTGAAACCCCGCCTGTATGACGGGGGTTTATCATCATCCACTTTGTGTGAACCTCCTAAAGCGCCCGTTGAAAATACTCTCCCGTTCATGTTTTAGTGGAGGTCCTTCTCTACTTCGTCCAGAACCCTCTTCATGCACTCCCGACCGTAGGCTTTCACCTCGGCGTCTGGCACGGTTGCCGGAATGTTCCAGAAGTACCTCCAGTATTCCAGCTCCGTCATGACCGTGTAGGTAGTCCGAAGTTTCACAGTCTCTCCTCCAGCGCCGCCAGGATGGCGGGCAGGTTGTTCCGCAGGGCGATGACGAACATGATATCCGCATTCCCCTGCTTGGTCGCCCGCGTGTTGCCCTTCTTGTCCACCTTCGTCCAGGCGGTCTCCATGATGATGCAGTCCTCGGGCTTCGAGGAGATGTCTCCGCCCAGGGTCCACTGGAACCACGGCCCCGAAGTTGCAGCCTTTTCTAACCTACGAAGGTAGCGAATAAGAAGTTTTGCTTCGTGCTTGGTCATGAGGACAGTACCCCTTGATTCCTATGGAACAGTTGCAATTCCAGCACAGAACCCGAAACCCGTCCGGAAAGTTGTTCTTCTCCAGCCACTGGTAAAGGTCTCGGCAGCTTCGTCTATGCTTAGTTCCCCCTCCGTCGATGTGGTCGATGGTCAGGAACTCGTCCTGACTCTCCCCGCAACAAGAACAAGCGGGTCGTTCGCCTCCGTAACGTCGAAATACCCTTTCCCGAACCTTTTTCCGATTCTGGGACTGCCAGTCTCGCTTCACCTTACGTACGTGGTCCAGATTCTCCTGATGTCGTCGTCGATACCTGGACAAAATCCTTTCACTGTTCTCAGCGTAATACGCTCTATTCTTCTTCTGTTGACATTCCTTACAGTATCCGAACAGACCGTCCCGGCATCGCCCGTCCTTGTTGAAGGCGTTCTCGTGCTTCGAGATGAAACACTTATTGCACGTCTTCATCGGAACATTGCCTCCTTAACTCTTTTAGCGATCAAACGACGTAGGCATTCAGGCACCTTCACCCTCTGGCCATCGTTGCTTTCCATCCAAATCCCATGCTCCGGAGTCTCATCCACCCACAGCTTGGAAATGGCACAGGCTCCGTCCGTGGCATACCTGAACATCTGGCAGAAATCTTCGTCCTCCGAAGGCTCCAGCGTCTCCCGAATGAAATCACTCATGGGCGAGCCCGATTGCCCGATGGTAGTACCCCAGGTACCTCTTGAGCTGGGCGATGTCACGGGTCAGGTCGTCCTGCGCCCGGTGCGTCTCCTCCCGATTCTTGTCCTTTTCGATTGAAAAGAAGGCGTAGAGTGTATTCATATCAAAGCTACTATACTGAAATAAAGTTTCGACCTTTGGCATCTGTGCCTTCAGAAATCCACGGTCGAATGACGGGTTGCTTCCTGCCATACGGCGCTTATCGAACTTATGATCCTTTATCCACCTTTGAATGGAATCGTAAGCTTCACAGTGTATCAGAGCGTGGGAACACTGACAATCGGAGATGAGTCCGTTATCCGAGTGCATCCTCTGCGTAACCTCGTTAAGCTTGGACTCCAAAAATGGGCGGGGGTGATGGATAATTCCGTGCCATTCACCTTGGACATTCATCTGCGAGTCGGTCGCCACAAGGCCCACTTCGAGGATAACGTCCAGGATCGGGTCCAGTCCACTAGTCTCTAAATCGCACCAGAGCAACTCTTGCATCCCTCTCAGCCTCTCTCATGTATTCCTTCATGGTCTGACGCAGCGTCTCGTACAGCTCCTTTATTAACTCCCCCTTTATGATTATAACCTTCCCAGCGGGAGAAGTAAAGGAAAAATCATACCTAATGCTTCCCTCACACCCGGGATTAACATAAGAGTAAGAGGGATCGTCACTTCCGGTTACGGGATTGAAGTCCTCTACGGGGATAATTTCAAATGGGTTATTCCGCACGATCCGACGCCTTTCCAAAGAGCCACAGAACAAAGGACCAGTTACAGATGCTCACGGAAATAGTAAGGCCCTGCCAGTCAATCCGCACTCTCTTCTCGAACACGAACCAACTAGCTTCCTCTCCGACTATCCTCTGCACTTCCGCCTCGCAGGACCGCCCGAACATCTCTACACCGACACCATACCACCTCAGGTCATCGCTTTCGCCACAATCCGTGTAAAACATTGAAGTCACCTATCCTTGTATTTCTTGAAGTACTTAACAGCATTGGTCAGAAGCACTTCTGACTCCTTAATATTCTTTTCTATCTATCTGCATATGTCGTACTTCCTTAGATAGTTGATTGCCTTAAGCATAAAAGTTTCTGACTCCTTTATTCATGAGAATATTTGGAAAGGAGATAGGTTTCCCCGATTATCTTCAAAACCATCCGGCCGAGATACTCGTCGAATCGCTCCGGATTGGTGCGGACAACGCATCCCTCTCGATTATGGATACCCTTCCCGAGAACGGTCGGCCCATCGCTGAACTGAACAGCGTGCTCCAGGGACACCCACGGTCCCTTGTACAGAATCGGAACATGGGGCAGCTCCAGCTCCCGGGCCATCTCCACGAAGAAGTCCCAGTCCACGTACTTCCTCTCCCGGATAGAGTAGGCATCGAAGAGGACAAGGGTCGGCTTCTTCAGGCCGTACTGGTAGCCCTTCTGGACCTGGCCGTATACCTCACCGAAGAGGATGTACCCAGGGCACTTCTTGCACCGCTCCTCCATCCCGAGGTCCTTGGCGGTGAACGTCCACCAGTTGGTGCTGTCATTCGCCTTGACGTTGGCGTGCGACCCAATGATGAACTGCCCATCATGGTAGGCATACCTGGCGTTGGAGTTGTGGACAAGTATTCCGTGAGCAAAGTAGTTGTGGGTCGTCGTCGTCAGGTCGAAACGGGATGACTTCACCGAGGAAGTAACATCATCTATTCTTGTCACCTTTTGGGGCACAAGCTCCTTCTTGTATTCCTGGGGGAAGGACGGAGCCCAACCTGGCCCACCCCTATACCGTTCCGGGAGCTTGTATTGCATACACTGGGGTATGTAAGGAGCAACCAGAAGGAAGAACTTCTCCGCCTCAACTTCATTCAGCCGGATTCTCCAGTAGTCCCCGGACCTGAAATCAACTGCCGTGATACCGAAGCGTGCAAACCCACGCACAAGAAGAGAGCACTCTTCCTTAGTAAACCCGCAGGTTGCAAAGAGAGCCCTATCCTCTTGGTCCTGAGAATGCCCAAGAGACCCGTCATCCATATACCAAAATGCCAGAGCTATTGGACCCAGTTGATTTGCCACTTCAGGGGGAGGAGACTTCCTCTCTGCTCCCCACGTCTGGAAATAGTTCAGAATGGCATGGGTAAACTTGGTCGTTGTACGAACCATCTGAGTGCCGTACCCACTTACCTGAACATTCCGAGAGCCTGTAGCCATCTCCCCCAAGAACCTATCAGTCCAGTCAAGGTAGTCTTTGTGGGAGTCCTTGTGCCCGTAGCAAACGGCGGCCGTCCCGCTCTGCGAACGATGAAGATGCCCGTCTCCAAGCATCTTTCCAAGCAAAACCTGTTCTTGAGATGGAGTCAGGATGGGGTCTTCTCGAACCAAGAACACCGTGTCCCCAACCTTTAGGCTACCAGCTTCCTTGTATCTACCCTCAACAGCAATCTCGTGGTTAGGAGTACAAACTACCGCTGCGTAAGAGTTACCGTTGCCCATTCTTGTTCTGGTAGTTTCTATCCGCAACCACTTATCAGCTTTACCGTTATTGTGAACTTCCAGCACCTCGGAAGAAACAACCTGGCCGTTCTCGGTTCGTCCAAGCACCAGCTCTCCAACCTGAATCTTGCTTATAGCCTTTCGGGAGCCATCAGCCATTACTACCTTCCCGTTGAAAGGTAAACAGCCGTGAATCTTCTCCGTGATGACTACGGACTCTCCTACCTTGAAGCAATCTGACCGAAGGGTATTAGGAGTGAATCCAGAGAATACCTGTGCCTCAGGTAACTTGTCCGCCTGGGACCGGTTGAACAGGAACCCCCGGGCGTTCTCGATGTCCGTGAACTTGGGGAGCCACCCGGGCGTGGGGGCGTTGTCTCCTCCAGACCCAACCTGCTCCGGCACCTCGTACTTCGTGATGCCATAGTACCCT
>Ga0315284_10017186_pt1 | contig 10257 bp, 16 predicted proteins | sample YL17G09_16_MG_FD_203696 | JGI IMG/M metagenome (GOLD analysis project Ga0315284, IMG submission 203696) | Sediment microbial communities from Yellowstone Lake, YNP, Wyoming, USA - YL17G09_16 | ecosystem: Environmental > Aquatic > Freshwater > Lake > Sediment | place: USA: Wyoming | collected...
CGAAAATTCTGGGGGAAGAGGAGCAAGAAGATAGTCCCAAACTGGCCCTACTTTAAGATCGACACGATCATCTATACTAGAAATCGTACTTATTAACGAATTTTTAACTTGATCTATTGTTCTAGCCATTTAATTTCTCTTATTGCGATGGAATAATTTCTGGTGGTGGAGCTATAACATGCCTCAAAGACGTTGGTTTCAGAGATATACCGACCATTTGATCCACAGTTACAAGCCCAAGATCGGCAACACTGTAAAAAAGCAAAGCCTGATTCTCCATATCCATAACAACATCTGCTTGACTGAAAAGTGTTATTTTTTCAGTGCTATCTATACTTGGATCTTCATTTTGTTTGACCAAAATACGAGCATTTGCTTGATTCAATTTTAAAAATAAAATGGATTGGGCTTGCCGCATAGACGACAAGGCAAATTGATCCATTTTAAACTCTGAACCCCAATTCCTATCTGAGTCATAGTCCGTCAGATAAAGATCCGCAAGTTCCTGAGAAACTTTATTTGGCCCATTCACAACCACTCCTTGGCCTGTTTCTGCATCTAAAAATAGATCACCGTTCGATTTTTGTAGTGTTATCGACATCCCCTTGCTCCTAAAACAAACCCCTTGGTTAATTAATCTTTTATCTGTAAACCTTGCAAAATTTTCAAAATGGAGTAAAGTAAAACACTCATGACCCTACTTCGTCAATTACCCCCGCCTAAAGGCGAGGGCTTGTGAGGTAACTTGCAAGGGTAACTAGTTGACCAGATGACTAACAAAGAGAGGAAATAATGTTAGTAGACGTTAAGACAGAGACAACCAACACACCTTCGGATACCACCCCAGTCCGTTGCTCTGTGCTGCATGAGTTAAACAGAGTTCAAAGACTCGGTGCCTTGCAGAAAAAAACCTGTTTTAACCCATCGAGGGGAGGTCGGATTCAACTGTCCATCTCGATAACAGTTGATACGCACTACCGCTTGGAATTTAGCGGGAAGGTTATTTATTAACCTTCATTTAAAATTTCAGAGGTAATTAAAGAAAAAGGAAAAGCATGAAACTAATTTTTGAAATAGATACAGAAAAGGAAAAGAACTGCCGTTGTTCTTGTTGGGATTATAACTATGATAATATATGCGGTTTGTCACCGTTTGACGATACACAATATTGTGATGGCATCCTTACAAATAGACCCAAGTGGTGTCCACTCGTAGAAGTACAACAAAAAAGAGAAATAAGCGAGAAACTTGAAATTTTTGAGCGTATAAATGATGTATTACACTTTTAATCGGTTAGATTATCAAAGGATTGCTTGAAACGGTTTCTGGAAAAGGCAAGGCACAGTCCTTGCCTTTTTTAAATTATCCAACCCCATTGGTATCCGGTAAAAAATGGCTCTTTCCCAATATTCTCCATGAACTCTTTAACCAGAATATGCTTTCCGATTTTGTCACTAATACAATCATCGACCATTAAAAGAGATCCCTTTTGCATCCGACCATAAATTGCGGTCAATTCTTTGAGATGATGAATGGCAGAAGGCATTGGATTAGCTCGGTCAAGGTCAAAAGAGTCTAAATAAATAAGATCTGCAATAGCCACATACCCATCCAATAAATTTAAAGTTTTAACCGAATCCCCGCAAAAACAGGAGACTTTGGGAAGTTTTGTCTTTACCGCCTCGATATATTTCAAATTGATGTCAATGGAAACCACTTGGCTTCCGAACCCATAATGCTGAACAAAGTTATTCCAAATTTGAGTCGATTGTCCATCGCTCCAATTACCAAAATTTCGAGTCGTCCCTGTCTCTATGATGGTGTAGGGCGGATTATTTCGCTCTTCTAAATAGGTAAGGGCTTTTCGAAAAGTATCTGCTCTTTTGAATTGTCCCACGTTAAGAAACGGATAGAAATTTTTACCGAAATGGGGAAGAAAACTCATTTTAAACTCTTTTTAATAGCGGTGATAAAGTCTTTGCCTGTAAGGGATGAGGCGCAGCTAAAATCTTTCCCTTTAGGGCAATGGGAGTCAAATGGAACGCCAAACATGGCCAGATCATTGCTGCAATACTTGCAATCCCCTGTAGGCTCCACAGGATAAAATTTCCAACCCATTTCGTTTCTTCTGAAAGGCATTCGATAATAAGGATCGACAAACGTATAACCGCAGACAATAGGCGTTTCGGTCATGGCAGCTAGGTAAATAAGCCCTGAATCCATTCCGATAACACAAGCGGCTGTATTCATCACAGCAACGCTTCCAGCTATCGTTGTCTTGTCAATTAGGTCAATACAGCCTTCTCTCGGATGTTCTTCAAAATGGATAGGGTGTTCTGAAGTGGGGAGCCTCGAAGATCCAAGAAGAACAATTTCAAAACCCTTTTTTTTGCAAAATTTTACAATTTCATTGTAGGCTTTTACTGGAAGTTTTCTTGATTTTTGAGCATACCCAACCCCAATGACGACATAAGGATTCAGTGTTCCTATGTCTACAACAGGCAGTTTTTCAGGAAGGGCTTTGATATTTTTTTCTTCCGGCTTGAGAACAGCATTAAGGGGGAAGATCGAGAAGAGATCAATTAGATGAATTCGGTATGCAGCATGGCCTTTTATGTTGACCATTAGAACATCCGACCCTTTACCATCAAACTTTTTTTTAACAAACTCAGGGGTCGCTTCGATGATTAAATTTTCATCAATCCCGCAGATTTTAAAAATATCCGTGAATCGCTTTGGGACTAATAATTTGTAAAGTTTATTTTCTGCCAGTAAAGCCTTTACGGTCGGGACTGTGCATACAGCATCGCCTACGGCACTACAATTTATCCAGAGTGAAACAGCCATCAGATTCTCCTTTTTGTAGAATTAATCTTTTGACTTCTTAAAACCCGATCAAAGTCTTTTCATTTGGACAAATACCAAAAGCGTTCTTTGTAAAAAGCTAAACAGCGTTCAAAATCCCTATCACCTGTCTCATTTAATTCATAACAATGAAAAGTTAGATAAGTGATATCAAATTCAATTCGCTGGCATTGAAATTCGTAGTCTTGAAATCTTAAAATGACATCTTTCGTAGGGGGGAAAGGTAAGTCAACAAAAAATTCGAGATCTAATCTAGATTTAGCATCGTAAAAAAAAGATTTGTGCAGCATAACATGATTCATTTTTCACTCCTTGAAATTGACGAAGGCTAGTGTCCTGCTATAGCCTTCGGAAAAATTTTCTCTAGGAGAAAATTTCCAACTAGGTATAGCGAGACACTAGCTATAGTCAATTAATAGCAATTTGTTATTTACTCTTGAAATGGAAATGAGGCAATGGAAAATTAATTTGTCCACATTTTTTTGAGTTCTTCGAGATCTTTTCTCATTTCGGCTATATCTTTTTGCAGGGATGAAAGGCTTTCCTCAATCGAGAATTTTGGTTTTTTCTTGAAAATCTTCTGGAAGAAATTTTCCTTTTTTTCTTTCTTAACTTTTATTTTAATTTTTTCAGGCTTAGGTTTCGGTTCAGGAACAGGGAGATTGATTTCAGGTAAAGACTCTTCAGATGAATTATCAGCCAAAGTGATTGAAAGGCCATTACCCTGCGTAAGAGAGTTGATGACTTGGTTGAGAAGGGCTTTTTGTACCTTCTTTTTTGGATTGCTTAAAACAGAGCTTATCCAGCTTGGCGAACATCCAATTTTTATAGCAACTTCTTTCATGTTGGTTTTTTTAACTTGATTTTCTATCAATCTGCGGATTTCCGCTGGCACTGAAATATTCATACCAAATCTCCTTTAGTTTTTTAATCGCAAAATCTATGCCAATTGAAATCATTAAACAAATGTCAGGAAAATCTATTTAAAAACTATTCAGTGTCAAAAATCCTTACAACACTTAAGGCTAAGAGTTTAAAAGTATTCATATTTTTTATGGTATAAATATTGCGTAAGTATGATTTGAGAAAGAGAGGATTTATGGAAAAAACAGTTATAAGCCCTAAAAAAGACAAACAAACTATGACAGATACAAAGCGGATTATTTTGCTTTGCAATGCTGTCGAAACTGCAAAAGACAGGCTCCTTGAGCTATATAAATATGAAGCCTCAACCGAAACCATTAAATATCTCAATGATATCTTAAAATTAATATATTAAAAATAACACCTTAGATATTGTTAAATTAAAGTTTTTCTGGTATTTACCGATGAGAATTATGGAAGGAGAAGATTATGAGTTTTATAAAAAAAATTGAGGGAATGAGTCGGGGAGTTGTCGTTTTAGATAATAATATCGAATCATTAGAGTCTCATTTACAAAAACGTAATATAAAAGTGATTGTTCCCCCTGCTGGTATGCAAGATGAACATATTATTGAAAAATTATTACCTTTCCGTATTTTTATTACAAACAATGTACGTCATTTTACAAATGATGCTTCCTCTTTTGAATATGGTATAATTGATGTTCCTATGGATTTAATGGCTGATCCTGCTAAGGCAGCAAAAGCAATCAGTGATGCAATAATAAGTCATTCATTATGGTCAAAAAGCCACGCTTTTTTGGTTACAATTAGCAATAATGGAAAAAGTTCTTTTAAAGAATTAACTGATTAATCAAACCAAAATATTCTTTTCCCAATTTTTTGTCCAGTGTCGATCTGTTTGAACGTGATCTGCTCGGGCGAACTTGGCAACATTTGTGGGAAATTCCCTCAAAGGAAACTTCCCACTATATCGTATAACATAACCTTCAATTTCCTTACCAAAATAACTCTGAGTTGGCAAGGCTTTATCCCAATTTTTATATGCTCCCCTAAACAAAACAGGGACAACGCTTAAGCCTAAAAGCTCTGAATACTCAAGCGTTTCAGCCCAAGATAAAACCTTCTCTTCTTTTTTATCTATAATCCCAAATACATAGAAATAATCGGTCAAATTCGTATATAAAATTGAGTGCTTGGCATACATATACTCGCCACAGATCTGAAGAGCCTCTGGGATCTGAGAGCCGATCTGGTTATGGAGTTCTCTTACCTTCACTCGCCAAGGCGCACCAGAAGGGGAATTTTCGCTTCTGGCGTGATAAAAATGGGTATGAAGGGAAGTGTTCTCGCCATCCAATTTTTCAGTGACAATGATCTCTGAGGATTCTAAGCGTTCCATACTCTCGATCCGCTTATCATCCCTAGATAGATTTTCACTCCAAGGAAGGTGAGGCGTTTTTGGGTACTTCACATTTTTTCCCTTGAACCATCTCGGAAAAAAGAAAATTCTCTTTTTTCAATTTTGCGATTGTTTGTTCTTTTTTATCCATTTTATTTAAAAGTGTCTTAAGCCAAAGATAAAAGCGTAGGTCATCGAGATAAACACAAGGGAGAGTCGTACCTTCAACGATGTCCATCCATTTCTTAATTTCTTTTGCAACATCTTCAAATAAAAACTGTTCTTTTTCTTCTTCAGTTGTTTTCATTTCTTTTAACCGTTCCTCATATGTTGTTGTAACAGGGGGTCGAGCGTATTCATTAAACGCTTTTGCGCTTGCTTCCAGAATGCCTCGTTTCCAAGGTGGAAGTTGAACGTCTAGTGTTTCCAAAAAACGAAGAACTTTTGGATTTGGTTTTAATACAGTCAATCCCATGTCCACCTATCAAAAATTTCCGTTAAAAAGGACTTTCGTTTAGAACCCAAGAATCTCGCAATTGTTCAAAAGTTAATTTTTGAAGGTTTTGAAGCTGTTTTTTCAAAAACGCTTCCTGTTTTATTTCCAAAAGCTCAAAAGCATCAAGTCTATCTTCAGCCCTGCGTTTCAGGACTTTGATAGTATACCAAGCCTCATTTTGAAATTGAATAAATTTTTCTTCTAAAATTTTTTTAGCTTCAATCTCCTGAATATTTAATTCTTTTACATAATCCCAAAAGATTCCTGTATGAGATTCATGTTCGGAGTAAAAACTTTCGATTAATAATTTAGATTGTTGAATCGTATCTTTAATGTCTTTTTTCTTTTTAAGTTCTTGAAATTTATCATAAGGTGTCAAAACTGCCGACACATGGTATGGCCTATTTCCAATCTCTTTTAAACTGGTGAAATAATGATGTAATAAACTTTCAGTAAATTCACTTAGTTGTTGAATTTTATCCATGACTACTCCTTACCCATTTATTATAGCTGCAAAAACTATGCCGTTCGCAGCTTTAATCTCAATCCCATGTCCACCTATCTACAAAATTCACATATTCCTTGTTTGAAAACGCTTCGTACCTTTGATCCTTAAGCGTTTTGGAAACAAAACGCCTGTGCTGCGTAGCCCTCAAGCGTTTGTAAAACCTTCCGGGGTTTCTACGAGAATTACTTTGATCCTTATCTTTCCCAAGCGTTTCACGCCAGAGCCTTTTTTTCTCTCTGGCTTCTTTAGCCTCGGCTCTTTTTTCTGGACTAGGCTCAAAGGCTTTTGCCCATCGTGATTTCAATTCCTGCCGATAGAGCCAAGACCCATATCTATATTTTTTGGGTCTTGGCTCTTTAGCTGAATATAGTTCACTAATATATCTGTATACACGCTTACCCCTATCGAGCCAAGGGATAAATTGAAAAGGCCGCTTCCAGACATTATCATGAGGATAATTGGAAGGCGTACCAATTTCTTTTATGGCCTTGTACCATTTCTCGAAGGTTTCAAAATGAGGCAGGCAATCTCGATAGTCTCGATATACTTTGTGCAGTAAATAAACAGGCATCCCACGATGACCATCCCATTTTCCACTCTTTAATAAGCCTTCAAGCTCTTTCCAAAAAATTTCATGGGCGTTGACAGTCACACAGACTTCGATATCTAATTTTGTTCGCATACGAATCTCCTTATGTAGCTACTTACATAAGAGATCGTCCTTCCTCAAAAATAAGAATTTTTTCCATTTATTCCTCATTGTTTCATGCGTTTCCAAGAAGATCAGCTATTTTATTAATCAACGCTACTTGCTCAGGCGTAAATTTCCATCGGATATTCACATTTTTTTTAATCCAATCTTTAACCTGAGTATTTTTTTCTTCGCTCATTGCAAGCCAATCGGCCATCATAGAGGCAACATAGGGCAAAGGCATTTGGGTCGCATCTATCATTTTTCCAGAAGGCTCATCCCGATCCCGAGTGCTTAAGGTATCTGGCTTGGCTTTGGAGTCCCAAAATTCGGGATGGTGTTTATGATTTGTAATATGGTGCCACGTTGCCTCATCCACTTGTTCCTTTATCTCAGGAGATAATAGGTAGGAAGAGCCTAAGCGTTGCTGACGGTATTTCCAAGTTAAATGGACATAAGGCTCATATTCTGGGGAATTCCATTTACCGTTATCATGGTCAAGTTCTAGCATAAGAATATCATTATCAATTTCAGGCAGATTTAATTTCTCTATTAATCTCAAATATTTCTGGAATAAATGAATATGTAAAGTGGTTCTTTCTTGGAACCAATCAGCCATTTCTTGCCAATTTTCAACTTTTTTTAAGTAGCTCATAAATTAAGTTCCATTGATACATCAGTTTCACACTCTTCGAAACCAACGTGTTTGTAAAGATTTGCTGTTCCCCTTTCTGCTATCAAAAGAAGGCGAGGAAGGCCAGCGAGCTTTGCTTTTTCAACTAAGCGTTTGAGGATCTCTTTTGCTATTCCTTGGCCTCTATAGTCTTTTCGAACGGTAATATCTTGAACGTAGGCATCGGTCACTCGATCTGAAATGATCCGACCAAGCCCTATGATTTCTTTTGTCCGACTATCTCTTGCTACCATAAAAATGTGACTTCCGGTAATAATCCGGGCGAGTGTAGCAGAAGTATCTACTTCATCATTCCACCAATCTGCATCTTCATAAAGGGAGATCATTTCTTCAGCATATTGTACATATTCATCCGGTGGATATTTAAACAAATCCGTTATGTAAAAATAGTCTATCATTTTTGTTCCTTAGTTTTTAAAACAATAATCACAAGGTTTCTCAGTGTCAATACAAACTCGTTTATCTTCACTATAAGAGGAACAACTATTTTCGAAATCTTTATGTTCCTTAACTTCTAAATCAAATTCTTTTTTCAGCCAATTCATAACTTTCATGACATCTGGGATTGGTAATTTATCAGTATCTTCATTGAATAATCCCCATGATCGGATGAGCCGATGTGTGGCCTCAAATTCACTCAGCTTATGGAATACATCAATAAATTTAGCGACTTGCTCTTTGGTTGGTTTCATTTTTTCCCCTAATTTTTTATTAAACACTTAAGTTTAACAGCTATTTCGATTTTTGAAAAGAATTTAATAAGCGGTAAGGGGGTCGAACCAAGATTTCAATTGTTTATTTTGCGCCTGAGTCATACCGTTATCTAAAAGATAGGTTTTAATAACGATTGAACTTTGGATTCTATGCCTGTGTTTGGCGTAAATCCCCATGAGTTCATTCATTGGTCTTTGCAGATCATCGAGCAAAAGACCGCATTCAGCACAGCCTTCAAAACCAGACATATTGAAATAAGTTTTAAAGGTGTTAAATTGGTCTACAATCGGCTGAATTTCGGTGTAGCCGTTTGTTGCATCCTCTGTTTCATTGTCGAGAGCAAGGGCAATTAAAGCATCCCTATCCGCATCTTTTATAGAATAATTGGAAGCATTCTGTACCCAATCGACAGTCGCTTTGTTCCTTGCTCTGCCTTGAAGAATAAGAAAAGCCTCGAAATCTTCGCTTATGATGACATAGTAACCAAGCGAGGCGTTGTAATACTTCGGACGTTGTTTTAAGCGTTTTGTCGCTACAATCCCAGATTGATCGGTATCTAATATAATGGACATTATCCAAGCCCCGCTACTGACATTGCTATTTTAGCCGTTTGTGTTGCATTTGCAAAAGGTATTTGTGTTGACCCTGCCGTTGCCGCTTTTTGCATCGCCTGCATTGCCGCAGACATCTTTACGTTTTGACACAAAGAAGCAAATTGCGATAAACCTTTGAATTCATTTTTTTGTTTTTTTAATCTAGCAAGCAAATTCAACCAATCTGTGCCGCCTTTTTTGCAAGTGATGGATCTTAATTTAAAAGTTCCCTGTAACAAATTTAACAAATCTAAAATTTCTGTGGGAAGTTTAAAATCCTTTATAGTACAGCCAATTAACCCTAAAAGATCACTCGCTCTTCCCAGAAGAACTTCAAGCCATCGAATGGGAATACAGAAAATTTCAGTTAGGAAATCACCCCAGAGTTTTAACGCTGTAAGAAGTGGTGCGCCTAATGTTTCGAGGAGCTTGTTCAAAAAGAAAAGAAGAATAGCCATCAAGTCAAGTTTAAGCCCTAGATCAAGACTCCATGCACATTTAATAAGAGAATTTTCAAAACCTAATTTTCCTGAAAAGTTTAAATCAATTGTCAAGAGCCTTTCTAATTTCGATAAAATAGTATCTAACGCTGTTTGAAACGCTAAAATCCAAGCGTCAATTTTATCCTGTAACGATAAAATCATATGCTTAATGATATTAATAAGTTTAACAAGCCACATTTGAATTGTTTTTCTATTTCTCTCTAGATAATCACCAAATTGGGTCATAGCTGTTGGCTGACAAAATTTAAGTTCGGCTGTAGTTTTACGTTTAAACGCAATCGGTTTTTTCCCCAAGAAAGGAAGTCCCAATTTACCTTTATTAAGACGGTTCACTTCTCCTGCCGTTAAGCCGGGAGAACCCTTTTTCCCTTGCTGTGTTTGAATGAAACGCCTATTTTTTGCTGCCGCTTCGCTTGATGTGAAACCTGTTTTATCTTTAGTGGAAACCCCTTTGGAAACCTGTCTATCAATGGCTTGAAAGGTTTTGGCTATTTTTACTGATGCGGAAATAGCTTCGCCCTGAATATTGGTGGGTGTTTCCACACTCACATTCTTCTTAACAAATTGAGCCGCAGCAACGGTTACTTTTTTGATATCTTCAGAACTGTTTACGACAAGGAGTAATGCTTTTGTTACTTCATCGGAAGAGGAATAAGCAGGCACCGATCCCCCTGAATTTCCTGCGGCTTTAGAGGGTTGTCCTGTTTTTGCTGTGGCAGAGGAATTTGATAGTTTATTCACTCCATTACGAATAGCTGCGATGGATACATCTTGGATACCCAAAGTTTTTTTCAAATATTCAAGATCCTGCTTTAACGGTCCCCAATCTTTTTCAATTCCTTTGGCTGATCTCAATGTTTGCGTCCGAGCGGTTTCAGAAGGGGCAGAAGCCTCTGTGGTAGATCTA
>Ga0315284_10017188_pt1 | contig 10256 bp, 10 predicted proteins | sample YL17G09_16_MG_FD_203696 | JGI IMG/M metagenome (GOLD analysis project Ga0315284, IMG submission 203696) | Sediment microbial communities from Yellowstone Lake, YNP, Wyoming, USA - YL17G09_16 | ecosystem: Environmental > Aquatic > Freshwater > Lake > Sediment | place: USA: Wyoming | collected...
CCCCGATCAAGGTGGCAAAGATTACCTGGGTGTCCATTACCGACACATCGATAATGCCTTTCCCGATGGTGTTGGCGACATGGAGACCCAAAAACAGGAAGGCGATAAAGTTGAAGAAGGCCGCCCATATGACTGCCAGGCGCGGCGAGAGGACGCGCGTGGAGACGATGGTGGCGATGGAGTTTGCGGAGTCATGGAAGCCGTTCAAGAAATCGAAGGCCAGGGCGAGTATAATCAGAGCAATGATCGTTATGTTCATTGGCTTAGCCTACTTGATAATGATCATCTTCCCTGCCATGAGGCCCCGGCTCCTGAAACAGAGTACGGCAGCCATAAGCGCAATGAGCATGGTATGTATTCTGCACAATCGCATGGTTTGCCTCCGCTATGGCTTCTTTCTCTTTCCCTAAACCCATCGTGTTAAGATCGTATAAATAAAATGTTAATTTTTGATGAAGGGAATGGTGGCTTGCAAGAGAGAAGGCACCTCCTTGAGACCAAGGGGAGTCTGAGAAATTGAGCTTTTATACCCCTGACTTGAGGGTATTTTTATTGTAAGAGGAGGTAGGTGAGGGCCGACATCATTGCCGCACAGGGGATGGTGAGGATCCAGGCCCATATAATCCGTCCGGCAACCCCCCAGCGGACGGCGCTCAGGCGGTGGAGCGAGCCCACGCCCATGATGGAACCTGTGATGGTATGCGTGGTGCTCACTGGGATGCCGAGCATGGTTGACATCAACAAGGAGAAGGCGGCTCCGGTTTCGGCACAGAACCCATCGACGGGCTTGAGCTTGGCGATCTTCTGACCCATGGTTTTCACGATGCGCCAGCCGCCGAACATGGTGCCCAAAGCGATGGCGGCCTGGCATGCGAGGACTACCCACAAAGGAATATGAAATTTGGGTCCTATCAATCCTGCGCTGAACAAGAGCCCTGCTATGATACCCATGGTCTTCTGGGCGTCGTTGCCGCCGTGGCCGAGGCTGTAGAATGCCGCCGAGATAAGCTGGCCTCGTCTGAAAATATAGTCGACCCCGAAAGGAGTGGCCTTCCTGAATATCCAGTGCACAAAGACGCCTATGGTCAAACCAAGAATGAGCCCAACGGTCGGCGCAACGAAGATGAAGGTGACGGTCTTGAGGATGCCCTTCCAGACGAGGGCATCCGGCCCCGATTTCACAAGGGCTGCGCCGACCATGCCGCCGATCAGGGCATGCGAGGAGCTCGTGGGGAGCCCCAGATACCAGGCGATAAGATCCCAGAGGCAGGCGCCGACGAGGGTGGCAAAGATCACCTGGGAGTCCATCACCGATATGTCGATGATCCCTTTGCCGATGGTGTTGGCGACATGGAGGCCGAAAAAGAGGAAGGCGATGAAATTGAAAAAGGCCGCCCAGATGACTGCCGTGCCCGGTGTAAGTACACGCGTGGAGACGATGGTGGCGATGGAGTTCGCAGAATCGTTGAATCCGTTCAGGAAATCGAACGTCAAGGCCAGGATGATCAGAAAGACAATAGTGAAGGTCATCGGCTATGCTTGTTTGACGAGGATCGATTCGACCAAGTGCGCGACGTCCTCGCAGATGTCGAGGACGGTCTCAGCGAACTGGTAGATCTCCTTCCATTGGATCAGGTAGATAGGATCCTGGACGGTTGCGAAGAGCTTGGTTAGGATAGTGTCGCGCATGGTGTCGCCGACATTCTCGAGCCGGTTGACCTCGATGCAGGCAGCGAGGGTGTCCTGGGGGCGCTTCGTATTCCTCAAGCCCTCGACCGCACTGGCGAGCGTGCGCGTCGACTTCTCGATCACCGTGGAGAACTGGACAAGGTCGTCGTTGATCCCCGAGATATTGTAAACCCGCATGCGGTTGGTGATGGTGTAGATCATATCGGTGACGCTGTCGAGCTCGCTGGCAAGCGCATGGATGTCTTCGCGGTCGAAGGGGGTGATGAAGGTCGTATTCAGGTTTTTGAGGATGTCATGGGCGACTTCATCGGCATGGTGCTCGATATCGCGCATCCTCTGGACTGCGTCATTGTCGAAGTTACCTTTTGTAACCAGCTCGCTGAATAGCCCGGCGGCTTCGACGGCGAATGCGGCCTGTTTGTTGAAGAGGGCGAAGAAGTCGAATCCCTTTGGGAGAAAGCGGAACGCCATACCACACTCCTTGTCAGTATAGATTGCTCTCTGTACTCTACAGCTTCATGCTTTTCATATAGGGGATGTTCCGTTCCGTCAAGTCCACAATACTCTTGGATCTCCACCCAAAAGCTCAAACCCCTATCACCCCTGAGTCTCCAGGGGAGTTAGACGCTTGCCGGCAGGGCCACACGTTTCTACATATTGACCGGCGGGCGGCCCTGCCGGCTGAATCTTAGCCTCTCTTGAGATCAAAGGGAGTCGGGGGAATTGCACTTCTAACTCATCCTCCCAGGCAGAGTGATGGTGAAGGTGGTGCCTAGGTAGGGTGTACTCTCCACATCGATCTCGCCATGGTGCAATGCGACGATATGCTTGGCAATGGCGAGACCGAGTCCGGTCCCCCCCACACTCCGCGAGCGCGACTTGTCCACCACATAAAACCGCTCGAATATCCTGCCGAGGTGCTCTTTCGATATCCCGATCCCTGTATCCTTGATGCTGATACGGCAACCGCCGGGTGTTTGCTCTGCCGCTAGCGTGATCTCACCTTTTTCGGTATACTTGATTGCATTGTCGATGAGATTAGTGAAGAGCTGCTCCAGTCGGAATAGATCCGCCTGGAGGATGATATGCTTCGGTATGTCAATCCTGAACGTGAGGCCTTTTGCCCTCATCCTCGGCTCAAAGATGATAGAGAGGTTTTCGATCAAGGCCTTGATATCCATGCTCTCGATATGAAGAGCAGCGTCCTTTTCCTCGATCTCCGAGAGGACAAGCAGATCCTTGACGATATTGATGAGCCTGTCCGTATGCCGCCTGATGATCGCAAGATACTCCCTATGCCTTTCATCCGCTTCCTCCGTGAGGGTCTCGGTGAATCCCTTGATGGCGGTAAGGGGGGTGTTCAGTTCATGGGAGACGTTCACGACCAGATCCCGCTTCACCCGCTCTATCCGTTTCATCTCGGTAATGTCATGGAGAATGAGGACGGTGGCATCGCCTGATGGGAGGGATGAGGCGTTGCACTGGTAGACCCTGTTGTTCAGAGGAATCTCTTCGCTCACATGCACTGCGCCTTTTCGTTTCAGCAGGTCATGGAGGAAGGAGGATCGCAGGAGCTCCCAATAATATTTTCCGATTATCTTATCCAGCCCTATAATTCTCTTCGCACTCTCGTTACAGAGGAGGACTTTCCCCTCGTTGTCGAGCAGGAAGAGCCCCTCCGAGATCGAGGAGATGATGCCCTGGAGCTCCTCCTGCTTGCGAGAGATCTCGGAGAAGGAATCCTTGAGCCTTGCCGTCATCTGATTGAAGCCTGCCGCCAAATCTTTGAGTTCATCATTGCCGCTGATGGGCACCCGCACGGTGAAATCTCCCCCGGCCACCTTCTGTGCCGCCTGCTGGAGCTCCCGGATGGGTCGCGCGAGGAGAAGGGAAAAGATGAAAGAGATGATGAGCGAAAAGGCGGCAACCAGGACCGAGACGAGGATGATGCGTGCGCGCACCGTGCGCAGGAGACGGGAGATCTCCTCTGATTTCAGGCTGTAGCGGATGACACCTATGATCTTATCCCCGGTCCTGATCGGCAGGGCAATATAGATCATCTCTACCTTGAGGTCGGGGCTGTACCGCACGGAACGGCCGATCTTTCCTTCCAGCGCGGCGGCCACCTCCGGTCTGTTTCTGTGGTTGTACATAGTCGAGGGGTCGATAACCGAATCGGCCAGGACCCCGCCTTCGGCATCGATGATGGTAGTGCGGGTCTGGCTAATCTCACTATATTTCCTGACCAAGGGGGCAAGCTCGCTCAGGCGATGCTCTAAAAGGAGCTTGGCGGCCTCGTCATGGAGGGGCCGGTTGCGCGACTCCATGGTATCGGTCGTTGACTGGATGTAATAGGCCCTGATAGCCTCGTAGGAGAAGATAATCGTCAGGGTCGCGCCGAGGAGGATGATGAGGAGGAATCCGAACAATATCTTTATGAATATGGGCCGCTTCATGCCTCCACCTTGTACCCGACCCCGCGCACATTCTGGACGAGGCTGGCGGCCTCGCCGAGCTTGTCCCTGAGGTTCTTGATGTGCACATCGATCGTCCGGTCCAGAACCGCCTTCTCGTTGCCCCAGAGGTGGTCGAGGATCCTCTCCCGGCTGAAGACCTTTCCCCGGTGGGCGGCGAGGAGGTGGAGAATTTTAAACTCCACCGCGGTCAGCGCCACCGGGGTAGCGTGCACCTTGACCTCGAAGCGCTCGGGATCGATGGTGAGGATACCCTGGAGGGAGATGATCGCGCTTTCGCCTGATCCCGTCCTGCGGAGCACGGCCTTGACGCGTGCGATGAGTTCCCGCGGGGAGAACGGCTTGGTGACATAATCATCGGCCCCGAGCTCTAATCCGGCGACCCTGTCCATTTCCTGGCCCTTGGCGGTCAGCATGATGAGGGGAATGGAGGCATGCCGCTCCTCCTTCTTCAGCCTCTTGCACACCTCCCTGCCGTCGATGTCCGGCAGCATGAGATCCAGGATGATGAGATCCGGGGCATGCGCGTCGAGATATCTGAGGAATGATATGGCATCCGTAAAGCCCCGGACATCGAACCCCGCCTTCTTCAAATGGAGGGACACAAGATGGAGGACATCGGGCTCGTCATCGATGACTGCAACGAGACAGCTCATACTTCCCACCCTTTCCCGATTCTTCAGGTAGCTTATCCCAATTGGTGAGACCGGGTCAATGCCGAGTTCATGAAAAATTGCATATAGGGGGGATCAAGAAGGAATCCGCCAGCATACGTCAAGGCCGTTCCCAGAGAACCCAGGCTGCTAGCCCTGGATCGCAATCCTCTGCAGGGTAAGCCATGCGAGGACCTTGGCCTTGATCTCGTCCCTGAGGGCCCGGAATTTCTCTAGTCTCTCTTCCTCTGTTCCTTGCATGGCTTCGGGATCCTCAAATTCCCAGTGCACCCTTGTGCCAACACCCGGAAAGACTGCAGGACAGTTCTTGTCGGCATGGCCGCAGACCGTGATGAGGTAGCCGAAAAGAACCTTGCCCATATACTCACTCAAAGGCTTAGAGTAATGTGCGCTCATGTCTATGCCGATCTCCTCCATGACCTTAACGGTGAGTGGGTTGATGCCCTTGGGCTCGAGGCCCGCGCTGTAAGGCTCGATGGAGCGGCCGGCGTACCTGCGTACAAATGCCTCGGCCATCTGGCTCCGCGCGGAATTTCCCGTGCAAAGGAAAAGGACCTTGATCTTATCCATACTTGTGTCCCTCCTGCAATGCGTTTTCATTCTCAGATATACCATGCAATTATGAATTTTTAATGAAGCGTTGCATGAAAACAATGCCTCATGGTGACGAGCGAGTGGTCTCGAAAAAAGCGGATGATATATACTGGCCCTCGGGATATGCGGATCATGCGAAGGAGACGGCATGGATTCATCAAGATTGGATAGGGAGGCTATTACCGTGTGCAACACCTACACGTGGCATCTGGTGCAGCTCTGCTACCAACGGAAGTGATGGTTCCGGCTCTTCCAGGGGCCGCTCGTCGCCGGCATGCGCTACATGTCCCGGCGACACAGTATCAATCCGTATGATTACCAAGCCAGGACCGCGCGTTGCTATGGATGCGTACGCTTCATAAAGAACGCCCTCAAGCAGAAATCTCCTACCTGCGTCTGGCTCAGCAACCGAATCAATGCCCTCTTCAACCGCATCCGGGACTCCATCGTCTCCGAGACCGAAAAGGAGGAGGCCAAGCGGCTTGCCTAGGAGTTCATGGATGGAAAGGGGCAGAGAGAAAATGCCGGTTAGTCAGCCCCCGAATCTCCGTCTTTCTTTCCGGTGGCCACCGTATCCCAGAAGGCGTGCTCCATTCTCTTCAGTTCCATGCCCCGCATCGGAGAGCTGATGCCCTGGAGATGATGCAAACTGACGACTTCGATGCCGCTTTTTTCCAGGATCTTCTTCACCTTATCCTGATGCTTGGAGGGGAAGAACAACGCAACATGAGACACGTCCTTCTCGCGCATATGGCTGGGCGTGGCGGCCAGGGTGTATCGAATGCCCATAGCATGCATCTTATCTCGGGCCAGCACGGCAGAACGCTCATCCGCAAAGGTGACGACCACCAGGTCTTGCGCATCAGCTGCATAGAATCGCCTGAGATTTGTTACCACCTTTTCAAGGACCTCCATGGTCTGGCTGATCTCTTCCTTCGTGTTCTCCCACCCCAGGCTGAAGCGCACGGTGGCAAAGGCAAGGTGGGACGGCAACCGCATGGCGGTGAGCACATGGGACGGCTCGATCGCGCTCGTCGTGCACGCCGCCCCGGCGGAGGCATAGATGCCTTCCACATCGAGGCTGGCAACGATACTCTCGGCCTCGAGCCCCTCGAAGGAGACGCTCAGGATATGCGGTAGCCTCTCATCCGGATAGCCATTCATTCTGATCCCGGGTATCCGCTCCAGGAGCATATGTTCGAGGCAGTCCCGCAGGTCCTTGACATGGAGCATGTTCTTCCCGAGATCCCTGAGCGCGATCTCGCACGTCTTCCCGAACCCGATGATCCCGCTCACATGCTCGGTGCCCGACCTCAGACCGCGCTCATGGCCTCCGCCAAACTGGATCGGGGCGATATCCACCCCGCTTCGCACATACAGGGCACCGACGCCTTTCGGCCCATAGATCTTGTGTGACGAGAGACTCAGCAGGTCCACATGGAGCTTCCGCACATCGATCGGGATCTTGCCCGCACTCTGGACGGCATCGGTATGAAAGAGCACTCCCTTTTGCCGGGCTATCCTGCCGATGGCTGCAATAGGCTCGATCGTCCCAACCTCATTGTTTGCATGCATGATGGTAATGAGGATGGTATCATTACATATGGCTTTTTCCACAGCTGCCGGGTCGAGCGTGCCACGTTCGTCCACAGCCAGATAGCTCACCCTGAATCCTGTGCTCTCCAGATAGGCGCATGTATTGAGGACGGCATGGTGCTCAATGGCCGAGGTGATGATATGCCCGCCGCTTGCCTGATGCGCCCTGGTTATCCCCTGGATGGCAAGGTTATCCGCCTCGGTTCCGCCGCTCGTGAATATGATTTCCGCACTATCGGCGCAGATCAGGGCGGCTACCTTATCCCGCGCCGCTTCAATCGCCCTGCGCGAATCCCTCCCGAAACTGTGGAGGCTGTTCGGGTTGCCGTAGTGATTGCCGAAGTACGGCAGCATCGCGGCGAGCACATCCGGATGCACCGGGGTTGTCGCTGCATGATCGAGGTATATTTTCTGCTTTGCCATATATCCCCCTTTAAGCCCCTCGTTATACACGAACACTTCTGGTTGTAAATCCCTCTGTCTTCAGGGGGACCACTTTTCCATAAAAGGGCTCACCTTGCAAAATGGCCTGTCAAAATGGCCTTGTTGCGGTCTTGAGAACATGATAGAAAGGCCTATATCTGCTGAGTGGGGCACGGAATGAAGAGACAGAAGTATTTCTGCTGTTATTGCGGCAACCCCATCTTTGAGAAGGAGGTCGACAATAAACCCCGCGACTTCTGCAGCCATTGCGATACCATCTTTTATGAGAATCCCCTGCCGGTGGCGGCAAGCATCGTGTTGAACGAAAACCGGGAGGTGCTCCTCGTCAAGCGCAAGAAGGAACCGTACCGAGACATGTGGTGCCTCCCCATCGGGTTTGCCGAAAGCGGCGAGGAGGTGCGGCAGGCTGCCCTCAGAGAGCTTGAGGAGGAATCCGGGGTAAAGGGTGAAATCATAAGGCTCATTGATGTGGATACCGTCGACAACTACTTTTACGGTAGCCTCGCCATTGTCACCTACGAGGTCAAGGCAACCGGCGGGCATTTGAGTCCCGGCGATGACGCCACCGAAGCCGCCTATCGCCCCATCACGAAGCTCCCGCCGCTCGCATGGATATCCAATGAAAAGGCCGTTTCGATTTTCATCGATCTGTACAAGGACACCTGGGCCATGCTCGACTCCTTCAAGCACCTTTTCCCCGAGGCCGAATCCATGGATAAGATCGCCCCCGGGACCCATGAGCATAAGGCGTTCCTGTCAAATATCCTCGTAAAGCTCATAGACCGGGATATGGACGAGATATCGGATAACTGGGCGCGGGATGTACGCAAGGGGCTGCCGAATCTCGTCCCTCACCTCGAGCATTTCCTGGCCATGAACCGGGATATCCTTAAGGGGGTTCAAGGCTGGCTCAAGGGGGATGATGGTCTCAACCTCAAAGGGTTTAACGAGACAGGCAAAGAGCTGAAGAGGCGGCAAGTGCCCCTGCCGGACATGCTGATCGCCCTGGCTCTGAGCAGGCGCTCCATCTGGATGCACGTGATCAAGAAGAAGATCCTGGCGTCACCTCTCGAGATCTATGCCACCCTCGAGCTGAACAACCGGATCATCTTCTTCTATGACAAGGTGAACTACTACCTCTCCGAAGGCTACTTCCAATAGCTTTTGTATTCAGATGTAAGGAGTCGGAATTCAGAATAGGATGAGAAGATTGTACTGGGTTCCTCGTTCTGATTCCTGAATGCTCATGACTCTACATGAGATAGGCCTTGAGGCGGCTTTCCAGCTCTCGATAATGGAACAGCCTTTGGAAATCGATGAGCCCCGCCAGAGCGCGGGAATGGACCCGCACACCTTTCTCTTCGAGGGCAGCTACCGGGTTGAGACCGCCGATGACGATTGCGCCTACCCGACCCTCATTGACCGGGATATCGAGCAAGGCCTGACCAGGCCTGCCGATGCACATGAAGCCACCCAGGCCGATCTTGCGTAGTCTGCGGGCGAGGTCGTCTACCAGGGACTGGCTTTCGGCTGGGAACTCGCGGAAACTCGCGCCGATCCTACCGTTGCCGGTCTTCACCGCGCCCAGACAATTGGTCATGCCGCTGCGAATGAATATCTCGAGCGGATCGAGGCTGGTGCCATCATACATGATGATCTCGATGAAGCGGGTCGGTTTCCTCTCCTGGATCTCGAGCAGCCCGCCGAAACGGGAGACGGTGGGGATGCCGTATTTCAGGAGCACGCCGTTTAAAGTAATGGAACAGACCGTGCCAAGGCCCACCATGCCCTCGGGAATTGTAATGTGGCCCAGCGATTCCCCTGGAGGCAGCAGGGTCATGAGTTCGCCCATCGAATACCCGTATTCATATACCTTGCTGATGAGGCGCAGGTTGTCCTTGACATGCATGGGATTGGCTACGGTGACATTGATCACCACGGAGCCGGAGCGGGAGTTGAGATCAAAGTTCATGCGGTAGGTCATCTGGTCGATCTTGGCAGAAAGAAAGCCCACACGCTCAATGATCTTGGTGGCCTCGAGTTCTCTCAGGCCCAAGTCGGAGATCTTGCGCTTGCGTTTGTTGGCCTTCTCCGTCAAGCCCGCATCGTCGAGTTCTTGCAGGTAGAGGCGGACGGTGCGTTCGCTGATGTCATGCCCTGACAAAACGAGCTTTTCGCATATTTGCACGCTCCCCAGTGGCTGGTTAGCCTCCTTGAGCACGCCCAGTATCATGAGGTGTTTTTTCTTCAGTTTTTCGCTCATATCCTATCTATTCTCACGCTTCGCGTGCCGTGCTTGCCTTTGCCTGCCGATACCTCTATGCCTGGCAACTCTTTTTTACCCTCGGCGCGGCACTCAGCAGAACGCCCTATAATCGGCAAAATTGCCATATCTGAAAGCGATCAACAACGCAAGAGAAATTTCGCATTCTGAAATGATTCGGAAAAGCCTTTTATTTATTGACACTGGGTGCAAAAGGTGATAAAAGTTTCATGATTTGCATGCGCAATTTCGGCAACTGATTGCCGCTGCAATGGGGGCTTAAAGAACCGCTCAGGGCGAGGGGAATAATCAAAACAGTGTGGAGGACATATGATTAAGGAGTTGTTCGAGAAGGTCAAGGCCAAGAATCCGGGCGAGCTGGAGTTCCATCAGGCTGTCTGGGAGGTCTTCGAGTCCCTGGAGGGGTTCATCGCGAAGAACCCCAAGTACACACAGCACAAGATCCTGGAGCGCATCGTGGAGCCCGAGCGCGTCATCTTGTTCCGCGTCCCCTGGGTCGAC
>Ga0315284_10017190_pt1 | contig 10256 bp, 12 predicted proteins | sample YL17G09_16_MG_FD_203696 | JGI IMG/M metagenome (GOLD analysis project Ga0315284, IMG submission 203696) | Sediment microbial communities from Yellowstone Lake, YNP, Wyoming, USA - YL17G09_16 | ecosystem: Environmental > Aquatic > Freshwater > Lake > Sediment | place: USA: Wyoming | collected...
TTATGGGAGGAATTGAGGCTTATGTTAATGCTGGACTTGGAACTTCAGACCAATACATCAGAGCTTATTGGAATTTAACTGACCCACAAAGAGCAGTCGGGACTGGAAAAACCCCCGGAACTTTTAATACAGACTATGGTTTTTCCATAGATTATAGAAATAAATTATCAGGAGGACTTTAATATGGCAACCTCTATTGATAATTTTGCCAATAAATATGGTAAGACTTCAGGGATTTCAACCAATCCAATAGATAATTTTTCTACTAAGTTTGGTGGGGGAAAGGGAACACAAATTTGGAATACTCAACAGGTAACTCCGATTCCGATTTCTACTCCAACACCGGGGATTGTTCAACAAGCACAAAACTTTCTCGGTAATATCCAAATTCCCTCAATTCCGGGAGTCGGCCTTAATCTTCCAAGACCGTTAGTAGGAAATGTCTTTTCTGGTCTTTTCCAATCACAACCAACCCCTCAACTGGCAAAACCCGGAATAATAGATAAGGCCATAACCAGTATTCAGAAAACAATTGAGGAAAATCCTGATGGTTATGGGTGGATGGCAACCGCCCAAAAATTCACTGAGGACACTCCGTTTATTGGATTAAATAAAAATCCGGTAAGTAAAGGAATTGTTCAGGGAGTTGCCAATACTTTCTTGGGTTCAAGTCAACAAATTCAGGATACATTCAATACCCGATTAACCCAACCGGTTACTTGGGAAGGAAAGGCACTTGATACTGTTGGTCAGGTAATCGGAACGGCAATGTCTTATGTTGCCGGTGGTTCGGTCTTAAAAGGGGTTGGTTTAACAAAGGCAATGTTACCGGTTCTTTTTGCCACATTGGGGCAGACTTCTGCTCCTCCGGGAACAACTTTAAAAGAAAGAGCTACTACCCTACCAATTGATGTCATTACCGGATATATCTTTAGCACAATTCCAAACATAAAAGGATTTAGCAAGGAGGCGTGGAAGTCAATTGGAAAAGTATCAGGAGTAGCAGGAACAGCACAGTTTGGTAGAGCTTTATTGACAGGCAAGAATTTAAAGGAATCTGCCAAAATAGGGGCTTTCTCTGCCGCTACTGCCGGATTATTCTATATTCTTGCAAATGCAATTGGTCTTTTTACTGAACCTCGTATTACTGAAGCGAAAGTAATTACTACACCGGGGGAAGTCCGGGAGGTAGTTAATAAGGCTGGTGTAGGAAATACGGCGAAAGGTAAGGGTTTACTTCAACTGGCAACTTTGGCAGAAAATTCAAACAAAAATATCCAGTGGAATACTACTTTTACTAAAGAGAGTTTATTAAAAGAATTGCTTAGGGGTGGAAAAATTGCCAAGACATTACAAACTACTGCAACTTTGGTTGATATTCCACCTAAAATTGGAGAAGTTGTGCCACCGGTAGGAAAAGAAGTAGCGGTTGTTCCACCGGAAGTTCCAGTTCAACCACCAAAAGTAATTCCTCCGGTTGCACCGCCAGTTCAACCGCCAATTGCTCCTCCGGCAGTCCAACCCCCACCAATGGTGGCTGTTGCCCCACCGATAACTAAACCAGTCATACCAGTTCAGATAGAAGGAGTAACTTTGGAAGTAAATCCAGAAGTAAGTATTAAAGCGAAGCCAGCATTAGGACAAAAGGAAGTATTTGGATTTAACATAATTAAAAATGGAGAAAAAATAGGTTCGGTATCTTATGAAAAGCCAACTGATAATAAAATTCGTTTAGTTGATATAAATGTAAATGAAAAATTACAACGACAAGGAATTGCAACCCAAGTAGTTAAACAAATTTTAGAAAAAGAAAAAGCAACTTTAGTTAAAGGGGTTGAAGAAACAGAAGCAGGAAAGGCTTTGAGAGAATCACTAACAGAAGAAAAGATTTTAACCATTGCTCCGTCTAAAGCAATAACTGAGGAAGAAATATCGGCAGAAGTAATGAAGGCAGGATTACTTCCTCTTAAACAAACAAAAATAAGTAAGGGGAAAATGATTTATGTCCGCCCTGCGATTGGTAAGACAGAACTTAAAATACTTCTAACCGACCCAGAGTTCAACACCAATCCGGTTATGACGGTAGATGAAAATAAGAATCTGACTTTTAAGGGTGAGAAAATGCAGTTTAAAATAACTACGGAAGCCTTACAAATCAATCCGGAAAGATTAAAAGTTGGGGATAAGATTAGAGTTGATGTTGCGGCCTTAAAAAAAGCTCCGGGTGTTGAACAAATCAGAGTCTATGGTATTGGCGGTGATATTTTGGCAACTGCTGGAGCAGAAACGATTGGAACATTTGAAAAGAGAGTCGGTAAGACCGAGGCAGACAACTTGAAATTGTTTGAAACAATTAAAGACTTGGCACATAAATACTCTGGTTTAATTGGTGAAGGACATATACCATCAAGAGTTGGTGGTCTTTATGACCCAGTAACAATGAATTTAAGGGTCAATGGAATGAATGATGTTGCTGTTGCCGCCCACGAATTTGTCCATTCCTTAGATACCAAATATCATATCTCTGATAGGTTAAGAGAAACTGTTGGTGAAACTGAGGATGGAAAACCAATTTATGCTCCAGAAACTTTAGCAATCAGAAAAGAAATAACTGATTTATATGAAAAGTATTATGTTGGCGGAAAGAGAACCCATCCGCTTAAAAAGAGAGTCCGAGAGGGATTGGCAACCTTAATTCAGAAGTATATTGAGCAACCAACTACTATTACTCAAAATTACCCGAATTTGGTAACAGAGTTTTTTACTGAGAACGGAAAGTATTACGAGCCGGTAATAAAAGATTTGATTAACGATTTTGAAAAGTTAGTTGAGGGTTATCAAGGACTGGATGCTCTTGATAAAATTGGGGCAAGAGTTACTTCAGATAATATCAAATATGACAAAGAAAGTTATTTGAACGCAGGAGATAAAATTAGAACTCAATTAGTTGATGACATTTTTCCTCAAGAGGTTTTGGCACAAAAGGCCGGAGTTGCTATGACCGGACAAGACCCCTCACTTTATCTAAGAATGTATCGGCAATTAAGCGGTATTATTGCCAACAACATTATTGGAAACAAAGGATATTGGCGGTATATTTCCGGGAAGGGATTTGAAAAAACACTTGATTTTAACTGGAAAGACTTACTTAGAAATTTAAGTAATGACAAAACATTGGACTCTTTTGGTTATTACCTTGTTGCCAGAGATATTCATTTTGGTTATCAACTTCTGGAACAATATCAAAAGGATTTTGAATATCTTAAACAGGAGGTAGAAGATGCTGGTGGAATAGAGGTGGCAAGACAAACAGTTGAGGTTGGAGAAAAAATGTCTTTGGCAGAACAATATGAACAGGCCAAAAAACTCTATCAGGCACAAAGGGAAGAATTAAGGAAAAATGGTATTACCCAACAAGAGGCGGATGAGGCATATCTTCAAAATAAAGACCGGTTTGCGAAAGACGAATTGATGTTTGACAAACTGACCAAAGAACAATTAAAGGAATTAAATGAGGAAGATGTTGGCAGATTAAGTAATGAAGATTATGAGAAATTAGCCAATAATCCGGGTTATGCTTCTTTAAAAAGACAATTCTTTGATGAGGTAATTGGAGAAGAAGAAATACCCACTCAACTTAAAGTCGGTAAAATAACTATTTCTTCACTTATCCACCGCCGGGGTTCGGCAAGAACAATCATAAATCCAGTTGCCAGTGGTATTAGTAATGATGCCGAAATTATAAAGAAGGCATACCGGCAAATAGTTTATAACAAACTGAACCAACGGATTGCTCCTGAATTTCCGGGGTTGGCACAACCGGTTAAATTAGTCAGAGTTCCACAACCAGATGGTTCGTTCCATTATCCGCAGGATAAAGACCCTAATATCATTATGGGAAGGGATAATGGTAAAAGAGTTCCTGTTCTTTGGGATAGTTTTACTAAAGTAACTCTTGAGAATCTAATTACTCCGGCAAACTATGGACTTTTTGAGAGGATTTTATTAGGAGTTAGTAGAAAATTTACTAAAGGAACAACGGCACTTTTTCCTGCATTTGCTTTAACTAACTGGACTGGCGACCAGATAATAGGGGTTGCAAACACAACTAATGACTATATTCCATTGGCTTCTTCTTTTAATCAGTTGACCAGAGCATTGCTTAATTCTAATTCCCCACAGGCTAAGTATTTAATGGAATACTTGATACTCGCCGGACAAAGACAAACTTTTTATGGTTGGCAGGATTTGTCACCGGATGAATTAAGCAAAAAGATTCTTAACGAAAAAAGTGGATTGACAAAGGTTCTTGATATTGTTGAAAGAGGTGAGGATATATTAGCGATTCCTTCTTCTTATTCAGAAATAATGACAAGAGCAACTGAATATATAAAGTCAAGGGTAGCAGGAAAACCGCAAATTGTTGCTTTAGAAGAAGCCGGTAGAGTAACTGCACCTTTCCACCATATCGGTAGATTGGGTGGTAACTTTGGTAAGGTAGCAATAAAAAGTATTCCTTTCTTTAATCCAACATTGCAGGTTCTTGACCAGTTAATAAGGACAGGACAAGTTAAAAAGGGCAGAAACAGGATACTTATTATTCTTGCCGCTTTAACTGCGGCGGCGGTTGGAACATTTGCCTTGATGATGGCAGTAGGAACTGACGACCAAAAAAGGTTGTATAACGATTTAGAAGCGGAAGAATTGGTTAATTATATTTGGTTGCCACATCCAGATGGGAAAAAACTTATAAAAATAAAGGTTCAGCAATTTGGAGTGCCGGGAGGATTGATAAATATGGCACTTTCCAACTATTTGAATGATGCCAGTTATACTACTGGAGATTTTATTTCCGGTGTAGGTCAAATTCTTCCTCAACAATTTGACCCTACTAATTTAACAAGGGCTTTACTATCTTGGATTCCTCCGGCAATTAAAACTCCAATACTAACAGCTCTTAATGTAAAGGATTATCCAAAGATTCTGCCATTAGAAAATGCGTATTTACAATCCCTTCCGGTAGGACTTAGGGCAACTCAAAGTAGTTCTGCTTTTGCAAAAACTCTTGGAAAGTATTTGAATCTGTCCCCGGTTAAAACAGACTATCTGATTACCGGAATTTTTGGTAGATATACTGGACTTATTACCTTGAAACCAAGTGCTTATAATTTTTTTGGCGGAGTAACAAGGGAAGAATACTTTACCAGTGGCAGAACTATTCAAGGTTACTATGAATTAAAAACTAAAAATGACCAAACATATAAAGCAATTAAGGATAAATTGGTTGACCTTCCGCAAAATGAAAAAGACAAGGTTAATAGGTTACACCAAAAAATGCTTATAATAGATAAGTATTTGGCCGCTTATAGGGATGCAGACATTATCGGAGATACCTCTAAACTTGAGTATTTAAGAAATGAAATAGTAAGAAGATTAAAGGAGTTAAGGGAATAAAATGATACCTAATTTTGAATCATTAGCCAGTCTTGGAGGAACAGTAGTTACGGTTGTGGCTTTTATCTGGTATCTTACCCAAAAGGATAAAGCCAATAATGTAATTTATGAAAAATTTAATACTACAATCGCCAATCATTTAGAACATTCAAGTAAGGTCATTGAAAGAAACAATGAAGCCTATACCCAAATAGCGGTTACATTAAAAGAGCTTTGTATGATTATTAGAAAGACTAACAAAGGAGAAAGAGGAGAAAAAGGAAAACAAGGAGAAAAAGGAGAATCAGGAGGGAAAAAATAATATGATACTCGGACAGGACATAAGCAAATGGCAAGGGGATATTGACTGGGATACTTATAAAAGTAATACTAACTTTGTCTTTATTAAAGCCAGTGAAGGAAATGGCTATACCGATACTAAGTTTTTAAGAAACCAGTCGGAAGCCAGAAGGTGCGAGATTCCGGTAGGTTATTACCATTTCGCCAGACCGGATTTGAATAATGCTCCGGAAGTGGAAGCTGAATGGTTTGTTAAAGTCTGTGGAAAGTTGGAAACCGGAGAGTTTTTATGTCTTGACTATGAAGCGACTTGGAATGGGGCGGTAATTGATTGGTGTCTGAAGTTCTTGGAATATGTCAAAGGAAAAACCGGCGTTAAGTGTTTTATCTATCTTAACCAAGCCTTGATTAAGAAGTATGACTGGAAACCGGTAGTTGATGGCAATTATGCTTTATGGGTAGCGGCTTATACTTATGACCCGGCGAAGAACGATTTTGTTACCGGTGCTTGGCCGACTGCGGCAATGCAACAATGGACAAATAAACAAATAGTTCCGGGGATTTCCGGAGAGGTTGACGGCAATGTTTTCTTCGGAACAGTCAAATCATTGGCAAAATATGGATATGTGCCACCAACAGTTCCGGAAGTGCCTTCTACCCCCCCTACAGAGCCTTCAAACCCCAATAATTTAGAGTTGGAAAAAAAAATCAATGACCTTTCTGAAAAGATTGTCGTTTTGGGTAATGGCATTAACCAAGTCAAAGACAAAACTGATAACCTTTCTGCGGCAGTGGATAACATAAAGAAAGACACTGAGCAGATTTACAAAGACCGTGATGACATTATTCTGATAAAAGAAAAGATAACTACTCTTGACGGCAAGATTGAAATGTCTTTGGCAAAGCAAAGTTCTATTGAAACTAATCTAAAAGCTGATTTAAGAACTTTAGGCGATACCACTGAAATAAAACTGGCGGAGTTGGCTAAAAGAGTCAAAGTAATAGAAGATACACCGGTTACTAACGGCAAGATTCAAATTCTCTGGAAAGTAGGAAAACTATTTTTAGCTAAAGTCATAAAGTAAAGGGGGTGAATAAAAATGGAACTATTAGTTAGATTATTGATAGCGGCTCTTGTTATTTGGCTTACCCAAGTGTTGTTGGGAGTATTTGAAGTCAAACAACCAGCCAATAAAATTATACTGGTGATTGTGGTAATTTTGGTAGTTTTGTGGTTACTTGGATTAGGATTATTTCTAAGATAAATGAAAGAACAATTAGACCCTGAAGAATGGGGTGAGTCATATTATTTTGGAACTTACAGGGGGCATAGAGAACCAGAAGAAATTAGTCCAGAACAGGCGAGGTTAAATTTGATGACTGAAAGACTACAAACACTTTATGACTTAAATAGTGATAATCCAAGAATTTTACACTTGATAGAAAGAGTTAAAGCAACCTTGAATCTGGCGGTTGAAGAAAAAATAGACGCAGAAATTGCAAGTAAAAGAAAGGAGGTATGAATGGTAAAAATAGTAGATGTGGAAGTTAGTCCGGTCAAGGAAGCAATCAAAGAACCGCTAAGATATATTGAGCTGGCGGTAGTATCTTTTCTTTTGACCGAAGGAATTTTAAACACGCTTATCTCTTTGTTTTTCGGCAGTAGATTAAGTGTTGAATTTGTTTTGCTTATTACCGGTCTTTTGACCAGTGTATTAAGGGGTTACGATAAATTTCTTCACGAAACAGCAAAAGCAGAACCAACTAAAGACAATCAGGGGTTGTTGGGGATTCACGGATTAACCGGATTCTAATAAAAAAACTCGTATTTTTAAAGTTCCATAAAGGGACTGGTCGCTAAACCATACGAGTTTAGAGTGGAGTATATCAAACAGATACATAAAAAGCAAAAAAGCAGGTGTTGACAAATCTCTTTGTCCCTGCTTTAATGCATCTATGTTCAATAGATTGATACATCTTACCACACCACCGCAACTCCATTCAAATTTTTCCGTTTTTTTCGTTTTGATTTTTCCTTTCTTTTACTCTTTTCTTTCCTTTTAGGGTAATCATTTAGGAGAGTAGATAGAAACTATATGGAGGTCTATTACTAAGGGGGAAAGGGGTTTTAAAGGGGTGATACCTTAAATCATATATCTATATAGTAGTATGATAAAAACAGACTTAGAAAGATTAAAGGCCGGAATTTCGTTTTTTAAGTTAATGAGGGGCAAGGAAGATAATACCTTAGTTCTTAAATACTTCTGGTCGTTTCTTTCTCTTGTGGATTTTTATATAAACGGCGGCGAACCTGAAAAAATTGAAGAACCTCCGGCAACTTTTGAGGAAGCAAAAGAGATTTTTAATCCGCCGGAACAGCCACCGATTACTACTTGACAGAATACTAAGGAAAGGAATAGAATACTAATATGTCAGGCACAGATTACATCTCTATTAAAGAGTTTGCAAAAATGGTTGGAGTGTCAGTGGAAGCGGTTAGAAAATGGATTGAGGATGGAACTGTTCAGACTACTCAATTCTCTAAGAAGGGTAAACATTTTATTAACAAGTTGGATATTCCAACATTTATGCGAAAAGAAAAAGTATGACATTACAAAAATTTTGTCTTATTTGTGGAAAACAATTTGAAATTCCTTTTAAAAGAAGGGAAATAGCTAAGTATTGTTCTGTTAGTTGCAGGGGTAAAGGAAATTATAAGAATATGAAGGTAAAACCATCTGATTATTTAATAGGGACACATAAAACTGAAGATGAGAAAAAGAGATTATCTCTAAATAATGCTAAATACTGGTTAGGTAAAAAAAGGCCAGATATTAGTGAAAAACGGAAAGGTAAAATACCCAAAAGTTATAAATTTTTACAGAAATATAGTCAAAATATGAAAGGTAAACCATTGCCTCAATTACAAACGCCTGAAGTCATAGCAAAAAGAAATGCCAACATTAAGAGGGGTGAAAATCATCCTTGTTGGAAAGGCGGAGTCACCTCAATTTATAAAACAATCCGTAAATTTCCGGAATATAAGTTATGGCGGGCAATGGTTTTTGAAAGAGATAATTATACCTGTGTTTGGTGTGGTCAAAGAGGTGACACATTAAGAGCCGACCATATTAAACCTTTTTCTTTATATCCAGAGTTGCGTTTCAATTTATTAAACGGTAGAACTCTTTGTGAGAACTGCCATAGGCTGACTTCTACTTATGGTAGGAGTTTTGCAGGAAAGGAGCAAAATGACTGGATTTATAGAACCGGGATATAAAGTTCCAACCACTTCGGGTTATTTTAGATTCCAAGAAGGTGAGAACCGAATTAGGATATTAGGTTCTTTTATTGATAAGACGGCAATCCGGGGAATGGAATACTGGACAACGGATGACAAGGGAGTAAGGAAACCAAATAGAGTTCACGAAGGCGACCCGATTCCGGTTCACGAAATAGAACTGAATCCCAAAACAGGCAAACCGGAGATGCCAAAGTATTTTTGGGCATTTCCTGTGTGGAGTTTTAGAGATAGCCGGATTCAGATAATGGAACTCACCCAAAAGACAGTTATCAATGCTATTAAAAGTCTTGCCGAAAATAATGCTTGGGGTGACCCGGAAAATTACACAATCAGCATTGTCAAAGGCACGGATAATGGCAAAGTTACCTACTCGGTTATGCCTGAACCGAAAAGTGAAATGCCTCACGAAGCCGGGGAAGCCTTATTTACTACTCCGGTTAGGATAGAGGCACTTTTTTCAGGACTTGACCCCTTTGAGATGGAGAAGCCAAAGGCGACAAAATGACAGACTTAGATGAAATTCTCAAGACAATTAACGAAAGTTCTTTTTCTAAAGAGGACAAAGCGTATATGGAAGTGTTGGTAAATATGGCTTATGTTGCCGGAGCAAGGGATACGGTTAAGGAAAGGGTGGAACAGATTGAAGCCCAACTCCGGCTTAATGAGCAACCGCCACTGGATGAATTGGCTAATGAATGATTTAGTTTGTGAGAATTGCAAAGCAAAGTTGAATTGGGGTATCTATAAATACTCCACCAGCACTTTCAGAAAACCGCTTTGTATGACCTGTCAGAAGCAAGAGAGAGTCAAGACTTACCCTAAGAAACTGGCAGAGATGATGAACAAAAGCGTTGATAGTTATAAGAATACAATCAAATGACTACATACAGACCAAGAAATTTAATCAACGGATATAAAATCGGCAGTCAATTCGGTGGGATGTTGGTGGTGGCTTTGCCAGAAAAGAAAGTCCGTTTGGGGGTGCAGGTGATTTACAACCAAGCGATAATGCAGATTACCCCCGAAACTCCAGTTTTAACTTCTTTGGAATTTGAGGACAAATATGGCCGGGAAGGTAAATACCGACTCTTTTATTATGAATGGAATCCAACCGAACAACCGAGTTTATTATGAAAGTGTGAAGGGAGGTGAACAAAATGATTCAACAAACAACTGATTACAAAAAGTTTAAGACTATTAACGGCAATAGGGAAATTCA
>Ga0315284_10017193_pt1 | contig 10255 bp, 7 predicted proteins | sample YL17G09_16_MG_FD_203696 | JGI IMG/M metagenome (GOLD analysis project Ga0315284, IMG submission 203696) | Sediment microbial communities from Yellowstone Lake, YNP, Wyoming, USA - YL17G09_16 | ecosystem: Environmental > Aquatic > Freshwater > Lake > Sediment | place: USA: Wyoming | collected...
GAAAATGGCCACGACATTTATTTTAGCGTTTTTTTTCAACCTGTGGTGAGCAGAGCCGAACCACATCACCGCCTGTCGTGAGCGAAGTCGAACGGCACCAATAATCAGTCCCAGAGCAATCAAATTCTTGTCAGCCAGTTTTCGGCGAACATCGCAAAGTCCAACATATTGACTACACCGTCGCCATCGGGCAAAGGCGAAATATCCGCGGAGCATCTGCGTAGTCCAACCTTGAGCCATTGCTCGGCAAAGTCGTTGAGGGCATAAATATCCTTGCTGTCGCCCCATTGGCTTGCGAAGACAGCGAAGTCGGCAAAATTGACTATTCCGTCGCCGGTTGGCGGCGCCAAATCCGCCGGTATCTCCTCTACTAACCACTGGTCACTCAGCACCGCAAGGTCATAAATCTCCACGCCATCCGGACAGGCAAAGTCCGCCGTCGGTATCGACCACAAATGCCGCGGGTAATTCGTCCCCTCGCATATCGTCCATATATCGGCTGTCCCGTTGACAGTCTCACCCTCAAAATCCCAGCCGGCATTTAAGTATGCACTTGCCTCACACATCTGGCCGGTTGTCTTCCCAACAACGTTGGCGTCTGTTCCATTGCCGATTCCAGGCAGCGTGCCGTTTATCTCACTGTTCCAGAAACATGCTGTATAACGTTCGCTGCCGCTGGTTCCCATTTTCCCAATAAAACCTCCAACGGCACTATTACCGGTCGGCCCTGTAACCACAACACTTGAATAACAATATTCAATCTGAGTGCTGCCGAGATTTCTTCCGACAGCACCTCCCACATAAGTCGATGTCCCCGTAACAGTGCCCCCGGCATAACAGTTTGTTACCGTGCTGCTTATCAAATTAGACCCCACCAGACCACCAACACAATCATCGCCGGAAACATCGCATTTTGCGTAACTGTTTTTAATTTCCGAGTAGAAACTGTTCTCGCCGACAAGTCCTCCCACGGCACCAAAGATAATCGACATAAACGTATTTTCTGAGACATGCCCTGTTGCCGAACAATCAGATATGCTGGCGTATGAGTAATTGTTCCCAACGAGACCGCCTACGGCCATTAGCCCCCAAACATTGGTATTGACAGCATGACAGTTCGTAACAGCGCCGCTTTGATTTATGCCCACCAGCGAACCTACACCCCTACCCCAGTCAGCGACAACATTTGGATCAATCAATGTCAGATTCTGTACAGAAGCGGCGGATCCCTCAAGAGTTCCTATAAAACCTACAGACGACAGATTAAATACAGGCTCGATCAGAATATTACTGATGGTATGTCCCGCTCCATCGAAGGTGCCAGTAAATAAATGGGGTCTTTCGGCAATCATATAATACTTGAGACCATTCAAATCGAGGTCGCTGACCAGTCTGAAGTGTTTGTCCATCAGTCTCGCATTGTGCCCGATGCTGTTAAGCTGTTCTACGGTTTCAATTAAGTAAGGGTTTTCAGCACTGCCTGAACCACCTGCAAAACTCGGCAAAACCGGTGGAGCAGGAAGTTCATACCAAAGTACCGGATAACCGCCGCCAGCTGGCATTGCCCAATCGTTACTGCCGCCATTATCAAACTCGTCGGCAAAATCCCAGCTTGTGTTAAGATACGTATTCATATCCTGCATCGCTGTTGTTTCAAGACCTGTTCCCGCTGCACTTGTAGCTCTGCCGCTGGTTGTTACATCCCAGAAACAGCCGGTAACATTAATACTTCCAGTAAGATATTCATTGACATTGTACCCCGAAAAACCACCGACATTGCTTGTTCCGCTGACTGCTCCTGTGCTGTAACAATTCACGATAGTCGTATCAGAACTGTCTCCCATGAACCCGCCGACATAACTGCTGCCGGAAACATTACCGCGCGCATAGCAATCCGATATACCGCCTAATGCTGCCATTGTATAAGAACCGCCGACAAAACCGCCGATATAGCTTGCGCCTGAAACGGATGCCGAAGAACTGCAATCTGCTATATAACCTGATGATAATCCAGCGACACCTCCGACATAGTTATTGCCTTGAACGGTCCCGCCAATAACGGAACATTCTGAAATATTTGAACCGTTTGCATAACCTGCTATCGATCCGACATAGGTCATATCATTAAAACCGGCATCAGTTAAGCTCGGAGAAATAACCTTAAGATTTTTAATAGTCCCGTTGTTAGCGACATAACCAAAAAGTCCCACATAACTAATACTGCTTCTTGAACACGAAAACCCGCTTATACTGTGATAGTTACCGTCAAAAGTTCCGGTAAATGACTTGGAAGAACCCGTGCCGATAATATTATATGCAGAGCCGCTGTAAGCAGCCAGTGAGATATCAGCCATCAGTTTGAAACTTTTCTTCCAATCATTGGAATCCGTCCCTATCTTATTCATTTGCTCAGCCGTGTATATCAGAAATGGATCAGTCATACTACCGTCGCCGCCGCCGTATTTGATTCCTGCCTCCCAGCACAATTGCGGATAGTTGTTCGGCTTGATGTACCAGATGCTTTCGCTTCCGTTGGCCGTTTCGATTACAAAATCCCACCCCACAAATGTAGCCTCGGTTTGCATCTGGGCCGTTGTTTTACCAGTCCCCCCGTCGCTCCATGTTTGGCCGCTGGTTTGTGTATTCCAGAATGAGTTCGTGACCACCCCGTACAGGTTCCTTCCGATTAATCCGCCTCCATTCGAAATTCCTGTTGAATAGCAGTTTGTAATGCTGCCGGAAGTTGTCTCGGGCGCTTTTATATTTATTCCGACCAGACCGCCTGTTGGATAATAGCCGTTCACTGTGCCCGTTGCATAGCAATCAGAAATTATCTCGTCATTCCTTCCCACCAGCCCGCCTATCTCATCAATTGCCATTCCGGTAACATTAGCCGTGGAAAAACAATATTGTATTATGCCTGAATTTTTGCCTGCTAATCCGCCCGCCGATCGTCCCGTCACAGTAACGTTTCCGCTGCTGCTGCATTTGCTCATTGTGCCTACGTTACCGCCTGCAAGGCCGCCGCATGCCTGGCCGCCGTTAACAATGCACGATGCGTTGCAGTCAGATATGGTCAAACTGTCATAGAGATTGCTCCCGAACAAACCTCCTACCCACTGGTCTCCTGAAACGTTAACTGCAGCATTGCAATCAGATATCGTTGCTCCATAAAAGAATCCCCATATTGTTCCGACCAGCCCGCCAACAGCGTATACGCCCGAAACGGTTCCTCCCTGAACCGAGCAGTTGGTCAATGTACCTCCATCCATACTCCCGATGAGTGCGCCTGTACTGAGATCTGATGTTGAACTTACATTCACGTTACTTAATTTCACATTTTTTATTGCCGCAGTTGATGAATTTATGTAACCGAAAATACCCACCCCGTCGTTTCCGGCATCGCTGTTAAATGTAAAATTGGAAATTGTGTATCCTCTCCCGTCAAATACACCGGTAAAGGCAGCGTTACCCACAAAATTGATATAATAGTAGCCTATTCTGTTAAAACTCGGCCTTCCCGCTTGCCCGTCGTAGCCGCTCAGATCTATATTTGCCATCAATCTGAAATACTTGCCCCAGTCGCCGGCTTTTGCCCCGATAGCATTTAACTGAGCGGCGTTGTAAATCAGATATGGCGATGAGGATGTACCACTGCCGCCTCCGTAACTCACCGTATACGTGCCGGTTAAGTTCTGATTAGCCAAGTCGGATGATTGGTTCGAATAAAGGAGTGAGTCAAAAGTCCAGTCGGTCTGGCTCGCTGTTATGCTGCCGGTGAAAGGACTCGGCAGTACCAAAACATAGTAGCCCAGTGCATCGCTTACTGTAGTTTGCCCTGTACTCGCCGACACGTTCGCTCCCTTAATCCGCACTCCCTGCGCAGTCTTCACATAACCAGAGATGTTTACTGTAGAAAGAGATGAATTCTCAAAAATAACTAATTTCACGTTCGGCTCGCCTGTGCCGCCAGAATAGGCCAAAAGATTGCCGCTGATACAAAGAACCGCCGTAAGAATTGCCGCTAAAAATACACCCTTAAACTTCATCTTACCCTCCGATTTTGAAATTTATTCACTTAAACTGATATTTCTCCATATACTACTCTGCGTAGCACGAGTTAAACGCCTCGCTGCACAGCCAAACCTTCCAAATTAGTATTAATACCAGAATCTCCCTTGAATTGCAAGCATTACTTACAGATTTTATTACCTATTTTACCAAGCAGCAAAATCCGCGTCTAAACTTTTCTTCGACGAGATACGAGCGACCAGCGACCTGCCGCGACGTGCTGTCGCTGGCACGGCGGGCGAGATACGAATCTTTTCTTGCCTTTGTGGTAAGCTTGCCTGCAACGTCGTAGCTCGAAGCAGTGCCTGAATGCCTGCCCTTCGTGGCCCGCAGGGCGAAGTAGGGTCGACCAAACGCGCAGGTATCCCAGCCCAAAATCCGAAAAAAATAAAAAAATTTTCAGATTCTCTAACTCCTTATTTTACAATAACTTATGTTTTTTCTTCGTGTTCTTCGTGAGCTTCGTGGTGAACTTTTTTCGACCAAACGCGCAGGTACGCCCCTTTATAGAGAGACGTAGTTTTTCTGCCCCTTCTGATATTGTTTAAGATTTAGGAGTTTTGTTTTGGACATTTAAGTTTGAAAAATTCGAATTTGTTTAGGATTAGTGTTTAGAATTTCATGCTTTCGTTGTAAGACCGTTCTTTGACGATTGAATGTGTCTATGCGGTATTCGTCTGCGCCGGCTTGTTTTTCAATTTTTATTTTTTTCACTGAAATTTGGTACTTTTTAACATAAACTTTTGGCTCTAAACCATTATGGCACAAGAACTTAAAACAAAATCAATGCCTGAAATTGGATGCATTTGGACATACTTTGGAGTACTTTGGAGTACCATTGGACATACTTTGGACATACTTTGGACATACGTTGGACATACTTTGGATGACCTTGGATGACCTTGGATAACATCTGGCGACTAACGACTAACGACTAACGACTAACGACTAACGACTAACGACTAACGACTAACGACTAACGACTAAAACGCACCTGCCTGACTTGACCGGGTTTTGTAGCCGATGAAGTACAGGAATCTCTCGTAATTAAAAATCGGTATCGATAGTAACGCCGCCTGGTTCCTGATTTCCCTATAACGGTTGAGTCTCTGCAAAGAGACCTCGTATTTTTGCATTGCGTCGGGGTAAACCTCGAGTTCTTCAAACGTTGGCTTCTTCATAACTTCCGGTTCGCTGCCGAGCACAACATAGTCGGTATCAATGGAAACGGAGCCGGCTACTTTCCCATGCTGTTTTTCAATAAGTGCCTTTATTTTGTCGGCGGCATCGGAATCTAATGTTCCGTCGCCGTTAATATCAAAATCGCCGGCAATCACAAATACATTAGCTTTCGAGCTGTCCCATATCAGATTTGCAATAATGTCGTCCGTGAGTATCGGATTTTTAGGATTCGCTTTTGTAACACGGGCCTGCGAAACATTCTTTTCCACATCAAATACCTCAACCTCGGCTTTTCCTATGCCTTGCTTTGGTATCGGGGCGCCTCTGTCATAGACTGAGAAAGTCAACCCCGGATAAACATTGTCGTCGCTGCCTATATTAAGAGTAACGGTTTTGGCATTGTCATTGACCATCAGCACTTTTCCATCCGGCTTGAATGCCGCTACATTGACATCCGGAGGAGGCAGAAGTTTATGCAGTTCCTCCTGCGCATGCTTCATCACATCTTCAGCCATTTTGCGTTCCGATTCTGTTTTGAGAAGTTTTTGCTTCAACTCCCTGCCGTTGGTCTTTTCGGCATCAAGCTGGGTCATAAGAGTGCCGACGCGCTGCTCCGAGGTTTGTTCTACCAGGGCTCGCAGTTCATCGTAGCTCTTTTTGATTTCTTCAACCTGCTGACCGTATTTGTCTTTTTCTTCGGTGAGTTTCTGAACTTTGTCATTGCTGACTGCCTCGGCATCGTTAAAGCGCTTGTGCAAATCGTCGAGTTCCTTTTGCAGCGACGCAATCTCATTTTTGGTGTTGTCCATTTTGTTCTTAACATTCTGCAGCAGCTGTACAAGGCCGGCTGCGTTGGGGTCGGCACTTTCAAGGTCGGGGTATTGCTCAACCAGTGCCGCCACAGCCTCTTTTGCTTTTCTGTTTGTGGTATCAGCCTTTGCTTCCGCTGATGTATCTTCAACCGGGGCGCCAAGCACCAGACGGACCAACGAATCCATATATTCGACCATTGCTCCAAGGCCGCTTTTGGTCTTGCCGCCCTTATCCCTGGGCATATTTCCAATTATTTTGCCAATGGTTTTCTGCTGCTCGGTTATATTAACCATTTCATCAAGTCTGGCCTTTGATTCATTAGCTATTTTCCGCTGGTCCTCAAATTTAACATAGAGGATTACGCAGGCTGCTGTTGTGATGATAAAAAGACCGACGAATGTAATCAGTGTATAAAGTGTGCTGTTGCTTTCAGGTCTTTTGCCCGCTGGCATAGTAAAAACTCCTTAGAAATACTGAAAAATCAATCATAACGTTAATATAGGCAATCTATTATCGTCCGAAAATCACTCCAAGTCAACAAAAAAACCGGATTGCATTTGTTTTGAGGGGCTTGGCAGTGATAAATGCCCTCAGATTAATACAATAACAGGAAATGATGTCTTAAAGTTTAATCAGCAGGTCCGATAATTCGCCGATTCCGTGAATGACATAACCAGGTGCGCCATCCGGCTGGGATGAAAATTCTGTATGCAGTCCTCTGGGGCGGATAATCTGAATTGTTTTAATACCAAGTTTATTAGGAGCAATGAAATCTTTTTGTGCATTGTCGGCAACATATACGGTATTCTCCGCTTTTATATTTAAGTCATGCAGCAGCTTTTCGAATCCGACCGGCGATGGTTTCCAGCAGTCTCGGCCGAGCATTTCAGTATAGATTATGCACTTAAAATATTTTTCAATTCCAAGTGAGCGGACTTTCAATTTTTGTGCGGGCAAAAAGCCGTCAGTCAGCAGTGCCAGGGTATATTTGCCGTCAAGTTGTTCGAGGATTTTGCCTGTATCGTCAGGCAATGTTATTTTTGGATGGTGATTTCGATAAACCGTTACCATATCCCCGATGAGTTTGTTGTCATAGCGGATGCCAAGCGAGTCAAAAGCGGTATTGAATACCCTTGTGCGGTCGCCATTGGTAAACTGCCGCCAAAATTCATCGAAGATACGTTCGGCGGCAGGGGCATCGGGTAATTTGGCTGCGAAACCGGCTGCGGCTGCAAAACCGCTTTTGCAGTAGTTTATTTCGTCATAGAGCGTGTCATCTAAATCGAAAGCAATGGTCGTTATCATATTTAGTAGTCAGTATATCCTGTACATTATACGGCTGTTACGGTATAATGTTACGCTTTATAGAGTCGAATGTCGATTAAAAATAGCAGAACCGCCTATGGCGGACTCGAAATTTTAAAACCAGAAATTGACGGGAGATTCGGTATGAAATTTCTTCAAATAATGCGGCCGACCCACTGGACCAAGAATTTATTTGTTTTTGCAGCCCTTTTATTCGGGCGAAAACTCATCGGGTCTTCTGACGAGGTATTCCTGGCACTGGCAAGTGCATTCGGGGGCTTTGTGTGTTTTTCCCTTGCGTCGTCGGCCATTTATATATTCAACGACATAATGGACCGCAAAACCGACCTGCTGCATCCTGAAAAAAGTAAAAGACCGATTGCAGCAGGGGCTGTCCCCGTCGGTTCGGCTGTGATTATGTCTGTACTATGTGCCGCGGCGGCGATTGTCGGCAGTTTTATGCTTGCCCGGTCATTTGCCGCAATTATTCTGATTTACATTGCGATGATGGTTCTCTATTCGCTGCTGCTGAAAAGAATGATGATACTGGACTGTGTGGTGATATCTATCGGCTTTTGTCTGCGCGCTGTTGCAGGAGCAATTGTCGTTGGAGTGTTTATTTCACAGTGGCTTATTATCTGCACGTTTGCATTGTGCCTGTTCCTGGCTTTCGGCAAACGTCGAAGCGAAATAGCGCAATTGAACGAAAACAGCGAGTCTTTCCGCAGTACGCTGGCAGGCTATACGCCGGAACTTCTGGCGCACATGCTCGATGTTACAAGCGGGCTGGCGATTGTCTGCTTTCTGCTTTATACGATGGACAGCAGAACGTTTCGGCTTTTCGGCACAAACAATCTGGTCTATACGACCCCGCTTGTTTTGTACTGCGTCTTTCGTTTCAGTGCACTTGTGCAGAAGGGCAGGTACTCAGGGCCGGTACAGCTTATTTTGAAAGATTTGCCATTTCAGGTCGGTTTTTTGCTCTGGGTTTTGGCATGTGCCGCAATTATTTACGGCAATAAACTTGAAATAAGTCTGGGAGGCATCTGGGCTTACTAAAATGGTCAATAGTCGATAGTATTTAGTGAATAACATTAATGGCTAAACAAAGATTACAGAAAATTTTGGCATCGGCTGGTATTGACTCTCGCCGAAAATGCGAAGAGCTGATACTGCAGGGCGTGGTCCGCGTAAACGGCAGGGTGGTAGATACGCTGCCGGTTTTTGCCGATTCTGAAGAGGACACGATAACGGTCAACGGCAGGCAGGTTCGTTCTGTCCGCAAGGTTTATTTCCTTTTAAATAAGCCCAAAGGGGTGATTTGCACGAATTTCGACCCGCAGGGCAGAACAAAAGCCATCGACCTGATTCCCGCCAGCGAGCGGATTTTTTGCGTAGGTCGGCTTGATATCGATACGGCGGGGCTGATTATTCTCACAAACGACAGTGAACTTGCAAACAGATTAACACATCCACGGTACGAACTGCCTAAGACATATATAGCAGTCATCAAAGGTCCAATCGATAATGCCGCTGCCGAGAAATTAAAGAAGGGCGTCTGGTTTGCAGAAGGCAAAACAAGCAGCGAAGCAGTAAGGATATTAAGGAGCGGTGTCAAAGAATCTTTGATTGAGATAATTATTCGACAGGGACTTAACCGCCAGATATCACGGATGCTGGCCAAAGTGGGGTTGTCGCTTAAGTCGCTTAAACGAACACAAATCGGCAAACTCGACGACAAGGGCGTCGGAATTGGAAAATTCAGAACGCTGACCAAATCTGAAATTGCATACTTAAATAAGGTTACCTCCATCCGGCAAAAATTGGACAGATGAGCAGCAACGACCACTTCCTAAAAAAGCGGATAAATGAATGGTGCCGCCGCAGTACCACCGAGTATCACCAAAAGACCCAGCAGGAATAGTACGATTAATATTGGCAGCAGCCACCATTTTTTGTTGTGCCTGAGAAAAAACCAGAATTCAGCCGGCAGTGAGGAACGCTGCTGCTGTGCAAGTTTATTAAATTCGTTGTTTCTATTTTGTTGAGTGTCGTTGGACATTTATTTTCTCCAATCCTGTCAAAACTGATGGAAATAGCGGTCGAGGCGGTCGGGCGGATGACGCTTAATCCAGTAAGTATCCGCATCCTGTTCGAACCGGCGATTAAGCGGGTCGCGGCCTGCCAGTCGGAACGCAAGTGCTATCGGTGTGATGAGCAGAAAATAAAACAAAGCCAGTACAATAAAGCTGACCGCATAACCGATAGGCGCTGCAGCCAGCGTCATGCACAGATAAATAAGACGGGTTACTTTTGGCGAAATTAGACTTATAATAAAAATAACCGCGCCGGCGGCAAAAATAATCAAAGCCCATTTAACAGCAATCCCTTTAATTATATAAAGCAGCAAAGATACGATGGCCAGTGCCGCCACGGCGATTTTCCCAAAATCGCCGAGTTCTTTTCGATTTGGGTCCCAGTTTATTTTCACAAGTGACATTAGATTTTCCTTTTGAATTAATCCAGCTGGAATTTTGCCTTGTACCGGTCTATCTCGCTTTGTGCCGTCCGTGGTTGTTCTTCCTTGTAGAGCACCTGGTTTTCCATAACAAGTACATCCATATTCGTTGCCATAAAGCATCGATATGCATGTTCGGGCGTGCAGACAATAGGCTCGCCGCGTATGTTGAAACTTGTATTGATAATGACCGGGCAGCCGGTCTTTTCCTTGAATTTTGTCATCAATTGATGCATCTTCGGATGTCGCCGTTTGTCGATAGTCTGAATCCTCGCGGAATAATCCACATGCGTTATGGCAGGTACGACACTTCGCCTGACCTTTAATTTATCCAGGCCTTTTAATGCCGCAGGCGGCGTATTTACA
>Ga0315284_10017195_pt1 | contig 10255 bp, 9 predicted proteins | sample YL17G09_16_MG_FD_203696 | JGI IMG/M metagenome (GOLD analysis project Ga0315284, IMG submission 203696) | Sediment microbial communities from Yellowstone Lake, YNP, Wyoming, USA - YL17G09_16 | ecosystem: Environmental > Aquatic > Freshwater > Lake > Sediment | place: USA: Wyoming | collected...
TGGAAAAACCTTACACAGTTGGGCTGGTATCGGGCTAGGTGATAAACCAGCCCCAGTCATAGCTCAAAAGATCCTCAATTCTTATCCTAAGAAAATAAAATGGCAGCGATGTAATATTCTAATTGTAGATGAAGTAAGCATGATGAATGCACCATTATTCGAATTATTGGAAGAAGTCGCTAGACTTGTTCGCCAGAATGAAAAACCATTTGGTGGTATCCAGCTAGTTCTATTGGGTGATTTCTACCAATTGCCGCCTGTTGGAAAAACAGAGCAAGAACAAAAATTCTGCTTTGAGAGCCCAATTTGGACGAATGTTATTGAAAAAATAGTCATCCTGCGCGAAATTATGCGTCAGAAAGACCCCATTTTCCAAAAGATACTTCATGAAGTTCGAATTGGAGAACCTACCATGCTAACAATTGAAACACTTATGTCCCGTGTTGGAATAGAACCAGATATAAGTTCTGGAATAGTTCCTACACTTCTGTCATCTAAGAAGTCCGATGTTGAGAAAATGAACCAGCGTGAATTTAAAAAATTGGCTGGATTAGATATTATTCAATACGATACAATCTATGAAATTACTGGCGAACGCAAGAAACCCATGAATGAAGAAGAAATGAAAATATGGATAGATATTATTGACAAAGACAATAACTATGAAAAATCCATTCAAATCACAGAGAATGCCCAAGTCATGCTCTTGAAAAACATAGACCAAGAAAATGGCTTAGTTAATGGTAGCCGCGGTATCGTCATTGGATTTGAAAATGATTTACCAATTGTTCGATTTATGAATGGATCAACGCAAACAATAGGATATGCAGAATATTTATTTGAAATATCCCAGGTGAGTACAATTGTTGCCAAGCAAATCCCCCTTAGTCTGGCATGGTGCACAACCATTCACAAATCACAAGGTCAGAGTTTAGATAGTATTAAGATGAACATAGGCAGAAATATTTTTGAGTATGGACAAATTTATGTTGCTCTTTCTAGAGCAAGAACCTTGGAACACTTATATATCGAAGAGTTTGACCCAAAAAAAATTAAGGTTCATCCAAAAGTAAAAGAATTATTTTAAGTTTTTCAAAGAAAAAATAAAACTCTAAAATATAATGAATTTTTTATCAGCAATCAAAATATTTAAAAAATACGGGATTGAAACAATTGACACTAAAATTTTAAATCGTATGGAAAATGATAAAAGACCATATATACAGGCATTTATTGAATTTAATATTTATCAAGTTCTATCTTATTTTATTTATAATAAATTAAATGTAAATCGAAAATTTATAGTAATAAAAAGTGGTAATCTTTTCATAAATACTAATAAATCTGGACCAATTGTTCAATCTGATCTAATTTTATATCCAATGATAAAAAATAATGATAAAAAATTTTTAAATTGTTATATTTCAAAATCAAAAGAAGCAACAATTACTTTAAAAAACTTGACCCCAACAACAAATTATCTTTTTTTTATTCCTATAGATGGAGATATTAATGTAAATGATAATAAAGTAATTAAATGTATGAATTATTATTTTATTTTTATTGAAAAAAAGAATTCAACGTCTATAACTATTAAAAATATATTAAACAAAACAATAAATGATACTTGTTTGATTGAATTTGATAATTTTGATGATGCAACTATAACAGTCACAAATGATATATTTAATTCACCATATCAAATCTCAAAAGATAAATATTTAGTTGGAAAATTAATTGCGACTTGGCAGAGAGAAGTTATAATAACAGATATTCTTAATCAAGAGGCAGACTTAAAAATAGATTATAATTATTGTAATATTATTGGATATTCAATCTTAAACGAAATAAATTATATTACTCAGAATGTTAAGAATAAAGATAATCTATTATATTTTTATGCACCCAATATGCTTCTTGGGCTCAAATGGAGACATATTGCAGAATTTAATAAGATATTAGATACACAATATCTATTAATTCAAGGATCAGATGATAAAATATTATTAAATAAACTAAACAAAGATATGATTTCAAAATATGATTTTATAGGACAACATGAATGGTATATTTATAATTCAATACCAAATGATTTGTATAAATTCCGACTTAAATATAGTATATTACGCGGTGGTGTATATGTTATTGGTGCCGGTCGTTTAATAAAAAAACAACAAGTTGAGTATTTTAATTATAATATATTTAATCCATACCGAGTAATAGGTCTTGATTATCAGATGAATTGTCTAGCAATTGGAATAAAAAATCGGCTAATTTGTGAGCCAATCTGCTATTCTATAAAAGGAAAACATTTATGTTTTCATCAAATAGATAAATATTTTAAATCAAGTAATATATCATATGTACAAATGCCAAAAGATACTGTTTTATAAATATATTTTAAGATAAATCTATTAGATTTATCTTAATATTTTTCAAAATAATTAAAATTAATGAATTAGTTACGCTTTACATATCCAGATCGAGGTAATCCTCTTACTGTAAACCTCTTCTTTTGAGTATGAATGCTATCGGAGGGACTCATATCATCATTTTTATTCAAACTGGCAAAATGTTCAGATACTCTTCCCTTTACAGGAGATCTCTTTATCTCAGAAGTTTCAACAATTCCACCATAAGATGTACGATGACCTTGCTTTCTATCCCAACTCACAAAAATTGCACATTTGCGAAAATGAACTGGGTGAGGCTCAAAATAAACCTTCAGTTGATTGTCACGACGGTCATCTTCAGCAGAAGAACCACCATCTGAACCAGAATTGAAAAATTCACGTAATTTGGTAATCAAAGAATGCTGCCTGTCAATTCCTTTCGGATTAATCAAAGACATAATATGCAATCCATTCTTACCATCAGCTGAATTCCCAAAGAAAACTTTGGTATCATCCTGGGATTCTTCAGTTTCCTCTTGCTTTTGTTCTTCATCATCTTTTTGAAATCTAGGAGTATTTTGCCAACGATAAATAGGATAGCGGAATTTTCCACTACTTGCAGCCTCCTTGATCCGATCCATAATACCATCAGTGATCAAATTGAATGCTTCATCTCTGGCTTTGTTGTATTGTTCGAGGCGACCATTAGAGTTCTCGCCACGGGCTTTGAGAGTAATGTTACGAAGTTCGCTCACAGTAGTCATTTTTTTCTTTCTTAAACTCAAATATACAAATTCTTTTAAATCAATTTTTTTTTATATATATTTTTCAGACTTTCTGACTTTCATAATTTTAGCTTAAAATACGGATGATCCTTATAAGTTTTTTCGCTAAGACTGATGCTAAATCCATCTGCATAGTAATTTCGGAAGTTCTCCTTAAAAACTTCAATATCTTTTTTATCTTCTTCTTTTACATGATAGTCTTTTATAACGCGCACTTTTACAGCATTCCTAGAATTACTCATTTGTGTAAATGCATGAAATATCATATCTTGTTCTCCCATTACCCAATAATTATCGCCATAATCAATATGCAAAGGAAGAATATTTTTTTTAGGAACAAATGCCCCATTCCGAAGTTTCAATAAAAATTTGGGGTTTGAACATACCCCTTCCCCAAAAAATACAATTTTTGTTCCATTATCTAATTCTTTCTGGATTTCATCTGTCAAATTGCCTCCAAATTCATTTTTTAAATATATACATTTTGATTTCCCAAAATTACGAATAATTGGAATTTTGGAAATATATTCCGATGCAATAAATTTTGCATCAGGAAACAGATGTGACATCAATAAAATATCTAAATAACTACTGTGTTTTGCTAAAATAATTTGAGAATCACTTTGGCGTATATATTCCAGATCTTTTTGTGATATATCAATATTATTATATCCAAAAAAATACAATTTTGTTCGTGTCACCCATTTTAAAGTTTTATTTATAAATGCCTGATTTTTGTCATTAAAAGAAAAAGTTATAAAAAAAACAATTATATATATTAATAAAATTAAAATCAATCTTGGGATTCCTCTAAAAATAAATTTTGGGATAGTTCTTATACTCCAAAATCGTGTCTCTTTTGCATCAAAAGGACAATCCATTATTTTTCATATATAAAATATAAAAATTATGAAAATATATCGCAGATCATACCTCCTATCATTAAATAACTATCATTTCCTTCTAAAAAAAGAAGGTTATACTCTCCAATTATCATCATTAATCGTCTTTTTTGTTGTTCATCAAAGAAAGTAGAGTTCATAATTTCATTATTCAATGTTATACAAATATCAGAACTTTGATAGCCATCATCTTTTAATTTATTAATAAGTTCAATACATTTTTTTAAATTTTTTTTTGAATATTCTTCAATGAATTCTCTAACAATAATGGGTGATGGTTTATCACATAAATAATAAATATTTTGTTTTGTTATTTGTTCTTCTCCGTAATTCGCTTTAATCAGCTCTATTTTATTCAGCATTTCCCTGACATCCATTTTATTCGATGATAGCTCAATAATTCCCATTAATGCATCATTTTCAATTTTCAAATTCTCCAATTTACAAATTTGATCTAATCTTTTAATAATCTCATTTTGCTCAATTCTTCCAAAGTACATGATTTTACACTTGGATTGAATGGATGAAATAATATTTTCAATTGAATTACATGTAAAAAAAAATCGGGTTGTATCATCGTATTGATCCATAATACGTTTTAGTGCCAATTGTGCCGGATTTGTCATATTGTCACTCTCATCTAAAATAATTATTTTAAATTTGTTACAACAGGACTTCCTCTGTGAAAATATTTTAATCTTTGAGCGGACAACATCAATGCCTCTTTCATCACTAGCATTCAAATCCATGCAATAATCCGCAAATAAATCGCCTAAATATTCCTTTGCCAAGGCAATTACTGCAGATGTTTTACCACCTCCGGGCTCCCCATTTAGGAGTAGATTGGGAATATTTCCAGATTCAATGAATTTTTTAAAGAAAATAATTTGGTTCGTATTACCAATAATGTCATCCAGCCTTTGGGGTCTATATTTCTCAACTAAGGGTAAATCATCCATTTGTCATATATGATCACTATTTTTTTAAATCATAAAAAAAATTGATTAAATTTAGCATTGAATTTTTTAGATTTAATTACAAAATACAGAAAAAAGACAAAATGTCCAAATTTCAGCAAAGACCTCTTACTTTTCCAATTACTTTTACCGGGTTTCCAGCTCGTTTTATTATGAATATTTGTCCTTTGGCGCAAACACTTTTGAAAGCAGAAAATGCTTCAGGTGAACTTCACATTCCTTTTATCAACAAGAGTGATGATGGATGCTATGCTAGCTTCAAATGCGAGAAAATGGCTGACAAAGTCCGAGAATTGGTTGATGATGTGGTGACACGTGATTTCCCCGATTATTGCAATTTACGACTCTTGGATAATGTCCTTCATCACAGCATTGATGTCGAAGATGAGAAAAAATTAATTTACTACATTCAAGAAAATGCGATTTTTCTTTTGCACCCTGAAAAGGGATTTGCTGAAAGAACAATCAAAAAAATGACGGAAATCTTGGATAAATACATGATTCAACATCCACTTGTGCTTGTTAATGAACTACTTGAGTCTTGCAGCGTTAAGCTCACTCAAGAAGAACTGTTGATGATTTCATGTGGAATGCAAACATTTTTGAAGCCAATTTTTGCGAAGGAGGCTCAATTCATGAAGGCTTTTTCAAAGACACTCACCAGAATTGTGACAAAAAAAGTCAATTGCTCCGGTATGGATTTCTACGACGTGAAAAATGTCTGCAAAGAAATCGACATCAAAGGAGTATATTTTTACATCACTCCGAATCATATTGAATTGAGCGGATTGCAATACAATGTGAATCGTTTTTCTGAAATTCTCAAGAATCGTCTGAAGGATGTTCCATCACAAGCTCAACAGGTTTCACGAAAGTAATTTAAGTAACATTTAAGTATTATTTTGAAAAATTAAATATTATAATCCAATATGCCTGTTCCTTGTTCTATAGCAAAATTCCAAAATGTAAAATATGAGGTTCCTTTTCAAACAAAAACGTATTTTTGCAATCATTGCCATAATCAGAGGAATTCTTTGCGATGGATAGAAAAATTTAGCAATCAAGGATTCAAATGTGATAATTGCTGGAATCATTCAGCGGCTTAAAATTTTTCATATTACTATGGATAATATGAAAAATTTTGTGGAAAAATATAGACCTCATACGATCGAAGATGTCTATTTAGAAGAGAAAAATAGGGTGAGCATTTATAACTTTATTAGCACCAAAAATTTTCCTAATTTGCTATTTTATGGTCCATCTGGAACCGGAAAAACATCTACAATTATTGCCATGGCAAAAATGATTTATAAAGAGAAATATAATTTAATGGTTCTAGAATTAAACGCCAGTGATAATCGAAATATTCAGGTTGTCCGCAAAATTATCAAAGAGTTCGCCAGTTGTAAAACATTGTTCAATAATGGATATAAACTAATAATTCTAGATGAAGTGGATAGTATGACGAATGACGCACAATTCTGTTTGCGGCGGATTATGGAGACATATAGTGAAAATGTGAGATTTTGTTTTATCTGTAATTTTGTGGGAAAAATTATTCCAGCAATCCAGTCACGTTGTTCTAAATTCAAATTTTCTAATTTAGACATTTTTCAAATCCGTGAGAGATTGGATAAAATTATGCTAGAAGAGGAAATACAAATTAATGAAGATGTTATGTCCATTATTATGACACATAGTCGTGGAGATATGCGCAAAATATTGAACTACATTCAGTTGTTTAAATATCATAAATGTCGCAAAAATATTGACGATTATTATTCATTATTGCGTATTCCAAATGTGGCATATATTTCTGAATTTTTTGATAAAATGATGAAACAAGACGATGATATTTATGAATATTATATGGAGGGGGTACGCAAGGGATACTATGATATTGAAATATTTTGCCAAACATTATATAAAATACTTTTGGAGTCATTTGATAAAGTAGGTAAGACTAGATTTATAAAGATTATTCAAAAATTGGTGCTGATCGATAAGAAACCCGACAAAATTTTAAATAATACTGCATTTATAGATATGCTAGTGAGTGCGTAAAAATAAACAATTTAAAATTTATGCACTATGTAACTAGTAGTAAAATGATTGTAGATGTATATGGGGAAAAAGGGAAGCGTGGTCGCAAAAAGAAAATAGCGGAAGAGCCCACCGCCAGTCTATGTGTAAAAGAAGAAATAGAAGAGGATAAATATTTGAACAGTTTAATTACAAAAAAAGAGCGACAACGCATGGAGAAATACGGAATAATTGGATATGAGCCAATTGTAGATATATTCCAAAATATAATTCTAACGAAGAATGTTCCCAATTTGACAATTTATGGAAAAAGTGGGACTGGGAAATCCTATTTAGTTCATTGGCTACTTATGCGGATATTTAAAAATCATATAAAAGATCGGGTACTGATGATGAGTATAATTGATGAAAGGGGAATTTCCACAATGCGAGAAAAAATTAAAGCGTTTTCTAATATTTTAGTGAAAGATGACCCCAATTTACCGTCTGTGAAGGTCATTGTTTTTGACCAGGCGGAATATTTGTCAATGGATGCCCAAAATGCTTTGCGAAGAATCATTGAGCTATCAAACAATATTACACGGTTTATATTTATAACGCGGAATACTCGGGCAATTATTGACCCAATATTATCACGTTGCTTACAGTTAAATTTGTGTTCTAGTGCAGTTGGAAGGCGGAAAGAGGATTACGAGAAGTTTTTTCCCAATGTTGGGCAAAAGGATATTCATGAGATATGCAACATTTATAATAATTTCGGAATGGAGATTGCTGTTTTAGAGAATATGAATATGTATGGTTTAGAAAATAACCGGATATTGGAAGAGGATAAAATAAAATTGTTAATCGATTTGTTACTGGATAAAAAAACTACAATGCGAATGTTTATTGATTTTATTGGAGATCATATCCGGGATATTTTTGTGATTTATTCTTTGCATAAGGTATATCGGGGACTTAGGGAAAAGATAAGTTGTCAACATATTTTAGGGAAATTAAGCGAAATGTTTTTGAATTTTGAGGTTTGCGGAAATACGGGGAGCTCAGAGAATATTTTTTTGCTGAATTTATTTTGCGATATCCATGGGGGGGGAGAACTACCGTTCCCCCCTTACCCCCCATGTCCGGGGGTGCCCCCCGGTCCCCCCAGCATCCCAAAAGCGGGGAGAAAAAATAAAATAGAGTGATACTTTTGGGGAGGGGCTCGGTGTTTGGGGGTTATCCCCTTTTTGAAAGGGGCTAGGGGCTTTTAAATATTATCTTTATAATATTTATGAATAACAAAATAAAAACTTATAAAATTCTAGTAGATTCCAAACCTTTCGCAAATATTCGCGGCTCTACTCCAGCGGAAATTGCTAAAAAAGCCGCTAGTAAAATACTTGGGAATTCTTTGAATCGTGCGCGTTTTTCAATTGTTGATGCAAAAACAGGAAAAATTCGACATTACGATGCAAAGCGGGAAAATTTGGTTCGCCCTTATCATAAAAATGGAAAGCTAGTAAAATACCGGATTATTGTTAAAAAGATTGGCAAACAAGTTGGTGGAACATATCCACCAAATTTAGAAACAGGTAGTGATGACCCAATATTTGATTTTTTCCCGAGAGGAGAGTATAAAATTGAGATTATTTCTCATTATACTCCTGCAGTTTTTCCAATTACAAAATATCATATTACAAGTAATTCAGATTGGTGTATTGATTTTCATTTTGAAATTGATGAAAAAAAAATAGAATTAGATAATCTTAATAAATGTTATAATAAATCTGGTTCAGATAATCTAAAAAAAATAATAAAATATGGAAAATACTTAAAAAGTTATGACATTATTGATAAAATTGAATTATTTGATGCTTCAACAATATATGATAAAAAAATATCATTAGCCTTATTATCAATTTTAAGTACTGGAATGTCATGGTATAATAGTTTTGGTTTTATTTCACAAAATTTTAAAGTAGAAAAAGAAAATAATAGTAAATTCTTAAGAATGCAATTTGATGATTTTTTAAATTTATGTAGTAATATATTATTTGAACAAAAAAAAGAGTATTATGATAATTTAAATAAACAAATACTAGAATTAGAAAAATATAAAGAAAAAAAAGGTAATTTAAGTAATCAATTAAAAAATAGTTTAGCTAAAAAATTAAATAATAAAAGAATAAAAAATACATTAAATGCAGAAGGATTAATAGAATATATAATGGAAGAATTAAATGCTAAAAAAAAATTATTTATTGATACTTTTAATAATTTAACTGTACAAGAAGTATTTACTAATATTAAAGAAAGACTAAAAAGTCAATTATCTGAACAAGAATTAAATATAATCATAGAATTATTTTCGTTTTTGGATTCATCAAGAATAATACTATATCATTTAGGTTTAACATTAATGCTTGGCAGAACATATCCACCAAATTTGCAGGAAGGTAGTGATGACCCAATATTTACGTTTTTTCCGAGAGGAGAGTATAAAATTGAAATTATAAAAAGATTAGGAAAAGATTGTGTAAATATAGAAAATTGTGTATTATTTTATATAGAAGATAATATATTATATTTAGAATATATTGAAAAATGCCAATCTTCTGGAACAGTAAATTTAAATAAAATAATTAATTATGCAAAATTAATGAATTTAGAATCAATAAAATTAGCAGATAGTTCTGAAATATTAGATGGTATATCAATGTCAATAATATTTATTTTAGCTACTGGTACTTCTTGGTATAATCAATATGGTTTTATATCAGGAGAAGAAAATTTTAAACAAGAACAAATACATAATTTACATTTAATAAATTTACCTTTAAAAGATTTTTTGTCTTTAATATCAAATAAAAATAATAATAATAATATTTCAAAATTTATTCAAATAATGGATAAATATGGATTTAATGAAGAATCAAAAGTGCAAGATATATTTATAAAAATTAAAGAATTATTAAAAAATAATCAAATGAATCAAGATGAATTAAAAATTCTGAAAAAAATATTATTTTATATTCAGTTATCTTCAATAATATTATATAATCCAGAACTAACTAAAAAGTTATAATTTAATATAAAAGCTTTTATTTATTATTATATAAATAAAATCATAATGTTCATTTACAGATATAATAAAATTTGGCTATGTATAGATT
>Ga0315284_10017196_pt1 | contig 10255 bp, 9 predicted proteins | sample YL17G09_16_MG_FD_203696 | JGI IMG/M metagenome (GOLD analysis project Ga0315284, IMG submission 203696) | Sediment microbial communities from Yellowstone Lake, YNP, Wyoming, USA - YL17G09_16 | ecosystem: Environmental > Aquatic > Freshwater > Lake > Sediment | place: USA: Wyoming | collected...
GTTAGGAACGTCCACTGTAGTCGTAGGGCTGATCGGGGTTGCTGCTACTCTTCCCGATCCGGTAGTTGCCCTAGGAACTGCGACAGCCACACTAGGCGCCATCGTTGTTCTGGACGCCTTACAAGATCCGGTGGTGATAATAGGAGCCTCTGCCTGCACTTTGGGAGAACTGGAGGTAGGCGCTGCCCTTCCCGATCCGGTAGTGTCCTTATCATTAACGACGGCCACCGTCGGATTTATCCCCGTGGTTGCTGCTCTCCAGGACCTCAACGTTCGGCACATGCAGACTGCTGTTCTGGACGTTATCACGATTCAATCGTCTTTGGAAAATCCTACCGCTATCTGCGGAGCTATAACAGGTACGGCTGGTACTCTGAACATAATCTCTACACTATCCGGCCCTATTGCGATTATCTCTGGGGGCATTACTGTCGCCGTCGATAAGATTACAGTCCAGATGACCCTCCTGGACCTGTTTGTTCCCTGTATCTTAGATCCGATCATCGTCCAGGCAACACTCTTGGGTCCCACGTCGGTTCCTTCCGGGATGATTACCGTCCAACTGGACCCCGCAAATGTGGGGGTTTCCTTGCCAAACCTCAATGTCATTAAGGGGATCTCTACCATTATTCTGGGCAACCTTGGGATAGTCATAACTCCACTGTCCCAAACCTTCCTAAATGTTCCACACGTAATTCCCTACGCTCCTATCATTACCGACGATAATACCTGGGGAGGTATCTTCCTTGCAAGACCTGATCCGGATATATCTACGGACAGAGCCCTAATCGTCTCCTTCGGATTTACTGTCCTGAACGAGAGGCAGGAGGCAGGGGAAACTCATATCTATGTATGGGGCACAACAACGCAAGTCTATAATTGGACGAAAATTAGGGTTGGACTTAGGGCAGACCTCCCCTATTTCTTCTTCCGACTCCCTGTGGGAGTACCCCTGACGGTTGATTTGGTTCTTCGGGGGGCTCCTTATCCTGGGGAACTTCTGAAGTTCTAAGGGATTCTCTCCCACTAATCTCACGGGGGACTATTGGAAGGATCCTTCCTAAACCTTAACTATGGTCTGCATAAGTACTTGAGGGTATAATAAATGAATGCAACCTACAATCGTGGGCTTTTCCGCATGGGGTCCTTCAACTGGGACACGGACGTAATCGACCTCGGCATACTCCTGGTGAAGAACACCTACGTCTTTAGCCGACTCCACAACATCGTTTCTGACCTGAACATCGCAGCAAACGAGGCGTCTGGGGTAGGATATGCCAGGAAGATCGTTACGGCAGCGTTCCGGACGACTACCGAGGACGATGGCAACAACTGGGCGTCCTTTAAAATTACGAATAGTGCTGTAGTATGGACGGCCATCGACGCCGGGGTTGACCTTCGCATAGTCATGTTCTTCATAGACGGAGCCGGTAGCGGTGACGACGCCAACAACAATCTCCTGTGTTACATAGATACAGGCACGTTCATTCCCATCGCTACCAACGGAGGAGACGCCACACTGAATTTCGATGTCACGGGAGCCCTCAGAGCATCGTAAGTTTAGGAGAATGTAGGCATGGTTGTCAAGGCGTCCGCAGCAGGTGGAGGGTGGTCCGTTGGTGCTAACTGGGCTCCTGCTGGAGTACCTGGGATTGGCGATACTGTCACTATCCTTAATACACACACTATCATCATCGACCAAGTTATTGATGTTGGTAATGATACTGCTACCGCAGCCATCCGAATCAACAATGGTGGGAAGCTACAGCTAGTCGGAGGAGCGGGAGCTAATTATACCCTCACACTACGTGGGGATATGATAGTAGATAATGGGGGGGTATTTGAGGTAGGCACTCCTCTTATTCCCGTTCCATGGGGACGCACCTTTATTATCTATACCAACTGGTCTGCGGCGATGGTAAGTGGAAAGTATGGTATTACAGGTGACGGAACCTGTATGCTACAAGGATGGAAACCCTCCTTGTGGATGGCGAAAGCAACTGCAACAGCTACTGCCTTAGACGACCACATTCACGTAGATAATGTAGGCGACTGGCATGTTTTAGACAGGATTGCTATCGCTCCCACTAATCGTCCGGCTTCGGGAGCAGCGTGCGAGGACGAGGTTAGGATAATTGACCACTTTGTAGGAAACGCTATATACCTTACAGTACCTCTTACCTACACCCACACAGTAGTCGGAGTAGTTGTGGAATGTGAGGTAATCAATCTAACTCGCAACATAGTTATCACCTCTGCCGACCCTACAAAACCAGGATACACAAGCTGGACCACAAATGCTATCCTCGATTGGGACGGGGTAGAATTCACTTACATAGGGACAAACTCTGATCCTAAGTATGCTGTAAGATTGACCACAACTGGTGCAGGTGCCCAGGCCGACATTACAGACTGCTCTTTCTATTATACCAATGGCTGGGCCTTGTACCTCATGATAGATATTGCTGTGACTTCAAAGTTCCGCATACAAAGACTATCCGTGTCACAAGCGAGTCGGGTTGCTAGTGGTGGTGCTATATACGTAATTGGGCAAACGGCCAATCCCAACAATGCAGATCGGTTAATAGAAGATGTGTGTATCATAGGGTGCGGGTTAGTTGGAGCCAGCAACTACGGTATACAGATGGGTTCAGCCAGTAATACAGGGGATCTTAGGTTTCCTATCCGTAACATCTGTATCTCAGGAGTTACTTCCAGTGGCAACGGTGCCTTCTATATGGACCTTAGAGGTAATACTCCTTCAGACTCCTGGACTAGGCCTGTAGTCAATACCTGGAACAACTGGACAGCACACTCAAATGGTTACCATGGTATCATGGCAAACAACCGGTTTTACAGTACTAGGATAGATACCATAAAGAGTTACAGAAACAATTCAGGGTTGTATATCAACTGTTCCTTGCCAGACATGGCAATATATAGTTACATTTCTAACTTTGAATTCTTTGGTAACAATTATGGTATTTATGCTACTTCAACCCTTACCGGGTGTGTCTTTACCAATGGCTCTATAAATGGCGATACTACCTACTCTTGTCCAAGCGGGTTCTATTCATCCTCTATTAATGAGGTGATGGTAAACTGTGAATTTTACAACGTGAACTTCTCCGTTGTGTCCGGGATCAAAACGGCATGTACTAGGGACTTCTGGCACTTTCTCGCTCTTAGCAATCCTCCAATGTCAGCTACAGCTAAGTTCTATAACTGTATTATCGATTTGGAAAGGAACATGCCGGTAGGTACTTGGACCGGAGACGGTAGATATGCTACTGACAAATATAGTCTTGCATTCAGTGACCTCAACGCTCCAAATATTTTTAGAACTTACGCTATTACTGGTCTAGTCGAGAGCGATTCTGTAATCGTACGGCCAGGGACAGTCCGCTCTGTTAGGATGACACCTAAATTTACAAACACAGCTCGGTTCCCTCCATGGATAACAAAGCATCCGGGAGATACCAAACGAGTTGCAGTAAGGGCTGGACAGACTTTTGATATCTCCGTCTACGTGCGAGAATCAGTAGTTGGGGATGGAACAGACTACACCGGGTCTCGAATACGTCTGATGGCCAGACGTAACGATCGTATGGGGTATCTTAGTGACACACTTCTAGATGAAGCAACGATCGCTTCAGTAGGAGCGTTTGAGTTGTTATCAGCTACTACTGTGGCAGCACTGCAAGACGGTCTTTTTGAATTTTACATTGACTGTGATGGCAACGTAGGCTGGATAAATGTTCAGGACTGGGCAGTGACATAATGTCTGCCGAGAGTAATACAGGATCAGAGCAATTCTGGATCGATGGCCTTCCTGCCGATTGGCTTCCAAACACTAATGAGGAAGCCCCCGGATCTGAAAGGTTTTGGCACAATGGTCTTCCCTCGTCTTTTTTGTACCTTCTAAGTATAACCGCTATTGCGACCCCAGTCCTGATCGTTTTTACTGTCCCGAGTCCAGAAATAGTACGAGGAATGCTCCGGGCAGTGTCTGGGGTTGTGTCTATAACCTTCAGAGTACAGGACGCTTACATAGTTCTTCCAACCCCTGTCATCCCCCCTCCGTTCACAGTAATCCCTATAACTCCCGTGCTAACAGGAGTTTACTCTACTGCCAGGACATGGGGAGGGAAACTAATCGCCCGTCCGGATAGCTCAGACCTTCGGACTGACCTCCTGGAACTCGTCGGGTACGGGTTTAACATTATGGGATTGGAGCAGAGGGCGAACGAGACTCATATTTGGGTAGTTGGGGACTTTGCTCTTGCCGACCGTTGGACGAACAACTTCGATACCCACAGAAACACGCTTCCAGGGTGGTTCTTCCCTCTCCCTATTGGGGAGCTAGTAACTTTGTCCATGGTTCAGGAGTGGACCCCCTATAAGAGGCTTCTCTTCTAAATTTGCTTATCAAAGGTAAACCCCCCACTATATCCCAGGGAGGTTGTTTCCCCAATTGGAGGTTTGTTTTATGAAAGTGCTCTCAAATGGGGATTATTTGCTGGACGACGGTAGAGTCATCCCGGCGAGTGAAATAGGGAAACTTCACCAAACGGCTCCTAAGTCAGAGTCTTTGAAGCCGACGGAGAAGAAATCGCAGGAACTTGCAGAAGGACAGTCGTCCGGAAACATTTTGTTGGAAGATTAACTTTTTACAGGAGACTACAATGAGCAACGATATTCGTCGGACAATCCAGGCGTCGATGAAGCTGAATGAGAGCTATGTGGACTCTCTTCGTATCACACGGGACGCCCTTACAGCGGAAGAGAAGGCACTGGTCGAGACGCTTCGGAACCATCCCGCCTTCGCATCATTCGACAAGTCCCAGCTCGACCGTCATACCCTCAAACACCTCTTCTGCGCCATCAGCGATCAGCCCGCCGGTGTGTGTGAGCGGACCGCCTCGAAGGTCGAGAAGATGTTGGAGAAGGGGACGATGAGCGATAACCTTATTTCCAAGAAGTCCCTGACAGAAGCAGAGGACGTTCCCGTCGAGAAGCCCGAGATTAAGGACGGCGACGGCGAGATGAAGCAAGGTCCGGCGGACAGCACCGCAGGAGAGCACGACGGCAAGGACGTGGGCAAGGCTGCCCAGGACATGCCGAAGGGTGACTCCGACCAGGGCGCTGATCAGAAGAAGGACAAGCACGGCGACAAGTCTGACATTGCCAAGGATGGCTACATGTCTGAGAAGGACGAGGAAGATGACCTCCCTGACGAGGACGATGTAGACGAGGACGCAGATGGCGTAGGTGATGCAAAGGACGACAAGGACCCTCAGCTTGGGGAAGAGGGAATCGATACGGAAGATCCGGCGAAGGCTGGAAAGGCTGCAAAGGACCTGCCCGAGGATGACGATGACGACGATGAGGACGATGAGGACGATGAGGACGACCTGAAGGATGAGGCAGCGCCTCCTCCTGTCGCTCCCGCCGCCGCCCCCGCTCCAGCACCCGCCGCCGCCCCCGCTCCAGCACCCGCTCCTGCCATGAAAAAGGAGAAGTGCAAAGAGTCCAAGATCCGCAAGCTTAGGGCGAAACTGGAGGCCATCAAGAATGAACTGAAGGCCCTGAAGGAAGACGAAGTTCCGAAGGATGCCAAGGATCCCGCCAGCGATGACGAGCACCGGGCTGCCAACGACGCCACCTATAAGGATGGTAAGAAGCAGAACGAGACGAAAGTCAACGAGGACGACCTGAAGCAGCCCGACGAGACGAAGGACGCATCGGACCTTCCGGACCTGGACAATGTTCAGAAGGAAGACCCCTCGAACAGTGACTTGAACAAGGGTCCAGTAGACCCGAAGCTTGAGTCTCTGAACTCCATCGAAGAACGTATCTGTTCCATCCTTCGGGAGTCCGGCCTGAAGAAGGGCACTCCTCGTTGGGTAGAGGCGTACACCCGTGGGTGGAACCTCGCCATGGAACACCGGGCCAGGAAGCTTGCTGAGGCTAAGTAATAATCCTGACAAGAACTTACAAGTAAATAAGGAGTTATAAAATGGCAGTCACGAATCGAATCGCTTCGACTCTTCTGAGTCTCGGGGGGACTACAAGTGTAGTCGGACCCCCCGCTCAAGAGACCCTTGCACTTCAGCTGACGGTAGTTCAGGTCACGACATCTTTGGCACGCCTCGTGGTCTTGGATAGCAATAGTAGGATAGTTGGGTCTGCCATTGTGGCAGGAACCGGCATTACCCAAATCCTCATCGACCATATTGGCACACAGAGTATAACAGCACGTATTGAGTGTCTTAAGGGGTCGTGTCTTGTTCAGCTGGATGAAATTTCGGGTCTCCCGGCGTCTACAGGAGAGGCCACTCTGAACCTCGCAGATATCGCAGATGGATTCCTCACGACAATTAAGATTGGTGCTGGCGCAGTTACCCCGGCGAAGATGGGTACCTTCACTGCGCTGAAGTGCCTGTCGGCAGCGGGTCGCGTCGGTGCAGGCGCCATCAATTTGGTCGGAACCGTAGTCGGTGACCGCTTGGTTGCCGTTTTCGGTGAGGCTACGGCGGGGGGCGCTCTCCTCGCTGTTGTAAACGATGCGTCGATTTTCGAGGCAACAGTAACCGTCAACGGGCAGATTCAGCAGACATCGGTCGGTAATTTAGCAGCAAACACTTACGTTTTCCTCCTAGCACCAGCAGCAGCCTAAGGAGGTAGGAACATGGCAACAACGAACAGAATCGCAGCACGAACGCTCCTGCAAGGGGCGTCCGTATCCCAGGCGCTTTTGCCTGCCGCTGAGAACATTACTTTGCGTCTGACGACATTGGTTCCATTCGGCGCCGCCGTCACTGTTCCGCAAACCATGATGGTAGTTAGGGATGCGGTCAGTGGGTTGGTGCGTGGGAGTCTTATCATTACAGGTGCAAATACTTCTCAGTTGTTCATCGACAACATGCAAACGAACAGTCTAGTCGTCGATGTTCTTCAGCTCTACGGACGTTCCGTAGTGCAGGTCGATGAAATCACGGGTATGCCAGCTAGGACCGGCGCTGCCCTTTTGGATTTGACAGAAGTAGCGACCGGTTTAATTACTACCGCAAAGTTTTCCGGAGGAGCGGTTACACTTCCTAAACTTAGTGCATTTGACACCATCAAGTGTCTGGCGTTCGTAGGTGTAGCAGCTGCCGGACCGATCGCTTGTGCGGGGACGGCAGTTGGTGACAGGGCTCTCATGTACTTCGGTGTGACCACTATTACTGGAGGAGGTCTGAACGCTAGGGCGCTCACAGTTTTCGAGGCTACCATCTCGGTCATCAACCAGGTCCAACAGACACTAGCGGCCGACCTTTCACTTCTGACATTCATCGTTCTGCTCGCTCCGGCGGCAGCATAAGACTAACAAGGAGAAATACTTATGGCAACCACAATTAGAATCGCCCCTACGCAACTTAGCGTAGGACAGAAGGCGACCGTAACCTGGACGCCTGCCACTGAGCCCATTGCGCTCGGAATACAGGCAGTTCAGGTCGGAACCGCCGCTTCACAAGTACGACTTATCGTTAGGGATAGCCGGGGGCTCACGCTGGCTTCAAGTATTCTCAACGGGTCCGATGTCAGCATGGTTGACCCTCTGGAGGGAGTCGTTGGATCTCTTACGGGAGAGATTGTTTGCATGAAGGGTGTAGCGGTCGTTTTGCTCGGAGACCTGACGGGCGCCACGGCGTTCGGTGGGACCATCCAGACCGCAGACCTTTCCGATGGTGTTCTCTCCGCCAATGCGGAAGGTCACCTTAAGATGGCGGATGACTACTTCACAGCGGCAGAGTTCGTAGCTGGTGCGGGCGGGAAGTTCGCCCCCAACTGTCTCATAGCAGCAGGAATACAGAACCTCTTCGCAGACGATGCCTTCACAGCGGCAGAGTTCGTAGCGGCTGCTGGAGGGAAGTTCGCCCCCAACTGTCTTGTGACAGCGGGCATTCAGAACCTTTTCGCAGACGACTCTTTCACAGCAGCGGAGTTTGCAGCGGCTGGCGGGGGTAAGTTTGCCCCAAATTGTCTTACGGCAGCTACAGCAGCTAACCTCTTCGCAAATGACTCAATGGACGCGGCGTTCTGTGCGGCAAAGATTGACGCTGGTGCGATTCCCGCCGCCGCCATCGGAGCAGGTGTGCTTCTTGGTCTTGAGACGGTCATCGCAGACCCTGGTGCCGGAGGTGCAATCATCGTCGCCGTCAGCGGTCACTGTCTCATCAACTTCGCCGGTGGTCCTTTCACTCGTACTCTTGCTATTCCAGCGGCGTCAGGCGAGGCAATCCTTCTCGTCCACGAGGCTGGGGCAAACGCTGGTACAGTTACAGTAGCAGCCCCCATTGACGTACTCGGAACGACCGTCATCAACTTTGGCGCCCAATTGGGTCAGTGGGTCCTGTTGGTCGGCATGGATATTGGTGCCGGTCTTCAGTGGCGTGTTGCTTCCCAGGGTAGTGGTGTTACGAATGGGATTCCTCCGTACGGCCCCATCGCAATCCCCGACCCGGGTGCGGGTGCAGCCATCGCTGCCATCGCCTCCGGTCGTTGCATATTTACTATCGCAGTTGCCGGGGACAATCGTACGCTCGCCGCTCCTGTGTTTGAGGGGCAGACCCTCGTTCTAGAGTCTCTCGCTGGCTCCGCTCGTGGCATTGTCACCATCGCTACTGGATTCAATGACGCTGCCGCGCTAATTCTACATTTCCGTGGTGGTGTGAACGAACGGGTATGGTTGTTTGCCGACCTTATCGCAGGAGCCCTGCGGTGGAGGGTAGGAAATCAAGACGCCCGTACCCACGTAGCACGCAACCTTTTGGACCCCGGGAACGTCGGAGATATTGAGGTCCTCCACGACGACGGGTACATGCCGATGGATATCCTCGGGGCCGGTCACAACCGCAACTTGGCTATTCCGACGTATGTGGGTCAGAGACTGACCATCATTCATGATGCCACTGCAAACGCCGGTACGGTGACCAGCGCTCAGGACATCACCGATGTTGGTGGGCAGAACGTCATTCAATTCACAGCAGCCCTGGGCGAGATGATCGTCCTCGAAGGAGTGAACTTCGGCGTCGGACTGCGGTGGCGAGTCCTGTCCAACCCGGATGGGCTGGTCATCAACTAACCTTGTATACGGAACCGTCATAGAGTGGGGGCCTGTCTTCGGGCAGGCCCCCCACTACTATTTCGAGAGGGACCATGAGTAACTTAACCCTATTTCGTGTAGGACGTTACCTTCTCACCGGAAATACAATCGAATCCCGTAATCACTGTACTAAAATCGAAACTACAGGGTGGGTAGGAAAAGACTGTCTATTACATTCTCTCGTTCCCTGCATGATTCACGTACGCCCCAACCTAGTCATACGAGAGAATTTCGTCCCAAGGGACAACGCTACGATGCAGGAGAGCCACAACAAGACTTTTCAGGATGTCCTTCACGAGTCTATCATGCCGCTGGTAGCAGACCTTAGAGAGATTCGCTTTCCGCGCTCCTCTCTTGTTGCCTACGAGAGAGACGCCCGAGGTCTCGGATTCTTGAAGGAAAGCACAGTCACATGGGTAGGTGCTGAGAGGGCGTTGCGCCATCGTGGTCTTGGAAATCTACTTGCCTTGGAGGCGATGCGTGGGCGTATCGTCGGTCTCGGCATGGTTGAGAAGATGCACACTGGGCAAGTATCTGAGAGTCTTGCCCCCCTCGCTGAAGACATTCACGTCTACATGAAGTCAGGACCCTTCCGAGATATATCTCTTATCCATGAGGGCACGGTAGTTGCTGTGAAGGGTTATTTCAAGGGGTGCGTCGTCCTAGAGGCAGATGGGGAACCCTTCTACCGCCCCGTAGAGGATTCCTACTACATCGATGTTCAGAAAACAGACGATTACTATTTCCGACTGGACGCCAACTTCGATGACATTCAAGACCCCCTGGACAAACTCCCCAGCAAGATTGCCATCGGAGCTGTTCCTGGAAGTGCCCGGTCCACCGACAATTTTAATGCAGAACCGGACCTACCCAAAGTAGCAGGAAATTTTTACGCAGTTCCTTGGCTGACGAACCCCGAGTATTACAACATTCTGAGAGAAGAGGAGAAGGACCCTTGCGATGCCATCATACGAGGTGACAACATAGAAGAGGTCCTTTCTCGATTCCTAAAAAATTCGTAACAAACATTAGCAGAAGCGGTTATAATAAGAATAGAGCCATTTTAATAGGAGACCCTTTTTATGCCTATTCCACTCCGCTTGG
>Ga0315284_10017199_pt1 | contig 10254 bp, 13 predicted proteins | sample YL17G09_16_MG_FD_203696 | JGI IMG/M metagenome (GOLD analysis project Ga0315284, IMG submission 203696) | Sediment microbial communities from Yellowstone Lake, YNP, Wyoming, USA - YL17G09_16 | ecosystem: Environmental > Aquatic > Freshwater > Lake > Sediment | place: USA: Wyoming | collected...
CTTGGAACTTACCTTTCTGAAAATGATTCCATACCAAATCCATTGGTTTATTATCTTTAGTTATCCATTCAAATGGTCTATTATCATTATGTCGAGCAAAGAGATTAGGATGAAAATCTTTTATCGTTTCACCAGACCACATACAGGTAAGACCAACAAATGTTGGCTGTCCTCCTTCTGGGGTATCTGTATATGTTCTCACATTGCTTCTGATCATTTTCATAGTTTGTATTGGGAATAAATCTGAATATAATTCTAAAGCAGTCTTATAACTTAATCCATCAATAGTAATAATTATCATAATTTATTTAAAAACTACTATTGCAGAATACAATATAAACTTATTATCAAATATTAATATATTCTTGATAGTAGATTGAATAGATGTGTTAACTGATTTTGATAGATAAATACTATTAAATATTTTTGTTTCACACATTTCCCTGAAAATTGTAAGTGTTGAATTTTTCATTCCTTTAATAACACCATATTTCCCAAATCCCATATCATTATAAGGAATATAATATCGAATCACATCTTCAATAATATATAGACCATTTGGTTTTATAGATTTAAATAATAAACCAAATGTTATTTGTTGAATATACATCCAATGATTACCATCATCTATAATTATATCAAATGGACCATATTGATTTATTATCTTTTTTATGAGTTCCACATTAATTTGATCTCCTTCTATTAAGATAACCCCATCCATTTTATCTATCTTTAAATTTATATCTAGCCCTATGATAATAGCATTTGGAAATAATTCTTTCCAAGCTTTTAATGAATTACCGTTGTCAATTCCTATTTCTAATATAGATTTTATTTCATTTTTATTCATAGTGGAAAATAAAGATTCATATAAATCAATATAATACTTTTTACAATTATATTTATTTAATATTTCATTTATCATTCTTTACCTTTCAGAATAGATACTCCCTTTGATTTCATACCAGTATCTTCAATATATGCTTCATCTATCAATTCAAACCATCCAAGTCTTATAGATTGTTTCATGGCTCTTCTCGGTCTTTTATACCATATAGAAGTATCATGCATTCCTATATATTTAGCCTTACCTTCATGGCATATTTGTAATTCATGAAGAACTCCTTCCATAGTTTTCTTTGCATCAAGATATACGAATGTCTTCTTTCCTTCATTCTCTTTTAAGATTGATAGTAAATCATTATGATAACCATGAGTTCTAAAATCACAATACTCAGGTAGATATTTACCATAATCTGATTTTGGGATATCTTTACCATCATGATTAAAGACTACAAATGATTCATCATTTATATTCTCTATAGCATAAAGTTTCTCTAGTTTAGGAGATGAAGTACCAAGAATATAACCACTTATACCAAGAAATGTTCCAACATCTATAATTACTTCTGGTTGAATTTTATTTAGATAGGTAACTAAGAATTCATATTCCCAAGGGTTAATACCTCTCCTCTTTAATTTATCATTAAGGAATTGTTCTATCGACTCTTTAGTCCATTCTATATATGGTAACATTATATTCTTCCTTTTCTCCAATCATAAGCACTTATAGGTTCTTGCCATTTTCCGTATACTTCTTCAAAATATCCATCCAATGGTATTCTAAATTTAGTATTAAGATAAGTTAATTCATTTGTATTAACTATATTATCTTTCTTCACTGTCTCTTTACTACCTAACAACATTCTATCGTTTGGAACTTCATAACATACCATCAAATCTAATAACACATTTTTGTATAAGAAATGTAATCTAGCTAAAGAACTATCATATATCTTTTGTATATAGAAATAGTCTGGCCTTGCTTCTCTTTCTATTGGATGTAGATATTTCCATACAAGTGTGAAACCATTATTTCTTAATTCCTTTGATATTAGACTGATATCCTGTCTTGAATTCCATATAATTCCTATATCTATATCATCATCATCTTTAATGTAAGTTATATCTCGTTTTAATCCTAATGCAGTTCCACAGAGTAGAATGTATTCTTTATTAAGTTTCTTCATTATCGAATCAAATTTCAATAGACATTCATCTGCAGTACCCTTAACATAATATGGATAATCCATAGTATTAAGATATTCTCTATCTGGGTGCTGATACATAGTCCTTCTTAATTTCCAATGTTCTTCTAATTCATTCATTTGCATACTTAATAGTTTCCTTAGCATATTCATAACTAGAATCTATTACAGGAACATTAATCATATTAGTGAGATATCTTTTAATTATTGATAATTCTGTACAAGCTAGAATAACATTAGTAATAAACTCTTCTACTCCCCTTATTTCCTTAACAAGTTTATATTGTAGCAATGATGTATTATATTTCTTTATATCAGAAATCAAATCATTTAATAGTTTTTGGTTATCTAAGTAAGTACAACTTATATACTCATTATATAGTTTCATTTTTGATGTAATATATCCTCCAAGGATAAGAGTATTACCTGTGCTTTTCTTTGAAACTACTTCTATCATATTAATCCAAGGTATATTAATACCCTCTGATATCTCTTTATACCAATAATGTAGAGAGTTACATGGACATACTATAAAGTCTGCTCCTGCCTTTTCTAAGTTATTAATCTCAATAATAGTTTGTTTAACTGGTGATTCTTCATTATACAACACTGCTCTAGTTCTACTAGGAATATTAGTTGCATTATTAATGAGAATATGTGGTCTATTAGTATCTGATTCTGTATTTTTTAATAGACAATCAAAGAATTGAAGTGATGCATAAGATCCCATACCACCTAGAACTCCTATAGTTCGCATTTCATTCTCCTTATTTGTTCTTTTAAATATTCTTTTATCAAATCAACATCATTAAGATGATTACATATCTCCTTAATTTCCTCATCTATCTCTTTAATATAATTCTCATTATGGTTTATCTCTTCAGATATGTCTACTTTAGCTATAAGACTACTGACATCCATAGGTTCTTGCTTACCTAATTTCTCTAAAGGTATATTGATATCTGGTCTTTTAAATGGAAAGATATGTCTAGTTGTTCTTGGTGGAAATAGATTACCAATAATTCCCCTTCTAATTATCTCTTCTTTAGATAGAGTTGCATTGTAATCTTCTACTGAGATACTGTGTTTTCTATGACTACCCACTCTTATATGTTGATTTGAATAATCTACCTCATATACTGGAGCATATTTATATCCATTCATTGCTAAGAATACATATTTATGAGAACCATCTAGAATGATATTATAATTATTTTCTATTATAATAGGTTGTTTTATATATCCATCCTTTAGAATTATATCTGTTAGATTCTTTAGATGATGTGGGAAGACTTGTTCTAAAGGACATAATGATATTACCTCCTTTAATTTATATTCCATAATTTCCTCAATTCTGTACCACTACATCCAATACAAGATGAACGACTAATAGATTTACAATTAATCTTATGTTCTGATGCCCATTTAATAACTTCATCATTCTCTGCTGTAATAAGAATATTAAAGTATGGTAGTTTCTTAATATCATCCAATCTTGTTAATTTAAATGGAATATCAACTACTTCTATATTTGGGAAGATTGTTTTGAGCATATCTCTTATTTCTTCTTTCGAATAAATCTCGATAGTATCTGAAGTAATACCAACTATAACAGTAGTATATTCTTTTCTTAATTTAGCTATAGTTAAGATATGACCAAGATGAAGAGGCTGGAATTTTCCTGGAAAAAATACTATAAGGTTATCCATTTCTTTGCTATCCTTCTATTAATTTCTTCTAAATAAGTCCATTTCTTTGGTAAAATTACAATCTTATCTTTGTTTCTTGACAGCCAAGCACCCCACCATCCAAAAGAACTATTTGGTATTACAAAGTGTTTGCATTTTCTCATTAATTCTAAATCCATCAATCCTTCTTGGTTCAAATCTACATATGTTGAATTCTCATAAACTAAATTCTTTTTACACCATTCTATATCATCTGAGAATACAAAATAATGAGGATTATCAACCTTCGAATCTATAATTCCTTTAGCCTTATCATAATAATCTTTACCATATGATGGAAATTCATTTATACCAGGTGGTTCTAAATAATCCTTTCTTCTTACATGAAGAGCTATTGAGTTACAATCCAATATTTTATTTAACATATTATTGAATGGTTCTGATCTAATTGGATCTTTCAAAGTAAGTTCATCTATAATGATATTTTCTACACTTTTAAAATAATATTCTGACTGCCAATAACCATTTAAATAGATATCGTAGTCAGTTCTAATAAAGATATCAATTAATTTTGAAGTATCTTCTCTAAATCTATATCCCATAATTTCATCCATTTCTGAAACTAATTTACAATCAATATTGTATTTTCTTAATTCACATTTATTTGTTTTAATATATCTTTGGGTAATTCCTGATATTAAAAGACTCAATTCAGTATCGTTAAATTTTGCTAAACTTCTACCACAAGCATACTGAAATAATTGATTACCTAGACCACCATTTAATCTACTTATTATCATATTCTTCCTTTATCCAATTCAATGTTGATATAAGTCCTTCTTTAATATTTATAGTTGGTTTCCATTTAGTTAATGATTTTAATTTTGTTATATTCAAAACTAATCTAGAACTAATTGGTAATTGTTTATTCAGATTACTATATTCTATTCCTAGTTTTTCACATAGTATATCTGCTACTTCTGATGTTGTTGTACCAATACCAGTTCCTAAATTTATTGTTTCTCCATAAGTACTATCTCTTTTAGCTATTTCTATAAGTCCATTTACACAATCATCTATATATAATAGATCTCTGAGAACTTTACTATTATTCAGTATTATCTTATTTTCCTTTAATCCTTGTAAGATTAACGTTGGTATAAGAGCAGTTGTATCTTGCCTAATACCATAAGTATTTGAAATCCTTACTATAGTATATGGTAAATTATAAAGATAATTAAAGGATCTGGTTAATTGTTCTGATATAATCTTACTACTTGCATATGAATCTAATCCATTAAGTGGATGTAGTTCATCTATAGGTAAATAGAGAGTTTCTCCGTATACCATTACAGATGATGCATATATGAATTTTTCTATATTATCTATACAAGATAAGATATTGAGAGTTCCATTAACATTAATATTATATGTACGATTGAAATCTAATCTACATTGTAATCTATCATCTAAAGCAGCTAGATGAAATATAATATCACTTCTTTTAATTGGTTCTCTAATTGTATCAATATTGCAAATATCAGCTTTAATTATTTCAATTTCATCCTTAATTCCAGAAAGATTAGATTCCTTCCCTCTACTAAAATGATCTAATGCAATAATATTGGATTCTTTATATAGTTTATGGCATAATGCAGAACCTATGAAACCAGCTCCTCCAGTAACTAATATTGTCTTTCCTTTTAGATTCATAATCCCTTTATAAACTTATCTATACAACCACAGATATATTCTCTTTCTTCTTCTGTAATACCATGATGGTTTCCTATAAAGAATGAGTTATGTTGGATAATATTAGAATTAGTAAGTAATCCACCTATCCTATGTTTTATATTTTGTATGGCTGGTTGCTTTGTAAAATCACCAGATAATATAGGTCTTGTCTCTATTTCATTCTTATTGAGGAAAGAAGATAAATCATTTGCTATAAATTTCTTATTATCTTTAACAATAATTGGATATCCATACCATACTGCTTTTGTGTTCTTTTCTTCTTCTATTATATGAAAATATTCAGGATATTGTTTCAGACATTTAACAAATCTATCAGCATTTTTCCTTCTACATTCGACAAAGTAATCTAATTTCTTTAATTGATGAATTCCAAATGCTCCTTGTATTTCTGTTGGTTTCATATTATAACCAGCATGTAAGAATAAGAATCTAGGATCTATATCATATTGCTTAGATATCTCATTCTTATTAGGATAGTCTCTAATCCATCCATATGATTTTAATGACCTAAGAAGAGTTGAATATTCTTTGTTATTTGTTGATACCATCCCACCTTCTATAGTAGAAATTATATGAGTAAAGAAGAAACTAAAGGTTCCTATATCACCATATGTTCCTACTTTCTTTCCATCTACTTCTGCACCAACACTATCACAACAATCCTCAATTAGAAGTAAATTATGTCTATTAGCTATCTTTTTTATGGATATGATATCACATGGAACTCCTAATAGATGTACTGGCATTATAGCTTTAGTTTTCTCAGTAATTGCTTCTTCTATTAATTTAGGGGTAATACCTAAGTTCTTTAAGTCGATATCCACAAATACTGGAATAGCTCTGATGTTGTATATAGGATAAACTGTAGTAGCAAATGTAACGGCAGGAGTAATTATCTCATCTCCTTCTCTTATATAATTGTCTAATGTTGGATTAGATAGTGTAGATAATGCTAAAAGATTAGCATCACTACCTGATGTTACTAGATGACTATATCTTATCTTTTGATATATCGAAAATTCATGTTCAAACGCTTCACACTTTTTACCCATAGTAACATTGGTAGATAATAAGCTATCCATAATTTCCATGATTTCTTCATTACCATAGGTAGGTATACTCAATCGTATTTTATCCATATATCTTTCTTTTTAATTTTATATTCAACATAGCTCTTATATTCTGAATAGCATTATCACCAAATTTCTGTTGTATCATAGTTTGGTAATCATTTCTACTAAAATAATGAGTAAATGCATCATCCCTAAATTTAAGTATCTTAGAAGATGTTAGATATTTTGTTGATAAAGGTATTGATTCATATCCTAGTTGAGAATAACATTCCCAATTATTATTAACTATATTATCATTATATAGTTTGGAACCTGGATATGCCATAGTACAATAGAAATTTACCATTTCACAATTTAATTCTTCTGCTAGGTTTAAGGTATCTTGCATAGTTTCTATTGTATCTTCTGGTAAGCCGAACATAAAATTACCTTGAACATTGATTCCTTCTTCTTCCATCATAATTCTAACAGACTTCATCATCTCATTAGTAAATTTACCTTTATTAGATATCTTTCTAATCTTTTCATTACCAGATTCAAATCCTGGACATAACCAATTAATACCAGCCTGTTTCATCTTTCTTAATTTATTTCTATTTATTGTGTCTATCCTTGTGTACGCCCATATATTTAAATTATATTTCCTTTCTATGATAGAATCACAAAACTTTATAAGATAATCTTCATCCAATCCAAACATCTCATCTAGAATTCTTAGATGTTTAATCCCATATGTTTTAATAATGTAATCTAATTCATCCATAACTTTATCTATAGATCTATATCTAATTTGATGTTTACCAAATATTGTATTTATATTGCAGAATGAACAATTAAATGGACATCCTAAAGATGTATATATCACTCCATATGGAGATCTATCTTCTATATTCAAGAAATTAGTATGCCAATTATGAGCTCTATACCTTTTAAGATCTATTAGATTCCATGCTGGCATTTCTAATAAGGATAAATCAATAAGTGGAGCTCTGTCATTGTGATATATCTGACCATCAATCTTGTACCATAATCCTCTGATATCCTCTAAATTCTTATTACTTAAAAGATCTTCTAATGTATAAAATCCTTCACCTTCGCATACCATAGATATTGATTCTTCTTTTAATGTTTTTTCTGGTAATGCTGATGGATGAAGCCCTATTAGGATTGTTGGGATTGAGAATTGTTTTATCTCTTCTAGAACTGATTTAACTCCAATCATATTCATAGTAGATGCAGATGGATTAGTACCATATACTACTATAGCTATTAGTCTTGGAGATTTAATTCTAATAATATTACTTATATTAGAATCTATTTCCATATCTAATATTTGAATTGAATATTTATTCTGAAGATGTCCAGCTAACATCGCTGCCCATATTGGTGGTTCTATTCCTGTAATTGACTTACTTAAATCTTGATAGAGATTCTTTTGAGATCCTGGTTTAACTAATAATAAATCTAATGTCATTTTATGTCATAATCCAATTCAATCTTATTTCTCCAGAAATCTAATACAGATTTGATTGTTTCTTCAAATGAGATATTAAATTCATAATTGCAATTCTCTTTAAATTTAGAAGTATCTACTATTTGTAGATTAACATCTACATTCCTTACTAATGCTGGATCTTCTATAGTTATAATAATATCTTTCATTGAAGATAAACTAATCATATAGCTTAGCATTTCTCCTATTGTTTTAGTTTGAGTACCACCAATATTATATACTTCTCCCATAGAACCAGTTTTTGATAATAGATAATAAGCTTTTACCGCATCCTTCACATTTGCCCAAGTTCTAACACTATTAAGATTACCGTGTCTAACTATAGGTTCTTGTAATCCATATTCTATTTTAGCTATCTGCTTAGCGAAGTTAACTTCAGCTGAATCCATAGTTCTTCTATCTCCAGTATGTGTAAAGAATCTTGTTGTAATGATTTTCATACCATAATATTTAGAATAGAAATATCCGGACATATCTGCACCTATTTTGCCTATAGCATATTGATTTCCTGGTCTTGGAGGATTAGATTCAGTAATTGGTACCTCATCTTTATTTACTTTTCCATAATATTCAGAAGATGAACATAACATAATAATTGGGTTATAGTCTTTATGGATATAATCCTTAGTTAATCTAATAGATTCTAATAAGTTAAGTGTACCTATAGTATTAGTTTCAACTGTTATAATTGGATTAGTGAAACTGTCATTTACAAAGCTTTGAGCTGCCAGATGATAGATTACATCTGGCTTATTATCAGCTATCAATCTAATGAGACTACTTAAATCTAATAAATCAGCAGGTATCATAGTTATCTTATCTCTTATATGGGTAATCTTTGATAAGTCTTCATTCCATCTATATGAACCTATTACTTGTTCTTTTTGTTCTAATAGATAATCAGCTAAATGTGAAGCAACAAAACCACCTATACCTGTTAAAAGATTCTTAGACATTTCTTTCGAATTCCTTTAATTTATCAGCTATATATACTATATCTTCAAATTCTTTAGTATATTTACCTTCAGTAACCCAATTTCTGTTTAAGCAATCATTAATCTTTTGTTTCGATATTTCACTGATATGTAATTCTCCAAAATTGATTCTCATATTTATTCCATCCTATCACGTTTTGATAAGATTGGATTAGAAATAGGCCATACAATATTAAATCTTTTATCATCATACTTGTAGGTAAATTGTTTATCCTTTATATTCCCATAATATGTTGTTTGTTTGTAATGGAATGTTGCTTTATCACTTAATATAAGATGAGAATTGCCATATTTTGGTGGAACAAGAACTTGGTATCTATTACTATCAGATAATACAAATGATGTCCATTTACCAAAATCTTTAGATTCCTTATCACAATTAACTACAATAAAGTAGAATTTACCATATAAACAAGATATTAATTTCCATGTATATTCATCTCCATGTATTCCTCTAAGAACATTCTTATCAGAGATTGATATATCATCTTGTATAAATTTAATATCTATTCCTCTTTTCTTTAATTCTTTAGAATATAACTCTTCATTATAGAGTTCAACATATGTACCTCTAAAATCTTCTTGTATGGAAGGTTTAATAAGTAATACATTCTTAAGATTAGTTTCTTCTATTGATATCATTGATTTCTCTTTACAATATCCTTAACAACATCAGTATCTATACGTAGAGTATGTTGGATGTCTTCTCTACAACCATATTGATAAGTATAAGAATCATCAATTCCTACTCTTATTAATTTGGTATCTAATTCATTATCAGTAATTAGTTCTGATATAATACTACCAAGACCACCATTTAATAGATGTTCGTCCCATGTAATTAGTAATTTATATTTATTAATAACATCTTTAATTTCTTTATTCAAAGGTTTTAATCTATATAAATCTATGATATCTACATTCTCTATAGATAAAGCTTTAGATACTAACTTACCTGTTGTTATTATACATATATTATTTCCAGTTACTAATTCCTTAAATCCATTTTTAAATGAATCATTATTATTATATTTCTCTTGTTGCATTTGTCTATCTAAACGTATATAAGTTGGTTTCTTATCCTCATAAGTAAGATGAGCAAATGCTCCTGACATTATACTATCTGATGGATTTAAGATTCTAATGTTTGGAAGAACTCTCATTATAGAGATATCTTCTGTA
>Ga0315284_10017200_pt1 | contig 10254 bp, 11 predicted proteins | sample YL17G09_16_MG_FD_203696 | JGI IMG/M metagenome (GOLD analysis project Ga0315284, IMG submission 203696) | Sediment microbial communities from Yellowstone Lake, YNP, Wyoming, USA - YL17G09_16 | ecosystem: Environmental > Aquatic > Freshwater > Lake > Sediment | place: USA: Wyoming | collected...
CAGGGGCGGGTGGCGGATAGAACCGCGCCGCGCGCCACTTGCCGCCAAAATAGCTCATGAACGGCTTCACGGGCTCGGAAGATACCAGCTGCCCGATCCACCGACCTAGTCCTTCTTGTGGCGCATGGTCGTGCGCTCGACCGTCGTCTGGTGGTGCTCGACTGACCGCTTCAGACGTTCCTTGAGAGCCTTGCGGCCGATCTCGGCCGCGAGATCCTTCGCCTGCTTGTTCGCGGCCATCTGACCGATCACCCGCGCCTGCTCTTCGTCGTTCATGATCTTCGTGACGTCGATCTGGGCCGGGTCCATGCCCGCGTCCTGCACGAGCTTCGCGAACTCGGCCCGGCGCTTCGCGCGAGCTTCAGCCGCTTCGGCCAGTTCGAGCGCGGTGATCGGTGCGAACGGGGTCTCGCTCACGTCGGCCTCCTGTCGAGGATCATCATGGCGCGCGCCATCATCTGGCGCATATCCTCCAGCTGCTTCTCGACCTTGTCCAGCATCTTCGTGTTGCCTTCGAGCGCGAGCACGGCCTTGGCGAGCGTAGCGTCGCTCTCCCGATCGGCCGCCATGCGTTCGCGCATGAGCTTGTCGATCTCCGACGCGCGCTCCTTCGCCTCGCCCTTGGAGTCCACCAGGCGCTTCTCGTAGTCGACCTTGTCGACGGCGGCCTTGTCCTCGATCGTCTTGCGGTAGCCGCGCTCCAGGTCTTGGAACTCCGAGGACTTGCCGAGGAGCTTCTGGAACAGGTAGATCACCCCCACCGTCGCGGCGATGGCGAAGCTGAGGGCGATCACCGACACGCCGCCCTTGGTCATGCGCTCGGCCAGACCGACGCCTTCGTCCGGCGTGATCGGCGCGCTCTGGGCGAGTAGGAACAGGAAGTCGTCCACGGTCACCTCGTTCACCTCTAGGATAGCCTTAGAGGCCGTGAACCGTCGCGGCGGCTATCATGCTTATCCGAGGTGCAGCGCATGGTGGACGACGTGAAGCCGGTCGAAGCGAAGCCAGTGGACAACGATCCGAACCACGACAGCAAGGAGGAGATCGAGGCCAAGACGAAACTGGTCAAGGCGGAGACGGATCGAATCGAGATTCAACACGGCTTCATCGACCGCCTCATCATGCGCGGTGTGATCCCGCTGGCTCTACTCGTCGCCGCCCCGGCCGCGACCTACTACTTCACGTCGCGCGCGAACGAGTCCGAGGTCGAGGTCCGCAAGGTCAGCGAGTCGATCGACAAGCTCGACAAGCTGATCGAGGGCGTCAAGGTCGCGTCGGCCAGGAGTGACGAAGCGAAGGCCGCCGAACTGGTCGCCCTTCGCCGAATCGCGTCGGCGCTCCAGTGGACGACCGTCGTGTCTCAGGCGAGAGACGCAGCTGGCTCTCTCGGCGTGCGGATCTTGGACGCGCGCATGAAGTTACCGGGCGCGACCTTCGAGACGGCGCGACAGGATGTCGAAGACGCGCTCTACGCGCACCTGGCCCCGCGCGTGGACTCCGACCCGAAGCTCCTCAAGGAGGCTATCCGGGGAGCCGTGGACGAGATCCGACCGGCGTCGGGCTCCGCGCCTTGGTCGGGAATGCCCCCGCCGCCGCCGCGTTTTCCGGCCCGAGGCGAGTAGTCCGGGCCACCTATTAGAACGTCCGGGTCGGACGTTCCTGACAAGCCGACATTTCGCCCGTCACTACTAGAGTTGCGCGATTGTTGGCATCAGGCGAGACCGTCGACTCGACTTGTCCCAGGTCGAGGGTAGTATTCTCCGTACAGCGAAAGAGCCCGGGTCTTCACACCCGGGCTCTCCGTGATCGACCCCTTGATCTGCGCGCGGCAGTAACCGCGTGCTGGAGACGACGTGGCAGAGGGTAACAGGAAGCGCCAGAAGCGTCCACTCACCGCGAGCGACATTCGCCTCAACCGCATCTTCGCTCCGCTGAACACGGAAGTGCTCGAAAGCAAGCGGCTCTCGATCCTCGCCAAGCTCGTCTATGTCGCGATCCATAGGTGGCTTAGGGAGTGCGCCTGTCCGAACACAGCGGACCTCGCCTCCATGTCGGGAGTCACACAGGGCCGGATCAAGCGGGCTCTTCGCGACCTAGAAGCTGCTGGGTGGTTGAAGGTCACCTGGCCGAACAGCTACGACCAGGGCCGCATCGGATACGACCTGACCGAACCTCCGATCGTCGATCGGATCGCTCAGATCCCAGTACAGAGTGAGAGCCCCGGTTAGCGCCAGGGCTCTCGGAAAGGCAGACGTGTGAGACCAGAGGATACTCCAAAGCGGAACAGCCGTCTATCCACCACGGATTTTCTCGGCAGCGAAGCCTTGGGTGGGTGGTCCGCCGTCCCCAGGATCGTGACGAGCGACCGGCGGCTCTCCAAGAACGCGCGCCTCGTGTTCGCGACCCTCCAGCACTACTGCTGGACGAAGCTGGAGGCGTTCCCGACCCAGGCAACGCTGGCGCTGGAGATCGGGTGCAGCGCCAGGACGATCAAGCGGGCTGTCAGGGAGCTTCGTGAGCGGAACCTGGTCAAGATCACCAGGAAGAAGATGCCCGGGTCGAACCACTACCACCTCGTCCCGCTGGTGGACGTCTACTCCGAGTCGGAGCAGACGCGGTGCGTCGAGGGCAAGAAGGGCCACGACTGGGCGACCGAGACGACCGCGAGGGTGCCCCTGGGCTTGACCGTAACCCCTTCAACCACAAGTGGGGCCATTTCTGTCCCCTCAGTGGGGCCATCCGTGTCCCCTCAGTGGGGACAAAACTGTCCCTCTAACGGAGACGAAGCTTCTTCCCTTCGGGAAGAAGAACAAGACGAAAGCGAACACAAGACGGCTTCGCCGTCTTTTGTGTGGTGTGACAGCCTTCTCTCTATCCGTGAAGAGTCAGCACGCTCGACACAGGCTGGAGGGCGCTTCTCGGATCGGGAGAAGATGGTACCGGGCCGCGAAAGGACTTATGTTAGTTCTTACGTGGCAACGGTTTGCGACGTGGTCGCGGAGAGCCCTGTGGTCAGAATGGGTTACGGCAGCGACAAGGGTTACGACGGTGGGCCTGCACCGGGTTCCGCGCCCCGCCGCGCGCTGCCCGAGCCCGAGGCCCCGCAGGTCACCAAGCCGGTGGTCAAGGCGCCGTCCAGGGCTCCGCAGACGCGTCCTGTGACCGCTCAGATGCCTGCCTTCGACGTGTCGACCAAGGCGCTTCCGGTCGTGGTCAAGCCTGCCTCCGAAGAGAAGCCTGCGGCCTGCAACAACCCGGACTTCGTCAAGCTCTACGGGATCTGGCGCGCCGAGATCGACGCCCGGTTCGGAAAGACGGCGGTGGGCATCCCGACCAAGGCTCCCTTCAAGGACTTCAAGCTCAAGACGTGCGCCGCCGCCCTCATGGCGAAGTTCGTCGAGGACGAGCCGGCGGAGTTCTCGGGCGCGGGCGCGCCGGACGTGACCAGCAAGTCGGGTTCGCGGCCCAACTTCACGGTGCTCCACTCCATGATCCGCGTCGCGATCTGGGACTGGTCGTCGATCAGGGAGAGCGCCGCCGGCAAGTGGGTCGCGCTGGACCTGAAGCTCCCCACGCTGCGCGAGGTCCACCTGCTCGCGGACTACCTCGCCAGCAACATCCAGACGGGGATCGTCGGCGGAACGAACAACCGGACCTCGGCCTACCTCGCGAAGTTCGTCTCGGCCGCCCCGGAGACGCCGACCGACGCGATCGGTCGTATCGCCAAGCTGGAGAACAAGTCGCGCGCGGCCGTCATGCGTGAGGTGAAGGAAGGGCGTGTCCTCGGGTAAGACAGGCCCATGAAGTACACCTCACCGGCTCCACGGCTGCTCAAGGCGATCCAAGCCGCAGCAGCACTCGCGCCGGGCACCGGCAAGAGGTTCCAGATCGAGTCAACCCTGCTCACGGTTACGGACGTCGGCGCCCTGGAGGTTCAGGCGACGGACATGGCCGACTCGTTCTGGTTCCGCGTAGACCCTGTGCCGAACACGCCCTTCACGCCCGGCAAGCTCTTCTTGGGCTCGGCCAACCTGTCCAGGGCGATCAAGGAGGCCGGCAAGGCCGACGTCACGATCGAGACGGTCGGCGACTACGGTGCGCTGATCTCGTGGGGGACCACCAAGGTCAAGCTGCCGGCGGAGATGGTCGAGGACGCGCCGCCGGTCAAGAGGTTCAACCCCGCCGACCCGACGGTCCAGCTGCCTGCCTCGGGCCTGATCGCCCTGCTCAAGCGAGTGAACTTCGCGACCTCGACCGACTTCAAGAACCGCTCGATGGCCTTCGTGCGGATCGAGGTCAAGCCCAAGGGACTACGCCTCGGCGCTACCGACGGCGCGCGGATCGCTTCGGTCGAGATCGACCTGGACAAGGACGCCGCCTACGTCTCCACGGCCTACGTCATGCCGATCAAGCCGGCCCGGATCAAGCTCTTGGTCGACGGCGACGACAAGGTCACGATCAAGCTCCGGGTCACGCCAGAGATCATCACGCTCGTCACCGACTCGGCTGAGATGACGGTCCGCACCGGGCACGCGCAGTGGCCCGACTTCGACATCGACAAGCAACTCACCAACGCGAAGGCCGTCACGATCCCGACCGCCGACATGAAGAAGCTGCTCAACGGCGCGGACCTCCTGAAGGTGAAGGGCGAGACGACGTGTGAGTTCAAGCTGACGGCCAACGCGCTGGAGATGGACGCAATCGCCACGGTCGAGGGCGCGGTCAACAGTCAGATCCCGGTCGAGTGGAAGTACGACCCATTCATGATTCGTCTCGATCCGGGCTTCCTGTGGGACGCGGTCAACGCGTGTGACGCCGACTCGGTAGAACTCTCGTTCGACACGAACCAGCAGCCGGTGAAGCTGCGCGAGGCTGAGGGCAACCGGCTCTACCTCTACGCGCTCGGAGCGAGGCACTAATGGAGCGGTGGGAGATCGCGTCGTTTGACGACCGTCACGACGTGCCTGGAAAGATCTTGGATCGCGCGAAGATCCCGCGCCGGTTCTGGACGACCAACCTCGACTTCATGACGGAGAGCGGGGCCAAGGCGAAGTACATCACCTACCTGCGCGACCTGGACGAGAAGCTGAAGAAGGGCACCAGCCTCTTGCTTCATGGTGCCTACGGCACCGGCAAGACGGCCTGCGCCTCACTCGTGTTGATCGAGGTGCTGGCGAGGTCGTCGAACCGAGTCCTGTTCATCCAGTCGGCACAGATCGACTGGCTCGCGCGGCACAGGACCGAAGACTCGTGGGATCTCCTCGTCGAGGCTCCCTTCGTCGTGATCGACGACGTTGGAGCCGAGAGGCAGGTGAACTGGAACGACGCCTGGTTCGAGGAGGTGCTGCGCGGCCGTTACAACGACCAGCTGCCTACGATCCTCACGACGAACATCACTCCGGCCGCCCTCAACGAGAAGTTCGGTTGGCTGGAGGGCGTCGTTCGGGACAGCTTCGAGCAGATCGAGATGACGGAGAAGTACCGATGAGCGCCGAGGCTCCCGACGATCTGGTTCCCGACGAGTCCCTGGAACTGGAGGATGAGCGCAAGAAGACGGGCGACGTCGACCCGCTGGCGGACAACGGCACCCAGCCGGACGACGACGGCTTCTCCGGGGCCGGCGCGCCTCCGCTCGTCTCGGATGGACCGGCGATCGAGCGCGCGGTCGGCCCGGTCCCAGCGGGCGCGGAGACCAAGCCGGTCGAAGGCCAGACCCTCGACCGCTGCCTGATCCTGGGGATCATGCAGGCCGGGCTCGCCGGCTTCTTCAAGGCCCGTGACTTGGGCCTGCTGGCTGAGCACTTGGACAGGCCCGAGAACGGCGTCTACGAGCAGTTCGAGAGGTTCATCGCCAAGAACCGGCTGCCCACCGAGACCGAGATCCAGGTGCTCGTGGGCGTCAAGCTCGCGCCGTCCACGGAGCCCTACGACGTCGAGACGTTCGCGTCCAAGATCATCACGCGCACGCTGCGGAACAAGCTCTCGTCCGGCCTCAAGGACATCATGGTGCGGGATCTCATCAAAGATCCCGCCGCCGCGCGCGACAGCATGGGCAAGCTCGTGCGCGAGACCGCCTTCGTCCTCGGCTCCACCTCGTCCTACACCGACCCGTCGACCGCGCAGGTCGTCCTCGACGACTACCTCAAGGCCAAGAGCCGGGGCGGCGGTCTGCTCGGGCTCTCCAGCCCGTGGCCGAACGTGGACAAGCACAGCCTCGGGCTTCAGGAGGGCGAACTCACCGTCATCCTCGCGAAGCGCAAACAAGGGAAGAGCTTTTTCCTGCTCAAGTGGGCGCTTCACTCGCTCGGAAACGACCTCAAGGCGGGCGAGAACCTCCTCGTGGTCTCGATGGAGATGCCGGCCAAGCTCTGCTACCGGCGTCTGGCCGCGATCGACCTCAAGCTGGACTACAAGGAGTTCCGCAGCGGCACCCTCACGCCGCCGGAGGAGGCCAAGCTCCAGGCGTGGGTCGAGAACGCCAAGACGATCGACCCGACCAAGCCCACGATCAACGTGATCGGCTCGAACGTGGCGCGGAACGTGTCCGACATCGCGGCCAAGGTCGCCGAACTCCGTCCGCGTGGCGTGTTCATCGACGGCCTCTACATTCTGGGCCGTGGCTCGAAGCTGCCCATGTGGGAGCGCCAGGTCGAGAACGTCTCGCAGATCAAGCTGGACCTCTGCGCCATGCTGAACGTCCCCGTGCTCGCCACGACGCAGTTCAAGGGCTCGAAGGACAAGAACGAACTGTCCGTGGACGCCGACGACGCGGCCTACGCGAAGGCGATCGGTGACTGGGCCGACGCCATGCGTGGCATCGTGTGCGACGTCGAGATGGACAACAACCGGAAGCGCCTGTTCGTCGGCATGGAGTCGCGCGAGTTCAAGCCGGTCGACATCCTCGTCAACTTCGACCTGCGGACCATGAACTTCGACGAGATCAAGGTCGTCGAGGCGACCGAGGAGTTCAGCGGCGCGGGCAACCCCGGCAAGAAGGGCGAGAAGAAGCCCGGCCCGAACGCCCCGGAGCCGATCATCACCGGCACGACGGAGGCCGCGCCCACGGGCCAGGAGCCGGTGGACTTCTAGTGGACCTGGACGGCATCCTTCACGTTTGCTCGTATCTCGGGCTCACGCACAGGCGGGAGCAGACGAGCGAGCGCGGCGGAACCAGTATCGTGATCCAGTGCCCGCTCTCCGCGTGGAAGCACAGCGACGCGACGAAGGAGGCGAAGTACCCAGCCACTCAGATCTGGGTCAACGATTTCGGACAGTCCGAAGCGAAGTGCTATAGCTCCAACTGCGGCTTCACCGGCTCGTTCTATTACCTGATCTGGAAGGCGATCCACTTCCTGCCGAAGCCGACCGAAGGCGATCTGAAGTTCGTCCAGTGGGTCAACGAGCAGGAGCGCGACGACGTTGAAGCTCTCTCGGTGCGAGTGGCGGAGAGAGCATTCGAGATCGGCAAGCGCGAGACCTCGTTCTCAGGTCACGTCGCGGACATGCGATTCGGAAAGGCGATGCTCTTGCCAGCGGACGTCTTCAAGCGCGAGGACGAGCTTCTCGACGAGGTCTACCTCGACCAGTTCCACAACGGCATTCCGGTCTACGTGACCACGCGCGGCGTCAAGGTCGAGACGGCGAAGCGGTGGGGCCTGCGCTACGACAAGCGGCTCCAGCGGGTGGTCTTCCCGGTCCGGCGAATGGACGGCAAGCTCGTCGGCTGTTCCGGGCGAATCATTCCCGCCTTCGACGTGCCCAACTTCCAGGGCGATCACCCACTGCGCTACTACAACTACTCTGGCCTGAACAAGATGCGCTATCTCTACGGCGCGCACCTGTTCAAGCTCGGCAAGCCGGTGGTCATCACCGAGGGCCAGTTCGACGTGCTCAAGACGAGCCAGGCTCTCGGCGAGGACGTCAACGCCTGTGCGACTCTCGGCCACGGCTTCAGTGAGAACCACCGCAAGACGATCGCGTCGGTCCAGCCCGACGTGATCTATCTCTTTCAGGACGACGACGCAGCTGGGAAGGCTTCAGCCGAGATGATCGCGACGAAGGTCGCGTCGATCGCGCAGGTCTGCTTGATGCGCCCGACCGGCGGGAAAGACCCGGGCAGCATGACTGACGACGCCATTAGACTCGCTTTCGCTTCTGCTGTACCTGTTCTGGGTTCACATCTAGTCTGGTGACCCGCCGGGTAGAACGAGGGCATGACCTTCCCCAAGATCGAAACCATCTACGGCCTCTACTCTAGAGGCAAGCTCGGCCGACTCGCTCCCGGCCTCGACTACCAGGGGGTCTACGACGCCGTCAGCGGCAAGCTCAGTAGAATCCTCAATGAAAGCGAGCGCCGGCAGCGAGCCAACGCTTCCCCGTTTCAGATGGGCAAGGCCGCTCTCAAGGACGACGAGACGACGCGTCTCGCTGTTCTCCGTCTCTCCAGCCCGGAGATCTACTGGCTCGGGTGCGGGCGTCTGGAGTTCAGGATGACGCCCGGCTTTATCTCCAGGGCCATGCACATGGCGCCGGAGTTCCCGGTCGGCTCTCTCTTCAAGGAGAACAAGCGTCGAGTCGCCAGGATGACCTGGCCGAAGAACGCGCTGTGCTGTGGATTGGTGTGCGCCTACGTGGAGATCATCGACATCTCCGTTATGGCCGAGGACGTTCGCGCGACGGCGATCGAGCACTATGGAGAGCACCAGGTTCAGGTTTCCATCTCGGAGTGTGACAGAGTCAGTCCTCTCGACTCGCCGCCTCACCCCCGAGTCGTATGTACAGGGAACCTCGACGAGAGCCTCACGTTGATCCTGGCGCGCCACGTCCTTGGTGATCTGGCGTCGGCTTACCTTCCACTCAACGAGGAGTCGGTTGACAAGATCAGGGAGCGGTACAAGTCGCACGACACCGATATTCGGCACGGACTCTCGCTCGCGTCCATCTGCGGTATCGCCTTTCACCTGTACGATCAGAACCATCGCTTCGTGAAGAAGACCGCCTCACTGGTCACGCCGAGGCGTCGAGGTCTGCCGAGTGAGCCGGTGCCCTTCCTGATCGGAGAGGGTCTGTCGTTGCTGCCCAGGAGCAGGGACCGGGTCACTCCGGGCGCCGCGACGTGGGAGAAGTTCGAGGGCGACGACGGCCAGATCCTCTTCACCTGGCCGGTCGAAGTCGAGCCGACACAGGAGCCTGCGAACATTCTGGAGAATGATGACGATTGACGGTGGCGGAGGGTAGAACAACGACGGCCAGCGAAGCGCGAAGGCCAACGGCAGCCAATACGGCAAGCCAAAGGAGAACGATCATGGCAGACGATTTCGGTGGAGCAGGTGGACCTCCGGTCCGTTCCGGCGGTGGCGGTGGTGGCGGCGGCCTGAAGAACTGGCCCGAGTTCGGCTTCTACGAGCCGATCCAGGCCAAGAACAAGGACGGCGACCTCAAGACCTACGACCGGCGGCTGCCGATCTGGTTCCTGAAGCAGAACGAGACGGGGCGCAAGCTCATGATCCTCGACCGGCCCGGCGCAGCGAACCGCTTCACCGCCCTGACCCACACGTTCAGCGGTCGCGACGGCAAGTTCGGCAACGTCCTCGTGTCGATCCACAAGAGCGACCCGCTCGGTGACCCCATGAACGACGTCCTCGTGGACGACAAGGGCCGCAACAAGGAGCCCTCGTGGGGCTGGGTGCTCACGGCGATCGACATCGACGGCCGTCCGCCCAAGGCCGGCGGCAAGGCGTACAAGAACCAGCGCACGCTGGTCTTCGTGACGGAGAAGCAGAAGGACATCTTCCTCACGATGGAGAAGCTCGCCGGCTCCCTGCGCGGGAAGATCCTCGAAGTCAGCAGGGCGGCCGACCAGACGTCGTTCAAGATCGGCACGAAGTTCGACCCGATCGAGACGCTGACCGAGGACCAGATGAAGGAGCGGTTCGCCAAGGCCGCCGCCGACTACGGCCTCTCGATCGAGAAGTTCCTCGACCCGATCCCCTACAAGACGACGCTCGCACCGCTCCCGCGCGAGAAGCTCGTCGAGATCGCGAACGACATCCGCGCCATGAAGGGCGCGCGCGGCGCGGTCAAGATCCCGGCCGGCGACGCGGGCGAAGAGGGGTCGATCGACTTCTGAGCCCGCCGGTCAGGGGAGGGGCCCGCCGGTCAGGTGGGCCCTCGGACTCGCGAGGGCCCTTGGCCCCTCCCCTGGCCTTCATACACTGATCGGTGAGGAGAGACTCTGGTCCGTCTGGGCGCTCG
>Ga0315284_10017201_pt1 | contig 10254 bp, 8 predicted proteins | sample YL17G09_16_MG_FD_203696 | JGI IMG/M metagenome (GOLD analysis project Ga0315284, IMG submission 203696) | Sediment microbial communities from Yellowstone Lake, YNP, Wyoming, USA - YL17G09_16 | ecosystem: Environmental > Aquatic > Freshwater > Lake > Sediment | place: USA: Wyoming | collected...
CGCCCAGCCGTTGTTTCAACTGGCCGGGGGCAACCGCCACACGAAAGGTAGGGCGGCCACGCAGGGCCGCCCCTACGAAAGGAACCGCCTGCCAGAATCCGCGGTCACACCCTTCCCGCAACGAGCCGGTATTCTTGCGTCACCTTCCGCCGCCGCGCGAGTTTAAGCGGGTGAAGGACGGCCGGGGGTAAGGTAAGGCTGCGCACTCAGAGCCAGGCGGAGAGGAGTTCCTGCGTGAGGGGACGGCTGCTGGAGTCGAAAGAGACGGCCGAAGTGTTCCTGACGGCATGGCCCAGCCGCCGCGGGAAAGCCTCGGAGCAGGCCGAAGAGGTGTTCTCGACCGTTCGCACGTCACTGGCATCCTGCGGCGCGCGGCTTTTCCAGGAGCGGATCTTCGCCACGGAGGCCGCCCTGCCGGACGTGCTGGCGGCCCGGTTGCGGATCTGTGCTGACCTGGACGACGGCGTGCCGCCCGTTCTGCTCGTCGTGCCGGAAAACCCAACCGGCCCCGTTGCGGGCGTTCAGTTGCACGCGGTCCGCTCGGCGGCCCCCCTCCAAATCGTCAAGAGCGACGGCAAGCCGCGCGGACGCTCCGTGACAATGGGCGACAGTTGCTTTGTGGCCATCTCGGGCCTGGTGGCCCCGGGGGCCGGCGGCGCGGATGAGCAGGCGCACGCCATGTTCACGCAGGCGGCGGCCACGCTGAAGGCGCTTGGCGGCTCGATGCACTCGGTGGCGCGCACGTGGCTCTGGCTGGGCGACATCCTCGGCTGGTACGACGACCTGAACCGCGTGAGGAACAGGTTCTTCAAGTCGGTCGGCCTGATTGAAACCGATCCGAACAAGGCCTGCATGCCGGCCAGCACGGGCATCGGGGTGTATCCCGCGTTCGGGGCGGCCTGCGCGATGGACCTTGTGGCGGTCGTCGGCAAGGGAGGCAAGGTCGAGTATTTCCGCGAGGCGGGCAACCAGCGGTCGCCGTATCATTACGGCTCGGCCTTCTCGCGGGCGTCGCGGGCCGGTTCGCCGGCGGGCGACACCGTCTACGTCTCGGGCACTGCCGCCATCGACGCCGAGGGGCGGACCTCTCCCATCGGCGATGCCAAGGGCCAGATCTCGGTCACGATCGAGAACGTTCGCGCCGCCTTCAGGGACCTGGGCTGCCGCGATGCGGAGGTCGTCCAGGCGATCGCGTATTCCAATACGCCCGAAGTCCAGGCGATCTTCCACAAGGAGTTCGCGGACCTCGGGTGGCCGTGCATCTCGGTCATCGCCGACATCTGCCGCGACGACCTGCTCTTCGAGCTTGAGGCGGCGGCGTGCCCGGGGGCCAAGAGCATCTGACCCGCCGCACAAAGTTCGCTGTAATATTACCCGTGGCGCCTCTTTTCCTGCCCCGTTAAGGTTGCGCTAAGACCTACTCCCCCGACGCTCCTTCCGCTTGCGGCAAGGCAGATCGTGGGGATACTATGGTCAGTAGAAGGTGACCGGCCCACGGGGCGCTGGCTCTATGACGAAATGGCTCCTGATCTTCGCCGCACTGCTGGTGGCCCTGCTCGTGGTCTCGTTCGGCCTGGGCGGGCGCAAGGAAGGCGCGCTGGAGGTCATCGGGTCCACGTCCATTGAACCCTTCGCCGAGATGCTGGCCCAGGAATACGAGAAGGCATATCCTGGCCGGTACGTCAACGTCCAGGGGGGCGGGTCGACGGCCGGCATCCAGGCTGCCATCAACGGCATCGCCGACATCGGCATGTGTTCGCGGGCGCTGAAGGCCGATGAGACGGGCTTCAGGGACTTTATCATCGCCCGCGACGGCCTGGCCATCGTGATCCACCCGTCCAACCCGGTGAGCAACCTGACGCGGGCCCAGATCGGGAAGGTTTTCGCGGGCAACATCACCAACTGGCGCGGGCTCGGCGGCGAAGACCGGCCCATCCACGTCATCAGCCGCGAGGAAGGCTCCGGCACCCGCGAGGCGTTCATGAAACTGGTCATGGGCAAGGTCCGCGTGTCCCGCAAGGCCCTGACGCAGGAATCTAACGGGGCCGTCAAGGAACTCGTGCGGAACGACCCCGGCGCGATCGGCTACATGTCGCTCGGCCTGGCGCACGGGCTGAAACTGGTGGCCGTGGACGGCGTGGCGCCTTCGACGGAGGCGGCCCTTTCCGGAAAGTACCCGCTGGTCCGGCCGTTCCTGTTCGTGACCCGGGGCGAACCGTCAGAGCGGGCCAAGGCGTTCATCGACTATGTCCTCTCGCCGCCGGCCCAGAAGTTGCTGGAACAGGAAGGCCTGGTTCGCGCGAAATGAGACGCGAGAAGATCATTTCGCTGTGCCTGCTGCTCGCGGCGCTCTCGGCCATTTCGGGCCTGGCGCTGATCACGGCCTTCATCTTCAAGGAAGGCCTGCCGATCATGATGCGGGCCGGCCTCGGCAAGTTCGTCCTCTCCAGCGACTGGTACCCGACGGAAGGCGAGTTCGGCATCTTCCCGATGATCGCCGGGAGCCTGGCGGTCACGGCCGGGGCGATGGTCATCGGCGTGGTGTTCGGCCTGGCGTGCGCGGTGCTGCTGACGCAGTTTGCGCCGCCGCGCCTGGTGGCCGTCGTCAAGCCGAGCATCGAGTTGCTCGCGGGCATCCCGTCGGTGGTGTACGGATTCATGGGGGTGATCATCCTCGTGCCGTTCATCCGCGACACTCTCGGCCCGGCGATGGTCAGCCTGCACCTGGCGCCCGACCCCGGGCCGGGCCTGTCGGTGCTGGCCGCTTCCATCGTGCTGGGCATCATGGTGCTGCCGACGATCACGAGCATCTCGGTCGATGCGCTCCAGGCGGTGCCTCGCTCGTACCGCGAGGGGTCGCTGGCGCTGGGTGCCACGGAGTGGCAGACGACGCACCGCGTGCTCCTGAGGGCGGGCCGCTCGGGCATCGTGGCGGCGATCATCCTCGGCATGGGCCGCGCGGTCGGCGAAACCATGGCCGTCATCATGGTCGCGGGCAACACGCTCGACGTGCCGCACAGCATTCTGGCCCCCGTGCGCACGCTGACGAGCAACATCGCCCTGGAGATGGGCTACGCCGCCGGCGACCACCGGAAGGCCCTCTTCGCCACGGGCGTCGTGCTGTTCGTCATCATCATGATCCTGAACACGATCGCCCTGGCGGTCTCGCGACGGCGGGCCGGAAAGGCGGTGGCCCGATGAGACTCTCGCCGCGCATCACGCAGGGCATGGCGGTCTCGGGCATGTGGCTCCTGGCCGGCCTGACGCTGGGCGTGCTGGCCTTCATCATCGCGTTCATCCTGTGGCACGGCCTGCCGCACGTCACGTGGACGTTCCTGACCGAGTCTCCGCGTGCCATGGGCCGCGAGGGCGGCGTGCTGCCGATGATCGTCGGCACCGCCTGGGTAACGGGCCTGGCGGTCTTCATTGCCGCGCCCATCGGCGTGGCCACGGCCATCTACCTGACGGAGTACACGCGCGAGGGGCGGCTGACGGCGGTCATCCGCTTCGGGGCCGACTGCCTGGCGGGCATACCGTCGATCATCTTCGGCCTCTTTGGCTTCGTGTTCTTCGTCATCACGCTGGGGATGGGCCTCTCGATCATTTCGGGCGCGCTGACGCTGGCGCTGATGGTCCTGCCGACGATCATCCGCACAAGCGAGGAGGCCATTCGCGCCGTGCCGGCGTCGTTCCGCGACGTGAGTTTCGGCCTCGGCAGCACCCGCTGGCAGATGGTCACGCAGGTGGTGCTGCGGTCGGCGATGCCAGGCATCGGCACGGGCATCGTCCTGTCGATCGGACGGAGCATCAGCGAGACGGCCGCGGTGATGCTGACGGCGGGCTCGGCGCTTGGCATGCCGCACACGGCTTTCGACTCGTCGCGGACGCTGGCGCTGCACTTTTACGTCCTCTCGCGCGAGGGGCTTTCGATGACCAACGCTTACGCGACCGCCACGATCCTCATCCTGGCCATCCTCCTCATTAACCTGGCGGCCTACTGGCTGATGCGCCGCTTTGTGGCAAAGGTGGCCTGACCGTGACTGAGCCGAAGAATAATGATGTCGCGAAAGAAGACGCGCGGCTGATGGCCGAGATGCTCGCCCAGCGGCCCGCCCCCGCGTGCCCGCCCGGCGGCGCCAAGATCGTGGTCGAGGACTTCAGCGCGTTCTTCGACGGCGAGCCGGTCCTCAGGAACATCAACCTTGAAATCTGCGAGCGCGAGCGGCTGGCGATCATCGGCCCGGCCTCCAGCGGCAAGACGACGTTCCTGAGGAGCCTCAACCGCCTGAACGACCTGAGCGCCAACTTCACAAAGACCGGCCGCATCCTTCTGGACGGCCGGGACATTTTCGGCAGCGCGGTGGACGTGGCCGCCCTGCGGCGCCGCATTGGCATGGTCTACGCCGTGCCGGTGCCGCTGCCGTGGAGCATCTACGAGAACCTGACGTACGGGCCGCTGCTGTCGGGCATCCGCTCCCGCAGCCGCCTGGACGAGGTCGTCGAGTCGAGCCTCCGAAGCGCGTTTCTCTGGGACGAGGTCAAGGACCGCCTGGGCGAGCCTGCGGCAAACCTCTCGGGCGGACAGCAGCAGCGGATGTGCCTTGCGCGGGTCCTGGCGCTTGAGCCGGAGGTGCTGCTGCTGGATGAGCCCTGCTCGGGCCTCGACCCGGTCTCGACCGCCAAGATCGAAGACGCCCTGGCCCAACTTCGCACGAAATACTCCATCGTGCTCGTCACCAATAACACCAAGCAGGCCGCGCGGGCCTCCGACCGCACGGCGTTCTTCCTGATGGGCGAACTGGTGGAGTGCGGCCCGACGGGGCCGTTGTTCACGAACCCCGCCAACCCGCGCACCAGCGATTACATTACCGGGCACTTTGGCTAGACTTTGCGCGGCGGGTCTCCGTACCCGCCGCGCAAAGGAAAATGGTGGGTGCATAGCACCCACCCTACATGAACGGCAATATGGAATATAAGATCCAAACCGAGAACCTGGACCTCTACTACGGGGCCTTCCACGCCCTCAAGGGCGTCAGCATCTCCATCAAGCCGCGCATGATTACGGCCATCATCGGGCCGTCGGGTTGCGGCAAGTCGACGCTCCTGAGGTGCTTTGACCGCATGAACGAACTGATCGCGGGCGTCCGCGTCGAGGGCCGCATCCTCCTGGACGGCCAGGACATCCGCGGCCCCGGCATGGGCCTGACTGACCTCCGGAAGCGCGTCGGCATGGTCTTCCAGCGCCCGAACCCGTTCCCGCTGTCGGTGTTCGACAACGTGGCGTACGGCCCGCGGATCCACGGCATCAAGAAGGGGGCGGCCCTGGAGGCTGCCGTCGAGGCGGCTCTGCGGGCCACGGCGCTTTGGGACGCCCTGAAAGACAAACTCCACACCCCCGCCCTGAACCTCTCGGCCGAGCAGCAGCAACGCCTGTGCATCTCGCGCCTCGTGGCCGTCGAGCCCGAGGTGCTCCTCATGGACGAGCCCTGCTCGGCCCTCGACCCGATCGCCACCGAGCACATCGAGGAACTGATGCGTGCGCTCTCGGAGCGGTACACCATCATTATCGTCACGCACAACATGCAGCAGGCCGCCCGCGTGTCGCGCGAGACCGGCTTCATGCTCCTCGGGGAACTTGTGGAGTTCGGCCCGACGGTCGGAATTTTCAAGAACCCCTCCGATAAACGGACGGAAGATTACGTTACCGGTCGATATGGATAAAATAACAGGGGCGGGCGGAGAGCCAGAGGTGTTCACGCCTCAAGGAGACCCACGTGGAAAAGCAGCGGCAGTTCGATAAGGAATTGGACGACCTGAAGAAGAGACTCGTCCACATGGCCGCGCTCGCGGAGACCATGATCGACAAGGCCATCGCCGTGCTCGTCCAGCGCGATGAGGGCCCGGCGGCCAAGGTCCCCGAATACGAGCAGGAAGTCAATCGCCTGGAGATCGAGATCGACGAGGCCGCCCTGACGCTCCTGGCGACCCGGCAGCCCGTTGCCAAGGACCTGAGGTTCATCGTGGCCGCCACCAAGATCAACGGCGAACTGGAACGCATCGGCGACCTGGTGGTCAACATCACGCAGAACGTCCGCACGTTGCTGGCCCAGCCGCCGCTTAAGCCGCTGATCGACATCCCGCACATGGCCGACCTGGCCCGCAAGATGGTCCGCGACAGCCTGGACGCCTTCATCGCCGGCGATGCGCTCGTCGCGCAGTCGGTCATCATGGCCGACGACCGCGTCGACGCCCTGAAGGACCAGGTGCTGCGGGAACTCCTGACTTACATGATTTCCGACCCGCAGGCGATCGAGAGGGGCCTGGCGCTCATCCTGATCTCGCGCCACCTGGAACGCATCGGCGACCACGCCGTCAACATCGCCGAGGACGTGATTTACATGACCCAGGGCCGCGACGTCCGCCATCCCAAGACGCCGCGCGAGCACCTGCCGGAGAGCGAACTGTAGCGCCTTACGGCGATGGAGTGCGGGTGCGAAGGAACTCGGCCACGTTCTGCGCCTCCTCCGCTTCGGAGCGATTCCGCTTGGCCGCGAAGTGCTCGTACCGCTCGGCCTCCTTGGGCGACCAGGCGTTGGCCTCGACGTAGTCGCCGCAGTACGGCACCAGGAGGTCGATCCAGCAGGCGAACTTGTCCGTTTCCTCGCGCGAAAGTTTCGCGCCGTAGTGGCCTCCCTCCAGCATCGTCATGAGGCGGCTCTTGGCGGCGCCGGCGAAGTACGGCGGCAGCATCGTCGGAACCGACTGGACGCCTATCCAGTTGACCACCTCGCTCGACTGGCCCGTAAACGGCCCCTTCTCCCGGTCGCGCCGCTTGCACCCCGTCAGTGCCAGATAGGCTTCGCTCCACTTGCGCTTGGCCTCTTCGTCCAGGACTTCCTTCCCCAGGAGGCTGAAGGCGGGCTTGACGGCCCCGGCGGGCGCAGCAGCCGAGGCGGGCGGCGATTTCGCGGCCGACACCACTGGCGCCCCCGCCCGCGCGGGATCCTCGGGCGGCAGGTTGTGGCAGCGGATGCAGTGGCGGTCCAGGATCGGCTGTATCTCGCGCGGAAACGAGAAGCCGCGCGGCGGCCCGTACCACGGCTTCAGCGCCTGAGGGCCGGCCTTGAGGGCCTGCGTCGCGCGGGTCACCGGCGGCGAGGAATTCTTGTCCTCGTGGCAACCGACGCACGACTGCGTCTCACCCGGCATAAGGGTGGCCCAACTGCGCATCGTCTGGATCACGCGGCCCTTGGCATCCATCGCCTGGAAATAGATCGGCGTGCGGGCCGGGACCGTGAAGCACGCCGAGCCGTCGTCGTAAACGGTCGCCTCGCCCAGGACGATCTTCGGGTCCCAGGCGCCGTTGCCGATGGAGACGGGCGTGCTGGCCAACGCAGCGCCGGCCGGACCGCTGTTGAAGTTGCTCCCGATCGCCGCCGCGCGAAACTCCAGCGACACGACGCGCAGGGTCTTGACGCTCCCGCGCGGCACGCCCTCCAGGCCCGGCCCGGCGTAGACGTCCTGCAACACGACGGTGCCGGTCGCCTTGCGGTAATCCACCGGGCTGGTGCGCTCGTGCGGCGCCGGGCGCGCGGCAAGGGGCACCGGCTGGCTGCACGAGATGCGGTCGTCCCGTGCGAGGAGTTCGCGCCGGCCGTCGGCCGCCATGAAGTAGATCGCGAAATGTTTCTGCCCGGCCTCGGTGGCCTCAGGCCTGAAGGTGACCAGGAACTCCGTTTCGCTCAGCGGATACGGGTACTGGAACTGGTCGCCGGTCTGGCCGTACTCATCGACATGGACGGCGTCGGTCTTGCGAACCGGGGCGATGAGTTGGGCGCCGCTGTTTTCCTCCCGCCCCCGGGTCGGGTCGAGGACGCCCAGTTGCCCGTTCTGGCGGGTGTGATGGCCCGAGAAGATGCAGACGACCTTCTCCGTGCCGGGGATGGCGCGGGCGTGCAGGGCCGCCGTCGGGAACCACGAGTTGTTGCCGTAGAAGGCGGTCTGGCCGGTCCCGTCCGGGAACATCTGCCACAGGCTCTGCACGAAGATCTGGCCGCGGTCGTTGTACTCCCACCGCGTGTAGAGGACGCGGCCGTCGGGCGTCACGGTGGGGTAGTTCGTGTGGACCTGGTCGTAGCCGAGGCGACGGATGCACCTGCCGTCGCGGTCGCAGGTGTACATGTTCGAGACCTCGGTCCACCAGCAGTCCACAGACTGGACGCACCGCGTGGAACTGAAGATGATATCGCCGGTGGGCAGGTACGCCCCCTCGTAGTCGGCGTATCCGAGGCCGGAGGTCAGTTGCCGCACCTTGCCGTCGGCCGCAGTCAGTTCGTAGAGATGGTAGTCGTCCTCGCGGTCCGACTTCTTCCACGCAAAGAGTATGCGCGCGGCATCGTACGAGACGTCCGGGTCGCGGATTACGCCGCCGGGAGCATCGACCAGCGTGCGGACCTTGCCGTACAGGCCGTCCATCTCCAGGAGGCAGAGGGCTGCGCCGGGCACGAAGTGCCGCTCATTTTGCGCATCGGACTGCCCCTCGGTGTAGGCGTAGTGCGAGCCGCCCAGGTCGTAGTGCTTCGTAAAGACGACCTTCCGTATGCGGTCGAGGTGCGGGCGCAGGCGCACAGCCCGGCGGGCTTCGCACACCTGGCGGTAGAGGTCGAACCACCGCGGATCGGCCGGCGGAGCGGACTGGCGAGAGAGGGCGTCGAAGCGGGCCTCAAGGGCAGCCGCGCCTCCGCTGTCGGCGGCGCCGGCCGCGCCGGCCTCCTCAAGCACCTTGCGGACAGCGGCCGGCTTGAGAACGCCGCCCGCGTAGAGGCCGTCCTGCGCGGCCCAGTCTTTCTCGATGGCCGGGTCCGGCGCGGCGGCCGCGGCCGGCGCGCAGGCCCACACGATGAGCGCCATCGGGAGGATCGCAAGTCTGATCATATCGGTGTACGTTCTCAGTCTAGCGCTGCGGCGGCTGGTACCAGAGCGACTGCCAGTACGCCCGGTCAGTGGCGTAAGGATCGACCGGATCGCCGGCCCCGAGCGTCACGGGCAGGATGCCGTAGCGTTTCATCTCGCGGATGTAGGGTTCGTTCGGGCGGAACCCCGGCATGTCGAACCGCTTGTTCTGGTCGAGCCACTTCCTGGCGTCGACCACGACGGCGAGAACCTTCTGATAATCGGTGTCGTCTGTGCCGGCGAACACCGCCTGCCGGCTTTGGGCCTCGCACGTGCCGTACCCGCCGGCGGCCTTCGCCAGGGGGCCGAGCAAGAGGAGCGACTTCTCGGGCCGCGTCAGGTTGAACGCCATGTGCCGCGACAACCAGGCCCGAACTTTCTTCTTGTCGCCGGCGGCCGCCGACGGGCTGACGTCCAGTGAGGGCGACCACGGCACCGGGTTGTCGCCCTGGTGGCACGAGCCGCAGCGGCGGCCAACCGCTTCGTGGGCCGCGGCGGCGCTGGGCCAGTCGGCGTCGGTCTTGACGAGCGTGTTCTCGACGAACCAGCCCACCATGCCGGAGCCCGGCGCCGCATATGTGCCGGGATAGACCGCGCCGGACTCAATCCAGAATCGGACGAGTTTGCGCTCGGAACCTGAGAGTTTCACGCCGTAGTGGCCCGGATCGAGAAAAGCCATCAGGCGGCTGGCGGAGGCGCCGAGTGCCCGCGGCGGATAGTTGCTCTCGGGCTTGTTGCGGCCGTCGGCCACCAGGCCGCGCGACACGATTGTAAAGTAACCGTGCGAGTACATCGGGCCGTGATCCCCCGAGAGGATCACGCCGCCGTCGCGCTTGTCGTAGTCGTGGCACTTCAGGCAGTGCTTGTCGAGGATCGGCTGGATGTCGCGCGGAAAATCGAACACGTCCGGCACGTCCTTGACGGGCTCGATCTTGCTGGGCGCCCGCGCCAGGGCCATCAGGTTGCCTCGCGGCGGCCCGCCGGCGCTGGTGCGCTGCTCGTGACAGCCCAGGCAGCCGGTCGTCTCGCCCGGCTGGACGGTGCAAAAACTCTGCATGCGCTTGATGGCGTTGTCGTTGGCGTCCATCGCGACGAAGAAAACGCTGCGCAGCGCCGGCACCTCGAAGTACGCCGACCCGTCGGGCTCGACCGGAACCGTGCCCAGGATGCGCTCGAGGATAAACGTGCCGCCAAGGCTGATCGGCTCCATGCCGCCCGAGAAGTGGACCGGCTGCGGCAGGGTCTCAAGGACCAGGAGTTTCTTGATTTCGCCGGCATTCACGCCCGGCATGTTGCGGCCGA
>Ga0315284_10017202_pt1 | contig 10253 bp, 12 predicted proteins | sample YL17G09_16_MG_FD_203696 | JGI IMG/M metagenome (GOLD analysis project Ga0315284, IMG submission 203696) | Sediment microbial communities from Yellowstone Lake, YNP, Wyoming, USA - YL17G09_16 | ecosystem: Environmental > Aquatic > Freshwater > Lake > Sediment | place: USA: Wyoming | collected...
TGACAGAAGCGGCTGCCTGACAATCCACGGCGTTACAAAAACAACCAGCTCGCTGTTAATCGTGCTTTCTCCGGTAAACCTGAATAATGCCCCAATCAGCGGTATATCGCCCAGTAGAGGCACCTTGCTGTTTGCTGCTGCCCGTAGCGGGGAGCGGAGGGCAGCAGCAAAAATTTTCGATTTTCAATTTTCGATTTTCAAATGCGGAGTGCCGGCAATGCCGGCACGATTTTTTTTACTGATTCTCAGGACCTTATAACTTTCTGTCTTTAACCTGGCCTAAAGTTTTTCTGCTGCTTACGAATATTTTTGTTAGTTCCTCTGCCTCCCTCAGCAGGGGTGATACAGGATGGGATTCAAGCAGTTGTGATTGTGGGTACGCAATTACTCTTTCGTCAATGATAGTTTCCATCCAGAAAGCAGACTCATCCGCTTCCTCGGCACAGATAGAAAGTTTATTTGCGAAAGAGCGGCGTGTAGGTGCGATACACGCCGCCCGGTAGTTTGCTGCGACTGAAGTTCCGCACCGCAGCAGTTGTTTTCTTATGTGATTGCCCAGCAGGGTCTTAGGCAGGGACAGGGCCAGTCGGATACACCTGTGGGCGAACTGTTTAGTTCTTGGCAGCAGTGGGTTTGGGGACATTTAACATCTTCCTTTCTGGTGTGATACCACAGCCGTAATATCTTCTTTCAGGTATAGTGCAGGGGCAATCTTTGCCCGCCTGCCTCCAGAAATAACACGGTACTTTTTGGAGGGACACAGGTATTTTCGTTTCATAATTAATTTCTCCCAATAATGTTTTGATGTTTGCGGATTTCTTTGCACAGCACATTTGAGACTGCCTTCTGGACTGGCAGGGACTCAATGCCGACAGGCATTGAGTCCCCTATCTGTGGCAGGTTATCAAGCAGCAGGTTGTAGGCGTTCCTGGCCATACAATTACTGCCTACCCACAGACCACAGGCAACCTTATGAATCGGACAGAAATACAACATAATCTATCAGCTCCTTTCCGCCCCGCCAGCGGCGGGGCTTACTCCGCTCCCTTCGGGGCGGGCATAACTTTTTTCCCCCTCTGAAAAGAAATCAGGGGGGAAAAAGTTGTCGTGAATAAGTATAGCAGGGCAGCAGGTTGGCAGGTGAACGATTTTACAAAGGGCGTGACGGCAACGTCTGGCCTTGCCTGCCGGCACACCCTTTGTGTTCACCTGCCGGTTGTAACCTGCTGCCCTACCATATTGGAGAATTTCCTTGACAAAGCCGATGCGGTTGCTTTATATGCGGAGTCTTACTATGACGCACCGCTTGAGTTTACCATCGAGGATGTTCAGCTCAGTTACAAGTCAAAGGTGAGGTGATTTATGGGGAATAGGCGTTGCGGTTACGAACGGCAGATTCAGGGCAGGCAGGCGGCGGTCATAGAGGACCTCTTCAACGGCGAAATAAGTATATCACCGGAAGAGATTCTCTTCACGCACGGTGTTACACGGCTGGAGCTCAGTGAATGGTTGCAGGACAAAAGGTTCAATCGTGAGATTCGCCGGAGAATCCGCTGGGCATACCGTTGTAGTGAAATCCTTGTGGCCAAATGTGCTATGGTAGCGGCGGCGAAGTTAGTCGGTCTTACCGATTCCGAGATACCTGAGACAAGCCGAAAGGCTTGTCTGGATATCATTTCACTGCTGCGGATTCAGACCCAGCGGAAAAAGGTATCGTCTCGGGTCACGTCTGTATCACCGGTGGATTCACCGGAGCCATCTAAGCGGTTAGACCCTGAGACCGCGGATCTGCTTCTTAAGACTTTGGCGGATGCCAAGAGAGCCAAAGCGGACAGGCAGGCCGAACAAAAACCGAACCAAGCCTCATAATGAGCTGATTTTGAGGTATGACATTCTCTTGGAGGCACAAGGGGTATTGAGGGGGTATGATTCTACCCTGTTTTCACCTGTAAGAATGGGGGTATCTCTGTTTTTATACTAAAAACAGAGGTGACTTATCAAGACTTGTTGGGAATTGTCGGGACTTATCGGGAGTTGTAGCGACTTATAGAAAAAAGCGGGCGGTTATCTGTGAACCGCCCGCTCCAAGTGAAACGAAGCACAAACCAACCAGCAGGATTATCGGCGATTGTTGATATTTGTCAACAGTCGGCGTTTCTTTTTTGCAACATTCAGGGGGATAAGTGGAAATATGTTTCATTCGCCGCCCGTTGTGTGGGCGGCACAAGGCCTGCCGTGACGGCAAGTAGGCGGCCGGTTAAAATCAAAAACAAAGTTTCTGGAAACCTGCCTCTGCAACCTCGGCCTTGCCGGAGGCGGTTTCCAGAATCCGCTTTGATATTCACGCTACCCTGCGATTCGATTCTTTCAAATCGAATACGTTGTTTGCAGGGTAGCGGGTGACTGCCTCATTGACCGGTCAAAGAGGCAGTCAGGGGATTGGGTGGGGGTCTGTTGGGGATGGTCTTATTTCTCACAGCAAAAACGGGTTTTGAAAAGTGGAGAGAGACGAAATCCCCTGACTGCCCGGATTAATTTTCGGTGAAAAAAACATACAGGCTTCTGTGCCGACCCGAATGCCAAAGATGAGGGCGGAGTGCCTGCCGTCCAGCGGTATATTGTGAATCTTACAAAAAAGCAAGTGAACAAAATAAAGATTTGACAGGAAGAAAACTATCCACACAAACATGGGCCATCACACCGAAAATCCGAGAAGTAGACGTTTTCTTAAAAAAATGCCTTTCAGCCAGAGATAAAATAAAAGAATCTCATCCTGAACTATGTTTCCGGATGCTAAGCGGCAAAGCTATGAAACACAACAAAAGAAAGATAATGGGACAAGCAGAAAGAATAGGCGTGTTGGAACCACTATATGCTCAAACCGGAGAAATAATAGAGTTTGCGATAAGCAGCTTTAAGAAAAAAGACGTTGCTCCAGATGACATTATTGATGCTCTGTGTTTGGCGGTTACCGGATTGATAGGGCTGGAGCGAGGTTTTGCCACAATTCCTCAAGTCCCGGAAAAAGACTCACACGGTCTGGATATGCAGATGATATACTGCGATATCGCATTTGCAACGGGTATTAGCCACCCGATTCGGCTCTGGTGAGTTCAGGGACTGGGCCGCTGAACTCCGTTGCGTCAAACTGCTTCTGTTCGGTCGGTGACAGAAGCGGCTGCCTGACAATCCACGGCGTTACAAAAACAACCAGCTCGCTGTTAATCGTGCTTTCTCCGGTAAACCTGAATAATGCCCCAATCAGCGGTATATCGCCCAGTAGAGGCACCTTGTTGACCTCCTTGGAAACCTCCTTTTTGCGAAGACCACCCAAAACCACCGTCTGGCCGTTCCTTATCAGTAATGTCGTCTCGGCCTCACGCCTGTCGACAATGGGCTGAGGATACTTACTTTCGCCGTTGACGGTCATTGTACTAACCGTGCCTGTCTCAACGCTGAATTCGGGCTTTAACAGGAGTCGCACCATATCGTCGCGGGCCAGATGCGGTGTAACCTTAAGGGTAACACCGATTTCTCTGAACTTTGTTGTTCCCATACTGCCGCCGCCGGAGGTTTCAGAAAGCTCTATATAAGGCTTTTCGGTAATTATCTTGATTTGGGCCGTCTGGTTGTCAAGCACCAGTACCCTCGGATTGGCAAGCAGCTTGGCATCAATTTTGTCCTGCTGGGCCTCCAGCAGAACGTCTATATCAACGCTGTCGTTGAGCCAGCCGAACCGCAGGACACCGATTGAATGTTCGGTCTTTGCAGCAACCGTGCTGTTGAATACACCGGTAGCAAACGGGTTGTCTTTGCCGCCGGTCGGATTTGTGCCTACGCCCGTTACGCCGGCATCCGTGTCATAATCAGTGTTTAGCCCGGCCTGCCATTTGATACCGAGGTCGAGCTTGTCCTTGCTGGTTATATCGTAGATTCTTGCCTCGACCAGTATCTGCGGTGTCATTCGGTCAATTTCATTGATGAAGGTGTCTATCGATTTGATTCTGCTTTCGGTGTCGGTAACAATTATGTTGCTGGTTCCGAGATTGGCAGACAGCGAACCGCTTTTCGAGATAAATTTCTTCAGTGCCGCCTCGACTTCTTTCACATCCGCGTAGGTGATTCGATAAATTCTGGTGACTGGAGCTTCAGACCCTTCGGTAATCTCCGAAAGCGGCGCCACTCTTATCATATTTTCTCCTGCAATATAACCATAGCCCTGTGCCGCAAGAATATTGTTCAGCGCCTCCTGCAGCGGCACGTCCGTCAGTGTCGCGGTTACAGCGCCGGTGACCTTGGGGCTTTTTACAATGTCAACATCGGCCTGGTCAGCCATTATTCTTATCACGTCGTCTATGGGCGTGTCCCGGAAATCAACGCTTATTTTCTTTTGCATTCGCTCTTCGAGGGTCGTCAAAATCTTCTCCTTTCCGGAAACATTATTACTGTTCTCGGCGAGGACCGGCGAAAAAGCTGCTGCAACAACAAGTGCCACCCAAATCTTCAGTCCCATATATTTCGTAAAGTTCTTCATAATAATCCCTTTCCTGCTTATCGCTGAACTTTTTGTGTCCATGTTCTGCCGTCCGCTTCGAACTCAACGCTGTCTTCGTTTATCTCAAGAACAGTTACACCAGATACCTTATCGCCCTGATGTACTATTTGTGTGCCAATGACCGCTGATGGATTGTCTTTGCTATATACGATACCTCTTACAACCAATTGATTTACTTCAGTTCCGGCAGAGACCGCTGTCGGGCCCAATTGCATAGGGTCGCGAATATCTGCCGGGTAGGGTTGTGGAATTTCCCAGTTAATCTTGCTCCTGGAATTTGAATTAGCTGTTTTGCCAGGTGCTTTAGCAACATCAGGCTGTTTGGTCGTTTTTCGTGAAGGACCGCTAAAAGCATTAATAAAAACTAAAACAAAAATGACACAAAGAACCGGAATCAATATCATTATTATCTTTTGCCTTGTGGTGTTAACGCCCGGCTTTGACGCAAAAAGCCTGCCCCGTACCTGTCCCCAGACACGCTGCCGGAATTTCTGCCCGGAATTCTTTGGGGCGTTCTCGGCCCCGGATTGTTTGCGTGGAACAGTTTCAGGCTGCCTGGAACCGCCGCTGTCGGGCTGTTTCGGCAAGGTATCTTTCGATGACGGCTTTACAGGCTGCTGATGTCTTGGCGCCGGCATAGTTAGGGCATCTGCCAATTTTGTGGAAGCCTCGTCCGTTCGCTCCGGCACGGCCTCAGAAGACGCTTTCGACGGCTTGTCGTCCCTCGGAATGGGGACACCATCAAAAATCACCGAGACTTTTTTGTGCAGACCGGCTTTATACTCTGCCATTGCATATCTCCTCTGCAAAAGCCTTGTCATAAATTATTTCTTCTGCCAGGGCCCTGTAATCTGCGGCGCCTCTGCTAAGGGGGGCATAAGAAAAAATAGATTCGCCCGCACTCGGAGCCTCCGCCAGCCGCAGGCTTCTGTGAATGACCGTGTTGAACACCAAATCACCGAAAAAGCCTCTCATCTGCTGCTGCACCTGCCTGCTGAGGGCCTCCCGGGTTTCCACAAAAGTCAGCAAAATACCGAGAATTTTTGTGCCGCGGTTAAAACGTTCCCTGACAATATTTACGGTCCCCAGCAATTGTTTCAGTCCCTCGATGGCATAATAATGTGTCTGCACAGGTATGATTACGTCGGTGCTTGCCACAAGAGCGTTCAGGGTCAGCAGACTCAGCGACGGTGAACAGTCAATAACGCATATATCGTAATTATTACTAATACAATCGATTTGACGGCTTAGTATGTACTCCCTGCTGTAGAGCGTTACCAGCTCGAACTCGACGCCGGAAAGCAAAATGTTACTCGGGGCCAAATCGAGACCTTTGACGTTCGTGGCTGTAATAATTCTCGAAAGTGGTATTTGCGCGTTGGTTAGAGCATCGTAAATTGTTTTATCCAAAGATTCAGGGTTATGACCCAGCCCGAGCGTGGAATGTGCCTGCGGGTCAAGGTCGATTATCAGGACTCGATTGCCCATCGCAGCAAACGCTGTTGCAATATTCACCGCGGTAGTCGTTTTACCGCAGCCGCCTTTCTGATTTGCAATCGCTATTGTTTGCATCTTTTTCCTGAAAAATCTTCAATAAAATATTCGGGTTCTCTAACCGCTTTGTTTCTTTCTCACAAGAACCGACAGGTCCATATTCACCCGCGGTTTGGAATCAGTTTCTTCCGAGCGGGTTATTGTGAACCTGTTCACAAAAACGACCGGCTGATGCCTTTCGAGGGCGTTCAGAAATACGGCAAACTCGTTAAACCCGCCTGTGAAACTGACATCAATCTGGTTCTCGGCTATGTAGTTGCAGTTGGGCAGCGCCGCCACTCCGCGTGAATCTTTGTTTTTGATGCTGAATGCCGTGAGCTTCTTCTCGTTGGCAATTTCGCTTATGTCAAACGTCAAATTCGCTGACTCCTCGCTATTGGCGACAAAATTCCTTAATTCGCCTCGCAGGTCTTCTATTTGCTTGTTTAACTGCGCCCTGGTGTCCTGCTGCGACATCTTCAGCACCGACTCATACAGTTGCTTTTTCTCGACAAGCTGTTTTTCAAGCTCTCTTTTGGAATTTCTCTGCGGCGACAGCACAAGAACATTGACCAGCAACAGCACCATCAGGCTGCCTGTCCATATCAAACCCACCGTCACCAGATATTTCTTATAAATCGATTTCATAAAACACCTATTAAAACTGCGGCTTGAAAATGCAGTCTATTTCATAAGAGATACTATTATGACCGCCAAGCGAGTCTGCCTGCTGTGAAACCTTGATGTCTTCAATCCGTGACCCCAGCAGAGGTGAGAAACGAAGACTGTCCTGGAAATCTTTTACCGCCTTGTCGCAGTTTTGTCCCGGATTGCCGCTGATACCTATCTGCAGCATTGTTACAGGGACAGCAACCTCTGTCATTTTTTTCGCCCCGTCTTTCTGAAACATTTTCTTCTTAAGCGACCGCTGCTTCACATCGAGCCTGGTCAAAGCAATCGAACTCGGCATATTTTGCGCCAGCGCCGTCAGAACCGGCGACCATTGAGTATATCTGCCGATAGAAGATGCCACCTCCGACAAACAACCATTTATGGCGGATTTCTCTCTCTCAAAGGTCTTCTGAAGCTCCACTGCTTCCGATAGCTCCTCAATCTTCGCCCGATAGTTGCTTATCTGCTGTTTCTGTATGGATATATTGATGCCGTTGCTGATGTAGCAGCCGAATATTATCATTGCGGCGATAACAGGCACTGCAAGGGCAAAGGCCGCAACAACCACGCCTTCAGGCCTGCTCCTTATCGGGATACCCCGTCCCTTTAGCAAATCTACAGTGAACATATCAGATTGACCTCATGGCAAGACCGGCGGCCACCGCCAGCGCCGGCCCGTTCCTTTGAAGAAGTTCCACACACTCTCTGTTCGTCTCGCAGTGCATTTTTTCAAACGGGTTCCACAGCGATACTTTCTCTGAAAGCTGCCCCGCCAATAACTCGACAAAACCCTCAACCAGTGCGAAGCCGCCGCAGACAAGTATCTTTTCAACAACAGCCGACCTCTCATGGGTTGCATAATAACGAAGCGTGTCGGCAACATCGGCACCCAGTTTTTGACAGGCTCTCGACAGGCTGTCGCCAAGCTCCAGCCGAAGCTGCTTTGTTTTTTCACTGCCGCTCAGAACATTTAAGATAATTTCAGCCAAAATATTATGTTCGGCTGCCATTTGCCTGATAACATCGTCCCCGCCGTAAGCTATATCGCGAACAAACGGCACGCCTTCCTCGCTCATAACCGCTAATGTCGTGCAGGAATTGCCGACATTCAAAACGGCCGCTGCCTTACTATCCTCACCCTTTTCACATTCAGTTAAGCAGTTCAATAATGCCAGCCCGTCGACATCCATCAGGGCACAGCCCAGCGAAGCGCCCTCTGCAAGCTGGACTTTTCTTTCTATCAGCTTGTTTGTTGCAGCCACCAGGACCCCGTTTACGTCGCCCTGACCGCTGCCGGTCAGATGATAGTCTACGGCACCGTCGTCGACGCTGAACGGGCAAATCTGCGCCGCCTCAAGAACTACCGCTCCTTCTATCTCTTCAGGCGGCATCTGCGGAAATTTGAAATACCGCACCGCAACTTCGGGGCCGCTCACACCGCAGACCGCCAGCCGTGTCTGAACTCCGCTCGCCAGCACGCAGTCACGAATCGCCCGGATGATGTTTAGCTTGCGCTCCCCCTTGTCCTCCGCTCCATTCACAATCCCCGCTACCCCCGCTGCCGTGACAGTGTAGCTGCCGTTGTTCTTGTGCATCTGGACCAGCTTGACCGCAGAGGAGCCTATATCAAGACCTAAAATCTCTTCTTTACTGAGGTTGAACAGCAACTGTTTCCAGTCCAAACCCGCATGCCCTTTAATTGCTCTTTGACTAACTTTCAAACATCACCTCATCATCTGCCGTTATTCGTCTGATACGGACGCAGTTTCATTTTTAAGCCTGTGCATTTATCGACTTAAAAATGAGGCTGTTTTACCTGGAAATTGCGATATGCGGATTTATAGAGGTTATTTGATTTTATGACGGCTGGTCCTATAAATTCAGCGTCAATTATGAAATGCCTGCCTTTTTGGGTGTCATCTCTCTGCTCGTTCCGATATCAGGAAATGTTTAATGCGACCACTAAAAATTATCGGCCGTATTTGTGCCTGAGGCGGTGCTTCAGGCGTAGATTTGCGGATATTCGTCCGAATCCGCCGTTCATTCCTCATACCAGCGTGTTACCACGAAGCGAACGCCGACATCATTAACGGTCACGTCGTTTAATGCGGCATCGTAGTGAAGGCCGGCGGACACGCTCTGCGTAAAGCTTTTGGCCGCAACGGAGCCGAAGATTTCAACCGAATTGTGGGATTTGAGGTCTGCGTTCGGGGCATAAATTGCTCCATAAAAAGTACCATCTGTCATAAGGTCAAACTTCTTGCATCCGTCAAGACCATATATTCGAAGCTTTGTGGGGTCCTGGGTAACGTTGTTCAGAAGACCGCCGTTTTTGCTTACAAAACTGCCCCCTACGTACATAGTTAAAGAGCCGCCATTCACTATCTGCAACTGGGCGGAATTACTCAGGTCCACATTGCCGGAAACATAAATAGTGGAAGGGCCGGTGATTTGGACAATCTGGCTGTTTCCAAGATTGATGTTGTCGTATCTTGCGTTGCCGCTTATCGTCTTGGTAGTGGCTTTAATCTGAGATTTTGGCAGAGCTACCAAACTGTCCGGCACTGTTATTGGGGGAAAGGCATACGTTTCCGCCATAGTATAAATTTCGCCTGTGACTGTCGCGCCGGATTCGCCTACTATAACCAAAGCAGGGTCTCCGCCGGCTCCGACCGCTATATCGCCCTCTATAGTCACGCCGCTTTTCATTATCAAAGAACCCGCCGTGGTGCTGTTTGTCCCGATTAGCATATTTCCATCCTCGGCATCGTTATTGTAACTGTCCACGACAGTCCCGTTTTTCAGCTCCAGGCTTCCCTGCGTAAAGACCGCCTTCTCGAAAAGCCCCGCCAGCCGCAGAATGGAGCGTACCGTTTTTTCGGCCCGCCCGTATCTTCCGACAGACTCGACAATGTAGCCGCCGTCGACACTTCCTGTGACAGTATAACTAAAAGTTGCGTCGGAGTTCGGCAGGCTTTCATTTGTCGCGCTCGGCAGGACTCCTTCCGACCACGGTTTTACCGCCAGCTTCTTGTTCATCTCGAAAAGCGACTTTGTCAGCCCGGCATCAGCGGCGCACTTGGCTGATATTTCCGAAGCGGCCCGAACCGCCTGCAGACGGCCCTGCAGGCCGAGATTCAACAGTCCGATGCCTATCACAATCAATATCACGAATATAGTCAGAACCAGGCCTATCGCAAAACCAGCCTCTTTTCTCTGCAACCCCGTCAGGGATGGCTTACGCCACAAACTTTTCTTGTTCATCGTAAATTCCCCTTTATAATTTTGCTATTGATTGTGCATATAAGCTGACGAGACAACGGTAATAGTCTGCGAATCGTCATTGAGTATGAGCACCATTTGTGCAGACCGCCCGTTCGCCTTGAAAACGCAGCCGGAAACATTCTCGCAGATAACACTGGCGGTCAATGCCTCCCTGGGATTCAGCCTGCCATACTCAACAAGCAGGCGGCCTTTACTGTCCCCTTCGCCC
>Ga0315284_10017203_pt1 | contig 10253 bp, 8 predicted proteins | sample YL17G09_16_MG_FD_203696 | JGI IMG/M metagenome (GOLD analysis project Ga0315284, IMG submission 203696) | Sediment microbial communities from Yellowstone Lake, YNP, Wyoming, USA - YL17G09_16 | ecosystem: Environmental > Aquatic > Freshwater > Lake > Sediment | place: USA: Wyoming | collected...
GCCTGGTTACGGCCGGAGCGTGAGTTGCGTGGCACAACTCGCCCGCTCGGTAGCACATCCGGTGGGCCTGCTCGTCTCGCCGCACCCTTGATGCTCCGGAGGGCGTTTGCTATATTCATCCTCTTACGTTGACCCGCGAGCACTGATTGGTGCAAGCCTTATGAATCAGCTCAGTGCCGCCAATCCCGGAGGACAAACCCATGGCCCCGCCCAAAGTATACAAAAACTTCGTCAATGGAGAATGGGTTGAATCGGTAAGCGGACGGACCTTTGAAAACCTCAACCCGGCCAATCGGCATGAACTGATTGGCATTTTCCAGAAGTCTAACCAGGAAGATGTGGACGCGGCCATTGCGGCGGCCAAGGAGGCTTACAAAGCGTGGCGCCTGATGCCCCCGCCCAAGCGCGGCGAGATATTGTTCCGGGCGGCACGACTGCTGAGTGAGCGCAAGGAGGAACTCGCCCAGCAGATGACGCGGGAGATGGGGAAGGTCCTTGCGGAAACGCGCGGCGATGTTCAGGAAGCCATCGACATGACCTTCTACATGGCGGGCGAAGGCCGCCGCCTGTTTGGCCAGACCACCACCTCGGAACTGCCCAATAAGTTCTGCATGACGTCCCGCAGCCCTATCGGGATCTGCTCCCTCATCACGCCGTGGAACTTCCCCCTGGCGATCCCTTCCTGGAAGGTGATGCCGGCGCTCATCTGCGGCAACACCGTGGTAATGAAACCCGCCACCGACACGCCGCTCTCGATGTACAACCTGGTGCAGATCCTCGAGGCGGCGGGCATCCCGCGCGGCGTGGTCAACTTTGTCACCGGCACTGGCGGCGAGGTCGGCACGCGCTTGATGACCCATGAGGACGTTCGCGTCGTCTCCTTCACCGGCTCGACGGAAGTGGGCCGACAGGTCTCCAAGGCTTGCGCCGAGACTTTCAAGCACTGCTGCCTGGAGATGGGCGGCAAGAACGTCATCATCGTCATGGACGACGCCAACCTGGACTTGGCCATCGACGGCGCTGTCTGGGGCGGTTTCGGCACCACCGGCCAGCGCTGCACTGCCTCGAGCCGGCTGGTTGTGCACAAGCAGATCTACCAGGAGTTTCTTGACCGCTTCGTCGCGCGGGTCCGTACGCTCAAGGTGGGAAATGGGCTGGACCCCACCGTACAGGTGGGCCCGCTCATTAACGAAAGCCAACTCCAGACCGTGGACGAGTATGTCCAGATCGGCCAGCGCGAGGGTGCCAAGCTGCTCTGCGGCGGCCAGCGGCTCAGCGGCCCGGTGTACGACAACGGGGCGTTCTACGCCCCTACCATCTTCGCTGACTGTGCCCCGCCGATGCGCGTGGCCCAGGAGGAAATCTTCGGCCCCGTGGTGTCAGTTATTCCTTGTGACGGACTTGACCAGGCCATCGAGATCGGCAACGGCGTGATCTATGGCCTCTCCTCCTCGATCTACACCCGCAATGTGAACAACGCCTTCAGAGCTATGCGCGACATGGAAACCGGCATCTTTTACGTCAATGCGCCCACCATCGGCGCCGAAACGCACCTCCCCTTCGGCGGCACTAAGCAGACCGGCAACGGCCACCGCGAGGCTGCCACCGCAGCGCTCGACTTCTATTCCGAGTGGAAGGCGATCTACATCGATTACAGCGACAAGCTCCAGCGCGCGCAGCTTGACACGTAGCGGGCCGTACCGCTGATTTTGTCGGGGCAGGCCTTGTGTCTGCCCACAATTGGGCGAACGAGGGCCGCCCCTATCAGGATCAAAGAGAAGCGTCTGGGTGTGCGCCCGTGGACGGGTTGGGGTGCAGAGACGCACTTTTACCCATACGGCTGCCGCTCTCCAAACTACCCTGCGCAGAAGTATGCAGACTCCCGAGAGAACCGGGGGAGCTTGCCTGCACTTCGCTCATGCGGGAGCGAGCGGCCGCGCCGCGCAAGCGGAGGCACACCCCCGCACTCCAAACGGGCGACGCGGGCGTCGCCCTTGCTGCTCGGGAGGATACGGCCGTAACTCGACGGGTGGTTTAGAAAGGCTTGTCGCGGCGACTAGCTGAACCGTCTACTGTGACGGTGGGGAACCGCTATCAGCGGGAGCGGCTTCATTATTGACTTCAGGGGTAGGCGAGCCAGTGCTAACAGGGGCCTCCGCGGGGGGCTGTGCCTGCGCCGTCGGGTCGACCTCAGGCGGCAGGGGATGTGGTCCCAAGCCAAGTTTCAGCAGGGATTTGGCCTCCGGCATTCCGGTGGTGGGAAAGCCATGGTCTGCCTGGTAGCGGCGCATGGCGTCCCGCGTGACGCCATCCCAATTCCCACTCGGTTCCTGCTTCAGATATCCGGCCTTACCGAGGGCCTGCTGAATCTCTTTTACTCGACTGGGTTCGAGGCGCAGCCGGGCCAGACGCTGGCGGGAACGTACGGGGCGGCTGGCGACCCGCCGCCTTGCTGACGAGCGCCTGCTGACGGTGCCCTTATTCACGGTCGTGGCGCGCGCAGATGATTTTACTGAAGAGCGATGGGTGACAGGGCGCTTGGTGACGGCGGCCGCCTGGGGTCTTCTCGTCGCATTCTTGGTTGTCTTGATTGCGCCCTGGGCCGCGGCGGCAGGAGAGGACATCAGAAAGTACCCGGCGGCCAGGAGGATTGTTCCAGCGCAGACCTTTCGCGACAAGTGCATCGACTCCGAGCTTCCTCTCGCATCAGGGCAAACGGTCCGCGAGATAGAGGGTTGTAAACTTCTGCGTGACACTCCGCCGCGCAATGAGGACCAGCACGTCAGTCCCGGACTTGAGCTGGGCCTGCAAGCGACTGAAATCCTCCAGGGAAACCAGCGGCCGGTGATTGATGCTCAGAATCACGTCGCCGCGCTGGATGCCGAGGTCCGCAGCGAAGCCTTCGGGCTTGACCGTGCTGACCAGCACCCCTTGCGGCCCTTCCAGGTGCAACTGGTCAGCCAGTTCCTTCTTTTGCTCCGGGGTGAGGTTGCGCACCGAAAGGCCAAGAATTCCACCGGCACTCTCGGGCACCGCCGCCTCCCCTGCTTCGTTTTCTGACGGCTCATTCAATTGGGCAATGACCTTGCTGCGGTCGCCGACTTCTACCACGGTCGAGCCGGACTTTGCGTTTCGGAGATAATCAAGCTTCAGCTTGGTTCCCACCTCGCTGTCCGAGACGATGGCGACCAATTCATCGCCTGTCTTGATGGGCTTTCCGTCCACGGCCACAATCACATCACCGCGCTTCAGGCCGGCGTGCTCCGCGGGGCTGTTGGGCTCCACCACATTGATAACTACGCCGTGATCGGCCCCAAAGGTGCGCAGTAAGACCGGGTTCTGCTGGCTGTAGAACTGGACGCCGATGGCGCCGCGCCGCACGCCACCGGTGGCAATTATTGAGTTATAAACCTTGCGCACGGTGCTCGAGGGAATCGCGAATCCCACCCCATCGTAAGTCCCCCGGCGGGTGGCGATAGCGGTGTTAATTCCCACGACCTGCCCGGCCATGTTCACTAGGGGGCCACCGCTATTGCCCGGGTTAATAGCCGCATCGGTCTGCAGAAAGCGCTTGAACTGCCCTTCGGGTCCGCCTTCGATATCCCGCCCCTTGGCGCTGATGATGCCGGCGGTAACCGTCGAGTCCAGGCCGAAAGGGCTGCCGATGGCCAGCACCCAGTCTCCTACCCGCGCGCCATCCGAATCTCCCACGGGAGCTGCGGTAAGTGGTTTGCCCACCTCGACTTTGATGACGGCCAAGTCCGTATATTTGTCCGTGCCGATGATGCGTGCTTCGTAGCCGCGCAGCGGGTTGTCGTCACCGTGGAGGAAGACGCGGATGCGATCGACCGGCTTGTCTTCGCCTTCCTGCATGACCACATGATGATTAGTCATGATGTAGCCGTTCTTGTCCAGGATGACCCCGGAGCCGAGGCTGCGCTTGGGAATGTCACCGGGAGGCATGCCGGGGCCAAATTGGAAGAAACGGCCAAAGAAATCGTCCATCGGTGAGTCTTCAGAGCCCGGGTTTCGCTTGCGCGAGATACGAATGGTGGACTCCGTATTGATGTTCACCACGGCCGGTTCGATGGCGTCGGCGATCTTGGCAAACGAATTCGAGAGTTCGACCGGGGAGGGCGCCTGGAGCAATTGGGCATCCGGCGCCACGGGGCCGGCCTTGCCAGCCCGCACGCCTTGGGAAACCACGGTCCCGATCAAGATTCCAACTCCGAGCGTCAAGGCGATCAACAACGCCGGAACAAAACGACCACCCTTTAGCCTGCTTTCCTGCTCACCCACGATGGCTCCTCGCTTTCCATGCACTCAGACCTGCTCATTATACCGCACTTTATTCATGCGACCGTTGGGCATGTTTCTCTTGCGCCGCGCCTCGAGATCCGTTAGTTAACCGGATGGCGGCGAGGGAACGCTGCCACCCCACAGTTCTGACACAATCATTCCCGCCATGATGAGCGCCGCGCCCACTAGGAAGCGCCCGCCGAAGTGCTCCGCCGTAACCAGCCAGGAGGTTAGCGCCGCAAAGAGGGGCTCAAGGGTGAAGATGATCGCGGCGTGGGCAGCGGGAGTGTACTGCTGCGCCCAATTCTGCGCGGTAATGGCAAAGCCCGTGGCAAGTACGGCCGTGACGACTAGGGCGAAGATCAGGCGGGCGGTCCATGTCAAGTGCAGGTTGGGATCAAACGGGAGGCTGAGCGTCGACAGCAGACCGACCACCAGGATTTGCGTCGGGACCAACTGCCGGAACGAAAACCGCCGCGTGTAGCTTCCCACCAGCACAATGTGAAAAGCAAACGCAACGGCTGCGAGCAACGTGAAAACATCGCCGCGATTGACGGCCGCCAAATTAGCAGGCAGCACCAGGCAGTAGAGGCCGAGCAGTCCCAGGAGCGAGCCGACCACCGTGGGCGTTCGCAGGCGAGAACCCCGGAACCATAGGATGAGCGGTACGAGGATGACGCTGAAACCCGTAATGAATGCTGACTTCGAGGGAGTCGTGTAGAGCAGTCCCCACGTCTGAAAAATGAAACCTACAAAAAGGAAGAGGCCCAGGATGACGCCGGGCAGGATCGCGTGACGGTCGACTTGCCCGCGACCCATTACGGCCAGAAGCAACAGGGACGCCAGCGTGAAGCGCACCGCCAGGAAAGGAATGGGCGTGGCATCGGTCAGCGCTTCCTTGACGACCACGAAGGTCGCCCCCCAGATGAAGGTCGCGACCACGAGGAGTGCCTCAGCTTTTGTCCTTTTGCTCAACCCTTATACCCTTTCGATTGAGGGGCGGGATTCGGCCGTACTGACGGGTCCTTAAGAAAACGAAGCATGCTGTCACGCTGAACACTATTATCAGGGAATCCTGCTTACGCCGCAGTGCGGAAGGAGATGACCTTTCAGTCTGGGTCGTTTCGGAGCAGGCTAAATATTCCGGTCGGAGAAATTACCCCAGATGTTGACCGGACGGAGTGCATACTTTTGCCCGGCGGTTGAGTCGTCAGCGAGTGCCGCGCCGTAAAGCGTGTGGCAGCGCTCGCACCGGTAGATCTCCGTATTGTTTCCCAGTTCCTTCAGGACCGCAGGGTCTGGCTGGTACCACCGCTTGAGGTGCCCCAGACACAGGTTGCCTTTTGGGTTCTTCTCGTCGCAGGCCCGTTGTCCGGCTTTCTTTTCTTTGAACGCAATCGCCAAGAGGTATACTCCTCTCTCCCTCGCTTGGTGCGGCGAACCCCTCACGGCTTCCGGGGGGACCACCCTGCCCTGCCTCATGGGGCAGCCGCGACTCTTTAGTATATTCAACTTGAATGGTACGGCCAAGCGCGTTCTGCTTCGGGCAGCCAGGCGCAACCTCAGTAGTCGACTTTCATCAGGCAAAGGCCTTGTGCCGGAGCCGTAGGGCCGGCGAACTGGCGGTCGCGTGCCTCCAGAATGCGCCGCATGTCCCGGGGTGCGAGTTTTCCCCTGCCGATTTCAACCAGGGTCCCCACCAGGTTGCGGACCATGTGGTGAAGGAAGCCGCTGCCGCGCACTTCGTAGCTCAACAGCGACACGTGCGGACGCCAAACGATCCGCGAGGAGAAGATGGTGCGCACATTGGACGGACTTCTCGTTGCTTGGCCCGCAGGCGGAGTGTCGGTTTCCTCTCGGTCGTCCCCTCTTCCGGGCGCGGCGGCGAACGAGGTGAAATCGTGCTCACCCTCGACCAGCCCGACTGCTGCGGCCATCCCGCGCTGGTCCAGCTCGAACGGATAGTGCCATACGAAACGTCCCAGAAAGGGAGAGCAGACCGTAGTCTGCAGAATCCGGTAGCGATAGGTCTTCGCGCGCACGGCATACCGGGCGTGAAAATCGTCAGCGACATCCTGCGCCTTTCTGACGCGGACGGTGGGCGGCAGCACGTTGTTCAACGCTTTCACGAGGTTGCCGGAGGGGATGGCAGAGACAGTTTTGAAGTTGGCCACCTGTTCATGCGCATGGACGCCGGCATCGGTTCTTCCCGAGCCCGAGACGCGGACCGGCTCACCCAGTATCTTCCCGAGGGCCGCTTCGAGGCATCCCTGGATCGTGGACTGGTCCGGCTGGCGTTGCCAGCCACTGAAGTCGGTCCCATCGTAGGAGATCTCAATTCGAATGTTGCGCATGTCGTTCCCTTCATAAGGGTTTGGAAGCCGACCCCAGTCCGCTCGTTGTCAAGCCGGAACCCGGATGCTAAACTGAACATTCGCCGGGATCTCCGGGGAGCTAATCTCCGGGTGAACCATTTGGGGTGATGAAACCATCGCATCACCGAGGGGCGGCCTGTAGCACAAGCGAATTCAGACGGAAAGCGGGCATTCTTGCTTTAGTTGCCTTACCGTGAAACCTTCGGCCTCCCGGCTGCGTAATTATATTCTGATACCTTACGCCTTGGAAATTGAAACATGGAGGGGAAAGGATACGCAATGAAGCTGACTAGTCCCTGCCGGTTACTCGTTCCGTTGACTGTGGGAATGCTGCTCACCTGCCTGACTTTAGCAGCCCAAGAAACCAAACCGGCGCGGTCCATTAATCTGAATTACACTCAAGACCGCTGGTTCCCCAACGTCCTGGCCCCTTACGAGACTCCCTGGGTGCCGGAACCACGGATGAGCAACTCTGACCGGTTACATTCGCTCATCCGCGACGGGAAGCTGCATCTCTCCGTGCAGGACATTATCGCCTTGGCGCTCGAGAATAATCTGGACATTGCTGTCTCGCGCTACAACATCAGTTATGCGCAGACCGACGTCCTCCGAACCCTGGGTGGTGGCGCCGCGCGGGGATTCGCCGGATCATTCCAATCATCCGCGCTGTTTTCGGGTGCCATCGGCGGCGGCGTGAATGCGAGCGGCGGAGGAGGTGGAGGGCGCGCGGGCGGGTTTGCCGGTGGCGCCAGCGCCACGCAGTTGGGCGGTGGCACTTTCGACCCCTCTGTATTCTTCACCATGGGCTGGGACCGCAACACCTCGCCGCTCGGCACCACCGCCATCACGGGGGTTCCCTTCGTCACCTCCCAGGGTACGAGTTACATGACGGGCTATACCCAAGCCTTTCAGACCGGCACCAGTTTCCAGGTGGTCACGGGAGGGTCACGCGGAACGACAACTTCGTTGACTCCTGTATTCAACCCCCAGGTAACCACTTTCATGGCCATGGGGTTCTCCCAACCTCTGCTGAATGGTTTCGGCCGCCGCGCCAATTCCCTTCAGATTCGGGTTGCCAGGAACAATTTGAAAATCGTGGATTCGCAGTTCCGCCAACAAGTGATCACGACGGTCTCCCAAATTCTCAACTTGTACTGGGACCTGCTGTCGTTTAGGGAGAACGTCCGGGTGGCGGAACAGGCTCTGGCCTTGGCGCAAAAACTCTACTCTGACAACAAGCGCCAGGTGGAAATCGGCACGCTCGCCCCCATCGAAGTCGTGCGCGCGGAGTCAGAAGCCGCGGCGCGTCAACAGGACTTGATCGTGGCGCAGACCAGCTATCAACAACAGGCTGAAATAATCAAGACCGCGCTTTCCAAACAGGTGGACCCGGAGTTGGCCCACGCGCAAATCGAGGCTGATGACAAACTCCCCGAACCCAAACCCGACGATCTTCCTCCTCTGGATGAGGCCTTGCGCCTGGCCGCGGCAAACCGGCCGGAGATCGAGCAACTGGAGAAGAACCTGTCCTCGCAAGATTATACGATTCAGGCCCGGCGTAATTCGCTGCTGCCGTCGCTGAACGTTTTCGCCAGCTACGTCCCCTCCGGTTTGTCAGGGAATCAGGCCCTGTGCCCGGCGGGGTTCACCCCCCTCGGCCTGCGCTGTGTGGGTGCAGGCGGGGGAACGGCTACGCCGCTGAGCATCGCTACGGGTGGCGTATCTCAAGCAATGACCCAGACCCTCCGGGGCAACTATCCCGACTATTCCTTTGGTGTCAATCTTTCGATCCCAATTCGCAACCGTGCCGCCCAGGCGGACGCGGCACGCGCCCTTCTGGAAAGACGCCAGCTTCAAACCCAGATCCAGCAGACGAAGAACAACATCGCGCAAGCGGTTCGCAATGCAGAGATTGCTGTCGTCCAGGCCAAAGCCCGGATCGAAGCTGCCCAGAAGGCTGTGACACTCGCCCAACAAACACTCGATGCCGAACAGAAAAAGTTCCAGTTGGGCGAGTCAACGCCCTTCCTGGTGATTCAGGCCCAGCGCGACTTGGCCACGGCGGAAGGCAACGGGGTCGCGGCGCGCTCCACCTATGCCAAGGCCGTGACAGCCTTGCAGCAGGCGACCGCCACGATCCTGGGGAAATATAACGTGGAGATGAGCGATGCCGTCGACGGGAAATTCACTCGCCCGCCCAACATTCCGGGTGCGCCATCGGCCCCGGAAACTCTGCAGCCACCTCAGCCCTGACTTCTCCCCGTCAAGTCCATTTCTCGAGGGTCGTCGGCTCAGCGCGGCGGCCCTCGCTTCCTTTCCCCGTCACGACGAGCAATGTTATCCCACCGATAGCGCTCCTGCTTTGCTGACCCGTGCCCGCCAAGGTTTGACTTCAAACTTAGGGCTGGCATAAGATGCAAATTGGGCTTCAGCAGAAAACGATGAGAGAGAACGTCAGACAGAGTCAAACACTTGCGGCCGACCAAGATGACCCGCACGCTACGACGGCCGAGCCATCCCGCGGAACGAATTTCTCGGCCGCGCCGCGTGCAACATTCGTTTCGATCGAGAAGACTCTCGGGTCCCTCCGCGCGCCTGTCGGGCAATCCTGATGCCATCCACTCCCTTACTCGATTTGCGCGGCCACGACACCGTAGCCATCATTGCCTTCGCGCAAACTGGCTATCCGCGCCTCGCGCTGGAGTTGCTGCACGAGCTTCAATATCTGCTTTGTGAAATCCAGCTTGGCGGGCTATTCCGGGGCGTGGTCATAGCTGCCAACACGAGATCTTTCGCCACCGGCGCCGCCATCGATGAGGTCACAGCACTCGAGGCCACGTCGGGGCGGGCCTTTTCTGATTTGGGCCAGAAGGTGTTCGAGCAAATTGCCTCCTATCCGCTGCCGGTGGTGGCTGCCATCCGCGGCTATTGCCTGGGAGGCGGCTTTGATCTGGCGCTGGCCTGCCACGCGCGCGTGGCCACCCACGACTCCTGCCTGGGATATCCGGGTGGGATTCTTGGCCTCATCACCGGCGGGGGTGGGACCCAGCGGCTGCCCAGGCTGATCGGCAAGGCGGCAGCCCTGGAGGTCTTCCTTACCGGTGAACGGATTCCGGCCACCCAGGCATTTACGCTTGGCGTGGTTGACGAACTCGTCTCCGCAAATGACCTGATTGAGGCTGCCGTTCGTCGCGCCTCACGCCTGACGGCCAAGACTGTGACACCATGACGCATCAATTGGATGACGAGAACTCTGACGCTTTCCCGGCCCTTTCCAAGCGCGCCGCACGCCGGATCATCCAGCGCGCCTGGGTACTGACGGGGCGCGACCGGCGCGTCCGGCAACACCTCCGCAGCGCCAGCTTCTCCACCCTCTGGATTCTGGAGGATTGGAACTTCACCTGGACGGTAGTCTTTGATCGCGGCCGTCTCGAGTTCGATCGCCGTCCCACTAAGCGGCCCGACCTTACGTTTACCTGGCAATCAGCCGGGGACTTCTTCGCTGAGATTGAGGGTGGCGTTCGGGCGGCCCAGGGCTTTCAGGCCGAGGGTGACTTGGCGCTCCAGAGAGTTTGTGAG
>Ga0315284_10017204_pt1 | contig 10253 bp, 7 predicted proteins | sample YL17G09_16_MG_FD_203696 | JGI IMG/M metagenome (GOLD analysis project Ga0315284, IMG submission 203696) | Sediment microbial communities from Yellowstone Lake, YNP, Wyoming, USA - YL17G09_16 | ecosystem: Environmental > Aquatic > Freshwater > Lake > Sediment | place: USA: Wyoming | collected...
TCAATTATAACGAAGTTCCCGGTCATAGGCTGTTCATCCTTCAATTCAAAACCCATTAAGGACTGATCAATGATGCTTTGCCCTTTGAATTTGACAGAATAGGTTAGCTTTTCACCATTACTGATATTTATGACGATATTATTATCGGGAGATTTAACAGAGAAATCCTGGGCAACGGTAATAAATCCATTAAGAATTACCAGAATCAGAAGGATACATTTTATCGTTTTCATAATTATAGTATTTGCTGTATAAAACTAATTACTTTGACAGTTATTTACTCCGATCTATAATAAGTGCCGGAAGAAACAATGCATAAGCACATATTTTTATCTATCTGAAAAATTATGATTGTTTTAGTATTCGCTTTCGTACAAACTAAAAAAGAGCATATTATAAAATGGGAACAAATACAATCGGTGCGTATGCCTGTTTTAAGGATCATCTGTTTTAATGAAAATCCCTGACTTAAAATGTTAACGTTTAATTACTGTTGTTACCCTCATTTTATCTCCTTTTGATAACACAACAATATATATTCCCGAATAGAATTTTATGTGATCAAAAACAAGCACATCAGTATCAATATATTTCTCTATTATCTGGTCCCCTGATAAATTATATAAAGTTGCTTTCCATGAAATATAGTTATCATTTAATAATATTCTTAGTTCGTTACTGGTTATAATTATCTTCCCTATGGGGTCATTGAGATCAGTTCCACCTGACTGGTTTAAAATGGTGATAGCCAGTTCTCCATAAATCCCCGTGCCATCGTTTGCTGTGGCTCTTATTATAATTGTGCCATTATCCGAAGCTGTGATAAGACCAGTATCGTTAATTACAGCCTTGCCTTTACCATTTGTTATCGACCAGGTTACAGTTGTATCAGTGGCAAAGACAGGTGTGACTTTTGCATAAACCTGTAATGTACCATTGTCAGTTGTGATTGTTTTTATTCCATTTTCTCCCGTAACAAAAATACCGGTCAGCGGAATTTTCTGACTGGGATCAGTTATGATTATCGTCCAACCCTTTCCTGTTAAGCTGTTATAATGTAACAAACCTTCAGGTGATGGGGGTGCATTACCGTCTAATTCCAGGTAACCATAAGATCTACCTGCTCCATCAAGGGTTCGCAAAACATAGTCAACCAGAGATGCCCTCAAACTACAATTCTTTAATTGTACGTTGATTAAATTATTGGCCTGACTTAAGTCCAGCGAAGCTAACTGACTGTCAGATAAAGAGAATTGTGCCAAATCTGTGCAACTACTTATATCTGCACTGGTATAATGGTTATCGTATGAATTAATACTTTGAATGACAGAACTATGACAGACAAATGCCCCTGTCTGATTATCATCCCATGTCAATAATTCCTTCAACATTGGAAATTGTGTCATATCAGGAAGGTTTTCAGTAAGTTGCGGATTAGATCTGATACATATATGCCATAATTTTGCCCCAATGGAGCCCCAGTTTATTGCAGTATATCTATTGCTTGCCGCCCTTAGGTCCTCAAGTGCAGGAAATCCTGATAAATCCATGGAAGCCAGATTGCAGTCTTCAACGCAAAGTCTTTCAAGTACAGGATGACTACCAAGCTTTAAATTTGCCAGATTCTGACAATATAACAATTCAACAAATCTCAATGCGGAAAATTCACTCAGGTCCAATTCTGACAATGGACTATAACTTGCACATAAATATTGCAGACTATTTTTAGCCAGAGTCAGATTCTGAAATCCCATTACCATCTGGTTGGCTACCAAAGCAAATCCACCATATCCACCATCACCGGCATCATAACCTGTATTTATTCCTACCAGCGCAGACCATGGAGTAACTTTAAGAAGATTATGCCGTGATCCCGGACTCCCGTAATTCTTTGAAGGTGCTGTTGAAGCAGATGTGGTACCATCATCAAAAATCCATTCAATCATCGGATTACCTATTACTTCAATTACTGGAGCAAATTCAGCACCACAACTTTGAATATTTATCATATCCGGCGGTGGTTGAAAGGGAACTGTTATTTCACCCTCAATAGTTAATTTTCCCCATTCCGTGTCGCCTCCCCATCCTCCGACAGCAACCTGCCGATTTTTATCTGGTGGATTTGTAAGAGAATGAGAATATGAAACATTGTTGGAGGAAGATTTCGCCGTTATTAATGCATCAGAAATATTTACATCAACTGTATATTTATTCCCCAGAACGATTGTGGGGCCAGGAAGGGTCGAAGGAACTTCATTCTCTACCCAGATATTTCCATAAGAAATATAAATTACACCGATTATCTCAGGTGGATCGAAATTATAACCTGTCCAGCCAAGTACATTTGTTATGAAATTCAAATGGGCATTTGGCGAATTAATAGCTTTTGCATCCTGTGTGTAAATCCTGCTGCATTTTATTAGCTGTTTCCAGACCATAGATCTGACAGAAGTTACGCCGCCCAATATTGTAATTTTTCTATCCCCACGAACCAACGTCGATCCATTTGTTGCAAACCAGTCCAATAATTGAGAATCATTTGACCAATCATATTCAACTCTGATCTTTGTATCACTTAACCAGGTCACCTGACCATGCAGTCCAAGATCTGGATGATCTGCCTGACCATTAAGAAGAAAAGGGATATTACTTAATATAATGATTATTAATATTCTTTTCATAAATATACATGTTCCAATGGCAGCTATTTTGATTGTAATAAACAATTACGATATATCAAGATAACTTAATGCTGTTTTCAAGTCAAATATCCGGAATTTATTAAATACTACTTCCATTTAGAACGAGTAAATACAAGATGTATTTTTTTATCTCAACACAATTCACGGATTTTGCTCCTCAATATAATCCAATACAATAGATTTTAGAATATTGGCAAATTTTAAATCCGGAATTTCGTCCTTTTCGATATGCCCGCCAATCAGATCCCAGTGATGGGGAAAGGGGATACCGGGCTTGCCATCCCTTAGATAAAACAGGAATTCTCCTTTATCATTTTCAAATATTATCTGGACTATCTTTTTCATGATGACGAAAATAAACAAAAAGTCTGAAAAGTAATTGGTGATTGGTGATTGGTGATTGGTGATTGGTGATTGGTTGTTATAGCTATCAGCTTTCAGCTTTTAATCAATCGGCGATTTGACTGCAAGACCGCAAGACTGCAAGACTGCAAGACTGCAAGACAGCTGACCGCTTGCTTCTGACTTCGTTCTTCGGTCTTCTATCTTCTGTCTTATTTAGCAACCATATTATTGTCGATCAGCCTGGCATTATAGCTCTGGATGATTGCCTTAAGCTTTTCCTCTATCGTCCATATGTAACTTGTATCTTTATCAATCAGGTTTTTGTCGAGGAACCTGTCTTCTTTGAAATTGTATAATCCAACCGGTTTATTGTCAACCATTTCCAGCATATGATCCTTCATAAAGAGCTGGTAAGTGCTTCCGTTAGTATTAAAAGCAAATGACTCTTTGGAGTCATCAAAAAGGTTGTTTCCGAAAGCGACATAATCCCCATCATAACCCAGATAGCTTAATACTGATGGCATTATATCTATCTGCTGGGCAATCCTGTCCTTTATACCCTGTAGATCGCTACCATGCTTATAGAATATTATCGGTATGCAATAGGAACCGTAATTATTCTGAAATTCCTTCCTGACCGATTCATTTGTGTGATCAGCTGTTATAATGAAAAGTGTGTTTTCAAACCATGGTTGTACAGAAGCCTGAGTAAAAAACTCACTGAGCGCATAATCAGTATAACCAACTACCTCCAGAATCGGAGCCCGACCCCTGGGAAATTTATCCTTATATTTTTCCGGAACCTTAAAAGGATGATGGGATGAAATAGTGAATACCGAAGCTAAAAATGGCTGCCGGAAGGTATTGATCTTATTGCAGAAAAAATTCAGGAAAGGTTCATCCCATACTCCCCACATACCGTCAAAATCTTTTTCATCAGGATATTGATCAAGGCCAAAATAATCATCAAACCCGGCCATCCTTGAAAATAAATCAAAACCCATAGAGCCGTTAGGCGCACCATGAAAAAAGGCGGAATAATATCCTTTGGCTTTCAGCAGGGATGGCAATCCGTTAATTGTATTATTGGCATAATGTGAAATTGTATATGGAGTTTCAAGCGATGGAATTGATGCAAATATGGAAGGCAAAGCATCTATAGATTTCTTTCCGTTGGCTATTGTTACATTAAAAGTCAGGCCTTTGCTTATAAGGGAATCCAAAAAGGGTGAATAGCCCTTATAGGTCCCATTATCAAGATCTTTATTCAGCGAACCAATGTATTCTCTCGCAAAGCTTTCAAGAATTATTATAACAATATTATCATTCCTGAATGTGGCTGCTGAATCAGGAATATAATGAGGATTGTATATTTCAGCAAGCTTCTCATTATCAAAGAATTCATATTTGCCAAGAGTCTTTTTATTTATGGTTCTTATAAGGCTGAACGGTGTATTAAGCACAATCGCCACATCACGTGGATTCTCAACATACCTGGCTGCGTTACTTATGCTAATAAGCCTTGTTGAGAGCTTGTACCCGCCTCTTGCTCCAACTACCAGTAATCCAGCAACTAAAGGAACTATCAATATATTAAGGGTATGATATAAAAACCGTCTCTTGACAACAGGCTTCTCTACCATGACCTGGTTGTAAAGAAGAATCATTATGAAGATTAAAAAGATCGAAAATACTACCACAGGCCAGTAGTCAAGCTGGAATTTAAAGAATAGTTTTACCAGGTTACCTTCATGTTCAAATGTCTGAAAAACATCTGTTGCAGCTCGCTTAAGAACAAACCGGTAATAAATATAATCAGCGCTGTTGATTGCAATTCCTATCCCGTTTACAATAAAGAAATAATACCTTAAAACATCCTGATATTTATAATTATACCTGAATTCAAAGGGTATGATGTGAAAAAAAATAAATATCAGGTTTAAATAAATGGTTGCTGAGATATCAAATAAAAGTCCTCCTTTTAAGATTGTAAGGAGTTGATAAAATGGGATATCAGGGAACATTTTGAAATTAAAAACGTAGAAACCAATTCTGGATAACGTGAAAAGGATCATTACAATTAAGATCCTGTATGCCAGAACAATATAGATATTTCCCGATCCTGGAAGTCGCTTCATTCAGTCAACCAATCAAAGTTCCAAGTTGCAGGTTGCAGGTTGCAGGTTTAATACAACTTGCAACTTGCAACGCGTAACTTGCAACTATAAAGACGCCAAATATAAGGATAGAATTGTCAGTGTTGTTCAGCAAGACTGACTTTTTTGATCCAGATGAGTTTGGAAGTTTCTGCTGCAGCAGCCGTTGGAGCACCCGGACCAGCACCGATGCTTCCGCCAGATGCACCGCCTCTGCCACCTCCAGCGCCACCTCTTCCGCCCCCGCCGCCTCCGCCACGACCTCCTGAGGGCATATCAGTGCTCATCTGAGGAGGAGATTGTCCCCCTGGTTTGTTGCCCATTTCAGGCATACCACCATATTCTATCCCTATTGAGGACGGCTCAAATCCTGCACCCCCTTCTGCAGCGATAAAGGAAAGCTTTGAAATTGGCATTCGCAGAGTGTAAAAGAGATTCCCGGCTTCATCATACTGTATGGAGCCGCTGAAGTCATCGGAATTTTTTGCAGGGATCATATTTGGTTCAGGTCCCTGAAATCCAATAAGCCGGATGGTATTGGCCATTGCCAGGGGGCTGGCAGAACCAGATGCGACTGAACTTCTCATTCCTGGTCCTTTTGTAAACTTTGCACCAATCGGGTAACGGATCCCGACTTCCTTGCGTTGCCTGCCATCCGCATTGAACCAAACGGTTAATCCTTCCTGAAGGATCTTATACTGAATGCCGGAGTCTTCGATTTTTAAATCGATATAGAGGTTATCCTTGTCATTGGAGATGTAATACAATAAGTTCCCCTTTTTGAAAAATCCATAACTGTCATCAGGCATCTTGAAAGTATTTGTATTGGGATCGCGCCAATGGCTCTGATAGCTTTTTTCATCCTGCCCGTAAGCATTTAATAATGACACTAAAGCAATGAAAGTAACTATTGTTCTCATTTCAGAATGTTATTTAATATTCAGATGAGGTTGATAATTAATTAAGACCGTCAAAACTGCCAAAATATTCCCGAAAATCTCTTAGTTTTTAATGGACCAATATAAAAAAACCAGGTCGAAATTAATTCCATTTCAAACCTGGAATTATTTTCGACCAAAAGTAATTCTATTTGGAATCTTTCATCAACTCCTTCAGATCCCCCTGATTAATATCATTCATATATTTATTTACCCTTTTACTTCCACCTAATCCGACAAGCATTATGATCACCAAAATGGCAGCCAGAACATACATGACGATTTTAGTTGTTGCTGAATTTGCTTTCAACGCCACTGTCAAGCCATGATAAGCAAGGTAAAGACCATACAGATTGACGCAGAGTGCTATGATAGCTCCAAATACCGAATTTATTCCTGTTGTGAATCCAAGAAGGGCACTGACAGGGAACAGAACCATTATCGAAGCAAACACCCGCAGGTTGGCCTCAAAATCGGTATTCCCCTTGCAAATTGACGAGATTATAAGAAGAACCACAGCCCCGATAAATAAACCGATCACAGCTCCTATAACAGTCCAGACCAGTGCCATTGCCCCTATTCCGGCACCGAAAACTCCAAGATGGCCGCCGAGACCGATAACTCCCCAGAGAAAAACAATAACTCCGGTTACGACTCCATAAATCAATGCCTTGATAACAGGTTCAGCCATTCCACCTGAGGTCCGCATTGTTGAGAAATAAGCTTTTGGATTTAACAGGGTCTCTTTTGACTCCTTAATAAATGCGTTCAAATCGAAAGAAGTAGACTCGCTCATAATTTTAAAAGTTTTAAGGTTAAATTAATACGATCAGAAACTTTGAAAAACATAGTGTAAGTTAATAAAATAATATTAACCATAATACCAGATAAGGAAGGAATTTTGTGCTGCGGCTATTCGAGATAAGTATAACCGTAAAGTCCTGATCTATAGTTTGATAGAAATTCTTTCCCCTCCTCAAGCGTGATGATCCCTGCTTTCACTGAAGTTGTAACCCACGATTCAACAGTCCTTACCATTTTCTTGGGATTATACTGAACATATTCCAGAACTTCAGCCACAGTTTCACCGTCAATTACCTGGTCAATCTTGTATCCGTCCTCATCGACTGACACATGTACTGCATTTGTGTCCCCAAACAGGTTATGGAGGTCACCGAGTATCTCCTGGTAAGCACCAATAAGAAATGCAGCAAGATAATAGGGCTCCCTGCCTTTGAGCGCATGAATCGGAAGCTGATTTGGTGAATTTCGGGTTGAAATAAAATTATCGATTTTGCCATCTGAATCACATGTCATATCCTGGATGGTTGCCAATCTCAGAGGTTCTTCATTAAGTCTGTGAATCGGCATAATGGGGAATATCTGGTCGATAGCCCATGAGTCGGGAAGGGACTGGAAAAGAGAGAAATTACAGAAATACTTGTCAGACAGTATCCTTGAGATTTGCCTGAGCTCGTCAGGCACATGCTTTGTTACGTTGGCAAGCTGATAAACACGGCGCGCAATTGACCAGAATAGCCTTTCAATCTGGGCCCTGGTCTTCAGGTCAACCAGGCCAAGACTGAACCTGTCAAGTGCTTCCTCTCTTATCTGCTGAGCATCATGCCAGGTTTCAAGCATCCTGGGCTGATTCACATTATCCCAAAGAACATAAAGCTCTTTTACAAGCTCATGATCGTTTTCATTGACTGTTTCCTCTTCGTCCCACGATGGTAATGTAGTAGTCTCAAGAACTTCGAAAATCAGCACCGAATGATGAGCCGCCAATGACCTTCCTGATTCGGTTATCACATTCGGATGAGGTATATTGTTTTTGTTTGCAGCATCTACAAACGTACTGATCGAATCATTTACATACTCCTGTATCGTATAATTCACACTGCTTTCGCTGTTTGACGAGCCTGTTCCATCATAATCAACGCCAAGACCCCCCCCGATATCCACAAATTCAACATTGAATCCCATCTTGCGCAACTGAACATAAAACTGCGAAGCTTCCCTCAGAGCAACCTTTATCCTGCGGATCTTAGTAACCTGACTGCCAATATGAAAATGTATAAGCTTCACACAATCTCTCATTTTGTTTCTTTCAATGAAATCGATTGCTTCAAGCAATTCGCTCGATGTAAGTCCGAATTTGCTTATATCTCCTCCCGAATCTTCCCATTTACCGCTGCCAACGCTTGCGAGCTTTATCCTGATCCCAAGGTTGGGTTTTATTTTTAATCTTTTGGCAATACTGGTTATAAGCTTAAGTTCATTCAGCTTTTCAACCACAAGAAATATGCGTTTGCCCATCTTCTGGGCAAGCAAGGCAAGCTCAATATAATCTTCGTCCTTGTAGCCATTGCAAATTATAAGCGACTCCGGGTCAGTATTGATTGCAATCACAGCGTGAAGCTCAGGCTTGGATCCGGCTTCAAGACCTATATTGAATTTTTTACCATGGCTCACGATCTCTTCAACAACCGGCCTCATCTGGTTGACCTTAATAGGGTAAATTATGAAACTCTGGGCCTGGTAACCATACTCTTCAGATGCTGATTTAAAACATTTTGAGATGTTTATTATCCTGTCATCAAGAATGTCCGGAAACCTTACCAATACCGGAGCTGAGACATCTGAAAGGATAAGCTCATCAAGAAGTTCTTTCAGATCAACTGCAACACCATTCTTAGTGGGTCTTACTTCAACATTCCCCTTCTGGTTAATAGAAAAATAATCAACACCCCAGCCATTAATGTTGTACAGTTCAGCAGAGTCTTCAATTCTCCATTTTCTCATGTCAGACAAGTTTTCCCGGTTCGATTACGATATTTTCTACAATGTTATTAAATTAACATCAAATCCATAAATTTGTAATTGATTAATTCTTAAAAAATGAGATCAACAAGAGCGTTTTTCGTAAGATTTGTCATTCTTTCCGGATTCATTTTCATCATGATTCTTGCACCTTCAAAATTAACAGCCCAGGAATATGCAATAGGAGCTGATCTTTCCTTTTTGAAAAGTGCCGAGGATCGCGGTTTTGCATTTAAGGAAAACAATGAAGTGAAGTCCGGATTGAAGATATTCAGCGACCATGGTTATAACTGGATAAGGCTCAGGCTGTTTCATTCACCAACTGATCTTCCTAATAATCTTGATTATACAATTGCACTTGCTAAAAGTGCCAGAAATATCGGATTAAAGTTCCTTCTCGATTATCACTATTCAGATACATGGGCCGATCCGGGTAAACAGTTCATACCCAGGGCATGGAACGGGATGTCTCATAAACAGCTTGTAAAAGCGGTATTCGATTATTCAAAGGAAACGATTATTGCATTTCGTAAAGCCGGTGTGATGCCTGATATGGTCCAGATAGGGAATGAAGTGATCAATGGCATGCTCTGGCCCGACGGCAAAATTCCGGAAAACTGGAATAATTTTACTGAGCTGGTTCAGGCAGGGATTAATGGAGTTAATGCAGGATGCGATACATTAAACAGGCCGAAGATCATGATACATATCGACCAGGGAGGGAACAAAGACAGGACAAAATACTTCTTTGACAAATTCAACTCATATGGAATAGAATATGATTATATCGGCCAGTCGTATTACCCATGGTGGCATGGAAGCCTGCTCGATCTTCGTGAAAACATGATCTTTACAGCTGAAACTTATAAAAAGCCGATAATCCTGGTGGAAGTTGCATATTGTGCATCTCCTACCGAATACCGGAAGAAACCTGCACCTTATGCTGAATCGCCCGAAGGTCAGAAAGAATTCCTCGATGAGGTAAACAAGATTGTTCTGAACACACCGAACAACCTGGGTATTGGAATATTCTGGTGGGAACCGGCTACATACGGCGGCAGGTCAACACGGGACTTCTTCGACGAAAACGGTAACGTGTTGCCAGTGATAACTGTGTTTGATAAATATACCAGGCATTAAATGATATCAAATTGATATCATAATGATATATAATAGATATCAAAATGATATCAACTCAGTCTTATCTGTTTTCAGGTCAGTCTTTTCTATAATTTTATAAACAGGATATTGATTATATCCCATTCCCCACTGGGGTACCAGATATCGAT
>Ga0315284_10017206_pt1 | contig 10252 bp, 6 predicted proteins | sample YL17G09_16_MG_FD_203696 | JGI IMG/M metagenome (GOLD analysis project Ga0315284, IMG submission 203696) | Sediment microbial communities from Yellowstone Lake, YNP, Wyoming, USA - YL17G09_16 | ecosystem: Environmental > Aquatic > Freshwater > Lake > Sediment | place: USA: Wyoming | collected...
ATTCAGCAGGCGGACGACCACTCGGCGGCTATGGACCATACTACTGGAATCTGCATGTTCCCGTAGGATTTGTCAGCTATGAAGACGGTTTATGGATCAGAAACAGAGAAAATACACTTAATGTGTTCGGTCACGTTTCTATTAGAGCAGTTATCGGCACAGGGACGCATTATAACGTAATTGGAAAAATCAGCGGATACGAGAACCACGAGAAACAAGTTATCATTTCAGGACATTACGACACTGTTATGACAGGCGGATTCTGCGACAACGGCGCGGGAACAGCGGGAGTGATAGAGCTTGCCAAAGTCTTTTCCAACATCTTTAATGAAGGAATCTATAAACCTCGCTACACCCTTCTCTTCATAGTTTTCGCAAGCGAAGAAATAGGTTTAGTCGGCTCGATAAACTATATACGACAACACAAAAGCGAAATGCCAAACATCACTGCTGTCATAAATCTAGACGGCATAGGCAGCGATGACTTTGCTGTTATGCCGACAGATCCTGCAAATGGGCTTGACTTAGATGAAGTCATATTAGATGCGGCTGAAGACTTGGGCATTACTGCTGCTTTAGAGACGCCTGGAGCTTCAGATCATGAGTCATTTAGAGATCCATCTTGGGCTGATTATATTTACAATTTGAATTGGGGTCTCGAGGCAGGAATCTCTGACGCTACACCTGTAGGATCCAGTGCGTTGCTCATTTCACGTCCACTTTTCTACTTTGAGACGCCATCTGGTTGGATTCACACATCTTATGATAACTCGACCTCTACTGAAACATTTGAATGGGTTGAAGCAGAAGACCTTGGAAACCACATTAAAATTGCTGCACTCACAATAGTGCGCGTCTCACCTGACACGCGTGTGCGCGCCGGTGACGTCAACGCAGACGGCAGCATAGACATCTTTGACTGCGCAATAATCGCCCTTGCATTCAGCTCCACGCCGAGCGATCCAAATTGGAACCTCATCGCAGACATAAACAATGATGGAATAGTGGACATCTTCGATCTTGTTGTAGTAGCATTGCACTTCGGCGAAACCAGCTAAACTTTCCATTCATCTTTTTTCAAATGTCAGGTTTTGAACCCTTTTGGGTTTGGGGCCGGGCAGCTCTGAACAGTTGGTCTAGCGAAAAGCAACTATAGCAGTACACAAGTAATATTGAGCTTGATCCCGTTTGGGCTTAAGTTTGGTCGACCCCTCGCGCACGCTGTTTCTCACTCTTCAGATCATACTCAGTTGCCAGTTTTCCTGTTCCCTTCGCTTCCTATGTATATGTCCACTCATGCCTGGGTCACGACAATTCGCGCGAAATGGATGATCGATTGGATTCCTTGACTGCCTTATTCCCTTGGGAGTCGTGGCTTTTTCTGATTGACGGGTAGCAAAGCAGAATTCCTACAAAGTCAAGTCTCGTTCCGTCTTTCAAGGCATAGGCGCCGTCAGCGGCCAATCGAAAGTTTATTTGGGCGAGATGGCTCCTGCCCAAATCCGTGTGGTTCACGGCACCATTTGGCTTACCTCGAAGTATAGCTGGATCTACTGTGACCGGTTCGGAATCCAGAGAGGAGCAGTACACGCTATGCTCTGGCAGGGTGTTCTGATTTCTGCTCTCCCGCGTATGATAGAGAATCGAAGCAGACGAGACTATTTGGCGCATATCTTCTTTGAAATCTTTCTCTTGACCCGATATCTTCAGGTTGGGGTTTCCTAAGATGTGGCAGTGGTAAAAATCGAATCTTTCCCTTTCGTCCAAGCTTTCAGGGGATATTTTCAGCGCCCACCGCTTACCCATAATGGTTTCGATGTCCCTCAAGATCTTTGGTAACACTCTCTCTTCTAGAGCATCGAAGAACTTCTGTTCATTTTCGTTTAGAAAGATAATTTGGAGGACATCATTCTCAGGGTGCCTCGCTCTGTTTTCCAGAAACAACTGAAAGCAGGATCGTCCAGGCGCATAGCAAACTTCGTTCCTGTTCTCCCAACGCATTAGAATCATCGTGCCTTCTCAAGTGATAGTCAATAAACAGGAGCTGATCTAATAAAACTAGCTCAAAAGCATTCAGACGTTTGAGCATGCTATGCCCGACCCTGACGCCTTCAGCTGAATCCTCTCTAACCTTGGTTTAAGCGTTCACTACTCTATGTTCCGATTATCTTGCAGCGCAAGCGCAAACGTAGGCTCTTATCGACTTTTATCAATGTTTATCATCGGCACACACTTTTACACGCGCTTTTTCGGGGGAGGGGGAGCGTTTGCACCCCAAGTATAGAGATTTTTGCACTGCACAAAAATAGCTTCCGCAATAGCCCCCGGCTTCACAGTGCCGACATTAAGCGGCTCTCAATCTTCGTTGCGGCGATGCTACTGCGGGATTTCGCCTGTTCTTCCTTGCTGCTTCTTTGCTTTCGCACTCAGTCTGATGTCCACCGTAGACGATTGTAGCTATTCGACTTATCTTTCTGCGTGCGACGAGCCTTTCTTCTTGTCAGAGAGGAAGACTGCCCAATGCAGGAAAACAGGATGCCGCCCTGTTGGCGCGAGCTAGCCTGTTTCGCCGAAGTGCAAAGCAACGACTACGATGTCGAAGATGTCTACTATTCCGTCGTTGTTGATGTCGGCGAGCATGTTCCAGTTGAGGTCATTTGGTTTGGAATTGAATGCGACGGCAACTGTTACGATGTCCATTATGTCGACATTGCCATATTCCACCGCAATATCGCCTGGAATTGTGACAAGTACCCATCCGTCAACCAGAATGTTGTCATCCGTGTCAATCTCTCCTAGAATGGGGGCGACGGCTGAAGATATTCTGTAGTTACCCCTAGTAAATGCAGTCGTATCCCATAGTAGAGTCAATACTACAAAGCTTCTTGCCGATAAACTAACGCTATATAATTCCTGGACAAGCGTCGTATTTGCATATAACGTAATGTTGAAGGTTTCCATCACGTCACCCTCATTCCCAACGGTAATATTGACCAGCAGCGGGTAGCTCTGCCCTATTACTGTCTTGGAGAGATTTACCTCTGTCACTGCGATGTCAATCCTATATGGGAACAAATCACACACGTCCCCAATCCAATCTCCGTCTGAATCAGTCTGATTGGTGTTTGGATCGATAGGGCAATTGTCAGCATAGTCGACTACTCCGTCCCCATCTGAATCAGTCCAATTGTTGTATGTAGAGTCTACAGCGTCAAGGATTGAATCAAGATCATCGTCCCTCCATCCCAACTGATATCGCGTACTCACAGTCAGACACCAATTCAGATTTTCCATCATGCAGTTTGATGTATAGCACTCGGTACAACCATGGCAATCAGGTTCACCACCTGAACAGGCATCTTTTGGACAGCCTGCCGTACAGTTCAAATTAGAAACTTGCAGGAACCCGTATGTACCAATACAGGAACAAATACTGTATTCATCTTCCGCTCCGAATACATGCGCTGTTTCATGAGATGCAGCTTTGTTCGTGTTTTCGACTCCCCATCCGTCATTATCGTAGGTCATGACGATGTATGGACCAGCCATGTAGTCAGAAAAGCCATCTGAAAAGGCACCATCTTGGTCGTTAAGCGAATCGACTACGAATATTGTATAAGCCCAATGGGTGCCATCTCCATTTCTCAAATCATTATTGTACTGCGTGACTCTATCATGATAGTCCCCAGTTGTGTATCCGAGATAACTCATAGCTGCATCTATCCATAGACCCTCATCTGACTGCGATCTAGTTATGGGCTCATAGTCAACCTCGATCTTTTGTGCATGAAGCGTCCAGTTCAAGTGTGCTTTTGGCTCTTGAGACTTGAGCCAGTCCAGTCCTGATTGGATACGGTCCACGTAATCGGCTATTCGGGCATCGGACCAATTCTCTGTTTGCTGATCTATTCTTCCGTTACTCTCCAGGAAGATCGCAGAAACAGATACAGTTCCAATCATGAATAGGCTAGTTTGAGTTTCCTCGGGTCCCTCAGATCCTGCCACCACGTCATATCTTGACCTCTTGAAATCTTCAGTCAAAACAAGATCGCCAAAAAAAGGTACTGACGCTTTAGCCAGTGCGGCTGGTCTTTGGTCATAAATTGCATCCAGCTGTTCGGACGGAAAAAGTGCACGTGTGCGAGCGCCAAGATAATTGGCAAAAGGAGAAGAAGTAAGAGACGTGACAAGCAATGAAGCCGCGAGAATCGCTTTTGCACGATTATGTGTAAGATGGCTGTTCAGGTTTTTTTCTTTCAAGAAGGAAACAAGGAAAACCAGAAAAGAGGCTGCTAGAAGAGATGGGCCAGCGTTTCTGAAAACGGTGAAAAACACGAAAACTGATTCCAAAATCAACTCGGTTGGAATTACTAGAAGCCCGAGGCCTACCATCACGGAACCCTCAATCAAGCGCAGTAATCTCTTGTTGTTTTCACTCCATTCTCTCACCCTCCCCACGGAGAGCAAGTTGGAATGAAGAAACAAAGAAATGCAAATTAGCGGCAGGACAAAAATCAGGTTGTAATACAGCAAGAGAGGTATAGCCTGCATTCTTGTAGCACTATTCGCAAGTTGCCCGAGAATGAACAAGTAGGGACCACCTGTACAGGGCAGTTCAAAGCAAGCAGCAACAAACCCCATCGCGAATGCTCCGATAGGACTTGTCACGGTTTTGAGCAACTTTCGCAAGGCAGGCTTCCAAGATTGAGGAACCTCAGTGAAGACACGGTTTTTCCATCTGAAAATGCCTCTGAGATTAACCAGTCCAACCGCTATGGCGCCAAATCCAACCAACAAACCAAAAATGCCCGAAAATCCGCTTAGCTGCAGGAAACTTAGCAGCCCAAGCCCAAACAAAAAATACGCAACAAAAACTGCAAGACAAAAACTCAAACCAACCTTCAGCGCTCTCTTCTTCGGATCCACAGTTAGAACACGGGCACCTATCAAGAAAACCAAGACTGCGAACGAACAAGGATTGATCGAATCAACCAACGCAGCCAAAGAAATAGCTATGAAAGACATGCAGTCAATTCCCTTAGACTCCGTATTGCTGCACACATCCTGATTGCTACCGACAAGTGCATCATTTCTGATTGTCAACTTGGAATTGATTAGAAAATCATCTAGCCTCTCAGTGATCGGGCCATCTCCCACCATATAGAACTCGTCAGTGAATATGGCCGGAACTCCTCTTTGGTCTGTGGAGACATTGTGCCTCTCAAAATATTCCTCTAGGAGCAAGACATTGCTGCGGTTGCCATAAACCTCAAATCTCTGAAGATTCAGACCATACGTTTTTTCCGCATCATCAATGAAAGGTTCTGCTCGGGTGCAGTGAGGGCAACCTTCGCCGTAGAAGTAGTATGCCGCAAACCCTCTTAGGTTGGAAGAAGATCGTCTCAAAGACATCTGCGGTTCACTATGTTCAAATGTCAGCGAGATTAAGAAAATCGCAGCAAACAACACAAAAATCAAGAATGACTGTCTCATATCTAGCCTCTCTCCTCAATAGAAGAATCGTTGATATCAGTAATAAAAATTTCCGAAAGTAAGTTCTACTAGCGCGTGGGCAAACAGAGAGGCAAGCAAAATTGGGAGAATGCTGATTTTGATGTTCAATTTGAGTTGCATCTATGTTCGTTCGATTCATGTCCGATTGTTTTCTTATCCTATTCAACGCTCTTAGCGTGCGCTCAGGGAAAAACTCCCAAAAACTCTAGCGTGGTACCTTCTTCAAGCCTGTAGCGGCTTTGAGTGGATTCCTTGAAACAGAATTTTGCATACAATACCAGCTTTAGTTCTTTAGGGTCCACGCCACGAACTTCTCCACTGCGGAATTCGATCTGCGGATGCACTACTGTCGGCTTAGCGCCTAGAAAGGACAGAATGTTCCTGTTTACTGCTTCTGGCCTCCATGCTTGGTGTTCGAATGTGTGATAAAGGAAGCAAACATTCGAAGGGGAAAGGAGGGTTTCCAAGTCTTTAATCGGCGCCTTTGATTTTCCACAGATATGTCCGTGGTAGAAGTCTTGTTCCCAAATGGCATAAGCCCACTTTCGGGAGAGAATGAGAGGTATGTCTTCCAAAATCTTGGCAATATACTTCTTTTCAAAAGCGTCAAAGAATTCTGTCACATGCTCGTAGAGGAAAAGCTTCTGAACTGAATTTTCATCATTGCCATGCCACCCTTCAATATACCGTTTCTTGAGCCTTTGCACATATGCAGGTCGTTCGCTAGGCTTGCGTGTGGAATGTGATCCTAGCCAATCCCAAATGAACTCAAACTTCATCGATGACTCCAGCATATTTTACTAGAAGGCGCTTGTAATATGCCTTAAGTCGCGCTAGCGCGCTTGTGACTTGAAAAAGGATTTTCGTTTCTGTTTGAGCCGCAGAAAAACCATAGAAGAGGCAAGAACAGCACGCGCGTTTAATACTGCCAATAGTTATTCTGAGTACGCAAATGATTTTAGCGGGCGCTTATGCTTCGAGAGTGCGTGACTCTAGTGCTTGCATTGTCAGTGCCTCCACGTCGACGCTTGGTCTCATTCATTCTCAGCTCAGTTATCCTAGGGATAATCTCCATTTTCGGGTATTTCCCCCCATTTGAATATTGCATTGGCGTGGGAATAGGTTTGTTCCTCATAGTATTCACTGCGCTCTTGTTCGACGTAAATGTATCTCAGAGTCTTCGGGAACCCAAACGCAGCACGCGTGCGCTTTGCCCGCTCATACTCCTCGTTATAGGCACATCCTGCATTCTATTGCTTATTGCTTACAGCATCTTATTTCCGCCTAATCTTCGCTATTTGGAGAGCTTGGGGTTTTCTATCTGGGAAACTAGCGGCCCAATATTCTCTTTAAGAGTCGAACCGGTTTGGCTGTTCTTATTTATCTTTGGGGGCGCAACTTCCTCACTGTCTTTCAGTTCGGTTTTATTGCTCCGTAAAACTCCAGATTACAGACGATCTTTAGACCATAGAGTCTTCATGGACTTCGGCTTAGCTTTGCTTACAGTGGGAACGCTCCTGCCAATCTCGACGGCACTTTTCAATCCGTTTGTTTGGTCTTCTAGCGGTGCTCCTCAGACGCCGCTTGGTGTATGGGTATTTCCATATTTGAGTCAAGGAATCTTGCTCGATGCTGTATCTTTTCTCTTCATGGCGATGACTGGAATTTTGGGTGGATGGGAATCTTTCCTAAAGTATGCAAGTGTCCTTCGAAAGACGGCTATATTTTTGCTTTTGCCGCTTTCCTGGCTGATTTTGGCTTACATATCGAGTTTCGAAGCTTTTGGATATCTAATGTTAGTAACCCGATTTCTCAGTTGCTTCTCATTTTTTATTGTAATCTACGCACTGTCAAAGGTTTGTGTTCATTATGCACACTCCGGATACTCCACGTGCGGCAAGGGCTTGACAGACTTGTGCGCGCGTATCTCAGGACCTCAAAGCTATCGTGCTTGGAAGCCGCGCGCGCACGTATGGTTAGATGTACGTTTGAAAGAAAATATGACCGAGATCTGGCCGAGCAAATCGCCATGGACCACATAATTGCTGATTAAGAAGAAGCTTTTTCGAGAAAATGGGAACAGCCAGGATACTGCGTGCGTTCCAGCGGTCATCGTGAAGCTTGCATACAATCTAAGTAAGACCAGATGCACGAAGCCAGAATTAAAATAACCAGCAGTGAGAAGACAACTGCAAACGAATTGTGAAGTATTTCCAGGAAAATCGCCGATGCAATTAGACACGCGAATGCTGACATTCGCCACTTGCCGGGAGAACGCCTAACAGAATTGAGTAACTTTATGTTCCACAGTTTTCTCCTCAGATTTGGCGGCAGCTTGATCTGGTCTTTTGGCAGATGCAACGCATCCAAAAGCAGTCCGGACCATACATTGTCCAGCGTCATAGCGTCATACTCAAAACCGGCACGTCTCAGCTGATTCCTCAACCACATTCCAAAGGACAGATGCTGTACTGCAAAGAAGTCCCCAGGGTTGGCTTCAATCTGAGCCTTTATGCTTCGCTTCGTTTTGCCTGAAAGCAAAGCAGCCAAGAAGCTGACCATAAGAGGCCTTTCAGCCAAATACTTTCGCTCATGTTTCCTGCGTATCTCAACAAATTCCTGCATTTCAGACATTCTCTTTTCAATTGCCCTCTCAGCTGAAGCCCTCTCATCAGCCGTCATAGGCCTCTCACGCCTTTCCTCAATTTCATGCAGCAACTTTTCATACCGGTCCTCAAAGAATGAATCTGCAGAAGAACCACTCACGATATCTCCCCGACCCAAGAAACTGGATCATGACCTATCTAATATCCATTTAGTCTAGCACGCGCTGTTTCTCTACAAACCATAAAAAATGATGTGAAGAAATGAGAAAAGATCAACCTGTTTCTCCAAAGTGCAATGCCACGACAACGAGATCGAAAATGTCTATTATGCCGTCTTGGTTCAAGTCAACATATGGATCCCAGTTGGGCATACCAGGCATTGAGCCAAATGCCAGAGCCATCCTAACCAAGTCGAATATGTCTATGATTCCGTCGTTGTTGAAGTCAGGGCTTGGAACGTATCCGTAGGGATAGATTAACGGGTAATTGTCAGTGTTGTTTGCATCTATGATGTATGGTGTGTCTCCTATCTTGTCGCTTCCAGTCTCATTCTGATAAGAACCACTGAAGACGTCCGGAGGATTAAAGTCACTCCAATAGTTGCCGCCAGAAGGATAACCATCATCAAAAACGTTTGTCGGGTTGTTATTAATTGCTTGTTTGGTGTTATTGACGAAGCTATTATGAAAGACAATGTTATCGCTTGAATACCAGTCCAGCGTAGTGCCGTATTCATTGCTTTCTATGTTGTTTTCAGATATCGTATTGCCTGACGAATTAGCGCACGCTCTAATGCCTTGTTTGTTGTTCGTTATGCTATTTTCAGTGAGTACGTTTCTTGAAGAGTTCCAAAGATCCATGCCATAAAAGTTGTTTACTATGGCATTCAATCTTACGATCGAATCATTTGTGTATGCCAGTAGAACTCCATCACCGTTTCCTTCGAGGGTCAGCCCTTCAATTATCGCATTTGTGGAGTTAACCAGAGCTAAACAACCAATCTGCGGATATGAGGTGGGGTCTATCACGATGTCTTTCTTATTCACAAGATAATGAATAGGTTTTCCATTTACCTTATTCGAAGTTTCTATTGAGTGAATATAGTGACTCAACTCCCACCCAATAACAGTGAAACCATAATAATTATCATCTAGCACATTTCCGATCATCGTGTTGTTCGAAGAATACAAAAATTCGATACCATAGATGTTGTTCGTTGCATTGTTTTGAACTAATTTGTTGTTTGCTGCAGAAAGGAAGAGCATAATACCAGTCACACTGTTTGTTATGTCATTTTCATAAATACTGTTATAGCTTGAATCGAGATCGAGATAGACACCACCAAAGCTGTGTATAATATTGTTTTCGCGTATCTCAGTTGAATTTGAATTGGAGAGGCTTATGCCTTTGTCGTTGTCTCTTATGATGTTTCCAGATACGCTATTATTGAAGGATTGCGAGAGCAAAATTCCATCGAAGTACTTCGTGTATCCGCATGTTATGTCATTTTCTGATACATTGATTTTTGAAGATTCATTGATGTAGATACCCCTTTGAAACGCCTTGATCTCCATGTTCTCAATTGTAACATTGTTTCTTTGGGACAAAGTTATCCCGGTTCCCACACCAGTCCCTTGAACCATGTGATCTGCTCCACTAAGCATAATATCATCCCTCTCTATGACAATTCCATCAGCATCACTGATGATATTACCAGTTAAGGTGTAAACGTCTCCGTTTCTCTGTATTGGCGCTGTTGGCGGGTCTATGCTTCCGTCAGCCCTGATGTAGATAGTTACAACTGCTTGAACTGGCATAATCTTAAAAACTGAATACAGCATACTCGTCAGCAACATTACCAATAAAATTGCAGAAACTACCCTCTTCATTCCCCTATCTCCTCAGCGTACTACATCCATAATGTGGTTTCACCTTGTATTTCAAACTTGCTAAACCAGCCTATAGAACAAAGTTCTATCCCAGAATACAAAAAAAGAGGAATTGTGCTGGAACATCTCCACTTGTCTCTGGTTTAGACCCAGCCCTCGGCACCACAGGCACGCGGTGATAGTTTGATCCAAAATCTTAAGAACTCAAGGCAACAGATGGTGTTTCTAGAAGGGTGATTCGTT
>Ga0315284_10017207_pt1 | contig 10251 bp, 10 predicted proteins | sample YL17G09_16_MG_FD_203696 | JGI IMG/M metagenome (GOLD analysis project Ga0315284, IMG submission 203696) | Sediment microbial communities from Yellowstone Lake, YNP, Wyoming, USA - YL17G09_16 | ecosystem: Environmental > Aquatic > Freshwater > Lake > Sediment | place: USA: Wyoming | collected...
GGCCTCGGGCACGCCAAGATCCCGCAACCGTTCCATGCACTTGATCGGATCGTCTTCCGAGAGAATCTGCCGTATCTCGTGAAATATGCGCCTTCCGGGGATATTCCGTAGGAAGCCAGAGCTCACGGCGGAGTGCACGAGGGAGAGGGTCTGCTTTCCGAGCGAAAATCCATAGCGCTTCTCGAAACGCACCGCACGCAGGATTCGGGAAGGGTCCTCCACGAAGCTCAAGGAGTGCAGGACCCGGATGCGTTTCTCTTTGATGTCCCGTTGAGCTCCGAAGAAGTCGATCAGCTCGCCGAAGCGGGGAGGGTTGAGGGCAATCGCTATGGTATTGATCGTGAAATCCCGGCGATAGAGATCGAGTTTCAAAGTGGATTCCTCAACCACGGGGGAACCTCCGGGAATCTTGTAATATTCAAGCCGTGCCGTGGCTACATCTATGTGCCTCCCTTTCGGCAGCGTGATCACCGCGGTCTTGTACTTCTCGTGCGCAGCTACCCGGGCATTGGAGAGCTTGGCGAATTCTTTGGCGAAGGCGATCCCATCGCCCTCCACAACGAGGTCCACATCGAGATTGTCAATCCTCAGCATCATATCCCGCACAATGCCGCCGACCAAGAAGATGTTGTAGCCCATGGAAGTGGCAAGTTCCCCTGCCCGCTTCAAAAGCGCGTACATATCCCGCGGGAACCGCTCTTCGAGCAGGCCCTGGACGGATTTCTTCTGGGAGGAAGCGCGGGAGACACCCTCGATCTTCTCCATCTTCTCATGCATAGCCCGCATGAGATCGGTCCTAGTAATGATTCCGATGATCCTCCTGTCCTCCATGACGGGCAGCAGACGCTGGTTCCCGTCGATGACGAGGTTACGTATCTCGGCGATGGTGGAGTCTGGTCGTACGGTCTTGATATCGCGGACCATGTAGTCCTTGACCGTTGCCTGCCCGAGGTTGTGCCCTTGCGCCCTGGTGACGGTCTGTCGCGTCACATAGCCCAGGAGCCGCTCATCCTTTGATTTCACGATGACAGCGTTGATATTGTACTTGTTTAAGGTTTCGCTCGCCTCATCGATGGTGGCATCGAGGTATACTCCTTTGACCGGAAAGGTCATGATATCCCGTGACGTGATTCTGGGCTTCGCCGCCTTCTTGATGTGCTTGATGAGCATGTTCTCCGTTTGGTCCAGGGAGAAGTCTTTAATTGATGCGGCAGCCGCGGTGGGGTGACCTCCACCTCCGAACAGCAGGGCTGTATCTGAGGCATTGATCTGTGGCAGGGCGCTCCGTGCCACCATGTATATGCGCTCCCCCATTTGGCCGAGGGCGAATAGGGCATCTACGGCGAACATGGTCCTGAGCTTATGCACGAGCATGGCGAAATCTTCCACGTAAGTAGCTGAGATCGAGCGGGTGATGAGGATGTTGATGCCATGGATCTGCAAGGTGTGGGCGTTCTTGATGAGCTGATCCAGGATATCGACCTGATCGGGGCTTAACTCCTTGGCTACCATCCGGGATACTTGATTGAGGTCCGCCCCCCAGGTAAGAAGCGTGGCGAGGGCGAGGCAGTCCTGGGGCGTGGTCGAGGGGAAGAGGAGCGAGCCGGTATCCTCATAGATGCCCATGGCCATGACCGTGGCGATCTCCGGGCTCGGTTTGCACCCCTTGGTATTGATGATATCCATCATGAGAGCGATGTTGGAGCCAAGCTCCTTACAGTACTCCTCCTGTCCTTTGATGTCATCCGGGGATGCCGGATGATGGTCGTATATGATAACCTCAAGCCCTTTTCTGCCGAGGATTTCCGCGAAGGGACCGATGCGGGAGGCCTGCCGCGTGTCAACAATGATGATTCGACTGATAGCATCCAGGTCGATATTCTTGAGCTTTACCACCTCGGAATTCACGTGCGGGGCATGCATGAGGTAGTCGCGTACTCCCTTTTCCTGGGAGCCGGGAAAGATCAGGAGGGCCCCGGGATAGAGCATTTTGGCGGCCAGCATGGAGGCGAGGGCATCGAAGTCGGCCTGGATGTGAGAGGTGATGACCTCCATACTTATCCCCTCGGATGATACTGCGTATGGATATCCTTGAGTCGCTGGGAGGTGATGTGGGTATAGATCTGTGTAGTGGAGATGTCAGAATGTCCGAGCATCATCTGGACAGAGCGGAGATCGGCCCCTCCAGCGAGGAGATGGGTGGCGAAGGAATGCCGGAGGGTATGCGGGGAGATGGATTTATAGATGCCTGCCGCGTGTGCATAGCGCTTGATGAGGTGCCAGAAGTTCTGCCTCGTCATGCCCCCCCCACGGTTCGAGCAGAAGAGGATATCCGTCTTCTGGCCAACGAGCTGCGGTCTCCCAGAGGCGAGGTAGTCCTTTACATGCTTGAGGGCGCTCTCACCCATTGGCACCAGCCGTTCTTTGGAGCCTTTGCCCTTGGTCACGAGATAGCCGACATAGAGATTGAGGTTCTGGAGTTTTAAACACACGAGCTCGGAGACCCGCAATCCCGTTGCATAGAGGAGCTCGAGCATGGCCTTGTCTCGCAAACCTAGAGGCGAGGAGCTCTCTGGGGCAGAAAGGAGCCTGTCCACCTCATCCGTGCTCAATACTTCGGGCAGGTAGGATCCACGTTTCGGGAGGAGGAGTTCCCTGGTCGGGTCCGTATCCATGAGTTCCTCCTCGAGGAGGAATCTATAGAATTGCCGGATTGATGATAGCCTCCGGTTAAGGCTTGTGGCCTTGAGCCCGATCACCCTGCAGGCAGAGGTAAATCGATGCAGACTCTCACCGCGCACCTCAATAAAATCAAGCTCTTGGTCATCGAGCCAGGCACCGAAAACCCTGAGGTCATTTTCATAAGCACTTAAGGTGTTTTCTGGAGATGATCGCTCGGATACGAGGTACTCGAGGAAGGCGTCGATCAGGGCATGGTTCATCTCTTCGCAATCTTGGGGTTGAGCCCCAGCTTTTTCACCTCGGCCAGGACCAAGTTGGCATTCTTCATCTCCGGGAATGCCCCCGTGAGAATCCTGAGGCATCCCCCGGACTCCTCCATGAGATAGGTGGTCAACCCGAGTCTTTTGAGCCTATCGGCCTCTTGTGCGGCAAGATCCCTTTCTTTGGCGTTGAATGTGCCCAGCTCTATGGTATAGGGCACTGGCCCCCCAATGAATGCCCCCTTGTCGATGATATTGTTTTTCTGTAATTCACGCATCTTCAGCACCGCATCCTTGGCGGCCATGAAAAAACCGTAATCCAGCCGGTACCAGGTCCCTGATACGCCGAGGTTGGCCTTGGTAATGAAAACGACCCTGAGCGCGGGTTTCATCCGCTCCATCTCTTTCTTGACGGCATTCAGATCCTGAGATGAGAGGATATGGATGGTAAAGGGATAGTAAACATTCTTGGTGCAGCCCTTTTTTTCAGGCCCGCCCCCGGGAGTTGATGGAGGGGCTTGTTCGGGAATGGGTTCCGCAACCAGTGGGGTCCTGCGTATCTCCTTTTGGAGCACATTGCTCTTGCCATATCCCGCCCAGAGTGTAAAGGGGATCAGGCATATGAAAAGGACCAGCAGCATCCATCTCATGAATTCCTCCCGTTATAGGCATAGGTCGTATTGGCAATATAGAAATTTATCCCGCTCACGATACCGTCGATAATACTGGTCTGATAGGTCTCGCTCTGTAGGAGAGAGCACTCGTTGGCATTAGTGATAAAGCCGATCTCGACGAGGATAGACGGCATTTGGGCGCCTATGAGGACATAGAAAGGCGCCTGTTTCACCCCAAGATCTTTCCCGGTATGGCTTGACTTCCCCAGAGATGAGATGATAGACTTCTGGGTCGAGGTGGCGAACCGGGAGGATTCGTTAATCTTGGAAGTCAGCATGAGGTCGTTGATGATAAACTGCAGATCGCTCAACGATTTCGAAGTTGTGGCGTTTTCGCGTGCTGCAACCTGAATGGCGGAAGCATCCGTGGTCAGGTTGAGGATGTAGGTCTCCACACCTCTCACAGCCACGTCTTCATGGGCATTCACATGCACGGAGACAAAGAGATCCGCCTTCTTCTTATTGGCATAGGCCGTTCTCTCCTCCAGGGGGATGAAGGTATCTCCTTCCCTTGTCAGGAAGACATCGAAGCCTTCATCCCGCAATCGCTTTGCAAGAACCTTACTGATAGAAAGCGTAATGTCCTTTTCTTTCTCTCCATCCGGTCCTATGGCCCCGGGATCCTTGCCTCCGTGTCCGGGATCGATGACAATCCTCGATACCTTGAGGGAAAGCTGTTTGGCAATGGAAGGCACTTCAGAGGGCATTCGTGATGGAATGCCGGCCTTCACCCGCCTGATCCCGGCATCGTTCTTCGCAAACACCCTCTTGGAAGGTGCAATCTCTGTGTTCTTGATTATAAGGCTTGTCTTGGAGCTTACATCGACCACGATGCGGAACGGATTTTCCAAGGGGAACGCCTTATAAGAACCCTGGGCGGCAAGATCCATGACGATTCTTACTATATCCTTCCGGTTCTGGCTTATGCGGATGCTATTGAGGATGCCGTCGTTGACCTCCATTTTTGCGGGGAGTCCCTGGGCCATCTTGGCATTGTTGAGATCCATGACCAGCCTCTGTGCCCGCTTCGACTGCAGATCAGGGGGGAGGGTGAATGTGTCAAAGGCCGCACACCGATTGACGTCGATGACGATCCTGGTATAGTCGTTGTCGGCCCATTGTCTGACACCCTTTACCAAGACGAAATCGTTCTCGATTTGTTTGAGATCTTTTTCCCCCTGGACCGTCTTCCTCGATCCTTTTTGATCCTCCTTCTCCCCTTGTTTCCATTCCTCTGCCTCTATATTAAAGGTGTTGAGAGCCTCCCGCGCCTGTTGCGCCATATCCGCTTTGGGGAATATCGTCACAACCTCCCGGTAAATCTCAATGGCCTTCTCCTTGTCACCGAGCTTGACTTCATAAAGCTTTGCCTGCTTATACAGGGCATCATCGGCGATGGTGGAGTCCGGATATTTCTTGACGACGGATTGATAAGCATTGAGCGCCGCTTCCAGGTCGGTTTTCTTTGAAAAATAGCCGTAGATCTGTTCATAGAGTTTGCCCTTCATGTAAACGGCTTTGGGGGCAAGGTTTGATGAGGGGTATTCCCTCGCAACAGCGTCATATTTTTTCACCACTTTCAACCAGTTGTTCTTGTCCTTCCGTAGTGCTGCATCCCGCGCGAGCGCAATGTAGGCATTGTTGGCCACCTGAAATTGCTCTATGGAACCTGAGGCAAACCCTGGCTTCTGCATCCCCGGGAGACAAAAGATGATCTGAAATACCACGGTGATGAGTATAACCTCAATCTTTTTCCTAGCCATTGTCCCTATTGTATATGAAAACATACCGGTAAACAACTATCAGTACCTCGCTATTTCTGCGCGTTACGTTCATAGATGATCCGCAAGCCTTTCAGGGTAAGATCCCGGTCGATGATGTACCCTTCCTTGAACCAGGCATCCAAAAACCTGGATATTCCACCGGTGATGATGACAACGGGGTCTGCATCCGCCGCCATCATGGCAGCCATTGCCATGATCATGGCGGCATGGGCAATGATGACACCGGAGTTCATGCACTCGTGCGTGGTCTCCCCAATCACCTTGGTTGCTGGAGCGATCTCAATCTCCGGCAAGGCAGGCGCACTTATTCTGAGGCCATTGTATGCGCTGTAAAGCCCCGGAGCAATGGCCCCGCCGAGAAACGAGCCATCGGCTCTTATGTAGTCAATGGTGGTAGCCGTGCCCATATCGACGACGATCATCGGTTTTACGCCCCTGTGGTATAGATGATGGGCGGCCGATGCATTGACCAGCCTGTCAATGCCCAAGGTCTCTCTCGTTTTGTAGAGGTTACGTATGCCCATGTCCGTATCGATATCCGCGAAGAAAGGTTTTAAGCCGGTCTTTCCGTAAAATTCCCTTGCCATAATCTCCCTTATCGATTTTCGCACGCTGGATATCACCACGGTTTTCGGTAAGGAAGAAAGGGTTCCTGGTATGAGGCCGAGATAGGAATCCTGCTGCAAACACTCTTCCGTGGACAGGATGAAGGTGTCCCTGATGGCGGGACCATCGAAAATGGCAGATTTTATGTGGGTATTCCCCACATCAATTGCCAGCATAGCCACTCTTTAGACTAAAACGCCGCGAAAGATCAAGGTCTTTTCCCCCTATAGGGGGGGGTTGACAAGATGTCACAGTGGAAAGGGCAATTTGTGAAAATTTTGACAGATTATACCTGCAGTTTCTCGGGACAGGGGATGCTGATGTCAAATTGTCATCAAGATGTGGCGTGTTTAAAATAATATAAATAATATCATATAGTTAAGAAATACTCGTCTTGGCACAGCCAATGCACAATGTATGGCAGAAAAGAAAAACGGAGGTAAATGCTATGTTGATGCTGTGGATAATTATTGGATGCTTGTTTCTGGCCGGGATCGGGATCAGATTCATGTACCGGGTTCTCGGGCTTACTCCGGTTGAGGCAACGGCAGTCTACGTCCTCATCGTCCTTCTCGTCGGTGTCAACTCCGGACCGGCGCGGCAGCTTATTGCCCAATTGTTCTAGGGAGATGGGGATAAAGTGGCAGAGGCTTCCAAGGACATTGCTCGCAAGGATCACCAGGATCAGTGCCCATGGCTTGATTCTGGTCGCAACCACCTTCCTTGGACTATACATCGGCCTCTTTCTCGATAGACTGACCAATATGACCCCCAACTTCACCCTTGTCTTCCTCATCCTCGGTGTCATTTTTGGATTCAGGGGCTTCATCCAGGAGGTCTTGGCAGAAAGAAAGGGTTCGTCATCATGAGCACGGTATTCATTGTTATCGGCGCAGCGTTTCTTGGTGGTATTTTCTACCGCTTCGCAACCAGGGCAGCTTCGAGACAGGATGAACGGTACAACCTGGACGAAGAAATCAATTAAGCAACAAAATCCCAGCTTTTTTATATCGGGGGAAGTCCGTTTGCGAGAGTGGTTCTCCCCCGGAGCTCTTTCTGAAAACTCCCCTTCCACAAGGCAGCGACACCTGGGCCTATATGATCTCAGCCACAGCGCGAATCCAGCCTGCGCTTGCCCCTTTGATCTTGATCGGGAAGCAATAGAATGTAAAGCCTGTCGGCGGAAGATTGTTAAGGTTGGTGAGCTTCTCGATCTGGAAGTACCCCTTCTTGATCCCTGCAAAGTGACCTTCCCATATGAGGGAGGGATCTTTTGTCTTGGCATAGTCTTGGGCCTGGAATGGTAACGGCCTGTCCCAGCTCCATGCATCGGTGCCGACCACGTGCACGCCCTGGTCCACGATCCATAGGGTGGCATCTCTTCCGAAGCCGCAGCCCTTCACAAGATATTCCGGCTTGCCCCAGAAGGGAGCCGCACCCGTTTGGGCCAGGAGGATGTCTCCTTCCTTGAGGCTGTACCCGAGCGCATTGAGCTTTGCCTTGACATCATCCCGGGTGATATTGTAGCCGTCCGGCTTGTCCGTGAAGTCGAGCTTTACCCCGTCCCCGACCGCCCATGCGAGAGGGAACTGGTCGATGGTGAGGGCCGGCATTCCTTCATCCTGGGTGGGGTGGTAATGCCAGGGGGCATCCATATGGGTGCCGGCATGCGTGGACACCTCCAGCAGTTCGACTGCCCAGCCGAGGCCGTTGGGAAGGTCGTCATCGCTGAGACCCGGGTAAAACGCCTGCATGCTCTGAGCCCCTGTCTTGTGGTCTATGTAGGTGATCTTCGGGATCATGATGGGCGGGTCACTCGGCAAGCCGTGTTCAATGGCAATGGAAAGATCGATGAATCTTCGCATAACGCCTCCTTAAAGCTCAATCTCTCCGACCCCCGTTGTCTCAAGGGGGCCAGACGACCGCTGGATGTGGCCGCCCCTCGTGATGAAATGAAGAGGAGTACCCATATATAGCGGTCGCAGGCATTATATGCACTATGTTTAGTGATTAAGAACAGAATGTCAATCAGGATAATGAGAGGATGTTCTCATAGTAAATACCAGCCCTCATTGGTGAACTGACAGTGAGCCTCAGTGAAAGGATTTGGTTTTCCCCCATGTGGTGGAAGAAGGGTGAAAGCTCTTGACAGGAAGTTGGGTTTGAGGTGAAAGCATGTAACCATGAGGGTGGATGTAGTCATAACTGCAGGCGATGGACGGGCGGCCAAAAAGGTCTTCATGAGGAACAAGGCCCTTCTGGAGGTCGATGGCAAGGCGATCATCAGGCATATCGTGGAGGTTCTCCTGTCTTGCGACGAGATTGGCCGCATCATGGTGGTCGGTCCGAAGACGAAGTTTGAAGCTGTGATCGGCGGTCTGGCGGTAGACATCATCGAGCAAAAGCGGAGCCTTATGGAGAACGGTTGGGGGGGATTTCTCCAGACCATCCCCGAGTACCGGCAGAGCGGGATACTGACGGAAGAGGTCGTCCAGAAATACCGGGACAAATATGTTCTCGGGATGTCCGGAGACATTCCCCTCATCACTGCCGGTGAGATCAAGGAGTTCGTGGCGCAATGCGATATGGAGCGGTATGATTATGTGGCGGGGATCACCTCCGAAGAGATCTTAAAACAATTCGGTCCCCGCAAAGGGATGCCAGGGATCAAAATGGCCACCTTCCATGTACGGGACGGCAACTTCCGGCAGAACAATCTCCACATGGTGAAGCCGTTCAAACTCAGGAACAGCATCGATCTTGGATTGAAGGTCTATGAGTACCGCTATCAGAAGGAACTGGTGAATATCATCAAGATCATGATCGAGATCATCAAGCTCGGTCCCGGTCATATCGGCAAGACCCTGTGGCTCTATCTCCTCCTACAGATTTCGACCGGATTTTCCTCCTTGGGGCTGAAGCCGCTGGCGAAGATCACAAGCTATCCAGTGACGAGGGCCGAGTTGGAGCGACTGATCTCCAGTATCCTCGATGCCCGGTTCAAGATTGTGGAGACGACCATTGGGGGAGCCGCCCTCGATGTGGACAACGAGCAGGACTTCCTCATCCTCTCCCTGAGGTACAAGGACTGGATGCGGATGATCGGTCACCACTTGGCGTAGTGGTCTTCGGCCCAGCCAGGGCAGGCGCTGATCTCGACGATTGAGCCCTGGTCCGTTTTCAACCTGCCCTCAAAGGTCCCCATGAGCTGGGTAAAGCGCGATTTGATGAAGCAGGCGTTTACCAATTCCCCCCGATGGGCCTCTGGATAGAAGACGAGATCCACCTTCTTGTCGAAGGAGGTGATGTGCCAATTCTCATAGAGATTGTGGTTGTTGAACGCGAAATGCACCGTGTCGACCTTGGTCATGTCCTCGCCGATCCAGAAGGCATTTTCGGTGAAGCTCGTCTCATTGACCCCACAGGAGAGGTTGAGACTAAATGCCTTTCCATCGGCAAGGGTCGTGGCTGTGGCCGCCCAGTTCCAGTAGGTGTCCCTGCGCATATACCCGGTCGTCCAGTCCATGAGGGCCCTGTATGCGGGTGATGCTACATCGATCGTTTTGCCTTTGTACCGCACTTGGCCGGATATGGGGATGGGCGTAGTCTTCTGCATGTAGACCCAGCCGCGGTATCCTGCCCGGGTGCACAATCTCAGCGGCTTGATGTCCCTGGTGTTCATGGTCACGTCGATCTGGATTTCTTGTGCCACGGCATGGATCTTGCCGGCCCTGATCTCAATATTCAGGTCATCCGAGAGAAATACACTGTTCGGCCGCTGTGGGTATGGCTCTATGTATATATTTGCATGGGGCAAAGAGAGTTTCTTTGCTTCGATGAGCTCCCTGGTCTGTCTGTCATACACATAGAGGAAGCCGTTCACCAGGTACTTCAGGTCCACGACCGCCATGCCCATCATGATCTCCGGTCCGATGATACCGGCGAAGTGGAACTGATTGGCGAGATAGCGCTTTAAAAACCCCGGCACCCTCATCCCCATTGTGGTTTCCAGGGGATAGTCAAGATAATTCACACAATCGACAGGCTCGTCGTAGAGTCCATAGATGATCTGACCATTAGCAGCTATGAGATTGCCCATATAACCCTCCCCATATAGGATATCTTCATTATATCAGAGCCAATTGCAAAACTCTCTCCCGATATAGTTATTGAAGCATAGTACCATTGTCTACTTCTATGTTAAAGATCATGAACACCATTTATCCGGTGATTCTATCCTCAACA
>Ga0315284_10017209_pt1 | contig 10251 bp, 8 predicted proteins | sample YL17G09_16_MG_FD_203696 | JGI IMG/M metagenome (GOLD analysis project Ga0315284, IMG submission 203696) | Sediment microbial communities from Yellowstone Lake, YNP, Wyoming, USA - YL17G09_16 | ecosystem: Environmental > Aquatic > Freshwater > Lake > Sediment | place: USA: Wyoming | collected...
CGTCGATTTGTCGGATAGCCTCTTAGCGCCTTGGCGGTTCTTCGGCACCTCTCAGGTCCACCCGTACTCGTATCCGGTGTCGTACATCGTCACAATGTTGTCGGGCGGGCTCACGGCCTGGATGTTGTGGCACGGCGCGAGGATGTAACCGCCGCCGGCGCCAAGGATCCGCAGGTCGTCAATGACCTCCTGGCGCACCTCCTTGACCGACCCGAACGGCAACGTGTACTGGTTATCCACCCCACCGTGGAAGATCAACCTGTCGCCGAAGTCGCGCTTGAGCCCCTCGCGCTCCATGCCCTTGCAGCGCCACTGGATGGGGTTGAGGACATCAATGCCCGCCTCGATGAGGTCGGGGAGGATCTCGCGTGCGGCGCCGTCGGTGTGGTGAAAGACATAGGCCCCCGCCTGGTGCGCGAGATCCATGATGCGCTTCATGCGCGGCAGCAGAAACTCGTGGATGTGCTCGCGCGAGATGAGGAGACTCTCCTGTGAGCCAAGATCCTCGGCAACGTAAGTTATGATGACCTTGCCCGGGATCGCCTCATAGATGCGGCGCGTGTTCTCGTACGCCAGGCCGAACAGCTTGTCAAGGCAGAAGTGGACGATATCGGGGTGCAGGACGAGGTCCATGTAGGCCTGCTCCATGCCGCGCAGGCTCTTGTAGAGCAGAAATGGTTCCGAGCCGCCGCCCTGAACCGGGTGATCCTCGTTGACCTGATCGGGGATGCCTGAGTAATCCCACCAGTCGGGATTGGGCCAGGTGTACCCGCGCTGCAGCTCGTCGAGGGTTTCGTACTTGGCGAGGGGATGATAGATACACTCGGAGTAGACCCCGGTGCCATAGTCCACGCTCTGATGCCGACAGCCCCAAATGTCCTCGCCCGCCGGCGGTTGCGGCCCGACATAGCGCGCGCCGACGCCGCAGACGTTGTCTATGTGCAGGCGGCGGAACATCTCGCCCCGGTCCGCGCAGCCGAGGTGCTTCATCACCTTCTCTGTGGCCTCGCCGGTCGCCCAGTAATCCATAGGCACGCGGTCGGGTTTCTCGCGGCGCAGCACCGCAAGCCAGCGCTCCTTCGGGGTCATGGTTTCTTTCATCTCCTCACCGCCCTTTCGGGACCGAATACCGCAGGCCGGGGCGACCATTGGTGGCGCAGCCGTCTCGGCTGCGATACCTTGCAGGTTGGCAGGCGAGACTTGTCTGCCTGAGGCATGACGCCTGCCCTACTACTGCTACAACCCGCCGTACTTCGGGGCGAATTTCTGGAACTCGTCCAGCATCGCCATGAAGTTGTCGTACTTGGTGCCGTAGGCGATGGACTGGCTGGGGCCGAGGACGAACCCGCTGCCGCGCGCCGCCTTCTCGAATGCCGCGCGGACATCGCGCCGGATGTCATCGGGCGTGCCCATGATGAGATCCTCGACCGGCACGCCGCCCCACAAGCACAACTGGTCGCCGAAGTCGCGCTTCAGCCCGCCGATATCCATGTCGGGAATCGTCTGGATGGACTGGTAGCACTGCACGCCGGCCTCGATCAGCATCGGGATGATCGGCCGGTTATTGCCGCAATTGTGCATGACCACCTGGTACCCGAGCGAGCGCACCCGCTGCACGCGCTCGCGCATCGGCGGGAAACACAGCTCGCGGAACATCCGCGGTGAGATGAACGGGCCCTTCGTCGTCGCCATGTCCTGCTGCATGAAGACGCCGTCCTGGCCGGGGCGAATGTAGAACTCGTCATTGCCATTCTGCCACGCGACCGAATGCCGCGCCGCAGCGCGGATGACCTCGGGATGCATCGCGTATTCCAGCAGCCCGTGCTCCCACCCGCCAAGCAACACCAGCGCCGTCAAGCCGCCTGAGTCGCCGAGGATATAGCGATCCTGGCCAAGATGCTTGATGACGTAATCGACGCATTCGAAAACCGACGGGTCGGGCGGCTTGACCTCGATCGGCTTTTCGAACTGCTCGACCGCGTACTCGACATCCTTAAGCGTGGGGTCCTCGACGAGGCTGATGTCGTTCGTCAGCTCGGACGCCTTCCACACGCGGCCCTTGCTGTCGCGCCACGTGTTGTCGGCAATCAGCTTCGGCGGATCCTCGGGCACCCAGCCCCGCGGCGGCATGACCCCGGCTTCCTTGAAGTCGATGATGTCGGCGATATCGATCTTGCGAAAGAACTCGACCGTGTCCTTCTTCATGCTCTCCGCTACTTCGTCGCGGCGCCCCTCCCACAGCGCAACCTGGGTCCTGATCTTGTCGCGGACGTAGGTTTCGCGGCCGATCACGCGCGAGATGGTGTCGCAATCCACGACATAGAAACCCAGCGGCACTCGGTCCACCGGTTCGTGTTTTATCGCCGCGCGCACTCGTTCCTTACCGGTCACGCCGTGACTCCTCATCGCCGGTCCGGTCAGATGAGCACCGGCCGGGGCTGGAATTATATTCTACCTGGTCCGCGCAATCTCCCCTTGGCGAATGCCACCCAGAGTCTGCGTCGGCGCGCAGGCTGCAAGAGGAGGGCCCGTCGTGCCCACGGAACAGGACTGAGATTAGATTCGGGCGTGAGGATACGTGCTTACGTGATCAGGTGGATCCCAATCATGGTACCTGCCTTGGGCGCCTTCGTCGTCGGGGTGGGCGCGGCCCCGCATCGGTTGAACCCTGTCGTCGAGGTGGAAGAAGATGTCTACCGCTACGAGCCCGCGAGCAACGGCGCCGGGCCGCTGTGGTGCAAGGGCTCCACCTGCGTCGTGCGCATCGGCAACGACGTCTTCGCGAGCGGCATCGAGACCATCGACGATCTCAAGCCGCTCAACAACTGCCGCTGGCTCCTCTTCAAGCGCGAGACTGGCGGCTGGGCGCTGCAGCAGCGCGACGACAAGGGCCGCACGCGCGAGCCATGCCCGCTGGCGGGGTTTCCCGATGGCCGCCTATTTCTCTCCGTGAACCCGACCTTCACCGCGCCGAGTGTCTACAATGGCCCTGCCCGCCCGGAGATCCTCCAGTTCTCGACCGCTGACCCCAAGGCGCCACCCCGCCGGTTGCTCCCGCGGTGGGAGGATAAGCCCGGTTTCACCGAGCATTCATACCGCGGTTTCGCCGCCGACGGTCGCAACAGCGAGTTGCTTCTGCTCAACATTCTTCAGCACGAGGCGCAATACTGGGCATTCCGCGACCGGAATGGGCGCTGGGCCGCCCGCGGGAGACTGGTATTCCCGATGGGCACCGACTACGAGAAGCCGGAGCCGATTCGCCTGTGCTATCCGGTGGTGGCGCTGTCAAACCGCGCCGCCTATGTCCTCGCCATTAGCGACATCATCGAGCCGGTCAGTGCGTGGCGGCAGTTCAAGCGCGAGCTGACGAAACAGGAGTGGGACTACGACTTCCGCCGCCTGTTCTTCACATGGACGCCGGACATCGTGACCACCCCGTTTTCCGCCTGGACCGAGATCGCCAGCCGCGAGAAGACCGCCGGGCGTGTCGACAACCTCGATATCTGGATCGCGCCGGACGGCGCCGCGCACATGCTGTGGCAGGACACGAGCCTCGACCCGCGATTGCGCGAGAGGTTCTTCCCTGGCGAGCGGCTGACGTATTCGCTCGAGCACTGCGTGGTGCGCCGCGGCAAGGTTATTGAGCGCGACACGTTGGTCAAGGGAGGCGAAGGCGAGTCGAGCGAGATACCGGGCGTCGCGCGCTTTCAGGCCACCCTCGAAGGGCGCCTGTTCGTGTTCTACTTCTGCGGCGGGTCGGATGCTGCGGGCAAGGGGATTGCGGAGAACCGCATGATGGAGGTTCTGCCGAACAGCAAGCACGGCGAGCCGATGAAGGTTGCCCTTGCCCATCCCTTCACCGGCTTCTTTACCGCGACCCAGCGCGGCGGCTCGCTGCCCTCAAACGCGCTGGACGTGCTGGGCGAGTGCGTCGGCAAGCCGCAGACGGTGCGCTACGCGCGCATCAGGTTGTGGTGAGGGCGGGAACCGAGGGGCATAGCGAATCCCGGGCAAGATTCTTCGACTTCGCGGCTCGTTGAAGCTCGCGGCTTCGCTCAGAATGACATTTCCCACGGTCGCCAGAGCGCCGCTGTCATTTCGGAAAAGGTGGTGTTGAGCAATGGATCTGTTGGTCTTGGTCTTCTCGTGTCTCATCGGCGTCTGCGTGTGCGCCGTCGCGGAGTTGAGTGAGGCCGACCGGTGCGGGCTGCTGTGGAAGGCGGTCAACTATGACCGCGCCATGCAGGCCCGGCATCTGCGCGATGGCGGCCTCGTCATCGGCGGGGTGGACTTTCCGTTTCCCAAGGGCCACGAGTGGGAGGACGATGAGAACTGCGCCTACCTGACTGGAGCCTACCTGGCCGCGCTGTCATTCCGCTACGCGGTGACCCAGGAGACAGACGCCCGGGAGCAGGCGAAGCGCTGCGCGGCATCGCTGCGCAAGCTGGTGGAGGTGACGGGGACTCCCGGCTACCTGGCCCGATGGTGGCGGCCGGTGACGGACGCGACGCCGACGGAAGGCGGCTGGTTGGCCAAGGCCTGGCAGACCAATGGGCCGTACCGATGGCTCGGCAACCCGAGCACCGACCAGTACACCGGCGTGCTGTTCGGATGCAGCGTGTACTACGACCTCGCCGCCGATGACGCTGAGCGCAGGCTGGCGGCGCAGTCGGTGGGCGAGATGGTCGGCCGCATCCTGGACGCCGGCATGAAGATCCTCGATCCGGAGGGCAAGCCCACGACCTGGTACGACATGGCCCCCGAGACGCTGCAGCAGCCGGTATACGCGCCGGTCGCGCTGCATCTGCTCAAGGTCGGGTTCCAGGTGACCGGCGAGCGGCGATTCGAGGACAAGTACCGCGAGCTGGCGCTGCAGCACGATTACCTGGGGCGGTCGTTGAAGCGCCGGGGAGACCCGGAGTGGAACTACTCCGACGACGTCATGGCGTTCGAGTCATATTACACCACGATCGCGCACGAGCAGGATCCTCAGATCCGTGAGGGGCTCGTCAAGGTGCTGCAGGTGAACTGGGATGATGCGCGCCTGGACCACCGCTGGCTCTTCGGCGTCTTCTATGACGCGCTGTGCCCCGGAAGCGATCAGTCGCGCATGGCGATCGAGGAGCTGGTCGACTATCCCTCGCACAAGATAACCATAACGGGCAGGGAGCGCATGCCGGAGCCGGTGCCGGCATGGCAGCGCAGCTACGGGTGGTTCGAGTTCATGTGTGATACGAGGATGCGAGTGACCGGCAGCGAGCAGCCCGGCGTGGATTACCTGCTCGCATACTGGATGGCGCGGCATCACGGGTTGGTCTGAGCGGGACGCGAGCGAAGATAGACCCGTCCGGAGCAGAATGGCACGCGGGCCCCGACGGATCGGGGCCCGCGTTGACGTATACTCGGCCACGGCCTAAGGTCAGCGCAGGTGGAGGTGCGCAGCAAGCGCGGCATCGCTTGAAGCGTCACTCCCCAAGGAAGAGGGACAAACCCTACTTCCGGCTTAGCCGAAACGTCCTTTGTTGGTTCCCACTCGCGAAAGCGCACCGCGCATCGACAGTAATGCCGCGGCACAGCGAACCGGGTGGGAAACGACACCTAATAGCTTAGCACGAATTGTGCCAAAAGCGAAGCCCCCTGTGAACCGGGCTGTCGGGAGAGTTGCAGAAAAACATATGATCGCATGCTACCGAGTGTCTCAAGTGTCGTCCTACGCCACTTTTTAGGACAAATCATGTGAAAACCCGGACTCTGCTGCCTGATCTGCCGCGTCTGAGTGTCGCGGTGGCACGATCGCCGCGGCGTCATGGAAACGCCCGAGCCTTCAGCAGGTCACTGCCAAAACATGTAGCTCGGTATGCCGCGGACGATGCTGACGATGTTGAGGATGCTGCCGACGACGAATTGCCCAAGGATAAGCCCGAAGAAGAACGGGAGCGATTGACGGAACAAACGCAGGCCTCCGTAGCGGAGGAGGATCAGCTTCACCAGCCATGCCACGAACAGCGGCATCCACACCAGGTTCATCTCCCAACTACTCGAGACCGCGAATCCCAGGGGATGAAACGGCCACGCTGCCCATCGGACGCGCGCCAGTTCCAAGAGGTACGCGAACGCAAAACCCGCTCCGATCGCGACCGTCGCGCCCCATTTCGGCGCCTGCGGGGATTCGAGCCATGACGCGAGCCGGTCCCATCCCTCCGCGCCGAAGCTCGCCCGGCTCTTGGCCTGAGCGCCGTAGATGTACATCAGGTGCAGCATTGCCCAGAACGCGCACAGGGCTCCCAATGCGGCGGCGAACATGAGCGCCCACGAGAAGCTGCGCCGCGCCACGCCGACGCGCCCGGTCATGTACATCCCCTCGAGCTGGTGCGGCATGGGATGGGAGCGGTAGGCGCGGTTGAACCAGAAGTACAGGGACATCACCGTCAGATCCGAACCCGAGAAGGCGCGCTGGCCCGCGACCATCGTCATTGTCCAGTCGGGGCCGGTAAAGTGAAGGTCGTGCACCGGGGTGCCGAACTCCGCGCGCATCCGGGTCACTGCCATGGCAAGCGCGAAGTAGATCACGAAGAATAGGATCCCGACCCACAACGACATGCCGGCATAGTAGCTGAAGACGAGCAGGCCGATGAACCCGGCCAGCACTCCCGCAGCGGCGGTGCGATAGCTCATGGCCTCGCCTGAATCGTCGAGGTACGACTGGCGGCCCAGGATTTTGGCGATGACCTCCTTGAGATACCCCCGGCCGATCCAGATGGCGAAGGTGGCGAACGCCATGTAGGCGCCAAAGGACTGAGCGTTGGTATAGGGGAAGTCCGGCGTCCGGTCGAGGGCGAGCCAGCGGCTGAGCACGAGTTCGCCTTTCCAGAACAGGTAGAAAAACCAGCACGAGAACAGGAAGTCGAGCGGGATGAGCACACCGATGCCGATGACGAAGGGGTAGAACGAGATCGGGAACCAGCCCACCGCGGTCCACGGGTGCGTGGTGATGAACTGGTTCAGGTCATACTGCTCGATGCGGATGTGAGGCAGGGATGGGTAGAGGAACGAGAAGCTGTTGAGCGTATCTACGCTCGCGGCGAGGGCAAAGCCAATCCAGAAGAGCCGGCTGCGGAACAGGGCGCCGACGGGATTGGTGATCTCGAGGGGGATCTGGGCCAACGGGTATGTCAGGCGTTCGTGCTCGCTCCATTGGCGCCGCAGGATCGAGTTGAGGCAGAGCATGACCCACAGCAGCAGGACGATCAACCCGCTCCACGACAGCACCGGCACGAGCCAGGCCATGATGACCCGGCGCGTGTACATGGTGGAATTGCCCTCGAAGTAGCCGGCGAGCGCCGTCTTATCGGTCACCATGAGCCAGGGCCGCAGGTGCTGGCCGAAGAGGCGCTCCCAGCGGTTTTCGGGAGTCGAGAACTTGGTCGGCCACGCGAGACTCGGGGCGAGCACCTGTACTCCGTCGTGGCCGGCGATGACCGATGAGATGGCGAGCACGGCATAGATGACGAGCAGCTCGCCCTGCGTCAGCGCGGCCCGTGGCACGAGCCGCCGGAGTCCGGCATTCGCGACCGTGAGCACGAGGATGATGAACACGACGTTGAAGAGCAGGGAGATCGTTGTGGGGTGGGCGGAATAGCGCACGATCTCCATCTGGACGAGCCAGTAGGAGTTGACCGGCATCAAGATGGCGGCGACGAGCAGCGCGCGCCAGGTGACGCCGCGCGGACGGGTCTGGACCTGCGGTTGAGCGCCGGATTCCAAGGGATTTCACGCAGTCGCACGAAACCTGTCCCTGGGTTTATCCGCCGCCCGCCGCTGAACCTGCACTTGCCGCGCCCGTAGAGTCTCGGCTATCAGAGTAGCAGCCGAGACTCTTCCGGAACGGGGTTCGTGAGCGTGATTCTTGGGTCTGCGCGCGTTGCGGTAATGCACGAACCCCCGTAGCCCGGATTATTCATCATGATTTCGGATCATGTCCGGGGCGTGCAATCGATTCGATGAATAATCCGCGCCCGATCATCGTGCCCCGATCTACCGGGGCACTCCGGAATCCCGATGCAATCGGGATCTTGGCGCCGCGATGTTGGACGCGGCTTCGCCGCGTCTCCGGAGCCCCGATCCGTCGGGGCACGCGCTCCGGAGATGCGCCACGGGCGCATCAAATGCGGCGTGAATGCTGTATCCTCCCGCCGACGCGCTTCGCAGTACAAATAATGCAGGGTAGAAGGAGGACGGTATGAAGTTCGCCACCGACTACTTGTGGTTCAACACGAAACGCCAGCGCGAATACATCAACATCACGTCCGAAGTCGAGCGCGTGGTCGCCGCGAGCGGCATTCGCGAGGGGATGGTGCTGGTGTCGGCGATGCACATCACCGCGGGCATCTATGTCAATGACGCCGAGCCGGGCATCATCCAGGACATCGACGAATGGGCCGACCGCCTCGCCCCGAAGGGGCCCGATTATCACCATCACCAGACCGGTGAGGACAACGGCGACGCTCACTTGAAGAGCATCCTGGTTCACCATCAGGTGATGGTGCCGATAACCGCCGGCAAGCTCGACCTCGGGCCGTGGCAGCAGGTGTACTACGCGGAGTTCGACGGCCGGCGCCGCAAACGCGTCATCATCAAGGCGATGGGGGAATGAGGGGTGGCCGCGGATGAGCGCGGATGCTCGCGGATGATAGTAGGCCAGCCGTCTCGCCTGGCAGGTTCGGAGGCGCGGCGTCGGGCGAGGCGCGCCCATCGTAGGGGCAGTTCGCGACGTGTCCTGGGCTGAGTCGAAGGAACCGGCCCTACAGCGGCAGGCTGGCGGCGCAACGCGGCACAGGCTTGCGGGGATACGTTTCCCTACCTCCCCTGCTTCAGCAGATAGTAGCGCCGCTGGTACTCCAGCAGTTGGGCGATCTTCTCGCACATGAGCGCGAAGGTACCGGTTTCGATACCGATAGATGCAAGTTGCAGAGCGATGCCGGGGACGAAGGGCAGTTGCAGGTACTCAATCCGGAGCCGACCAGCCTCCCGCACCTTCCCAGCAATCGCCGACAACGCAGTTCGCTCCGGTCCAGGCGGGAGGATTTCCGCTGCCGTATCAAAGGCATTGGCTGGCCCCTCCGCCAGCGGCACTCCGGCAGTGACCATGGTACCAAGGCAGCGGAAATAGAGCGACAGGGTACGGAGCCGGTCATCGGGAGGGGCCTCTGAGAACGATGCTTCTTCCCCGGTCCGCGGCACCAGCAATCCACGATACTCCTGGTCCGCGGCCCCGTCGATCCAGTCCTTCTCCAGCAAATCCGCTAGCTGCAGGAACGTCTCGTCAAGCACTCCGCCGACCTCACCGACCTTCACCATCTGCACGAAAATCCGGGTAAACACATCGGGCCTCTTCGCCATAGCCGCCGACAAGGTGTTACCTGCGTCCACCTCGTTGAACAGCAGCCTGGTCACGGATCTCAACGGCTCACCGAACATCTCCTCGATTATGCTAAGCTGGCGGATCAGTGATACGCCGGAGTTCATCATCACTGCCATTGACCGCGTGTAGGCCGCCAGGTCCAACACGTCCAGCTTCTCATCTGCAGTCATCTCGCCTCTCCTTCTTCGCTCGCCCGCCGAGGTGCGCGATTCGACCCGCCAGGCTGTGTCTCAACTGCTCCCGCGCACGGAATATCCGACCTTCCACGGTCGTTACCGGAACGCCGAGGAACGCCGCAATTCTGTCGTACGGCACGCCATCCCACACGTGCATCAGCAGCGCCAGACGGTTCGCTTGCGGCAAATCCTGCAATGCCCTGGCGATCTCGCGCTGCTCGCATCGGGCGATGGCGGCGGCAGCGATGTCGCGGTCATCTGCCGCGGCCTGATCATACAGCGGCAGGTCGCACGCCCGCCGCGACCAGCTTACACACAGATTGGACGCAATCGTTCGCAGCCAGGCGGGAAACGACGTAGGATCGCGAAGCTCGCCGATGTGCTCAAGCGCCCGCACCAGCGCCTCCTGCGTGAGGTCGTCGGCGTCATCGAGATTGCGCGTGCGGTCAAAGGCGAGTGCGACCAAAGCGGGACGGTATCGGCGCGACAGTTCGGCGAACGCCGCCTGGTCGCCGGCCTTCGCACGCTCGGCCAGCGCGGCATCCTCCCCTATCGAGTCCCCGCGTGCCATCGGCTCGATTCTAGTGACGCACGAGCGGCTGGAAACTTACGGCGTAGCGGCGACGAGCGCAAGCGGGCGGCCTGACCGACGCA
>Ga0315284_10017210_pt1 | contig 10251 bp, 2 predicted proteins | sample YL17G09_16_MG_FD_203696 | JGI IMG/M metagenome (GOLD analysis project Ga0315284, IMG submission 203696) | Sediment microbial communities from Yellowstone Lake, YNP, Wyoming, USA - YL17G09_16 | ecosystem: Environmental > Aquatic > Freshwater > Lake > Sediment | place: USA: Wyoming | collected...
GCATAGTAGGCGTGGTAGGGCTCAAGGAAATAGTCGACTTTGGCGCTGTAGACTTGGGGCCACGAGTCGTTGTACTTCCACACGATGTACCCCCCACAGCACCGACGATCCGTCTGCTCGGTGGCCAGCCGGCCGCGGCGCTGCCGCTCTACGGTGTCCTGGTAATAGAGCGCCTCCGCCATCCCGAGCCGGTACACCAGCCCCGCGGCATCCTTGGCGTCATAGAACTGCTCGACCGGCCCGGTCTTCTTCCAGCTTTCGCTGGTGGTGTAGGGCAACCACGTCTTGGGGAAGGGGTACCTGTTGCCGTGAAGGGCGAGCGTGGAGTAGCCGTCCGGCCATAGGTCTTCGGAGGTCATGAACCGCTTGAGGCTGTACAGCGGCGGAGCCGCAATCCGCGTGTCCTCGCTGGCGAAATTCAAGTAGTCGTAGCCCGGCACAAACCACATGTTGGTGTAACCGTGCGTGTTGCCCTCCCGCGGGTCGTTGGGATTCATCCCGAAGTAAGGAGTACTGGGCTGGTAGTAACGATCCGGGTCGAGTTCCTTGCAGACGGCCCCCACGGCTTCGGCGGCAGGCAGGCCCGGCCAGGGACCGTGGTCTGTGAAATCCGAATTGTAGTCTTCATGGACCCACTGTGCCGCTTCATTGCACCCGCACCAACACAGGATCGAGGGGTGGTGCTTGAGCCGCTTGATGAGCCCGGTGGCCTTCTCGCAACAAATATCACGGCTACGCGCGTCCGGCCCCATGGGCAGTTGCGTGAAATCCTGCCACAGCAGGAATCCCCTGACATCGGCCATCTCATAGAACTGGTCTTGCGGCGCCGCGACCGGCCCCCAGATTCGAAAGGCATTGAAATTCGCGTTCTCCGCCAACGCAAACAGCCTCTCCTCGCGAGCCTGGTCCCACACATCACTCATCAGATTCGGGGTCACCCAAGCGCCGCCCCGAAGGAACACCGGGACTCCATTGACGATGAAGTGCAGAAGCTCGGGCATCACCACACGCCGGAACCCGATCGTGCGCCGTTCCGTCTGCTGCACCCTACCTTCCGCAAGCAAGGTGACTTCCGCGTGATAGAGCGGCTGGTCGCCGTAGCCTCGGGGCCACCACAGACGCGGACGATCGACACTCAGGACGCAGTGCCCGATGAACTCGCCACCCTTCACGGCGGCGGGTGCCGTTGATTCACCCACACGCTGGCCGTCGAGACCCAGCAGACGCACTCGCACCTCGACCGAGGAGAGATGGCTCGTGCCCATGGCATCCACGGTGACCGTCCCCTTCGTAAGCGCCTCATTGAGCGAGACGTCGGTGACGATTTCCTTCATGAGGTGACCGTCGGAGATCTCGACGAAAACCTTGTCGAAGACTCCCACGGAGGATATGGCCGGATTGGGGCCGAGGTAGCTGCCGGAGTTACTACGACGCCCCCGCCCCGGCGAATCGGTCTGACCTGGGCGAGAGTCCGAATGAAAATGCAGTACGAGTGAGTTTTCCGGACGAAGACGGCCGCTCGCACTGACGGCCAGAGGGAGCTTGCCCGAGTGTGAGGCCAGGCGCTCCCCGTTGAGATAGACGTCGACTTTGTTTTCTATTCCCTTGAAGCGGAGCCAGTTCTCACGCCCCTGATCTTCGGTGACGAACCGCACCGTATACACCCAGTCCTGCTCGCCCACCCAGAAACACTTCTCTGTGCCCCCCGGTAGCCAGGGGGCTTCGATCTTCCCATGGCGGAGTAGAATATCGTGCACCGTAGCCGGCATGATGCCCGCGGCCAGCCAGCCGTCGGCGTCGCTGGCCCGCTCGGCCTCCGTCAAAGTCGCCGTCGTCAGGGACGCCTGCGGAGGTATCGACTTAATCTTCCAGCCTTGTGAGAGCTCGGACCGGAGGAGACCTTCGTTGGATGATGCCGCAGGCCCGACGCTCACGTGAAGAGCAACTGGGCCAGTGCCCCACGCCTGCGGCGGGGTCAACTGAGCTGTGCCACCGGTCAGCGTGCCCGCATCCTGATACTCACCCGTGAAGGGGTCGAACCACTTTGCTTTGGCCGGGCCGGACAAGCCTTCCAGCTTCAGTGAGAATACTTGGGCTTTATTCTGGAAGACTACGTACTCTTTCCCACGGTTGGCCAAGCAATAGCCGACGCTGACCAGTTCATCGAATGGCTCCAGAGCCCAGAACTCGGTCGCCTCGAAGAAGTCTCGCAAGTGCTTGAAGTACGCGTAGCCCGGCGGCGTGTCTTCGGGTCGGATCACGTCCCATGCCGTATAGGTGTAGTAATAGGCCCCATACCCGCCGGCCATATAGACTTCCCACGCCCGGCGGCAAACCTCTTGCGGTGCTTGCGCAACGCCGTAGGTCATGTCTTTCGGACCCTGCGGGCCATGCTCATATCCGAATTCAACGTTCAGCACCGGCCAGTGGCGCTGCTTCTGGTGATCCAGCAGCGTCGTGTGCCACTTTGAGTGTGTCTGATCGCTACGATAGTCCAGTACATCATTGTAGGAGCCGGCGTCGAAGGTTTGGGTATCGGTGTGGGTCGTGATTGGCCGGTGGTAGGGATCGTTGTCGCGGATGAATCTGATGCGGGCAAGCTTGTAGTCCAGGTCCTTCTCGTTATTGGATTCCTTGGAGAAGTCCCAGTGGATGTTCGGGTAGGCCGAGTAGCGTGCGATCAGCCAGCGAAAAAACAGGTCGTCCTCGGGACTTCCCCTGGCGGGCCAGCGGGCCATCTTGTTGTACACCTTGATCATGACGTGGGCGATCATGCCCCGCTGGTAGAGTGCGTCGATGATCCGGTCGTAGTGCTTCCAGTAGGCGAGGTTCAGCCGGGCGTGATCGGGCTGGTCGTTGCTCCCCTCCCACGCATAGATCGGCGGCGGCCCGTAATCGTCGTCGGCCGTTTTGCCCTTGCGCCAGCCTGTGTCATGAGCGTAGGCGTTCAGGAGCACGTAGTTGAACCCGCTGGCCGCCAGCTTGTCCAGAAAGCTGTTCACAACCTTCAGATCAGGATCCCCAGCATCGAGCGCCCACAGCCAGTCACATTCGTAGCCCACAAGGAAGAAGCGAGTGCCATCCTCGAAGATGAAATGACGGGGATGCCGGGGGTCCACACTCAAATTGCCATGAACGGTTTTTAGCGGATTTGGGACACAGGAGAAGGCAGCCTGCCGGCCGTCGAGTGCCGCCACGGTGGAGTGCGTTGTCAGAGTCCACTCGCCCTGCACCGTTGGAGCGACACGGACCTTCCACGTCCCATTCCCATCATAGAAGCCCGGCACGGTCAGCTTCACACTGGCGGGGCCGGTCACCTCGGCCGAGAACGGCGTCTGAAACGGCCCTTCCGGCGTGTCGTTGACGTGAAATGCGAAATCATGCGGCTGCCAGCGAGGCACCGGGATGGGTGAAGCAGCGACGCCAAACGATTGCCCAGCCCAGGCCAATATCACGATCGTGGTCACGACGACCAGCATCTTTCGAGTAGTCATAGTCTGCCCTATCTTCGGCCTGACGGCCGGATTCATGTGTTATCCGCGGCGGTCTCGAAATGCACACCGCCTTTTTCGAGTGCCTTGCGCAGGTCGGCGTACGGAAGCCGGCGCGTTCCACAGCCAGCATCAGCACACAGAGCCGCCGCCGTGCCTACCGCCTGGCCCTGGGCCATGCAACTCACCGTGTTGCGGGTGGACATGTGAGCCCGGTGGTCTGAGGTGATCATCATCCCCGCGCACAACAGGTTGTCGATGCCCGTCGGGAGAAATGCCCGGTACGGGATGCCGTACGTTCCGCCGTTCTTTACCTGTAGCCGTGGGGCCATATCGTGGAAACCGTAGGCCATCACGTCATCGTCGAAGTGCCGGCCCTCGATCACATCCTCGTGCGTGATATCATAATCGCAGGCAATCAGCCGCCCACGGCGAATGTTGAGCGTCGGGCTGGTGCGAGAAATGAACGCCTTCTCGCACCCGGGGATGTTCTTGCGGGCATGCTCAATCCACTGTCGCTGCTGCTTTCGCAGCTGGAGTTCGGCCGTGGCTGTGGCATCACGGTCGGTGGGGCTGACGGGCATCTTCACATTGAACTTTACGAACATGAAGTAGTCGTCGTGCACCGTGGTCATGAGCAATCCCGGCTTGCCTCCACCACGGGGGCCGGAGAGGCGTACGACTCCACCCGGCACCCCATCGTGCAAGCCCAGGGCAAGATCGCCGGGGCCGCCGTTTTCCTCAACATACTTCACGACCTTGTCGAGATCGACCCCGGCGACACCGATACTGTTGGCCACATCGTAGTCGTTGGGTTCGCTGTACTTGGCCCCGGCGTAGGCCGCCAGATGGCCATAGGCGGTCGTATCGACGAAGGCTTTGGCGGCAAACAGTTCTCGCCCCGAGCGGCTTTCCACAATCGCACCGCGCATGTGGGAGCCATCCACCGCCGCACCCACGACCATCGTGTTGAGGACCATGAAGACCCCCGTTTCGCTGAGCATCTCCATGCTCACGAGCTTGTATATCTCCGTATCGACCGACGTGTTTACGGAATCGTAGTTGTATCCCGCGACCATCTCCGCATGGCCCGAGCACCCACCGGCCTTCGTTAGGCGATCAACGATCTCACTGGGGATTCCGCGGACCACTTGACGCTTCTTGACGCCGGGGAAAGCCTTCCACAGATTGAAGAAACTGTGCAGCGCGGTGCCGCCTTCGACAACGGTCCCGCCCGTGTAGCCTTTGACCTCAATCAGGGCCGTCCGCGCGCCTTGGCGTGCCGCCGCTATCGCCGCGAACACTCCCGCCGTGCCGCCGCCCGCGACCACAACGTCGAACTTCCGTACGGGGACCTTCTTCGCCGGTTCCTCGTAGAAGTCCACAGCAGGATTGGTTATCTTCTCGGCACCCGTCGCAAACCGGGTCTGACCGGCGATGCCCAGCAGCACGGCACTCATGGCAAACTCCCGCCGATTCATTCCAGTCTCTCTCACACCACCGTTCTGTACCCTCGATTCTCCAAGGTTGTTCTTCATCTGATCTTTCCTTTAGACATTTGCCTGTGTGCCTGGTGTATCAACTGCCGGGAGGGCCTCGACGGCGATCCCGTACATCTGGTTCGGGCGATGGTTCCTATGGTCTGCCAGCGGAGCCACTTGTGAACATTCTACCATTCAAGTACATTCGTTCAATCAGATTTCTGCCTTCGTTCAAGGGCGAGGGCTCCTGCCGACGACAAACCAGGGATCCCACAGCCATCCCACCACCGTATCTGGGGAACTGACGTCCACTCATACATGCGCTCCATGTCACATAGCAACGTCATGGCTAACCAGGCAGAGGTATTGGTTGCTGGATTGTCCGTACAAATGGCCGCTGAAGTGAAACACGGCTGGCCACCTCATGTTGGGCGTGTCCGACCATCCTTGTATGGCCAGTGTGCTTGCGCGACGAACCCCGAAATGGCCCCAATTTTCGTGAGCAAAAGTTTACAACTCAACTACAACCGGGAAGCCCTTTATCTGCAAATTTTGAAAAAATACTCATTCCATAAGTGCTGTATTAGTAGATGGTTAGGCAAGAGCTGGGAATCGTGCAACGTATTCAATGACCGGCGTTCGTGTTCCTCAGATGCCTGTTGCTTTTGCCTTTCTGGTTGTGGAGAGCGTTACTTTGCGGGCGGTTGGCGCACCGTATCAATGTAACCGGTCTTGACTGTGCTTCTCTTTCGCTTAATTAGATATCACCCGGTGCGGATTCGGCGAGCGATTCTGCGTCGGAACAGGCCCAGGAGGAGCACTCGGCGCCTGTTCAATCCGAACTGTGCGCCTGAAGGGGCAGAGGAATGAAAGTAAAGATGCAACCCCCCGATATGTCGAGCGGGATTCCTCCCGCTGCTCACCACGATGTCTCCATCCCACAGGAAGACTACAACACGCGGTCAATTTCGAGGACTCTGCAATTATGACGCTCCGGCAACTTGAAGAAGCGCAGGGCCGGGCTTATAACAACGGTTGATAAGAACCGCCCAGACTAAAACGGGCGTATAGACGAAGAACTTTTCAGGGAGAAAGAAAATGAGAAGAAGGATAATGTTAAGCATCGTAATTGCGGGCGGTGCGGCCTTTCTGACCGCTGCATTGCCGGCCCCCGCAGAAGTGATTTACGTCGATGCCGATGCAGCAGGCGCCGACAACGGCTCAAGCTGGGCCGATGCGTTCAATTACCTCCAAGATGCTTTGGCGGATGCGAATTCTTCTGAAAAACCGGTCGAAATCCGCGTGGCGCAGGGCATTTACTGGCCCGACGAAGATACGCTGCACCCGGACGGGACGGGCGACAGGGAGGCAACATTTCAACTTATCGACGGCTTAACGCTCAAAGGGGGCTACGCAGGCATAGGCCAGCCGGAGCCGAATGCGAGGGATATCGCCCTCTGCGAAACCATCCTTAGCGGCGACCTAGACGGGTCTATGGGGGAGCTGACAAATGAGACTTTCTTTGATGTACTGGTCCCTCGGTATTCAAGCACTACCGCCAGCTATCACGTTGTTGTGGCCGACAGGACGGATAGCTCGGCGGTCTTGGATGGTTTTACGATCACCGGCGGCGTGGCCAACGGCATAGAATTCGACCCCATTAGGGATATCGCGACTTACGATGGCGGGGGGATTTACTGCAGACAGGCAAGCCCGATTATTATCGATTGCACTATTCGCGGCAATTGTGTTGTGTTTCATGGTGGGGGGCCTGCGCCAATGGGCGGCGGGATGTATAACGAAGAAGGCAACCCGACGCTGCTCCGCTGTACGTTCGAACTGAATGCAGCCGACGACTATGACTCCGACAGTATGGCGGCGGGATTGATGAATTATATGGGCAACATTCGCCTGACCGATTGTGTCTTCGCCTACAATCGGACTTTTACGTGGGGTGGCGGGCTGGCCAGCAAGGGCAATGCAGACCTCCAGCGATGCCGATTTATCGGGAACATCGCCAGGGAGTACGGCGGCGCCATCTATAATGAAGAAGGTTTGATGACGCTGCGGAACTGTCTATTGGACCAGAACACTTCCGAGTGGTATCAAGGCGGCGGTATAATCAACTTCGGCTGCTGTGAGGTGTCCAACTCTACTTTTGTTGGCAACACCAACTATGCCTTTGTTCATTGGCCGATTCAGGAGGGGGTCTTTGCGATTGTTCGCAACAGTATTCTGTGGGACGGGGGCAACGAGATTTTTGACGTGTACAGCCAGATGGAGGTGCAGGTCGGCTATTGTAATGTGCAGGGCGGGTGGCCAGGCGAGGGGAACATAGATGCTGGTCCATTTGCCGATCCATTATTCGCTGATGTGGGCAGGGGTAACTACCGATTGCAGCGAGGGTCGCCGTGTATCAACACAGGCGACAACTCAGCCGTCGAGCAGGGCGAGGTCGATATGGACGGCCATGACCGTGTTATTCACGCACGGGTGGATATGGGCGCATACGAATACGCCGGCCCCTGTGGTCCACTGGTGATCTACGTCGATGACGACGCGACGGGCGCCAACAACGGTACGTCGTGGGAGGATGCATACAAGTATCTTCAGCTTGGAATCCTCAGTGCATGGTGCGGCGATGAGATTCGCGTAGCTCAGGGCGTCTATAAACCCGACGAGGGGATCGCCTGGGATGTAACCGACCTTAGATCTCTAACATTTTTGCCGCGAAGCGGTGTGAGCGTTGTAGGCGGGTACGCCGGTTTTGGCTCGCCGGATCCAAACAGACGCGATGTTGAGAAGTTTGAGACTATCCTGAGTGGAGACCTGGCAGGCAATGATGCACCCGGTTTTGTCAACCACGGAGAGAATAGTTACCACGTTGTATTGGGCGACCTGCGCCAGCCATATCCCCTGGCGGATACGCTGCTCGATGGGTTTACGATTACAGGAGGAAACGCCGACGGTCAAAATGGGTATGACAGCATGGGAGGCGGAATCCTCATCGAAATCGACTGTGCATTGACGGTTCGCAATTGCACGATTATAGGCAACAGAGCAGAGTACAGCGGGGGCGGAATGCACTCCATCGGCTCCGGGGGTTGTGCTTCGGCGATTGTAAACTGTCGCTTCGTGGGCAACGTTTCCGGGGTCAAAGGGGGCGGTATCTCCCTGGACGGAGAGAGTCTTCCGTATATGACAAATTGTCTATTCGCCGGGAACCTGGCCGCCACAGGCGGCGCGCTCTACGACACAGATAGCTATCCGAGAATCATAAACTGCACATTCACCGGCAACAGGGCCTTGTCTGAATGCGGAGGGGTAAGAGAGCGTGGTGGAGGGGTGCAGCTTAGAAGCTGCATTCTGTGGGGAAACAGCGACAGCTCCGGCAGCGGCGAGTCGGCCCAGTTTCAGCCGCGAGATGAACACTCGCCCTACACCAACTACTGCTGTATACAAGGCTGGACAGGCGTTTTGGGCGGCGTCGGCAACAAGGGCGACGACCCGTGCTTTGCCTCGGCCGGTTGGTGGGATCAGAGTGGGACACCGGATGACCCAAATGATGACCTCTGGGCCGACGGCGACTATCACTTGAAGTCTCAGGCCGGAAGATGGAATGCAAACGAAGAACGATGGACGACAGACGATGTGACGAGTCCGTGTATTGACGCCGGCGACCCGATGAGTCCTATTGGGCATGAGCCGTTTCCGAACGGTGGGATTGTGAATATGGGCGCTTATGGCGGGACCGACGAGGCGAGCAAGTCATACTTCGGCAGGCCGCCCTGCGAAACTATCCTCGCCGGCGACATAAACGGCGACTGCGAAGTTGACTTTAAGGATTTTGCGATAATGGCCTTGCATTGGCTGGAAGATATGAATCAGTAGGAAGTTTTGATGGAATTCATTGTCGTGTAGTTAGATGAAGGCAAGAGCACAATCTGCGCAATAAATTTGCCGTATATTTTTGACGGGAGTTGAAAATGTGGAACATAACGATGCGAAGAATCTGGTTGTCCGGTTGTTTATTCGTGCTGGCAATCGTACTGCAAGTTAACGGAAAAACAATCTCCGTTGATGACGACAATCCTGCGGATTTCAACAATATCCAGGCCGCGATTGATTATTCGGAAAATGCTGATTCAATTGTTGTTGCCGACGGGACGTATCGCGGCAACGGCAACAGGGATATTGATTTCAAGGGTAAGGCAATCACCGTCCGAAGCGAAAATGGGCCCGCCAACTACATCATCGACTGCCAGGGCAGCGATAGCGACCAGCACCTGGGATTTTACTTCCACGGTGGCGAAGGCCCGGACTCGCTGCTGGACGGGTTTACCATAACGGGCGGCTATCATGAGCAGGCCGGAGCAATACTGTGCACGTATGTCCACATTAAGGACCCCCGACCGAGCAACCCTACCATCATTAACTGCGTGATAACGAACAATCGGGGGACATACGCGGGGGCGATAAGGTGCAATTCTCACTGCGAGCCGGTGATTTCCAACTGCGTTATATCCGACAATATCGGGGCCTATACGGGGGGCATAAGCTATGCCGACGAGTGCCACCCGACAATTTCCAACTGTGTTGTGCGGAACAATAGCGGGTCATCGGGAGGCGGGATGCGGACCGGAGGAGCACGCTGTCACGGCACGATTTCGAATTGCCTGATTAACGGCAACAGTTCTACAACCGGAGGGGCCGGAGTGGACTGGTGGGCTTGGGGAGGCAGCGTTACCATTACGAACTGCATGATAACAGACAACTCTGGCTGGGGGGGGATTGGCATAGGGGGTGGAGGCAATCCGACAGGTGTGATAACCAACTGTATCGTCTGGGGTAATAGGTGGGAAGAGAGTTCTGTCCAGATATCTTTGTTTGAGATGACGCCGGAAGTGACGTACTGCGACGTGGAGGGCGGCTGGCCGGGCATAGGCAACATCGACGCCGACCCGCTGTTTGTGGACGCAGATGGCCTTGATAACATAATTAGCACGCCTGACGACAACCTGCGTCTTTTGGGCGGCTCTCCCTGCTTGGACGCAGGTAATAACTTGGCCGTTCCGCCATCGCTCACTACCGATCTGGATGGAAACCCGCGCATAATAAATGGCACTGTGGATATGGGCGCTTATGAGGGGCCAAAGCAGGGATTGGTGGTGATTCCGCAGTCGTTAGTGGTTCCGGAGGGGGGAACGAACAGTTTTACCGTGACTCTGGGACTGGACCCCGCGGGGACTGTTCAGGTGAGCGCGGCTGTCGAATCGGGC
>Ga0315284_10017212_pt1 | contig 10249 bp, 7 predicted proteins | sample YL17G09_16_MG_FD_203696 | JGI IMG/M metagenome (GOLD analysis project Ga0315284, IMG submission 203696) | Sediment microbial communities from Yellowstone Lake, YNP, Wyoming, USA - YL17G09_16 | ecosystem: Environmental > Aquatic > Freshwater > Lake > Sediment | place: USA: Wyoming | collected...
GGCACAGGTTTTAATTCCGAATTAACCGGGCGGGAGAACATCTATCTGAATGGCGCCATTCTGGGGATGAAGAAGACGGAAATTGACCGAAAGTTTGACGAGATCGTGTATTTCTCGGGGGTGGAGCAGTTCATTGATACACCAGTGAAACACTTTTCGAGTGGCATGCATGTACGTCTCGCTTTCGCCGTAGCTGCCCACCTGGAGCCGGAGATTCTGCTGGTGGATGAGGTCTTGGCAGTGGGAGATGTAGCGTTTCAGCAGAAATGTTTGGGGAAGATGCAGGGTGTGGCTAAAGAGGGGAGGACCATTCTGCTCGTAAGTCACAACATGGCAGCGATTCGCAATTTGTGTCAGCGCACACTGCTGATTGATTCCGGCAGGATCATTGTTGACGGTCCAACAGATCAGGCAATCAACAAGTATCTCGATCGAAACCTGCAAGAGGGAGCTGTTACGACACAAGAACAGTTTGAGGACAAGGTTACAGGTGTCATCCAGAGGGACCATCCTACAATCCGTTTCAGAGAGGTTGCTTTGATTGACGAGAAGGGTCTACCGCGCAGCGAGTTTCAATCGGACGAAGAAATCCGGGTATCTGTTACCTACGAGTGCCTGACCGTTGTCAACGACTTACATGTAGTCGTGCAGATTGTGGATGATGAGAACAGGCCTATTCTGGCGACGGAGAATGCAGACGATTCTGACGGAGAGCGCTTCTATCGGCGAGAACCTGGACTATATAAATCGTCCTGCCTCATCCCGCCAAATACCTTCGGCGAGAAGCGTTTCTACGTTTCAGTACAATTGGTATATCACAAGGTAGAACACCTGATTCTCAATAAAGCTCTTGGGTTTGGTGTAAGTTTTCAGGGATACAACAATGTGCCGGGGACTCGTTGGGATTCGTTCTTGAGACCCCGGTTGAGTTGGGAGACGAAACTTCTGAGTGGCAGGCAAGGGGCTCTCTATCAATAAAGGCGCTGAGGACTACGGGCGTCAGCCCGTAGGTGAAAGCGCTCCTTGCGCGGGAGTCTGAGGGTGCGAAAACCCTCAGATATGACATAATAATCTTCCGCTGCAAGTGCCACGGGCGTAAGCCCGTGGGTATCTACGAATGATAAGGTTATATTGGTTACGGGCGGCACTGGCTCATTTGGCAAAAAGTTCACAGAGATTGTACTGCAGGAGTACCACCCTCAAAAGTTGATCATCTTTAGCCGGGATGAGTTAAAGCAGCATGAGCTAGTACAAATCTTTTCCGACAAAGAATTATGATTGCATGCCCTATTTCATTAGGGATGTTCGTGACAAGGAAAGACTTTATAGAGCGTTTTAAGGTGTGGACTATGTTATCCAGTTGCTGCATTGAAACAGATCTCTATGGCAGAACACAATCCCTTCGAAGCGATCAAGGCTGATGAAATTAGGTAGTACAGCATGTTAAAGAAAACACTTAAAATTGCTCTTGGCGATCTTAGACATGAAACTGTAGGAAGGCATTCTGCTTACTTACCTATAGGAATAGCTTACATAGCCTCTTATACTCTTTCGAAGTTTGAGCCGGGAAGTATTAATGTACGCCTATATACCAATCCTAATGAAATTATCAAGGAAATTGATGACTGGAAGCCGGATATAATAGGGCTTGCAAATTATTGTTGGAATTCTTCACTGTCAAATCTTGTTTGCAAATTTGCCAAGAAGAAAATTCCAGGAGTGTTGTGTGTGATGGGCGGACCTGAATTTCCGCGTAGGGATGAAGAGCGTAGAAATTACCTTACTGAAAGACCTGAAGTTGATTTCTATGTTTACGGCGACGGCGAATCAGCCTTTGCCAGCCTTGTTGGAGAATTCTACAAAACCGAACTGGATGTCAATAGGCTCAAATCCAAGCCCATTGATGGGACGATTTGCATAAATTCCAAAACAGGAGATATGCTTGTCGGGCCGCTTATGGCCCGATTTAAGAACATGGATGTAATACCCTCACCGTATCTTAGTGGTCTTTTAGATGATTTTTTGATCAAAAACTATATACCATCAATTGAGACTGCACGAGGATGTCCTTTTAAATGCGCTTACTGCCATACAGGACGGCATGAAATAAAGCGTATAAGCACTTTCAGTGTCCAAAGAATAAAAGACGAGGTTAGCTATATCGCAAAAAGAAGAACGAAGAGTTCTAATAGAACGCTTGCGATATATGATTCGAACTGGGGTATGCATAAACGTGACGTTGAAATCATTGAGCATATTGCTTTGCTTATTGACAATTACGACTGGCCGAAAAGCATAGAAACGTCCACCGGCAAGGGACCTCATGATCTTAGTTTATTCATTGTGGAACGTCTCAAGAACAGGGTTGCTATTGGTTTATCCCAACAATCGTTGAATCCAAAAACCTTAAAAGCGATACAAAGAACGAACTTAGCAAGGAAACAGTACTCGGAGTTAGTAAATGAGTTGAAAAGGAGGGGCCAGGCACCTGCATGTGAACTTATTATTCCCATGCCAGAGGAGACAAAGGGATCGTATATTGAGGGACAAAAATTCTTAATAGAAGCTGGGATTAATTCTGCTACCTATACGTTAATGATGTTGAAAGGAACACCTTTTGAGTTAAAAGAGTTTCGTAACAAATATCAAATGAAAACGAAGTACAGAATATTACCAAGACAGTTCGGAGAGTACTTTGGCGAAAAATGCTTTGAAATAGAGGAGGTTTGCATCGAGACCAATACCATGCCGTTTGAGAACTACATAGAATGCCGCGGCTTTAGTTATTTAGCACAACTATTCACTTCCATTAATTTTGATATTATACGTCAACACTTAAACGAATTGGGCTTAAGCTTCTATGAATATGTTCACGAGGTCTGGAAGATCGTAAAATCAAAAAATGTTTTTTTATCAGAAAAATATGCACGCTTTGTTAAAGAAGCCCGCGAGGAACTGTTCGATTCAAAACCAGCTATATATGGTTATTTTTCCAAATCAGAAAATTATGAGAAATTGATAAAGTCCGAAAAAGGCGACAATCTTTTAAGAAAATATGTGACAGAAGTTTTTTTATTGGATGCATCAAAGCTATTTGATTTTGCATACAGCTTTTTAAAACAATTCGCTGTGGATAAAATCACTCCAGAAGTTTCTGAAAGTCTGGACGCAGCAAAGCAGTGGGCCTCATCCGTAATTACCGTAAATAGCGTATTTAATGATAAATCAACCCTTGATTTTGTTAAAATCTTGAATCTTCCTTACGATGTTCTATCATGGTACAAAATTCCCAACAATCCTAATCCTCTTGTGACATACAACACTCCTGTCAAATATAAAATATTTTATGATAATGAGTATATATATAGCATTTTAGACGAATGCAGGGATCTGTTTGGACAGGATGAGACTTTCCAATTAGGGAAATTTCTTTCAACTAGAAAGATAAATGATCTTTGGCGCACTTGTACGAAAATATAACTTGTTACCGCCGATTAATTCTTCCCCCTTTATCACCGATAGAGATTACCCACTGAGGGTGAAAGAGGGAGGGGAGAGCATAATGGTAGTGGGTAGCTGAGGAGATATAAAGAATGAAGTTTTCTAAACATATTATACAACACGAAGAAGAGAAAGACAGGTTTTATATGTATAAGATTCTTTTATGTATCACCAGCCGATATGTTTGCTGGGAGAAGGTCTTATGTAACGGTGCATCTAGAAAACCGGAAAATGGAGCCTCTTGTTTTTAAAAAAATTTTTGGCTTCGATGTCAAGTTTAGAGGCTGCAACAATTTGCAATATGGGAGTTTAAAAGCCACATGGATTCGACCTCAATTACGTTGAGCGATGCAGACCATTTATAAAAAGCAGGGAGTAAGTGATGAATGAGCAAGTGATACTCGTAACGGGCGGTACCGGCTCCTTTGGCAAAAAGTTTGCAGAGATTGTGCTGCGGGACTACCACCCTCAAAAGTTGATCATCTTCAGTCGGGATGAGCTAAAGCAGCATGAGATGCGAACAGGCGGTTTCGACCACCCCAGCCTGCGCTATTTCATCGGCGATGTGCGTGATGCTGACCGGCTGCAACGGGCGATGAATGGGGTAGACATCGTGATCCATGCGGCTGCTTTAAAACAGATCCCGGCTTGCGAATACAACCCCATAGAGGCCATCATGACCAATGTGATAGGCGCCAAAAATGTAATAAACGCTGCCTTGGACACTGGTGTCAAGAAAGTGATTGCTCTCAGCACCGACAAAGCGGTTAACGCAGTGAATTTGTACGGAGCCACCAAGCTGTGCGCTGAAAAGCTGTTTGTGCATGGTAATGTCTACTCAGGTTCTTATGGGACTCTCTTCAGTTGCGTGCGCTATGGTAATGTAGTGGCCAGTCGGGGCAGCGTGATCCCTCTTTTCCTCAAACAACGCCAGAATGGAGCGATTACCGTCACTGATCCCCGCATGACCCGTTTCTGGATCACACTTGAACAGGGAGTTCGCTTTGTCATCCGCTGCATCGGGCACATGCGGGGGGGCGAGGTTTTTGTTCCCAAAATCCCAAGCATGAACATCATGGACCTTGCCCAGGCTATTGCACCAGACTGCCAGATCGAGCAAATCGGCATCCGGCCTGGTGAGAAACTGCATGAGGTCTTGATCTCAGAAGACGAGGGCCGCCACACTCTGGAATTGGACGATATGTTTGTGGTACAGCCGGCCCATCCCTGGTGGACAAACGATGGTTGGAAGGAAGGTCATCTACTACCTGACGGCTTCCGCTATGGCAGTAATAACAACTCGCAATGGCTCAAAATAGACGATCTGCGGTCATTGGTCGACAGCCTAGAATGACAACTGTGGGTTGCAAGCTGGCAATTGAAGGTGGCACACCGGTCTGCCAAACAATGTTGCCTTACGGTCAGCAGTGCGTTGATGAAGCTGACATTCGCGCTGTGGTAGAGGTGCTGCGCTCCGACTGGCTAACCACAGGACCTAAGGTGGCGGAGTTTGAAAGGGCTTTTGCAGAAAGGGTGGGGACAAGGGAAGCAGTGGCTGTAAGCAGTGGCACAGCCGCATTGCATGCCGCCATGTTCGCTATAGGTATCGGACCAGGCGACGAAGTGATTGTTCCGACGATGACCTTTGCCGCCAGCGCCAATTGTGTTGTTTTCCAGGGCGGTACGCCGGTTTTTGCCGATGTGGAAGCCGATACGCTGCTGCTCGATCCGGATCAGGTTGAGGCGAAAATCACACCACGCACAAAGGCAATAATTGCTGTGGACTACGCCGGCCAGCCATGTGATTATGATATGCTGCGGGCCATCGCTGATCGGCATGGACTAATGCTGGTGGCTGATGCCTGCCACGCCCTTGGCGGAAGTTACAAGGGATGCTCTATCGGTTCTCTCGCCGATCTAAATATCTTCAGCTTTCATCCGGTGAAGCATATTACTACCGGTGAGGGGGGCATGATCACAACGAATGACTCGGAATTGGCACAACATATGCGTGTTTTCCGCAACCACGGTATCACCAGCGATCATCACCAGCGCGAACGGCAGGGTTCGTGGTTTTACCAGATGGTGGACCTGGGCTATAACTACCGCCTGACCGATTTCCAGTGTGCCCTTGGGATAAGCCAGCTGCGCAAGTTAGATAGGGGGGTAGCGCGACGGCAGGAGATTGCTCATCGGTATAACGATGCTTTCGCTGAACTATATGAAGTCCACCCTTTGGCTGTCCGTCCGGATGTATCTCACGCCTATCATCTCTATGTTATCCGGCTTAATCTGGATCGCTTGCGTGTAGGGCGGGCGGAAGTGTTCCAAGCCCTACGCGCCGAGAACATTGGCGTCAACGTGCACTACATCCCCGTACCCTGGCATCCATATTACCAAAAGCTGGGCTACACCAAAGGCGAGTGGCCAGTAGCCGAAGATGCATACGAGCAAATCATCAGTTTGCCAATGTTTGCCGCAATGAGTGACGATGATGTTGGTGATGTCATTGAGGCAGTAAAGAAAGTGGTGTCGTTTTATCGGCGATGAACGGATTAAACAATGAACAATGTGAACTGGACGATCTGCACGAGGGGCAGTGTGACCAAGATAGATGCATATTAATCCGCGCGGACGCTAATACCCCAATGGGCACTGGTCATTTGATGCGCTGTCTAGCGTTGGGACAGGGAAGGCTGGACACAGGTGGCCAAGTCGTTTTCGTAACTGCGTGCTCGAATGAACGATTGCTCCAACGGCTCGAAGCAGAGAACTTTATCGTTCATCGCATTGCACGCACCTATCCCGATGTCGAAGATTGGCAAGTCACGGCACATATGTTAGCTGAATATCCCGACGCCTGGGTAGTGCTCGATGGTTATCATTTCGACGGTGAGTATCAACAGCGCGTCAAAGAGTCCGGACATCGGCTCCTCGTCATAGACGATATGGCACACCTGCCGCACTATTACGCCGACATCGTGCTAAACCAGAATATTAACGCGGAGAGCCTGCACTATGATTGTGAGCCGTACACCAAACTATTACTCGGCACTAAATATGTGCTCTTGCGGCGCGAATTTCTGGAATGGGAAGGTCGGAATCGACAGATACCGGATGAGGCCTCCAAAGTACTAGTGACATTGGGTGGAGGCGATCCTGAAAATGCCACGCTCAAGGTAATTCAAGCACTGGAACAATTGGATGCCTCCGGGCTCGAAGCAAAAATCGTGGTTGGGCTGGCCAACCCAAATCTAGAGGTATTGTGTCAAGCCGTCCACCATTCGACCACAAACGTACAACTCTTGAATGCCGTGACCGACATGCCAGAATTGATGGCATGGGCAGATCTGGCCGTCTCAGGAGGAGGAAGCACATCCTGGGAACTGGCATTTATGGGCGTACCAGGCCTTATATTGATTTTGGCTGAGAACCAGCGTTATATTGCCGAAGAGCTTGACAAGATAGGTGTTGTTTTAAACTTGGGATGGCATGAACAGGTTTCGTCGTCTCAAATTGCGCAGGTCATGGGCCGATTATTGCTCTCGGCGGAGACCCGGAAAAGAATGGCCACTAGGGGACAGGACCTGGTTGACGGTGATGGGGTTGACCGGGTATTGATGGTGGTACGTGGAAAAAGAATCAGGCTACGGCAAGTGTGCGAAAAAGATGCACGGTTGGTTTGGGAATGGGCGAATGATCCCAGTGTGCGGACAGTTTCTTTCTCAGCAGAGCCGATCCCCTGGGGTCAACATTTGAAATGGTTTCAGTCAAAACTGAAGGACCCTGATTATGTTTTCTATATCGCCCTTGATGGAGAAGACATTCCTATCGGCCAGATCAGATACGACTTAAAGGATGGTGAAGCAATAGTTTCAATCAGCCTGGATTCAAGTTTTCGTGGCCAGGGGTACGGGAGGGAAATTATAGAACTATCTTCGCAGAAACTTTTCAAAGTATTAGACGCTAAGTGTATTCATTCGTATGTAAAGATGAGTAATGAAGTATCTGTCAAAATGTTCTTGGAAGCCGGTTTCAAAAAGATGGGAATGGAAATGAACCATGGGGAAATAGCGGTTCACCTTATCCTATCAAGAAAGGAGAATGCATGGCCGGCCTAATCCAAATAAACGGGCGTCGTGTGGGATCGGGGTCGCCGATCTATATCGTAGCTGAGATGTCGGCCAATCATAGACAGGATTTTGAGCAGGCGGTTCGTATCCTGCATGCATCCAAAGAAGTTGGCGCAGATGCTGTAAAGCTGCAAACCTATACACCAGATACGATTACTATCTCTTGCGACAACGAGTATTTTCGGATCGGTGAAGGCACAATCTGGGAAGGTCGCAACCTCTACGATCTTTACAGTGAAGCCTACACCCCTTGGGAGTGGCAGCCCCAACTGAAGGCCATTGCTGATGATATAAGTATAGATCTTTTCTCCACAGCCTTTGACCCATCGGCTGTGGAGTTTCTTGAAGGCATGGGAGTCCCTCTCCATAAAGTAGCATCTTTTGAAATTGTGGATATTCCTTTGATTCAGAAGATGGCCCGGACAGGGAAACCGCTTATCATTTCCACTGGCATGGCTACTCTTGAGGAAATCAAAGAAGCTATTCATGCTGCCTGTGAAGCGGGAGCGACACAAATTGCTCTGCTTAAATGTACCAGTGCCTATCCGGCACCACCGGAAGAAATGAATCTCCGCACGATTCCACATCTTATGGAATCATTTAATATCCCTGTCGGGCTTTCTGACCATACACTTGGGATAGCCGTACCAATAGCAGCGGTAGCCTTGGGAGCCTGTATCGTTGAGAAGCACTTTACTCTGTCGCGTTCCATTCCTGGACCCGACAGTCCCTTTTCTCTCGAACCTCATGAGTTTAAAATGATGGTAGAGGCGATCCGTACTGTTGAGAAATCTCTTGGTAAAGTTCATTATGGAGCGAGTGAACAGGAAGCTAAGAGTCGAGTATTCCGTCGTTCACTATTTGTTGTGAAAGATGTAAAAGCAGGAGAAGTATTTACAGGAGAGAACGTCCGCTCCATTCGACCAGGATTTGGTTTACACCCGAGACACTTCCATGAAATTATTGGACTGAAGGCCCTGAAAAGCATAGCCAGAGGGACCCCCCTTTCCTGGGAATTAATCGGATAAATGAAAAACAGGTACCGTGCTGCCCTGATAGGTCTTGGCAATATTGCCTGGCGTTTTGACCAGCGGATTGGCGGAAAGCATCTTGGATTAACTCATGTTTCCGCATATATGCAGAATGACCGCATCGAAATCGTCGGGGGGTGTTCTCCAGACGAGGAGGATTGTGAATCCTTCAAAAAGGCCTTCAATGTGCCGGTCTATAAAACTGTCGAAGAGATGATGGAGAATCTTGGGCCGGATATTGTTAGCATCTGTTCACCTCAACAACTCCACTTTGAACATATCATGCACTGCTTTAAAAGGGGAGTTTCTATGGTCTGGCTTGAGAAACCACCAGCCGGATCCCTTCGTGAACTCGATGAGCTTTTGCAGGAGGCAAAAAGGCAAAATGGGAAGACCAAAGTTCTTGTAAACTATCAGAGGCGTTATACGGAAAACTATGAATATTTGAGGAATCTATACCGGGAAAGAACCTTCGGCAAGTGCCGGTATATCCATGCAACCTATTCAAGGGGCCTCGAAACCAATGGCTCCCATGTGCTGGATATACTTTTTTTTATCATCGGTGATGACAGGCAGTATGACCTTGAAGAAATTGGAATATTTAACGATGCGGAAAATCCTTCCTTCTCCCTGACCTTTGATGGAGGTCCAAGTGTGACCATTTCCGGTATGGATTTGCCATATCACTGCATAGACATTTCGCTTATTTGCGAGCTCGGCCGGATTTCAGTTCTCTACGGGGGGATGAAAACTTTTATTGAAAACAAGGTGGAGCATGAACTCTTTCCTGGTTTCTTCAGGTTACGGGAGGATAACCACTGTATTCCCGGTCATGAGAGCTTCTGTTCTAGTATGAAAAGGGCACTTGAAGATCTTATTGCTTCATTCGAAAAAGGGCATGAACCGAAGAGTACATTGGTATCTTCGAGAAATACTCAAGCACTGATAGAGAAAGTAAAACACAGGTAGAAGGCAGTATGAAAGTTCTTTTCTCATCGGGAGATGTTGGGGGTGCACGGGCACTGATGCCTGTGATTGAGACATGCATCGAGAAAGGCCTTTCTGTAGCAGTAATTAATAACGGCCATATTTCACAGGAGGCGCCTCCCCACTGGGAAAAGATCTTAACGAACCGCATTAATTCCCGTGAAGAGGTAAAAAAATTCTTCAAAGAAGAGGACATACGCCTATTCATATTTACATCCAGTCTAAAAGACAGCACATCTCTGACCCTGGCACAATGGGCAAAAGAATTGAATGTTCCTGTATTCCATGTATTGGACAACTGGACATCCTATCGGGAACGGATGGAAACGGATGGTCTCCCATCATTTTCGCCCGACCTCTACCTTGTCATGGATGAGATGGCAAGAGAAGCAGCCCTGGAAGAAGGTATTGAAAAGTCCAAACTCAAAGTGACGGGGCACCCTGCACTTGCCACCCTTTACAAGGAATATAGGGAATGGACTGCTAAAAATAACCGCAAATATCTGATGGAATTCGGCTTTGATTCTGAGAGGATAATCGTTTCATTTATATCTGAACCGGTAGAGCAGGATCAGGGGGATAGCAATCACTCTCCTG